>WNFC01007836.1_pt1 | contig 11752 bp, 11 predicted proteins | sample 5400541 | NCBI WGS metagenome assembly WNFC01 (sample SAMN13153342, study PRJNA577476) | soil metagenome | isolation source: 120 cm saprolite under Douglas fir tree site 2 hole 2 replicate 1 | place: USA:California | collected 2015-04-18 | reverse complement strand
TCTCATCGATGGTGGAAAGGTCGTGTACGAGGGTGGATTTGGAGTACGCGAACTCGGTAAGCCTGAGCGGGTGGACGAAAATACGCTGTTCATGGCGGCGTCCAACACGAAAGGAATGACGACGCTGTTGCTTTCAGAACTGGTCGACGAGAAAAAGTTGAAGTGGGATCAACCGGTGATCGACGTCTACCCAAGCTTTAAACTGGGCGACGCGGAAACCACGAAAAAGGTTCTCGTCAAGAACTTGATCTGCGCGTGCACCGGATTGCCGCGCCAGGATCTGGAATGGATATTCGAATTCAAGAATGCAACGCCGGAATCTACCCTGGCTCTGCTTGGGACCATGCAACCGACCAGCAAGTTTGGTGAAGTCTTTCAGTACAGCAATATGATGGCGGCAGCCGCGGGATACATTGGCACACACCTCGTGTATCCGAACCGGGAACTCGGGGCCGCTTACGACGAAGCGATGCAGCAAAAGATTTTCGATCCACTGGGGATGAAGTCGACGACATTCGATTATGCGCGAGCCCTCGCAGGCAACCATGCGAGTCCGCATGGTGATGATGTGGATGGCAAGCCCACCGTGGCCAGCATGGCGTTCAATTACTCGATCGTGCCAGCCCGTCCCGCCGGTGGCGTCTGGACCTCGGCCCACGACCTGATGCGTTATGTGCAACTCGAGCTTGCGCTTGGGAAGTTGCCTAACGGCAAGCAGCTGGTTTCGGCAGAAAATTTGCTGGCGCGCCGTGCACCCCAGATTGCCCTGGGCGAAGACGCGACTTATGGGATGGGCTTAGTCGTCGAGCGCACGTACGGCGTTCCGGTTGTGAGTCATGGCGGCAGCATGGCGGGCTTCAGGAGCAATCTCTATTTTCTGCCGGATTCCGGCATTGGCGCCGTTCTGCTCACCAATTCGGACAATGGAGGGATGCTTTTGGGTCCATTCGGACGTCGCTTGCTGGAGGTCGTCTTCGACGGCAAGCTCGAGGCGGCGGGCGACGTTGCGTCCCACGCAGCAACCCACAAAGCAGAGCTTACCAAAGCCCGTGAACGGCTTGTGGTGCCTGCTGCACCGACGCTCGTGGCTGGTTTGGCAAAGCGGTATTCGAGCAGGGAACTAGGCGACATTGCCGTCCTGAACCAAGACGGAGTGACCACGTTCGATTTCGGCGAGTGGAAAAGTACAGTTGCCTCGCGAAAGAATGACGATGGTACGGTCTCCTTCATCACGATCGATCCCACGGATGACGGGTTCGAATTCGTCATGGGTGAACGCGCCGGTAAGCGGGTGCTGATCATCCGTGATGGCCAGCACGAGTACATCTTCACGGAGGCCGCCTAATCACGGCCGGATCCGTTGAATCCAGCCGCGCCTAGATTGGTCGGGACTCGAAAGTAATACCTGGTTGTCTTCAGTTAGTACGGCGGACTCGGCCTTTAAACCCTCGAGCTTGCGAAGCCGGTTTGTTTCCGGAAATACCTTACACAACATCAAGCCAAACGTGACCAACGTAATCATTGCTTAGTAGACTTTGCGTCCTAAAATCTTAGCAGGTGAAGTTATGTGTTTCGTTGGATTTTGCGAGAAATGTGGTGCTGAGATTGCCGAAGATTCGCAGTTCTGCCGCAAGTGCGGTCATGGATTCGGAATGGTTTCCGATGACCAAGCCCCTAAGCTCTCTGTCCGCATCTCCGCAATCCCACTTCGTGCCTACACTTTCCTGGTCGCCGTTTTTAACAAAAATAGAAATTGACTCTGAAATCGCTTAATAACGAGTTCGCCAGTCTCTCCGAAGGTCCCAAGCAAGACGGGTTTCGGCTTAGCCACAAAGCGAGTGCGCGACCGGTTCGCGAAATTTCAACACGCGCCGCACAGCGGAAACGGTAACAACTCCCGGTAACAGGGCGTCATTCGCTGTTACGGCAGGACTGGATTGTCCTTCAGGGTCTGCGCCGTAACTTCGAGTGAGAACTTTCTATTACGCCGAAAGCCGGACGCAAAGCCTGCTTGACCGAGCGCACGGAGGTTTGCTCGGTCAAGGGCGAACAGCTTTCAAAGCGTAAGAAACAGACAATGCAGGAAGGTAAAGATCCCAATAACCACGTACATTAGCCATTGCACTTTAAACCGACGCCCAAACGAATTCAATTTTTCATCGTTGACGCCCACTTTTACGGCATCCCCTCTCGCGAATGCGGCACCCCGGGACACAGTGACCACGACTGGGCTGAGGTACGTGGATTCCAAATCCCTCGCCGACGCAAACCAGTATCGATAAAGGCCAAATAATCTTTGCATTACCAGAAACCAACAGGAGCAAAGCAGGATGCCGAGCCAGGGAATGAATTTGCGGCCCGATACTCCGGGATATGTCTGGGCAAGGACCACTGCAATGCCGAAGATCAAGCTGTTGATGATAACCATCAGCGCAAGAGCTTTCCAAATGAGTTGGCCCTCATACATAATCATCTGAATCGCCATCTGATATCCGAGTTTCGCTTTCTCATCATCTGACATTGCCGTCCTCCGGAGTTCGTGAGAAAGGGCTGAGTCCCGCGCCTCATAGCCCGATTACGTGTGGAGAGTGTAGTCTGGGCACTGTCGGAGGGAGAGTGAGGGAAGGTTTGTTAGGCCGATCGCTTCCGCTGACATTCTTTGATTATCTCCAATAGGTTTGTCAAACTTCGGCCTTGTTCGAGCTCCGCAACGACGTCGATGCCCAGAGATCGGGCAGCATCATCAAGTTGCTGAATCGCCAGTAAGAGTGATTGACGTTCGATGCCGGTCAGCTCCCCGAAGACACGATCAATTACTTTGCGATAGGACTCAGGGTTTGGCATGCTTACTTCCAAGTGACCGGAAGTGTGGGTGGCGAATATCTTAATACAGGCCAGGCCAGACTGGAACTCGTTCCGTCCCTTGCATAATGGATGCCCGGTCTTGCCCGTCCGGCACGACGCTTTACGGGGGAACCAACCGACCGGCGAATTCTCGATCGTCACGTGGAGGCGCCAGGGCATAGCCCGTTGGCGGCACGAAAACCGGGTTAGATGTTGCCGCGTTTCATCTCGTCCATAAGGTAATCGCAAGAGCGGACGCACAGGGCCATGATGGTGAGTGTGGGATTCTGGCAGGGATTGGAGGTGAATCCGGATGCGTCCATCACGAACAGATTCCGCACGTCGTGGGTTTGCTGAAATTGAGTTAAAACGGAATTGTTTGGATCGCTTCCCATGCGAGCGATCCCCGCTTCGTGAACCGCCCAGCGCGGAGCCGAGGGATTGGCAAAGGTACGAATGTTCTTGGCTCCTGCGGCTTGTAGAAGCTTGCCGGCCGATTCAGCCATGTCTTTAATCATGGCTTGTTCATTGGCTCCGTCGGACATGTGGATTTTAAGTACAGGGATGCCGTAGTGATCCACTACTTTATCATCGACCTCCACGAAATTGTCCCAGCGTGGCAGGACTTCGCCAAATCCTTGCACGCTGACTTGCGCGCGAGGGTCGCGAAGTGTTTTTTTATAAGTCTCACCGAAGCCGGGGGCGGACCAGTTAAAGCTCAGCTCCGTGTCGCCCTCGAATCCGTATCCACGCAAAAAGTTTTTGGACCGGGTACTGGCGTTCGTATTTCGGAAACGTGCAACGTAGAAGCCTAACGGCCGTTTTGGTCCTCCCAGGCTTGGTTTGGCGTCGAAAGTAGGGAATTCACCGCTTCCACCTCCAGTCCTCACGTGCGCCGTCAGATAATGGCCCAGCACGCCGCTTGAATTTCCCAGTCCGTTCGCATGCTGCTGACTGGCGGAATTCAGAAGAATCCTGACGGACTCCTGAGCCTGGGCGCAGAGCACAACCGCGCGCGCATGAATTTCGTGAGGCTGCCGAGTATTTCGGTCGATGTAAAGAACGCCCCGGGCGCGGTTACGATCAGTATCCATCAAGACCCGGTAAACCATCGCGTTCGAAATCAGGGTGCAATTTCCGGATTGGACCGCGTCCGCGACAGTAGTGAATGCAGAATTAAAATAAGAGCGAGTCTGACATCCGCGCTCGCAGGGACCGCAGTAATGACACGCTCCTCGACCGTTGAGTGGACGAGTGAGGTTGGCGGAGCGGGCGGGGGTCACCGTCCAGCCCAGTTTTTCCTTGGCGCGGTTACGTAGCAGAAGTTCCTGACAGGTAAGAGGCATTGCCGGCTGGAACTTGCTGTCGGGCAAGTGAGGGATACCCTCGGCCATACCGCAGATTCCCACGTAGTTTTCTACCAAGTCATAATAGGGCTCAAGGTCCTTGTAGCTTAACGGCCAGTTCTCTCCATAACCGTCGAAGTCTGCGGATTTCAAATCGAACTCGCTGAAGCGTAAAGAAACTCGCCCCCACACATTGGTGCGGCCACCGGTCATACGCAAGCGGCCAAGCCAGTGGAAGGGTTTATCCGTGGGAGTGGTGTAAGGCTCTTCCAGGTCGTTACAAAACCATCGGTAGTTATATTCGCTGCAAATTTCAAATTCGGATTGTATTGGCCGCGTCTTACGGACAACCTCCGGGACGAGATTGCGATACTTCAGTTCGAATGGGGGCTGGTGCTCAGTAAAATTTTTAAAGGATTGCGGGCGACCCGCTTCCAGCAGCGCAACCTTCAACCCGGCCTCTGCTAACCGCTTGCAAGCCCAGCCGCCGGAAGCGCCCGAGCCGATCACCAGCACGTCAAATGATTGTTTTTGTGTCAATGGTAGTCAGCTGAGTGAAGCGAACCGTCACTCGTGCCCCTCCGGATGCGGGCAAGTGGGCAACTCAACGAAATAGACATCTCCCGTCCAGCCTAACTCGCGCATGCCAACCTCGGATGAGTAATAGCTTCCGACAATCCACGTTTTCACATTCTCGAGGTGATCGTGAGGGGTGAACGCAGGCTGCTGAAGTCGCTTCTTCATAGACCTTCTCCCTGAATCCTGATCAACACCGGGTTTTCCGGTTGCCAGACTTGTGAGGATTTCGTCCTGGCGATCCGGGCTGAGAGATTTGAATGGAAGGCCGCACCGTTTACGAGATTCGGCATCGATGGCCGAAAGAGAATCGGTAAACTTACGCCTGTTGCCGGGAGTGTCAACAGTGAGCAACAGGTCAATAATGCGATTAACCTGAGCCTGGCTGGATCCGGGAACAATTCGCTCCGAAAGTAAAACCAAAGTTTGATTCTCATGGGCGTCGAGGAATTCGGGGGTCCATTTTGCGGCGGCAGCTTTCGTGTCAGCTTTAGCTAGAGTCTCAGCATCCGACAAATGTCTGAAGACCGGATGGGACGATGCAATCTGAGGCAGCACGAGTGCGCCCATGCTGGCGAGCAAGCTTTGCACGATTTCCCGACGAGTGAGTCGCCGACTCGTTACAGGAGTAGTGCTGATTGTTGGCAGTTCGTTGGGCACGGAGAACAGTGATCGTACTTCCGAAACAGAGAATTCTATAACAACGGCGCAGCGCACATTTATTTCACGCTCGCTGACGCAAATAACCGCCGACCACACGGGCGTAGTCGGCAATGGCTATTTCCGGGTCGGTCAGGTCTGGATGCCAAACCTTTTCCCATTCGAAGCAATAGAAGCCCTGATAGCCAGACGATCGCAAAGAATTAATCTGGCGCTGGATGGGGATGTTCCCTCGGCCAGTAAGCACGTATTTGCGGTCCGTTCCAGTACCAACAGCATCCTTCAAATGAGTATGGCGGATCCATCGGTGCAGATTATGCACCGTTGATTCTGGGTCTTCATTAGAGCTGACAAAAGTGTGAAATGCGTCCCACAACAACCCAACGTGCGGGGAATCAGCCCCCTGCAGGACCTCACCCAAGTCCGCCGATGAAGTGAAATCATCATGGGATTCAATCAGAACAGTCACTTTCCTCTGACCTGCATATTCGCCTAGTTCATGGAGACCCGACGCAACCAGTTCCTTCAGCTTTGGGTTTGGTACGACGGGCTTGCCCGCGTCCGGACTGTTGCCGAAGACTCGTACATAAGGTGCGTCCAGAGCTGCCGCTAAATCAATGAACCGGCGAGCGTCCGCCAATTGCTGGTTGCGCTTTGAGGGCTCGGATTCGTGCAAGCTGGTTGAACTGCTCACACAAGCAATGCGCAGGCCATGGGACGTGATTGCACGTTTTGTTTGCGCGATGTTTTGCGCAGCCAAGGCGGAGTGTGATGGCAAATCGAGATTGCCTTCCAAGCCACGCAATTCGACGGCTGCGAAGCCATGTTGCTCGGCAAAGCCCAGAATCTTGCCCAGGTTCCAGGCGGGGCAGCCTAGAGTTGAAAACGAGATGGGAAGACGAGAAGTCTTCTGGCGACCGACAACCGTGGTAGCCATCGCCGCGCCGAAAACTTGCTTCACGAAGTCTCGCCGGGTTGTGTTCATGGTTTCGTGATCCGCTCCTCAGCTGCTGAATTGCTCCGGTGCCACTAAGTTCTGCCATTTTAGTGCATAAATGAAATATTATTCCCGGACAATTGGCGTGAAATCTGATCCGTGCACTGGTGGGCGACGATGCGCGTCTTTTACGGCTGGTGGATCGTCCTGGCTGCATTCCTCAACCTTTTCTTCTCGGTTGGGATCCTTTACTACGGTTTTCCAGTCTTCTATCCATCGTTGGTTGATTCGCTCGGGTTCACACGTTCTGAGCTAACCCAGGGCTTCCTGATTGGATTTGTGGTCGCGGCGTTGCTCTTCGGAATCCTGGCCGGCGTACTGATTGACCACTGGGGTGCCCGGCGTGTAATCCGCATCGGCATCTGGTTCGTCGGTCTCTCGCTGATTCTGATGGGGAGCATGACGCGCTTGTGGCAATACTACGCGCTCTGTATCACCGAGGTCGTGGGTTACGTCCTGACTGGACCTATTCCCAACCAGGTTTTGATCTCCAATTGGTTTCAAGTCAGACGAGGCCGGGCGATGGGTTATGCATACCTCGGACTGGGCCTGGGTGGTGCAATTTCGCCGCTTCTGATTAACGCGCTGATCCAAAGCTTTGGGTGGCGGCATGCTTTTCAAATTATTGGAATACTGATCCTGATAGTACTGTTCCCGGTCGCTCAGTGGGTGACACGCTCGAATCCGCGCGACTTGAACCTTATCCCCGACGGTCTCTTGGGAACGCCGGTTAGCTCTCACATGAACCAAACTGATGTGACATCGGGATCTGAGCCGGTTCCGGCCCAGCGTGTGGAGCTAAGCCGAGCCGTTCGTACACGCAATTTCTGGTTGATCCTCACGGCCTGCACATTGACCATCGGCGCGATCGGCGCGGTGACGCAACACCTCATCTTATTCCTCAAAGACCATGGCTATTCCCAGAGTGCGGCTTCCCGCGTGTCAAGCGCTCTCCTGGTTTCAAGCCTCGCAGGTCGAGTGATCGTAGGATATTTTGCGGACCGCTATCGAGCGAAAAATGTGATGGCATTGTTCTATCTGGCGCTCGCACTCTCGATTCCGTTGTTATTACGGGCTGACCGGCCTGCCGCTGTTTGGGGATTTGCGTTGGTTTTCGGCTTTGCGATGGGTGCCGATTACATGTTGATCCCACTCGTTACGGCGGAATGTTTTGGATTGGCGACGCTCGGGAAGCTCCTCTCTTTGATCATCATGGGCTATTCGCTGGGCCAGTGGTTCGCGCCCTGGCTGACCGGAAGAATCTTCGACGCCTACCACAGTTACGACTTTGCCTGGGGCATCATGGCGATTGCCGCGACGATAGGGGCCGGGTTGATTTACGCCGTAGCACCCGACCCTATCAGCTAAGGCACGCAACTACAGACCCGAACCTGGTTCACACTGACACACCGTTCCCCTCGCTGTTCGCTTTTTGGAACAGGAACAGAATCGTCGGTTTGTTCACTAGGTCCAAGAAGAACATTCAGGTCGGACCCAGAAATCACGGTTCAGTCCACACTCCAGGCATGAGATTCACACCATCTTTGGTGGATGTGTCAGGTTCGGGGAATCGCAGCTAATTAGATCTCTGCAATAGGGAGAAATATGAGCGCGTACGCCCTTCTATTATCTCAAGATAAGGAAGTTCAGAGCATACTTCCTAGGCTACTTGGCGGCATGCGGATCGATACGGAAATCGTCATCGATGTATTAAGGGCAGCCCGGCTGCTACGCGAGCGAAAATTCGAGGCGATCATTATTGACTGCGAACTGAACGGTGCGGATACCGTGCTGAAGGACATTAATTCATATCCATCGAATCGCACAGCCGTCCTTTTTGCCGTCGTACCCGAAGTAGATGCCCGCGATGGCTTGCCAGCCGGAGCAAAGTTCATGATAGTCAAACCAGTGGTAGCAGAGCAGGCCAGGCGCGTGCTATATGCCGCCACAGGTCTGCTGATCCGCGAATACCGCCTCTGCTTCCGATGCAATCTCGAAGTATCTATTTATCTCGCTGGTGAAAGCAGGGAATTGAGGGCCAAGACCACCAATATCAGCATAGGGGGCTTGGCGATTCGGACACTGGAGGAGATTCGTCTCGCTGAGAGATTTCGTCTCAAGTTCGTATTGCCCAATGCCGTCGGGCTCCGGGCCGATGCAGAAGTGGTTTGGGCCGACACTAAAGGACGAGCTGGATTGCGATTCCTGGAACTGCCGGAACCAGCTCATAGGAGTCTGCAAACCTGGCTCGATAGCAAGATGTGACTATGGCTTATGTCCGGGTTGAAGCGATCGCTTTAATTCCACGTCCATTACGTCTGTGACGACACGCATAAATGCAAAGTCTTCTTTGGCAAGCCACAAAGTCATTTCTGTTCCGTTTTCCGAACACGTAACAAAAACCAGGAGTTTTTATCCTTTCTAGTCAGCGTCGGTAGCCTCTCAGTGCGCGAGCCAATCTTGGCCGCAGGAGAGCTATCGTGAAAAAACTGCTTCAAATTCTAATGCTTACCGCAACTCTCGTATGCTTATCGGCTCCAACCCGCGTGTGGGCCGATGGTGGCGGCCCTTGGCCGACGTGTTCACCCGCTGCCTGTAAATAACCCACTTGGTGGGCTGACCGCCAACCTGCTATTCTTCGGCGGTCAGTCCACAATGTTACGCATATTTGAATACATGCTTTGGGTCTCGCTCCCTGTGTTGCAAAGCGCAATCGGATACCGTATGTGGACTCGGCAGCTCTATCGCGACTACCCGCTTTTTTTTGCGTATACCATCGAACAACTGTTGAGATTTTTAGCGCTCTTCTATTGTTACCACTGGAGCTCGCGGGGTGCTTATAGCCAAGCGTACTTCGGTTTGAACGCGGTGGAGGCAGTGCTCCAGCTGGGAGTAATTAGTGAGCTCTTTTTTCACACCTTTCGACCCTATGCGGGGATCACCCATCTGGCATCCGCACTGCTACGGTGGGCTGCAGTCATCCTCCTCTTAATTGCGGTGCTGCTTGCGGCTTTGACTAGCAGTTCTGATTCTGACTTGGTCCTTGCGGCTTTCTTTGCCATGGAGCGAAGCCTCCAGATCGTACAAGGGGGCCTGCTATTCCTTCTTTTTGTCTTGACCTCCGCTCTAGGCTTGCGGTGGCGTCAACCGAGTTTTGGCATTGCTTTGGGATTTGGCATCTTCACGAGCGTCAATCTCGCCGCCTACAGTCTTCGGGTTCAGTTCGGCATGACTAGCCACGAAATCCTCTCGTTCATCTCAAGCGCCGGGTACAACTGCGCCGTCCTTGTCTGGCTGGTCAGTTTATATGCGCGCGAGCCCATACTTCGTAAACTCAGTCCTCACATTCCGACGTGGGACCTGGAATCCTGGAACCAGGCCCTTCTGAACCTGTTGCGGAGATGACCGTCACGATAGTCATATTCGCTTCGATCGCTCTGCTGCTTATATTATTTCGAACAGTTCACGGAAATACCGCCCAGATTAGCAGTCTAAATGAGCTTCCGCGCTTGACCGAACCCATAGATCTACCAGCCTTCTTAAATCTCATAGATCCAGCAGAAGAGCGATTTCTTAGAGCGAACTTGACTCGGAAGGTCTTTCGCGAGGTTCAACGTGAGCGCCTGCTTGCCACCGTGGATTATGTCAGACGTGCAGCCAAAAATGCGGGTGTGCTGGTGCGGCTAGGTGAAGCAGTCTCCACGGAAGCAGATCCAGAGGCTTCCCGCTTGGGGCGGGAACTAGCGACGGCGGCAATGAGATTGAGGGCGTTAGCCCTTCTCGCTTTGTGCTTTTTGTATATGAGGATAGCGCTGCCCGACCTGCACCTTTCGCTATTACAAGTCCCCACCCGGTACGAATATCTCATCGAAGAGGTCGTGCGTTTGGCAACATTCAAGCGCCTGGTTCAAGCTAAACGTATCGTAAAGACTCTCTAATGCCTATGATCCTAGGTCTGATCGGCACATTGACCAGCTGGATTAAGCTGGCTTATCCCGCGATGACTCCGGGTTCTTCTTTGGACTAAGTGTCTGGTCTATCGCGCGAAGTATCTTTTGCACGCGTGGATCGTCTGACTCACCTTTAGCTTGTAATTCTGCCTTGGCTGCTTCGGCATCGAGCCTTCTAAACGTTGGCAACGTATATGGCTTCTTATGAATCTTGAGCATACAAGGAACCTAGCGCGAAGGCACATATTTTCTACGGGAATCTCATCTTTGTTCTGAAAACAGAACGGACCGGTTTGAGACATTAAAGGTGCTGACAATAGCGAGGTGATGGTCATGCCAGGCAAGGCCCCGCGTCTCCCACATCAATCACGCAGGGCCTCTCGGCCCAACGAAATGGAGCTGTGTTAGCGTGACATGGAATGTCACCGCAACTATGCGCCAACCTTTTCGTTCCAATTTCCGAACAAGTGTAATTAGGGCAGGAAAAAAGCCCACCGTCTCCCATCTCCCAAACGGTGAGCCTTCATTTATCTAGTTGTTACTTGACCGAGCGCAAGGAGGTTTGCTTGGTCAAGCGCGAAGAGTATACCTCTGATCGGGGCACAGTGGTTGCCGAGTGCCTTCTTGGTTCGCGCAACTAGTATATTGATTCCTAAATAACATAGCAATAGGAGGTGGTCAGGTCGCTACTGACTCTGCCTCGAGCGTCGCCAGCTTGTACTTCCACTTGAACACCACCGGCTCTTCATTCACTTCTTTCAGGCACAGTTCGATGCGTGCTTTCAACTCGGCTTTCGAACTGACTCGTATCCCCCGCAATAGCGTCCGGGCCAGTTTGCCGAAGAAGGATGCAATCAGATTCAACCACGAGCCGTGTTTCGGCGTGAAGATGAATTCGAAGCGGTTCGGCACACTCGCTAAGTACGCTCGCGTCTGTTTGGAAATGTGAGCGGAATGATTATCCAGAACGATGCGAATGCGAAGTCCCGCCGCATAGCGTTGATCCGCCAACTGGAGAAACTCGATAAATTCCGCGCTCCGGTGGCGGTCCCGAACCAAGCCCAACACTTCCCCGCTGAGCAGCTCAATGCCGGCCAACAGCGACACTGTGCCGTGCCGCTTGTACTCATGATCTCGTCCCACGCTGCTATGCCGACCCGGTACCGGCGGCAGATCCGGCGCAGTATTGCTGATGGCCTGAATGCCCGGCTTCTCGTCATAGCTCAGCACACCCACGACTTCGGAAGGCAAGCCCGCCTTGCGCCACAACTCGACGTCCCGGTAAACGTGCAACACTTCAATCATCTTGGCTTTAAACTCCGGATCGCGCCGCTCCAGATAATACTGGATCTTGTGCGGCTTCACGGGATGCGCCGACA
>WNFC01030375.1_pt1 | contig 11753 bp, 10 predicted proteins | sample 5400541 | NCBI WGS metagenome assembly WNFC01 (sample SAMN13153342, study PRJNA577476) | soil metagenome | isolation source: 120 cm saprolite under Douglas fir tree site 2 hole 2 replicate 1 | place: USA:California | collected 2015-04-18 | reverse complement strand
CAGCTACCCCTCCTTTCCGTGCTTCGGCAGGATATTGTACGCTTGTTTACGGGAATTCCAGATCAATCTCTGTGAAATACTGTACCTTGTTCTGGTTAATTTGTCAAGACATCTAGACCACTATACCGGAAAATGTTGCAAAAAATATTACTATCTGGACAACACAGGCGAAAGGTCTGGATATCACAGACGTTCTGACTACCCAAGGCGTTCGCTCCACTCACTGGTTGCAAATGCGACAAATCCCCGGCAGATCGTGGCCTGCAGCGTCAGTGTATGGTCAAAGATAAGTAAATCAGCGTCGTAACCGGCCTGCAAGCGTCCTTTACAATGAGAGGCCTGCGCTGCGTGAGCCGGGTTGAGTGTCAGCATCCCCACGGCCTGCTGAAGCGAGGCTTCCGTCATCTGGAGCACATTACGCAGCGCCTGGTCCATGGTCAGCACACTACCCGTAATCGTGCCATCGGATAAACGAGCAGCACCACGGATTACCTGTGCGGACTGGCCGGCGAAATCAAAGGCATCATCGGGTGCGCCGGCTCCCGCGAGTGCATCCGTGATCACGACCGTTCGCTCCGGCCCCAGCAGTTTCACCAGCGCATTCATTGCCCCCGGGTGCACATGCACGCCGTCTGCGATCAGCTCTCCGCGCACCCACTCGGCCTCGGCGAGCGCAGCGAGCGGGCCGGGTGCGCGATGGAGCAGTGGCCGCATGGCATTGAAGCAATGGGTTACATGCGTGACGCCCAGTTTTATCGCCTCCTGCGCCTGCTCGTAGGTTGCATCGGTATGACCCATGCTCACCGTGATACCCGCGTCTACCAGCCGGCGGATCATGGCTGAAGCTCCCGGCAGTTCAGGCGCCAGTGTAAGCAGGCGCAGGTGTCCATCCGTTAACGCGAGCAATTGTTCTGTCTCGGATTCATCAGGCATGCGCAGCCACGATGGTTGATGCGCCCCGCGCCTCGCCACGTTAATATAAGGCCCCTCCAGGTGAATCCCCAGGGGTGCAGCTCCTGTTACCCCATCATCCAGCGCTTCGACGGCTGCCCTTAACTGCTGCGCAGGTATTGAACCGGCTACGCCTACGATCGTTATAAGAAATGAGGTGACCCCTGTTTCAGGCACCCAGCGGGCATAGGATCGAATTTCGCCGGCATCTGTGGTGTGCAGGTTGTAGCCACCACCGCCGTGCGTGTGCACATCGATGAATCCGGGCATTACTAGCATGTCGGCTGCATCGATGATCTTCTCGTGCCGATCAAGTGCGTATTCCGGGCGTTCAATAGCCTGGATAAGCGTGCCATCAATAGTAATGGCACCGCGAGCAATATCCGTTGTGGCATCTATGAGGTGGGCATCACGTAACGTAAACCGCATTGATCCTCTTTACCTTCCTTTTGACGTTTGGAGAGAAGGCTTTCCGTGAGCGGACTTGAGAGGGGTCCTGGCTGTCATCCTGAGCGCAGCGAAGGATCTCTGCGTCCGGCGAGCCAGACCCTTCGCTGCGCTCAGGGTGACAGGCGTTATCTCCAAATGTCTAACCTTCCTTTTGAACACTTGACAGACACGAAAAAGTATGTGATTATTGTAATCAAGTACAGTGGTATATACAATATACCAATTATACCACCTGTAGTAACTTGTACCATATTTGAGAAGGGAAAGCAAGAGGTCTTTGGCCGGGCATATGCGCCCACAATGTGTAATAATACTATCAAATGATGTCACTGGCATCATGAGGGTAGATGTACGCTTTGTGAGTACTGTTGACAAGATTGGGGAAAGTACATGAATGCTATATACAAAAACAGTCCCCTGCCTCGCTACTATCAATTGAAAGAGATCATGCGGGAAAGGGTCCGTTCCGGTGAGTGGAAGCCGGGTGATCTTATTCCATCTGAGCGCGAGTTAGGCGAAAAGTATGGAATCAGTCGCATGACGGCCCGCCAGGCCCTCACGGACCTGGTAAATGAGGGGCTGTTTTATCGCGAGCAGGGGAGAGGGACTTTCGTCAGCCAGCGCAAGATCACCCAGCAGTTGATACACCTCACCGGGTTCACTGAAGATATCCGGGCACGTGGACAACGGCCCGGTACGAAAGTGCTTTCGTCTGAGATGCGCCCGGCCGACGAGGCGACCGCTGAAAAACTGCGCATCAGTCCAGGAACGCTCATTTTCCGCCTGCAGCGTTTACGACTGGCAGATGAAGAGCCTCTTGCCATTGAACTATCCCAGATCAGTTTCAAGGATTGCGAGAGGCTACTGGAAGAGGACCTGGAACACAATTCACTCTACCGTATGTTAGAGACGAAATACGGGGTACCGCTGATGGAGGCCGACCAGGAGTTAGAGGCCGGCCTGGCAGGCAACGAAGACGCTCAACTTCTGAAAATCCCCGTTGGCAGCTCTGTACTTTTCACGCGCCGTGTTACCTACACAGAACGCAACCAGCCGATTGAATACGCCAAGGCTGTGTATTGTGGCAACAAGTACACGTTCTATACCCATATGAAGCGAGAGCAATTGATGCCATAATCCGCCGTAGAGATGACGCAGGCAGACCGGAGGAGACACATGGATACGCGCGTTGAACGCTCCTTGAGCGTGTTGGCTACCGAAAAGGCGAACCCGGCAACAGCCGAAATCGACCGTATGAGCCCCTTGGAAATTGCGCAGGTCATCAATAACGAGGACGCGAAGGTAGCGCAGGCCGTCAGGCAAGTATTGCCATCCATTGCCAGGGCGATTGAAGAGATAGCCAGCAGGCTGCGTCGCGGCGGGCGGCTTGTCTATGCCGGGGCGGGTACCTCTGGTCGTCTCGGAGCTTTAGATGCCTCTGAGTGCCCACCGACCTTCAACATTCCGCAAGCAATGGTGACAGCTTGCATTGCTGGTGGCCCACAGGCGCTGGGTCAGGCACACGAAGACTTCGAGGACAGTTTGGAGGCAGGGCAGCTCGATATGGCGAGTCTCGGCATCTCTGAAGCAGACGCAGTGGTTGGCATTACCGCCAGTGGGCGAACTCCTTATGTACGTGGTGCCATTACCTATGCAAAAGAGCAAGGCGCGTTGACGATCGGCCTTGCCTGCAACGCCGGTACTCCACTTGAGCAAGAAGTCGAGATCATGATCACACCGGTCGTTGGGCCCGAGGTGATTACCGGCTCGACGCGCCTGAAGGCAGGCACGGCACAAAAAATGGTCCTGAATATGCTGAGTACAGGCAGCATGATCCTGTTGGGGAAAACCTTTGGGAACCTGATGGTGGATGTACGGGCAACAAACTACAAGTTGCAACAACGCGCCCTGTCAATTGTATGCAGGGTTACGGGACTGGACGAAGATGCCGCGCAAACGCTGTTAGAGACTTCGGGAGGCGAAGTCAAAACGGCCATTCTGGTGGCACGCGCCAATATTTCACCGGAGCAGGCCAGGGAAAGGCTCGCGGCGCATGGCTATGTTCTCCGGGCAGCACTGGACGCCACACAATGATACAAGCATTATTCTACCAGCGGGAGCACGAGAACGAGCAGTCTGGTGCGCGAGATGCATCGCGCTCCTATGCCATAGGTGTGGATGGCGGCGGTAGCAAGACGCTGGCCGTGGTGGTAGATGCTCAAGGTAACGAGCGGGGACGTGGGATCGCTGGCAGCGCGAATTATGCTACCGTGGGGATCGACCAGGCAGTTCGTCAGATACACAGCGCGGTTGAGGAAGCCGCACGAGCAGCGAGCTGTTCGCTGCCATTATCTGCCGCGTGGCTAGGTTTGGCCGGCATTGATCGCCCCGGTGATAACGAAATACTTCTTCCGCACCTCCGTTCAGTGGCTGAGTTTATTCTCCTGACAAACGATGCAGAATTGGTGCTGAGCGCCTTAGATGATGCAGTGGGTATTGCCCTGATCGCTGGCACAGGATCGATTGCGCTGGGGCGTGACGTGCACGGTACCGTCATGCGCACAGGAGGATGGGGATATATCATAGGCGACGAGGGGAGTGGCTACGATATTGGCCGCCGGTGCTTGCAGGCGGTTTCGAGAGCAGTCGATGGAAGAGGGCAAATGACCGCGTTAGTGGGACTTCTTCTGCAACACTGGAATCTAACCGATGCTAGCGACATCATTGGCAAGGTTTACCCTGACCCCAGTAAAGCAGCAATCGCCAGCCTATCGGCCCTGGTTTTTAGGGCAGCGAGGGCCGCTGACGAAATTGCATCCGAGATTGTGCAAAGCGCGGCTGATGAACTCGCGCTCGCAGCAGTAGCTGTGAGGAATACGCTCGATTTTCCAGGTGAGGAGGTATCTCTCGCGCTGGGAGGAGGGTTATTGCTCCACGAGGCCGATTTCCGGGCGCAGGTGCTGCGGGGCATAGGCAAGGAACTATCGATCAGGCAAGTTGTACTTGTCGAGGAGCCGGCGCTGAGTGCGGCGCGCGCGGCTATCAAGCTGGCACGAAGGGAAATCTGAGCATATGCGAAACTACACCGGCGAGATGACCCTGGAAGAGCAGGCCGGCCAGGTGCTGATGGCAGGCTTCTGGGGAAGTACCCCCTCTCAGGAAATTATAGACCTGATTCAACACTACCACGTTGGGAACATCATCCTGTTTTCACGCAATGTTCGCGATGCCCGGCAGGTGTTTGAGCTTACCCGAAGCCTGCAGCAGATTGCGAGGGAGGCGGGACAGCGCTATCCCTTGTTCATTGCCATTGACCAGGAGAACGGTATCGTGCAGAGACTTGGGGAGGCGACCACCATATTTCCAGGGAATATGGCATTGGGAGCTATCGGTTCGGAGGAGATTGCATACGAGGTAGCGCAGGCGACAGGACGCGAGCTCAAAGCACTCGGTATCAATATGAACCTGGCTCCGGTGGTTGATGTCAATAATAATCCGGCTAACCCGGTTATCGGGGTGCGCTCGTTCGGTGAAGACCCGCAGCAGGTTGCTCGTCTCGGCGCTGCGATGGTTAAAGGATACCAGGCAGCAGGAATCGTTTCCTGTTTAAAGCATTTCCCCGGTCATGGTGATACCGCTGTAGACTCGCACCTGGCGCTTCCCACGATTCCCCATACCCTCGAACGGCTGGAAACCCTGGAACTTGTGCCTTTCAGACATGGTATCGAGGCCGGGGCCGAGAGTGTAATGATAGCGCATGTCTGCTTCCCCGCTCTTACTCAGCATGATGCATTACCCGCTACGCTATCATCTGCTATCATACAGGGATTGCTCCGGAAGCAACTCGGCTTCAACGGCATGATTCTCTCTGACTGCATGGAGATGAAGGCCATTTCAGAAACATTTGGCACGGAGCGGGCGGCGGTGATGGCCCTGCAGGCTGGTATTGACCTGGTACTGGTTTCTCATCACTATACCCAGCAGCGAGAGAGCATTGAGGCGCTGCTGGCGGCGGTACTGGCGGGTGAACTTTCCTCGCAAGCCGTTCAACAGGCGGCAGAACGTGTATTGAAGCTCAAAGCGGGCTATCTCTCCTGGAATGAAATAATTACCTCGACAACAGACCTCGCGTGTATCGGATGCGAAGCTCACGCACAACTACAGGACCAGGCTTATGAGCTGTCCACCACGCTGGTACGCAACGAAGACGCGCTCTTGCCCTTGCACCTGGACCCAGGGGAGCAAATCGTGATACTCTCTCCGCAGAGAAACACCATGACGATGGTGGAAGATCGCTACTACTCCGATGATGTGCTGGCGGATATCATCGAGCAGCATCATACGCCTGTGAGGATTGTGCCTGTTGCTCCAGGCAGCGTGGAAGACGCTTGCGGGAAGCTATTGCAAACATCCACTATTTTTATTGTGGCGACAGTGAATGCGCACCTGGATGAGCACTACCCTCCCGGTCGGATGACGGCGCAGTGCCTTTCGTTCCGACTGACCGCGCAGCGGTAGCCACGCAGTGGCGTTGGAGGAACGGGCAAGACACCGTAGCACGCAGTGCGTTTCCGACCGGAACAAGATCAATACTACCTTCCCGGTCGGATGACGGCGCAGCCGTAGCACGCAGTGCGTTTCCGACCGGAACAAGATCAATCCAGCGCATCATCGTCATAGCCGTGCGTAATCCATATGATCTGCAGGCATTTCCGCAGCTTCGCACCTACCTCGCCACCTACGAATATACCCGGCCTGCCCTGGTCGCCGCTGTACGCGTACTTTTTGGCGAGAGACAAGCCCTATAGCACTTGTGTCCGTCTCCTCCCAGGGCTCTTTTAAAGGGTTTTAAGCAAATAACCCGGATACCAGTAGGTGCCTCAGCAAAGCGAAGCGGAGCGCGTATCAATACTTCGCGCACACCGCCGATTTATCGGCCTTTGCTGGCTGTTCTGGTATCCCGCTTAATTTATAAAACTCATAAAATAGCCCTGGCAGCACGATCACACAAGAGGTGGAGCGCCGGTGAGATCTGTCAGATCCCTGTGATGCCATGAACCACCATGTTTGAGCATGAGTGAATGAATATGGGGGTTTTCGCTCGCATCCAAGTAGACGACGTGTTTTGCAAACTGAGGGGTCCACTCATGACCGGCAAGGACATCATTACCAGCCTCGGGAGATCTGACGAGCCGCGTCAAATCTGTGTGTTGCCATTTACCTTTACCATTCGCATCCATCATCAATTCGTGAACATGGCGGTCACTTCCAACATAGACAATTAGCTTCGTTTCACCTGTCTCCCAGGCATAACCTGCGAGGGCAGTGCCATCCACCAGGGGCGAGCTGGTCAAGCTTGTTAAATCCGCATACCTCCACATGTTATCCGGTCCGGCCACCAGCTCGTAGATATTTCCATTATTGCCCGTGTAAATCACCTGTTTGGTACCTCCTCCCTCCCAGGCAAAGCCTACAAGGGAAGAACCATCTGCCAGCGGGGCTCCTGCAAAATCCGTCAGGTCGGTATGGCTCCATGTGCCACCCACTTCCAACATCAATTCGTGAATGTGCCCATCGCCACTACTATAGACAACCTGCCTGCTGCGTCTTGTTTCCCAGGCATAAGCAGCAAGTGTCTCACCTTCTGCTAGAGGGGAGCCGGTCACCTGGGTGAGGTCGGTGTATCTCCACATCCCCGTAACACCTGTTGACAATTCGTGGATGTGATCATCAGGCCCCGTGTAGACCACTTGCTTGGTCCCAGCAGCTTTCGAGGCGTAGCCCACCAGGGTAAAGCCATCTGCCGAAGGAGCGCCGGTGGGCTGAGCCATGAGGTCTTCATAGCTCCAGGAGTGATCCTGCAGCATGACAAGTTCATGAATATGTCCGTTATTGCTTATAGAACTGGCGTAGGCTATTTGCCGAGTACGTCCATCAGGCCAGATATAACCCGTTAGGATGGCATCCTCTAGCTCGGGACCGCCAGCCACTCGTGTGATATCATCATCCCTCCATCTCCCATCCTGTCCAGCCGCCATTTCATGAATGTGATTATCACCGGTCTCATAAGCAATATGTGTGGTCCCATTCAGAGGCCACTCATAAGCAGTGATATTGCTTGGCATAGGAATTTCCTCTTTCTCTCTTTTTGCTATCTATGCAACCTCTCCAAAATACTCGGAGAGGGGCAGGCATGGTGAGTAGCCTTCAATGCATCTTCATCAGTACAGGCTCAAATTCTATTTTAACACTTTTTAGTGAGAGACAGGCGCGAGCGCATTTGCCGGTGAGCATTCCTGGTTAAGGAAATGTAACCTTTATCTTCAAATCATCACCTTAATGTTCCTTGCTTCTTCTTCTCTATGTCAGGAAAGGACACCATGTGGTATCAAACGGGTGAACAAAAAACCTTGAGACCACAGAGGTCTCCGATGCCACAGCCCATTATGGTCTATTAGGCCCACCGACGAAATTTACAACGCTCAGCTTGCTTAGCTTTGCCAATAGGCTCTTCCGTAAGATTGATGCGAAACCGGCCAATGGACGAGATGGGAGCAGAGGATCAGAAGCAAAAGTTGGAAGAGCATGTCCAATCGGCTCTTCTACAACTTTGGTGTGTGATGAGCTTCAAAGAGCGCCTCCTTACGGCTCGCGACTGGCCAACCCATTGTCGCGGGCCCACAGCGCGATCTGGAAGCGCGAGGGTAAGCCTAATTTCGAGAGCACGCTGCTCATAGGTGAGACGGGTTTTTCCTTCGGCAGCGTCGCAAGCGCGGCTTGCTCAAAACGCTCATGGAGATCAGGGTTCTCGATGCTCTCTGCCAATGTGGCGATGATGTGCCGTGCAGAGGAGAACGCCTGTTGCGCCTCCTCCAGGTGCCTCTGCCTCTGCCTCGCCCTGGCATTTCCAGAGCCGGGGAATGACGCGTTCTGCCGTCTCTCCTGCTCGTTGAGGAGCCATCTGAAGCAACTGCTCATACTGGCGCAGCGCGAGTTCGGGCTGCTGTTGCGCCAGAGCGAGCTCTGCCCGGACGCACAGGAAAAAAGAGCGCTCCGTCTCCTGACTCGGGCTCCTGGCCCATGACTGCATCTCTTGCAGCGCCGCCTCGGCCAGCCGAATCTCGCCCAGAGCTGCATACGCCTCTACCTGGACGGAGAGGTACTCGGTGATCCAAAAGGCCGAACCCAGTTCTCGTACCGCCTCCAGCCCAATCTCCGCATGAGAGAGCGCCTGCTGGGGCGCCAGCAGAGCCAGGTGCGCCAACACACCATTGCTGGTGGTTGATCTCAGTCGCCAGGCGCAGCCCCTGCTGTGCATGCGCTAGCCCGGCACCGAACTGTCCAAAGGAGGCACATATCCCACCGAACATGATTTCGGCGAACGCTTCCCCGGCAGCCCACTGCATCTCACGAGCCAGCTGCAACGCCTCGACCACATCGCGCTCACATTGCGCAAAACTCCAATTGAGGGTGCAGCTCATGAATCCACTCCATGGACAGGCAAAGGTCGCACGCATGGCAAGACAGGAACACAGCACGCTGCGGTTGTCCACCACACGCAGCACTTCGATCGCTCGCCCGTACATGAGCGCGGCATTGATCGGATCACCTCCCAGGCTATAGACGGTCCCCAACAGATCGAAGGTTTCGGCCATCCCAGGCTGATCGTGCTGCGCTTCAAAGAGCGCCAGCGCTTCCTGATGGGTTGCCAGGGCCTCGGCGGCCTGCCCGGTGTTCAGCAGCCAGTTGCCCAGCCGGTTAAGACTCTGCGCGTGCAGTTCTGCATCACCCAACTGCACAGATAGGTCCACCACTTGCTGAAAATACGCTCCGGCCCGTTTGTAATCGCGGCCCGTCCACAGAACGCCCAGGTCCAGGATACTCTGCCACTCGAGGCGTCCATCCTCCGCCTGACGCGCGGCGAGCAGCGCCCGTTCGTAGTCCGTCTTCGCCTGTTCAAAGTCACCCAGGGTCTCATAGGCGTGCCCGCGTGCCCGATAGCTGGTCGGGGACACCGCCTGCCCGAGGTGCCCTGCAGCGTGCATGACGTGTGTCTGCAAGAGAGGCATCCAGGGCTGCCGCATGCAAATGCTCGAGTGTCCGAGCGATGGTGCCATGCAACGCGCGTCGCTCCCGCGCCAGCAATCCCCCGGAGATCGCCTGTTGGGTGAGCGCGTGGCGGAAAGCAAACTGCTCCGCTGACTCCTCAATCACCAGTTGGGCGGCAATCACCTCCTTCATCAGCTCCAGCAGAGACGCTTCGTCGTGCTGTGTGATTCGCTGGAGGAGGGCAAAATCGAAGCGGCGTCCCGCCACCGCCGCGAGTTGCAAAACCCGTCGGGCGTCCGCACTCACGCGAGCGAGGCGCAGTTCGACCGCGTCCTGCAGATTGCGTGGAATGCGCCAGGTGCCTGCTCTCACCCAGTGCCAGCCATCGTCCACCTTGACCAACTCTTCGGCCATCAGCACGGTTTTGAGCACCTCTTCCAGGAAGAAGGGATTGCCCTCCGTCAATCCGTAGAGGGCATCGAGCATCCCAGCAGGCAGGGAAGCCGCCCCCGGTAAGATGGTCTGCAGCATGGTCTCGGTATGAGCCCTGCTCAGCGACACCAGGGCGATATCCTGTCTGAGGAGTTCGCGGTCGAGTTGCGCCAGAAAGGAGCGCAGCGACTGACCCACTTCCTCCTCGCGATAGGTCAGCAGCAGGAGAAGCCTGGATGCGGCCGTCCTGCGCGCGAAGAAGAGGAGAAACTCCAGCGTGCTCTCGTCGCTCCAATGGAGATCCTCCACCACCAGCAGGACCGGTCGTGAGCTCGCGGCTCGCGTGAAGAACTCAGAAAGCTGGGCGAAGAGGCGGCGTTGCTCTTGTTCGGGATCCAGGGAAGATAGGGGCGGCAGGCTCGCCAGTTCGGGCAGATGCCGGACCTGCTCAGGAAGCAAGGGAAGGAGCACACGTGCAGAGGGTCCCAATGCCGTCGCAATCTGTGAGGACGAGAGAGGTGCCAGGAACGCATGCAAGAGGTCAAGCAGGGGAGCATAGGGGCACGAACGATCGTTTGGGAAGCATTGGCCACCGAGAAGTTGGAACGCAAGAGCTGAGGCCTCCCGTTGCAGTTCGGCCACCAGCCGCGATTTGCCAATGCCAGCTTCTCCGGAGAGCAGGACAACCCCTCCTTGCCCACTCGCGGCAGCTTCGATGCTTTCCTGTAGAGCGGTCATTTCTGCACTGCGCCCGATGAGGATCGGGCAGACAACAGGCTGATGGATCAGATTCGCCATCGCGCGTCCCTCCCTGGTGATCTCCCGCAACGGGGCGGCTTCTATGTATCCAGTCTCCTGTGTCCTGAAAGCGGACCTCGCCTTCGCCCGCTCGAAGGTCTGCCTCGCTGGCTCTGACTCGAATCCCAGTATAGCACATCCTGGCAAAGAAGAAGCACTCGTGCACTCGTGAGCTGAAGAAGCGCGAAGACTGCGACGCAAGCAAGCCATCCAAAGCGAGGCAGACCCTTGCCTCTGCTCGTTCTGTTGCGGTGGAGCATGGGTCTCTGCATGGGTCTCCCACGAAATTCTCCGTGTGGTCTGTGCACAAACCTGCGTGTGTTCACTGATGGCACATCGCTGATCATAGTGCATACTCTCTTGTAGGGCAGCCCGACTTCGGCAGCCCGTTCGCGTACGACGCGAGAGACAGAAAACAAAGGAGAAATCAGCATGACAACGCATACGAATGAAAAGAACATGGACGGCAAGGGCAGTTACGCAGAGGTAAACGGTCTCAAGATGTATTACGAGATGTATGGCACGGGGAAACCGCTTGTTCTGCTTCCCGGTGGCCTTATGACGATCGGCATGATGGGACAGATTCTGCCTGACCTGGCCAAGACCCGGCAAGTCATCGCCGTCGAGGTCCAGGGCCATGGGCACACAGCCGACATCGATCGGCCGCTCACCTACGAGCAGGTGGCGGACGACACCGCTGCCCTCATCAAGCACCTGGGACTCGAATGTGCCGACGTCTTCGGCTTTTCTTCAGGCGGCGGTATCGCTCTGCAAACCGCCATCCGGCACCCAGAGGTGGTGCGCAAGCTGGTGGTCGCCTCGTCCCCCTGTAAGAGTGATGGAGAGTATCCCGAGATCCGCGCGCTCGTGGCGTCGTTCGATCCGGATGCTGCCATGTTGTCCCCGATGCGCGAAGCCTATCTCAGTACAGCGCCCGAGCCCGAAGACTGGCCGCGGCTTGTTGCCAAGATAAGACAATCGGCAGCGGTGGACTGCGACTGGACGCAGGACGTGGCAGCGATCCAGGCGCCCACCCTGATTGTGGTCGGAGATGCAGATACCGTTCTGCCCTC
>WNFC01022518.1_pt1 | contig 11753 bp, 13 predicted proteins | sample 5400541 | NCBI WGS metagenome assembly WNFC01 (sample SAMN13153342, study PRJNA577476) | soil metagenome | isolation source: 120 cm saprolite under Douglas fir tree site 2 hole 2 replicate 1 | place: USA:California | collected 2015-04-18 | reverse complement strand
AAAGAGGCCCTCTATATTTGCCTCCAAATCCCCAGAATGGTCAGTTGGCACCTCCGAATTCTCTCCCGCCTGGCCGCGAGCCTTCAGATCCTTCAGTCCAAGGCGGTCCTCGTAGAAACCCATCCGCCGCTCCCTTCAATTCGCAGCCTGAGTTAGGGCACGGCCCCCCATTCGCACGTCTAGGAATGGTAAGCAGCCCCAATCTACTGTTACCACATACAAATTCCATGGGGTCGATGGGCCAGCCGCAACCTCGCCTCCTTCCTCCGTCTGCACAGTTTCGTGCGCCATCGGTCGTCGGATTGGTTGACGAACCGAGTCCCCCCACATCGCCGACGGCCAATAAGCCAATTCCAACTGGGCCGGTCACGTCCACCATTTCAGCGCAGATGAAGTGCAAAGTGTTTCTGAAGCAAGCCCACGCTCAATGGAAGTCGCTTGGGTCTGCCAAACTGAAGCTGTACTGCGAGCAACCAACAAACGTGAAACAGTTGGTGGTGGAGGCGGAGGATAAGAACAAATCGGTGTTGATCTCAACGATTGTGCTCACGGATGGCGTCGAGCGTGTTGGAAAGACAGGTGTTGCGGTCGAGCTGAGTGACAAAGGCGCGCGTACAGGGATCATCTATATGATCCAACTGCGCAACGAACAGGCTGCTGTTGGGTTATACGAAGGCCTCCTGGCTGGCTCAGATAGAACGATTACACGGTAATCATGATATTAGGACGCTCCTATTTTTCTGCGCATCAGACATTGACATTTTCGGTCCCTCTCATACGCATGGGCACTCATTCAATTTGGTTCTTTGGCCGCTTCTAATCTCTGATACCCGTTTGGCCTTTGCAAGGCTTGGAGAGGGGTCAAATCTAGAGCAGTACAAATACGGTATTCACGAAGTAATAACAACTTTAGTTATCCCATTGGACCTCAGCTGCAAGGGAAACATGATCACTACCAGATATTCCTTTGCGGGGGAGGCCAGCGTGGAGGTTTTCCGTTGTGTGTGGTTGAAGCAGGCGCATAACAGATGCTCGTCGGTCGGGAGGATCAAGGACCCAAATGTAATCTAATAACACTGCTCAGCCAGGTTTGAGCCCAATTCGACGGGATATCCACCTAAGACGTTCTGCCAATAGTGTGTGTAGCTGGTCCATTCCGGTTCATATGCACCTCGTTGATGATAGGGCAATCCTATCCGTTCGCCGCAGCGTGGGACCGGGCCAGACATTTTTTCGAGAAGCCTCTGTCCTTCGTCGTACAAACTGCGCGGGCGTGTTGTGACAGCAAAAAGTTGCACCAATTCGGAGGAGCTGAGCAAGCCGTCAGCGGGTGACGCCTTGCGGGCATTCGTGATGACTCTGTCCGGATCGGCGGTCTGTGCGCCGCCACTGTCTTCGTCGTCGTCGTCGTCGTCGTCGTTGCTGGTTGTGGCGGGGTTCGAGAGCGGTACGGACGGGTCGACGGAGACGTGGACGACGCGGGATCGTTCGAGAAGTTCTTCCTGGGCTGGCGTCAAAGCGTCTCCGGCCAGGAGGGCATAGCCGGGCTCTGCGGGGCCGAAGTTGAAGTCTGTATGTGTGAAAGGGAAAGCGGTGTTCATTAGGGATGACTGGCTCAGGGTATCGGATGGGATGAGGAAGGAGCACGCGACTTGCCCCCGGCGAGGAAACATGGCCAGGACGACAGTCCTGGGTTTTCTTCACGGTGCTTGACGACTTTGCGAAGTAAGATGCCCGCCTGTCTGCCGGTGAAAACGGATCGATGGACTGCGGGAGATGCATCGGACAAGCGACATTTACCTGGCCCTTTCATAGGCATACCTAGAGGAATGGAAGTTAATATGAGCACAGCTCCAAGTTAGCCTTATTTCGCGCTTCGTTTCGATCGAGTTTTTTTAACTGACGAAGGGTGCCAGAACAGGTGGGTCGTCGCCACTACATAGCCTTCATTGGACTGTCCGACTTTTTCCAGAGCGACAACGTTGGCTATGTTTCTCGTCCGGAAACTCAAAGCTTTGCCCGAGGATTCAGTGCCGTCCGCACGGGCGTCTATGTCGTCGTAATGAAGGACAAATTGATCGCGAATCACCAACGAGTCTTTGCGGAAGCCAATAAGACACCCGTGCTTCTTCCTGGGTCCTGCTGCGTATACATGGCCATACCCGGCCTCCTCCAAGACGGGTATAAGCTTTTCTAGACGGTCGACCTCCTGAAGTATCGGGTGCATGTGAGCATGTGTGGCACGCTTTTTCGCGCGGCTATTCTCACTTGAAGACAAAGAATGTCTGCGTCCGCAGATAGAATTTCGTTGAAAAGCATGTGCTCTCGCTGGGCAGACTTCAAGCAGTCACTGTTGGGAAAAAGTTGGCGACCTTGGTATGGATTTGAGACGCGACTCGCTTTCAGTCATATAACCGACTCACGAACGAGACATTGGGCTAAGAGCTGAGAATATAGAAGAGTGGTCATATGTCTCTCCGACGCTGTGCACACAGCTAAGGTGGAAATAGAAGCTACGGACATTCCATGTCATAATCTTGACGCTTCCTGATGCGATTGGGGGGATGCCCTGGACTGCCAACCAGGGCCGTGCTACAATGTGACCCTTTTCACGGTTCACAAGGGGGCCCGCAGGTGTGGAGGATGTCGCCACATTAGCAGCTTGTCGTTTCTTCAAGCGACGGGCTTCCCGGAGTGCGAGTTGTTCCGGCGTGGGTGTGAACGTCCCAGATTCGGAGGACATCAGTCAATCGAGGTTGTGCAATACAGAGTAGAGTACGGACTGATTATGTTACTAAGAAAAAAAAAGGCTGTGCTAGGGGACAAGGCAGTGCTCTCAATGTGGGCACCGCGCACCGCGCAACACACGCACACGCACTGCTTCAACCTCATTCACTGGCACCTCTGGCCTGGGCACAAGAAATTCGGATGAACCGATTATTGTCCTTCTTCAAAAGACGACTGACAATGCCCACATCTGCATCCTTTTTTTCTTCTACTAGTTCCCGCGGCCTTGCTCTAGCCCCACAATCCAACATGTCTCCTACCAGTGCTTTGCGTCCATCTCCTGCGTCCGCTCCTCCCGAGACTTTCGGAAACTTTGACCTCATAGAACGCGTTAAACTCGGTGGTTTCGACATTATGGTCTCCAGCTGGCGTAGCAGGATTACTGGTCTCAAAATAGTTCACTTGGACTACGAGGGTGAGCGAACCGCTGTCGCGTGCCTCACCTCCTCTTACGTGCATTGTGTTCACCCTGCCAATAGCTCCCATCATGAATGGTTATTTTGTAGTGGCCACCGAAAGTGCGAGAACGCTTGCCTCTGCAAATTCGTGCTTGACTTACGACACACAGTTTTCAACGATTCTGGTTGTCCACACACGCTGGAACAGTGAGTACACGTTGGGCACGTGTGGCTTTGTACCTGACGCAAGCGCCTCCGCAGTCTGGTCTTTATGGGCTCGGAGAAGTACCCCTACAAGGGCATCATAGACCACTTTGCTAACCGTGGCTTCTCCAATGGCACCAATGCGTGGACCGACACGGACCACACGGCTTACACAGTCTCCACTGCTGGAGAGACTGGATTATTGCAAATCCTTCCTATCTATGTCGATCATATCCTTTATCCTACCATTACGAAGGCTGGGTATATTACCGAGGTCTGCCGAAACTTTCCTGCGCCTGCGCCTACAGCGACTGACTAGTTTGCTGTTATTAGGTACATCACATTGACCCGCAAGGTGAGGACTCGGGAGTGGTCTACTCTGAAATGCAAGGCCGCGAAAATACCTCTGGGGATCTCATGGCACTACAGTACGTCATTGACCTACGCCAGTCACCTCTCCGAGACGCGTGATTTCACTTTCAATATCCTAATGCTTTGTGCCCTCAGGGCGCAACGTCTGCTCAACCCGCCTGAGAGTGCTTACCGAAGTGAAACTGGCGGTTTGATGGAGGCCCTTCGAAAACTTACCGTAGAGAAAAGTAATGAGTCTATACTCCTCATATACTCGGCGCTGACAACTTATAGTTCGCGACTACCATCAAACCTACTATGTTCCTCACAACTTGTCTCTCATTGTTTCCGGAAAGCTGTCTAGGGGGACAGAAACCCTCCTATCTGTCGTGCAGAACGAGATTGAGCCCAGTATCATTGCGCACGGGCAAAACAAGGGACCCAAACCCCCTGGTTGGAAACGGCCCTTCGTGGAGACACCGAGTGCACGACGACAGCCTATCGCAGAACTCATCGAGCGAACAGTAGAATTTCCAGAAAAGGACGAAAGTATAGGAGAGTTGATGATAAACTACATCGGCCCTCGCGATGATGATTTTATTGGATCTATGGCAAGCACTGTCTGCCCCGTATTCTTACACCTTCACTTACCGTGACGAAGGCAATTGAAGTTTTGGGCGCATACCTCACATCCTCTCCTACTGCGCCTCTCAATAAAGAATTCATAGAGATAGAATCCCCTCTTTGGTATGTCTTATTTCCCCTTTCTGAACATAGCTCTAATTAGTTCCAGCACTTATATCTATATTGGAGGAGAGAATAGGGCGACGCTCTCTGATTTACTGATATACGTCGGTTCCGTTCCGACGGAGCACTTAGATACATTTGATGCTAAGCTCCATGAGAGCTTCCGCCGTATCATCAAGGACGGTAAAATAGAATCAGATGGGGGAGACGCATTTGCTCCAACCATGATTGGTGACTTTCTTTATGGACGTTCCGATGGCTCTCAAATTGAGGAAGCTTTGGACGAGATCAAGCTTTACAACACCTTGAGAACCTGGTCAAATAAGCAATGGACTGACTTCATTCAGAAGTGCGCTCAATCTGTGCAACGCTCATTTATCTTATATAACTCGGATATCCTTCAGATACTTCGTTGATCCCAAACGAGTCGTTGTTCGCGGAAAGCCTTCTGCGGCAGTTGCAGAACGCCTCGAGAAGGAAGAAAAGGCTCGCATCGCAAAACAAAAAGTGGCTCTAGGTCCTGAAGGTTTAGCACAGAAAGCGAAGGAACTCGAAGAGGCCAAGGCTGAACATGAAAAACCGATACCGACCGAGGTTTTGAAGACTTTCCCTGTACCCGACGTAAAGAGTATCTCTTGGATCCCTGTACAGAGTGTTCAGCAAGCAGGAACTGGCCGCCGAAGTACGACGTCAGCCGTGGAAAATGATGTTAGCCGGCATGTAAGCGTGGACGGTCCACCTCCAACATTTTTCGTGCAGTACGACCACGTCAAGGTGCGTTGTATTGTCATTTCGACCGAAGCGAGCTCAACGTTCAGGTATCCAGTCCGATTTCGTTAGCGTTCATGCCTATCTGTCCCTAGCAAAACTGCCCAGTCACTTACGCCCGTACGCACTTTGCATCGCTGTGCGGTCATTCATACTCATCGCTGTTGTAGGTACATCCAGCCGTACCTCAGCTCTTTTTTCTCTCTACCTGTGAAGCGTCAATCGGGTGAACGTCTCTCTCACGAGGAAGTAGTTGATCAATTAGATGAACAAACTGTCTTTTACGAAATTGGCCTCGGTACACCAGGAATGTTTACCGAAACACTGCGTGTCGCAATACGCGTAGAAGTGGCTAAGTACGAATTGGCAGTGGCTTGGTTGAGAGACCTACTTTATGGTAGCGAATTCTCAAAGGAGAGGTCTGTTCTGTTCTCTTGCGATTAAAGAGCTTTGGTGATGATGACGGATCAAAAAGGCTACAGATCACAATTGCTCAGATACACCAGGCATTACCCGGACTCAAGCGAGATGGGAGCACGGTTCTATCGGCTGTCACGGCAGAATTGCTACACGATGAGACCTCCACGACTCGGGCTGGCGGCGTACTCATCCAGTCAGACTTTATCCGAGGCCTCTCGGAAAAAATCCAAGAAGCTCCCGAAGAAGTTATCGTGGAATTCGAAAATATCCGTCGAATCCGTAGGTATTTTCGCACCACCTCCAGCTCGTTCTGTACTCACCAGCAATTGCCAGTCACTGACCCTACTGGCGTAAGGTTCTCTGTAACGGGGAACGTATTGAGTGTTCCCAAGCCACGGAGTACTTGGAACAAGTACTTCGGTGCCGCCCTTCCTGTGAGTCGCCGCTCACAACCCCAAAAAATTACCACTAACCCAATTTGGCTGCTTAAGGAGGCACCGCTGTCACCCGTGCCCTTGGCATCCGATACACTAAGCAAGGTTGGCAAAAATCCGGTGAAACATGTAACGTGGTCAACACGACTAGGGAATCAATACAGGCTGACGCGTTTACCCAGGCTATCGTGGTCACTCTCCCCACCATTGAGAGTTCATTTGTCAATCATGTTGGGAAAGGGATTCAAGGATTCGAACATCCAGACTACCCCGCTCTCCGCGTTGCAGCGGAAGCCCTAAGCGCCACCGAGAGTTTCCTTTGGGTATGTAATTGTCCGTCCTCGGTATTTTCCATCGCTTAGTTGCCTTCGCCTTCGCCAGCGGTACATTCGAGGCTCTGGCCTGGCATACGGCGCTTACGTTGGGGTTGACCTCGAGGCTGGTCGAGTCACGTTCACGCTTTACCGAGTACGTTCTGATATCATTTATTTACGACTAAGACAAACTATCTCCTCAGAGCTCAAACAGCCTTGAGGCTTTCAAACAAGGGGCAGCAGTTGTCCGCGGTCTTGTCGATGGCTCGGTATGTCCTTCAACGTCCAGACTAGACCTTCGTTCTGAATGCCTCGCAGATACCACTCGACGATACAACGCTAGACGCTGCTAAGAGTAGCATCGTCTTTGGCGTTACGAAGGGCGTCTCGACTCCTGGGCGCGCGGTTCGTAGTCGTTCAAATTGATTTGCTATGTCTGACGTACATCCTGTCTTCCAGGCGGTGACATCTTTCACGAACCAAGCACTCAAGGGCGTGTCACAGAATCAAAATATTGAACTCTTGGAGAAGTTCCAAGAGACAAGCAAGGACGACGTCTTACGAGTATTGCGGCAGTACTTCCTCCCACTCTTCGACGCTTCGACCTCGATTGTTGTCTCGGTAACTGCACCGGGAAAAGCGCACGAAATCAGTAATGGTTTGAAAGATGCGGGCTTTCTCGTCGAAAGACGGACGTTGGAAGTCGACCACGAGGAGGAGAGCGAAAGTGGCAGCGAGAGCGGGAGCGAGGAGAGCAGGTGATTGTTATGTATCATTCCAACCCGCTTTTTCTTGTACTGTAATGCACAAATAATGCTTTCGTCTGGACTTCATCGGTCATATTATAGATTGTCAGCTTCTTTCTCCTCCCGTGTGCTCGTGTCCGCTTCGGCCTGACTGAGTTGCTCACCCACAACCTCTATCCGTTTTTCATTCGCTTCTCCCGGCTTCAGCTCGACGTTTTCTAAGAAATCATTATCGACCAGGAAACGGATGGCCTGGGAGAGATTGGAAACGGTCACGCGAATCTCAGGCAGCAGAAGCTATGAACAAGCGTCCCAACCGTCAGCATAAACACGGGGACCAGCGGCCAGAGGTTGCTCACGTTACGAAGAAGAGATGACCGTGGCGCGAAGGGATTTCGTGGCGGCCTTTTGGGCTGAGGTGGTGGGGCTCTGCGAGGAGCATTTGTGGACACTGCCTTTGCGAGGGTTGATGGTGAGCCGACGATAGTAGCAGGGCCACTTATAGGGGGAAGAGGAACAGAGTGGTCGGGCTGTGAATGGCCATTGTCGGGCTGTGGAGGCTCCAGCTTAACGTCCGAAGAGGAAGCATACGCCTCGATCCCAGGGGGTCGCTTAGCAGACAGGACTTCTGGAGCGTCATTATCCGAACCCGAATCCGTATCTGCATCCGAGCCCAAAGGCGACAACGCCGCGACCGACGCGGACTGCACACTTGGCCGAGGATCCGTGTCCTTCGCTGCCGCCGCCGGTACCGGTAACGGCGATGGCTGGGCCTGAGCCTGAGCCTGAGCCTGGGTCTGGGTCTGGGTCTGGGTCTGGGTCTGAGCCGACGAGGTAACATCGCCACGGGGACCGCTTATTCCGCGCGTGCGATTCTGACCGCCTGCGCCGCGTCCTCGACCGCGGGACCGGGACCCGCCGCCCCTCCCTCGTCCCGATCTCGCGAAGCCCACACCCACGCCCACGTCAGACGGAGGAGGAGGCCTAAAACGTTTGTTCCCACCCGTCAACATGAGGTGTTCGGGGAGCAAGCCGCCGTTTGCCATGGCCTTGTCCAGCTTGCGCTTTTTCTCCGCGACGCGCGCGGCCGTCGGCCAGAGGCGCCTACGCTCCGCAATCCACGCGGCGAGCTCTTCGGGCGTGTCGAGTCGCACGTTCGTGCCTAGGATGGGAACGGGCTTCCTGTGCGCGGGTGAAGCGCGCGAAAGAACGGTTAGCGAGCGAGCGATTTCAGACTGCGTATGGATAAGGACGCACCCCTTCAAGCTCGGGTCAGCGTCCCAATCCGGCCTGCGCTTGCGGGCGTGCCATCCCGGTGGATGAATCAGATGTCGGTCCATCATGTGTATCTGCAAAGAGTTTGCAGAGCCGCTGAATGTACAGCCGGAATAGGTGCATTTGTTCTGGCCGGGAGTATACCAGTGCGTTTGGGGTGCGCCACGAGGAGCGAAAGAGTTGCGACTGGAAGCTGAAGATACATTGAAAGAAGTGTAGGAGGTGGAATATGTGAGAGGGTTGTAGGTGGACGAGTAAGTGTAGCCTTGGGGGTTCACGTTGTGTGGAGGTGGTTGGTGTGGATATGGAGTGAGTCGATTAGAGTAAGGGTCTGCAAGGGCGGCGGACAAGGTACGTGCAAGAGAGACCCCTTGAGGGTGTTGCGTTGTCATGGTCAGAAAGAGAAACGGTCTAATTCGCACGCACAGCTGACTAGCACAATTGCACAAGCAGTACGGTAAGGGTCTCATCATAGAGACCAACAGTAGATACGTACAGGGAATGACTGGAGCATGCACATACACAGTATTGGGACTGGAAAAAAGAAAGAAGAGCGGATAAACGAACGAAGGAGACGCGCACAAGGCAGCCCAACCACAGTGAGCAACAGTATAGACGCCGACGCAGCAGGCGAAGAAAGAAAGAGACAGAATGGGGGGAGGGGGGCGACCGACTTTTTACGTTTTGGAAAGGGAACAAGAAGCGAGCATTTAGGCGAGGACGTCGTCGTGACCGCCGCAATAAGGACGCGGTGGAAAATGAGATGATCGATACATGTATATGGACACTAGGGGCCAACGCCCGTGAATATAATCCCATCGATTGTTGTTGCGAATGCCTGGAGAGTGAGACGTCGATGTGAAGGGCTTAATTGTGGCGAAAGAGTTAGTCCTGGGACTCCTCCTCTTGGCCCTGATGCTCCTTCCCAACCCGCCTCTCCTTCTCACTTTCCAGCTGATTATAAAGAAGGAAGAGGGCCTTCTCGTTTGCCTCTGGAGTACCAACGATAGTGAACATGCGCTCGCCTGTCTCATCGTGTGGTGCTTTGGCAATGGAGATCTTGGAGCCAGAGAGGCGCCTGATCTCCGTAATTTTGGTGCCGCCACGACCGATGATGCAACCAACCATATCGGACGGTATGGATATGTTTTGAGTGCGTAGATTGGCCGGGTTTCCTGCTGTTGGCGAAGGGGGGCTAGGGGCACGTGCATTAGAGTCACCATTGGCACGCCTGCCGTTGTAACTGGACTGATAACCATGAGAACGCCGACCGCCGGAGCGCTCGTCGGCAACACCTGGATTGTAGAGAACGGTGCCGACGCCTCTTTCCCAGTCCTCTAATAGGCATCTGCCTATCTCTTCGATCGCACGGCCGATAGCTTCGGGTGAGCCCTGAACGTCAACAACACGCTCGGTAGATTGGGGAAGTATCTCCTTAGAAGCTACCATACGCGCGCCGGAACCATCCTGTATGGCCTTTATTTTGAGACCGTTGCGGCCAATGATAGTGCCCATGAGGTTATGTGAAATTAAAAGACGCATAGAGGTGTGTGCGGCAGAAGAAGTGGAGACGGTGGGAGAAGCAGGGTTTGCCTCGACGAGCTGTGCGATAATGAGCGCATATGCCTGTCAGAACGAAATTCAGGGGGAAGATAAACTCTAGAGAGAGCGTGCCAGCACACCTTGGCAACGGCCTCGACCGAACCGCTGATGCTTAGGACGCGCTCGTGGACACCAGGTACGACTTTGCTGACGCCCGCTTTCACACCAGTTTGCTCACGGAGGTCGGCGACATTTTTACCACCCTTTCCAATGATGACGCCAGCGTCCTTTGTACTCACGAGAGCACGAAGGGTGAGAACATCACGTCCGGATGGAGAGGGAGATCTGGAGCCCTGAGGAGAAGCTGACAGCAGGTGAACGAGGGATGGCAGGATAAATGCGGGTGAAAAAGGAGACGTACACGAAGCGCGGGCATGGTTGGGGGAGTCGGAAGGCAGAGAGGAGAAAGGGGCGGGAGGGAGAGGGGATGAAGAGGAGAAGGTGGGGAAAGGGCGAGGAGGAGATGATAACTGGGGGCGGGCAGGGGGGCGAGGGAAGGGGGAGGGGTGAGCGCGGAGGAAAAGCGAGGCGGGGCGAGGAGGTCAGAATCAGAATAGTCGTGAGCGTGAGCGTGACCGACTCGACGCGGCTTGACTCCTCGGCTTTTCCCGCCTCTCTACCCCACTCCTCGGCGACGACAAGATTACTAGGTTGTAACTATTCATGTCTCTCAGCGTTGAGTATTCGAGCTTTACTGCGTGAGCGACGCACATGCAGCGCGTTGCCATGCTATAGACAGCCTCTGTTGCCCATCACTGAGCTTTCCCCGCACCTCCTCTCGCTTGTCATGTATGCTCGTTTACACTCGTTTACACTCGTTTCCTCCCTAGTAGCCGGCAAATTTCAATCTATTTATGATGGCAAATTTAATTACTTTCGCAGTACTACGTGAGCGACGCACATGCAGCGCGTTGTAAACCCATGCTATAGACAGCCTCCGTTGCCCATCACTGAGCTTTCCCCGCACCTCCTCTCGCTTGTCATGGACGCTCGTTTTAATCGTTTACACTCGTCTCCTCCCTAGTCGCCGGCAAATTTCAAGATACTTATGATGGCAAATTTAATTACTTTCGCAGTATTTAAGATGATCCTTCCCAGAGTTTACTCCCTTCTACGCCCTACTCTCCCACTGCGCACAGAAACTGAAGGCAATCTTGTTCCCACAGACAGTTTCCCTCGCACGCGACTATTATCTGAATCATAAATTCACTCTCACATCTAGATCGACTCCTTTTTCTTCTAGATGTATATTGTCCTGTCTCTCCTCCTTTACTTGGCTGCTCACACTCTCGCTACTCCATCGCCGGATCTTGCGAGCCAGCAGACCCAGCAAGATATGGACACAGTCCTTCAAGGAAGACTTGCCTTTGTCACTGCATCCGTCACTCAGGTATCCCAAATCGCATCATGGTACGTCACCCACGCTATGTCGTTCTTCATACACGTCTAACCTTAATATACTAGGTTGCAAACCTTGGGCTCCGATGGAAGTTGGCCTGCATCCGAGATTGATTATGCTACCGGTTGTTCTGCGCGCGGCTCCAACTGGCCAGCGAGCGATCACTGGACCCGAATCCGTATGTACAATCCAAGATTCAATGAACACATCTTGACACCTCGTAGTAACCATGACCGCCGCCTGGCACAGTAGCCTCCCGGGCGCTGAGCAATATGTTAACGACCCAGCCCTCGCCAATGCCATTTCCT
>WNFC01016158.1_pt1 | contig 11754 bp, 11 predicted proteins | sample 5400541 | NCBI WGS metagenome assembly WNFC01 (sample SAMN13153342, study PRJNA577476) | soil metagenome | isolation source: 120 cm saprolite under Douglas fir tree site 2 hole 2 replicate 1 | place: USA:California | collected 2015-04-18 | reverse complement strand
TGGCCCCCAAATCTTTTAGCCAAGACGAGTCCCGCAACCTGTAGGTTACGAACCCAAGTAAAGCAGGGAAAACAGCGAGCGAAAACAATAGCGCCGCGTATGCGGGAATTCGCGAGCTTACCAAAGCATCCCGCTGCGACACCGACAAGATGGCCCACGAAATCAGCGGCCAGGTGATGACTAGGTTCAGCGTGCCATAAGCGAGGGCAAGGAAAGAATTCGCTCCAGCGTTCCTTTCCCCAGCCGGAACAAAAAGGTCATAGATGCTCTGAGCAATGAAGCCGGGAAATATCAGCAGAATGAAAAGATAGACATTCTTTGCCGAGAACTCGGGCAAATTATCCTCCGAAGTGTGGCACCCAACTAAATACCAATCCGCTCGACCTCACCTACGCTGATGTCATCATTGCGCCGGTCGTAAAGTCCAGTAGTTTTCGCGTTCGAGTGTCCGGCCATCCGTTGCGCGACCTCGATGTGCCCGCCGTTCGTCAGGTAGTCCGTGATCCCGGTCGCGCGGAAGGTGTGACAGCCTATCGCGGTTTCGATTCCGGCGTCCGAAGCGCGGCGGCGCACCATGTACCAGACATCCTTGCGCGACATCCGTCCCGGCCCGAGCTTTTTGGTTTTCCGGATCGCGACGCGGAACAGCGGCTCCTTGGCATCGCCGGCGATGCCGGCCTTGGCGATGTAGGCGTCCAGGTAGGCTTCCAGCTTGTGATGGCAGGGCATCTCATGCACCTTGCCGTTTTTCTCGTTGAGGCGCAGCCACCAGCGCTTTTTCTGGGCGAAGTAATCCTCGACGTTCAGCGCCACGACCGCGCCCACGCGCGCGAAGGTGTAGGTCATCACCGCGATAATCGCGCGATCGCGCAGGCCCACCACGCTTGAAACATCCATGCCCTCGAGTAGCGCGGTTGCTTCCTCGGAGGACAGCACGGGCGTGACGCCCTTGCTGACCGAGTGGCGCGGCCCCCGGACGGAATGCGCCGGGTTAACAGGAACCACCTGGCCGGTCACCAGCCAGTCGAACAACATGCGGATACAAGCGAGATGCTGCTTGACCGAGGGCGGCTTCATCCGCTTGCCCAGGCCCTCAATGTACTCAGCGACGTGGACCGGCTCGACCTGATCGAGCGCGCCGATCCCGCGCACGTCGCACCAGCGCAGAAACGCGGCGGCGGCGCGCCCGTACGCCGCGCGCGTGTTCGGATTGCGGATATTGACCGTGAAGAAATCGAGGAAGCGCTTTCGAGCGCCCTTCCCTGCCCCGGCGATGATCGCCGGCAGCGCAACCCCCCGCCGCCCGCCAGTGTTCCCAATGACCGTCAGACTACCCATGCGCGGACCCTAGCACGTTCCGGCGGATAGTGCCACATAACGTCCTTTATGTTCTACTAAGTTGGAGGGAACTTGTTCGAGGATTATTGAGACTGTCTTCTTTCCGCGAGCAGCTTTTCGGCCACAGCTTTATTGGTCACGCAAGGTCCAATGTAACGAGCCGCGCCAGCTTGAATGAAACCCGTTAGCGCGGCGCGAAAGGCTGCGACGGCCTCTTCGAGGCGTTGCGTACTTGACTCGCGCTGGCCGAGGGTCGTGAGCGCGATGCCGAGATTGTTCTTGGTGGCGGCCCAGTCGAGGGGGCCGCGCTCGCGGGTGCGTTCCTGAAGTGCGCTGCGAAAAGCGGCGACGGCCTCTTCGAGATGCTGATTGCCGCCCTCGCGCTTGCCGAGGTCCAAAAGAGCGATACCGAGATTGTATTGGGCCATGGCCCAGTCGAGGGGAACGCGCTCGCGGGTCCATTCCTGAAGTGCGCTGCGAAAAGCGGCGACGGCCTCTTCGAAGCGCACGGCGTCGCCCTTGCGCTGGCTGAGGGCCAAAAGTGCGTTGCCGAGATTGTTTTGGGTGGCGGCCCAGCGGAGCGGGACTTGCTCGCGGGTCCATTCCAGCAGCGCCAAGCGATAGGCAGTGACGGCCTCTTCGAGATGCTGAGTGTCGCCCTCGCGCTGGCCGAGGGCTGAGAATGCGGTGCCGAGATTATTCTGGGTGTCAGCCCAGTCGAGCGGGACGCGGTCGCGGGTGCGTTCCTGAAGCGCATTTTGAAAAGCGGCGACGGCCTCTTCGAGATACTGAATGCCGCCCTCGTGCTTGCCGAGGTCTAAAAGCGCGTTACCGAGATTATTCTGGGTGGAGGCCCAGTCGAGGGGAACGCGCTCGCGGGTCCATTCCTGAAGTGCGCTGCGAAAAGCGGCGATGGCCTCTTTGAGATACTGAGTGCCGCCCTCGCACTTGCCAAGGCCCAAAAGCGCGTTACCGAGATTGTTCTGGGCCATGGCCCAGTCGAGGGGGACGTGCTCACGGGTCCATTCCTGAAGCGCGTTGCGAAAAGCGGTGAGGGCGTCTTCGAGGCGCGCGGCGTCGCTCTCGCGCTCGTTGAGGGCCAAAAGTGCAGTGCCCAGATTATTCTGGGTGGCGGCCCAGTCGAGCGGGACGCGGTCGCGGGTGCGTTCCAGCAGCGCCAAACGAAAAGCAGCGACAGCTTCCTCTAGACGCTGAGTGCCGGGCTCGCGCTCGCCGAAAATCGAGAGCACGTTGCCGAGATTATTCTGGGTGGTTGCCCAATCGAGCGGGACGCGGGCCTGGGTATATTCCTGCAGGGCGGCGCGATAGGCGGCGACGGCCTCTTCTAGACGCTGAGTGCCGGACTCGCGCCGACCGAGGGTGCCGAGCGCGTTACCGAGATTATTCTGGGTGGTGGCCCATTGCAGCGAGACGTGCTCGCGGGTGTATTCCAGGAGCGCGGCGCGGTATGCGGCGACGGCCTCTTCGAGATGCGCCGTATCGGGCTCGCGCGCGCCGAGGGTCTGAAGTGCGGTGCCGAGAAAAACAGTGGCGGTTCCACGCTCTTCACTAGTATGCGCCGCGGCTCGCATCCGCCGGGCAAATTCAATCGCGACCAAGAGAGAAAAATTAATCCCCTTTGCTTCACCCTCCTCAAAAAATCTTTTTAATCTCTCGCGAAATTCCGGCAGCCACGAGGTTCTTTGGTTTGGATGGTCCTCGGCAATGATGCTCTCAACCCGGCGGACGACGGCCACAGCATCGCGGCGAAGGATGTCTAACTTCACGCCCTCTTCGAGCAGAACGACGCGTGATTTCCCATGATTGCGGTCGAGCTCGGCAAGGGCTTGCTCGATGGTGCTAGCTCCGCCATCGAAGTCACCGGCACGGGTCTTACCGGCAACCCGCGCCAGTACCGTGTTCACGAAGTCGTCCTGACTTGCCCCTCGTTCACCTCGCCCAATTACATCCAAGGCGATGGCGACGGCGTGTTCTAATTCTAAAACCGCTTGGTCGAAGTCGAGAGTAGCGTCGGGCTTCAGGCGCTGGGCGAGCTTGATTATGGTCCTCTTGCATCCAGGGCTGCGATTAACTTCGCAACCATATCGTCTGCATTCGGGCCTATCTGAATGAAGTTGCCGAAAATGTCGTGGCCAGCTGCGATGCTTTGCCCCTCCGCCCTAATGGTTGGCGGAGCCTTCGGGCTGCCGTGCAGCCAGAGGCGAATTCGCGCGAGCGTTTTAGAAAAGTAAGCGAGCAACTAGGGTTTTCTTGAAGGACCCGCGCCTGTGTTGATTTGGTTACCCGTCATGTCGCCGCCGGCCGCGATGCTTCCATTGGTCGCTTGAACGGCTGGCCCAGTTTCTTTCTTCGAAAGAAATTTGACCGCGGCCCAAATTCCGCCAACAACTGCCGCGACTCCAGCACCAATCCATCCCAAGGTGTCACGATTGGTCGGGTCTTTTAAAAAAGCCCATAGAGCGTCGAGCATTTCTCTTCCCCCTATCATAGAAAGCAAGGCCAAAAGCTAATGCTCTGGGCCACGCTATAGTACAACATAAACGCCCTCCTTTATGTCCGGCTATCCCGCCGCCCTCCCTGCCCCACCCTGCATTGCCGGCAATCCGGCAACCCTTTACCTCAACCACCCCTTCGAATTCTCAACACCCGCCAAACCGCCCTGTTGAAAATGGTTCCTGCTATCGAGTTGACAGTCCCACCAAAGTCAGTTATGTAACATGATAGTTGTCATATTACATAGGTAACATGGTGAAAGGCGACTCTGGACGAATCGTGATTGAAGTGGACCCCGACCTCAAGCGGCGCCTATATAGTGCGCTCGCCATGAAGAACCTCACCCTGAAGCAGTGGTTTGTTGAGCTGGCCGAACAACACGTCTCCGCGCAAGCAGTCTCGAGTGCACCCGCCTCGCGACGGTCCAAATCAAAGCAGACGAAATAGGGAAGCGGAGCCACCATGAATTTCATGAAAAATGAATCCGCTCAGAAGCTCCGCGGTGGCTACTACACGCCGCCCGACTTGGCGGGGTTCCTAACGCGGTGGGTAAAGGAAATCAGCCCTAAGAGCATTCTAGAGCCGAGTTGTGGGGACGGTGCTTTCTTTGATGCCTTCGGAAGGGTCAAAGGATTCCAAAAAGTCGCAGTCACCGGTTTCGAGCTCGACGATGAAGAAGCGGCCAAGGCGCACACACGTGCGCGCGAGGTCGGACTCAGGGACGCGTCGGTCCATGTGGACGATTTTCTTCAGTGGGCGATTGACCATATCCATGATCGCAAAACGAAGTTCGATGCGGTTGTCGGGAACCCGCCATTCGTTCGTTATCAGTACTTGCCCGCCCCTTTCCAGGTGCGCGCCGAGCAAATATTCAAGCAGCTGGCATTACCCTTCACCAAGCACACGAACGCATGGGTGCCGTTCATTCTCGCCTCGATGGCCCTCCTGCGGCCGGGTGGGCGGCTCGCGATGGTCGTGCCGGCGGAGATCATCCACGTCACACACGCCCAGCCTCTGCGCTCTTATCTCGGGCGCGAGTGCCGCCGGCTAGTCGTCATCGATCCGGAAGAAATTTGGTTCAGCGATACGCTTCAGGGCGCGGTGTTGCTCCTGGCCGAAAGGCGCCGGAATGAGAGCGATAAGCCCGAGGGCCTTGGCATGTATCAGGTCAAGGGCCGCGAATTTCTCGATCTCGACCCGGCCAAAGTGTTTACGGCGCCACGCTCCATCAACGGCAAGACGGTCGACGGTAAATGGACGCGCGCGCTGCTCGATCAGGAGACGCGGGCAGTTATCGATGAGCTGAGCGACCATAGAGAGGTGCACCGCTTCGAGGATATTGCAGAAGTAGACGTTGGGATCGTGACCGGCGCAAACAAGTATTTTCTGGTCACCGATGACGTAGTGAGACAGTACAAGCTCGATAAGTGGGCTCATCCGATGTTCGGGCGCAGCGAGCATTGTCCGGGCGTCATTTACGATGAGAGGCAGCATCAGGCGAACGCGCAAAACGGCAACCCGACAAACTTCTTGTGGTTCCTCGAGACCGCGGCGAAAATCGACGCAGCTGCGAAGGCCTACATCAAACTCGGGGAAGAGATGGAGCTTCACACGCGCTACAAATGCCGCGTCCGCTTGCCGTGGTACACGGTGCCCTCGGTCTATGCGACCGAGATCGGGATGCTGAAGCGCGCGCACAACTCGCCGCGTCTTATCTTGAACAAGATCGGGGCGTACACGACAGATACGGCTTACCGCATCCGCGCCTTTGGCGCGCTGGGCGTTACGCCCGAAAAGCTCGTCGGCTGTTTTATAAATCCACTCACCGCCCTCAGTGCTGAACTAGAAGGGCGCCATTACGGCGGCGGCGTGCTGGAACTCATCCCATCGGAAATCGAACGGCTGATGGTGCCCCTGCCGGCAAAGGTCACCATCGACCTTGTCGACTTGGACAAGGCCATTCGGAGCATGCAAACGCACGAAGTGCTCGCCCGCCAAGGTAAAACGATACTCGGTGCGCTGAGCTTGTCGCGTGCGAAACAGGAGTGTGTGCTCGCGGGGTGGAGCCGCTTGCGCGACCGTCGCCAACGCACATCAAGCGAGCCGGTAGCCGAAAGCGATTAATCGATCTCAAGGACGAATCGCGTCGGGTCCACCTTATCGCGGTAAAGCGCCAACGTCCGGCCGAGCAGGTCGGGCCGGGCGATGTATTTGCGCATCGGCCCCCAGCTTAAGCGCGTCGGCGCATTTCGCTGCTTGTACCCCGGGCTTGTAGTGCTAGTCGAGTGTCGAATAGCCAGGTCAAATTCACCATAGCTGATGTTCTTTAGTACCAACTGAAATTTTGCAAAGGCTTCGTCGACCGTGGGTGACCGGCTTGTCCAAGTCAGATTCGGGAAAACATCATCGCGGAAATAATGACGGTGATCGACCTCCGCTGGCAACAAGCCTTTATCAAGGTTCACTGAGCCTGTTGCGTGGGTTCCGGCCGCAACCGGAATTGTCAGATCGCGCCGCGTGAGCGGCTTACTCTCCCAAACCAGCTCGAATTCAACGCCGACCGTTGCAGGTACAGGTGCTAGTACTGAAGTTTTCGCTTTGGCCGCTGTTGCAGGTTTTGAAGCCTTTGGCTTTTTCGGCATCGCCTGTGCCTTCGCTAAGGCACGCCGCAGCAGCTTCACCTTCAACTTGATACGTGGAACCGTGTCGCTTCCACCACCACCCCCGGCCGATGTTGTCGGCCGAGGCGGAGCCACCGCCATTTCATCGACCAAGCGGCCGCTCGCGAGCATTTCATCAAGCTCCGCAACCGCACCCACCTTCACAACATGGGATGGATAATCAGTCGGAAGGACGGCCAGCTTGGATTCAATATTATCGACGATCGCCTCATCAGCCGCATCCGTCAGATCGAAATCGAGCATCATCCCGGCTTCGATATTGTTGTTCAGGCCGCCCAGCGTAAGGTTCGCGCTACCCACCACCAACCGAGCACGGTCCTCCCCGCAGACCAGGTAGAGCTTGGGGTGGAAAATGATGTTCCGTGCGCCCGTATCGACCGTATAGAGCTTGCTACCGATGATTGCGTGGAGACGCACCAACCCTTGATGGGAGGTGATGTCATTTCGAATTCCTGCGAGCACGGTCACATGCTCGGCATGCGCTCTCAGCTGAGCCTCGATTTGTTGCACCCCGCTTTCATTGACAAAAGCGACACTCAGTATGACCCGCTTGATATCGGGAATCCCGAACAACTCCCGTACCGCATCGCCATGCGTCCGGGTTGTAAATCCCTGCAGGATAAATTCTTTTAGCGCCATTGGGTGCCATCATAATGCTCCTTTAATTCCAGTCACACCCAATTTCGCATCGCCCTCCCCTGCCCCACCGGCCTGCTTTTTTGGCTCTTTGCTGCATTGCTGAGGAATTGATATCGAGCGGGGAAATCTAAATTCGGAGTCGGGTTACGTAGAAGATTTTGAGAAGATGGCGACGTTCAGGCATGTACGTACGGAGTGCCAGTGTGTCGACGAAGAGGTTAACCGCCGGATTTTTTGGCTAGATTCTGGCGTACCTGGCCGCGTCGATGCCTATTTGTTTCAACGCCGGCCTTTACCGCCGATAGTGCTACGCCCGATGGGCACCCGGCGAGATTCCACTCTATTTTCTCGCGCGCGTAGCGCGGGCGCGGTATCGCTGTCCAGCCGCATGGGCCACCCCCCGCTAAACGCCCTACCCTACCCCGCCTTGCGCCGCTCCGCTCAAGTCCGTCGCGCCAGTCCGTTGGACCGCTGCGCTCTGGCACGGCGGCCTTGAATTGCTCCGCGCCGCTCATTGGTTAGCTCCGCTGCGCTCCGCATCGGTCTCTTTCCGCCCTCGCCTCTTTAAAGGGGTGAAGAGGCCGAGGGGGAAAAAACGGTTCGTGTTTTTTCGAACCAAAACCGCCCTGCCCTTCGGGAAGCGGGCGCAGCAAAGGAGATGGAGCGATGGATACCTACGCGATCGTGACCGAGAAGATCGTCAACCTGCTGGAGCAAGGGATAGTGCCCTGGCGTCGGCCGTGGAGTGCAACCGGACTGCCGCGCAACGTCGTATCGAAAAAAGCGTACCGAGGGATCAATCTGTTTCTGCTTTCGGCGACAAAATACGTCTCCCCTTTTTGGCTGACCATGAAGCAAGCGAACGAGCTTGGCGGATCGGTGCGCAAGGGCGAGCACAGCCAAATCGTGGTGTTCTGGAAGGTCGATCAAATCCCCAATGCTGACAGCGAGAGTGACTCCGAGGAGCACGAGGCCGACGAGAAGACGCGCCGGCGCTTCGTCCTTAGACACTATCGGCTCTTCAATCTTGAGCAGTGCGAGCTTCCGCAAGCAGTCCTCGATAAGCTGCCGAAGGTCGAGACGCATCAGCACGATCCGGTCGAGGCGGCCGAGCGGATCATCGCCGAAATGCCCAACCCGCCCGAAATTCATACGCGGGATGGAAGGCGTTCTATAGCCCAATCACAGACCGGATCACTCTGCCCGTGCGCGAGCTTTTCGTCAGCGCCGAGGAACATTTCGCCACGCTGGCCCACGAGACCAGCCATGCAGTAGGGCACCCGAAGCGACTCAATCGCAAATCGATCAGCGAAGCCGCGCCGTTCGGCTCGCCCACGTATTCGTTTGAGGAGCTCGTGGCGGAATTTTCAGCTGCTTACCTTTGCGCCGAAGCCGGCATCTCGCCGGCTGTCCTAAACAATCAGGCGGCTTACCTTCAGGGCTGGCTCGCGAAGCTGCACAGCGACAAGCGCATGGTAGTGATCGCCGCCGCCGAGGCCCAGAAGGCAGCGGACTACATCTTGAATCGTACACCAGTACACATGTAAGCACGTATACAACCCTGCAGTGATATCTACTGCCGAGGCGCTGTTAAAGGCCTCGGCAGTATTGTTTTCGGCTCGCTTCGCTCGCCTTTCTGCCCGGCGGCACCCACAGAAATCGCGTTGCCTGTGAGCCCCCCGCACGCTCCGGCGCCCTACCCTGCTGTCCCGGCCAATCCGGCGATGCTGTTTAACTAACGCGTTCCTTGGTTGACGGGCGGCGCGATGAGCGCCAATCCAGCTTTTAGGGGGAAGCGGCCGGTTTCCATTGAGCGCGCGCCGCACACTTTGCGGTCATTTGATTATAGGTATACGTGCCGTAGTGTACGCACGTATGCAGAGCAACACGCATACGCGGCAGGCCTTGGATATGTGCGCGTTCGCATCCCGTGGTGCGGCCAGGGAAACGGGCAGCCAAGAGGGGGTGCCCGGCCGCGCATGCCGCTGCTTGCGACCGTACATTTGAATGTCTATACTGAGCGACACGTATACACCGCTACAGGTGGGGTGGGGCGGTGGAGGGGCGGCGGATGAAGACGATAGCGGTCATCAGCCAAAAAGGCGGGACCGGGAAAACCACATTGGCACTGCATCTGGCCGTGGCTGCGGCCGACGGCGCTGCGGTCGTTGACCTTGACCCGCAGGCCTCGGCTACGGCTTGGCGTGACTTGAGGCGCGCGGAGAATCCGGCGGTGGTGTCGGTCCAGCCATCGCGGCTTGCCCAGGCGCTGGAAACCGCCAAAGCGGCACGAGCGGCGTTCGTAATCGTTGACACAGCGCCTCACTCCGAGGCGAGTGCGCTGGCGGCGGCCCGGGCAGCCGACTTGATTCTAATTCCGTGTCGGCCCGCATTACTGGATCTGCGAGCAATCTCTGCGTCAGCGGATATCGTGCAACTGGCCAAAAGGGCTGACGCGGCCGCAATAGTGTTAAACGGCTGTCCGCCTCGTGGCTCAATGCCGGATGAAGCGGAGAGCGCGCTGGGCGCATATGGGCTCAGGATCGCACCCGTGCGGATTGGACATCGGACGGCCTTCGTGCGCGCGCTGGTCGAGGGGCTGACCGCACAGGAGTGGGAGCCTGAAGGCAAGGCAGCGGCCGAGATCGACGAATTATACAAGTGGATACGTATACAGGTAGGCAGGTAAACGAGTAATGAAGCAAAAGCGTAGTCTTTCCGAAGCCCTGCAAGTGGTTGCCGGGAGGCAGCAGGGCGGCGCGGTAAGCGCCGCAGTCACGCGCGGAGCTTCGCGCTCTGTCGAGCGCGTTGCGGAGGCCTCGGACGAGCCGCGTGCATCAACGCCGGCGCGTGCCGGCAAGAGACTTGTAGGTGGGCACTTTGACAGGGCGGTGAGCCGCCAACTGCGCGAGATCGCCGCGCGGGAGGACACTACCGTCCAAGCTTTGCTGGCCGAGGCGATGAACATGCTCTTCGTCGCGCGGGGTCTGCCTGAGATAGCGGAACCGTAACGGCAGGTGCGGGATTCAAGAAGGGCGGCGGACGAGGGAGGGCGGTTGAATGGAGAACTTCAGCGATGTGCTGCTCCGCTTCCGGAATAAGTTTGCAGCGGCGGAGGCAGCGCGGCCGGAAAACACTCAGGAAGAGGATGATTCTCGGGAGAAGAGACATACAGGTTCCCGGCGCCTGCCTGATCGTCACCCCAACCGCGATTTCTTCGTTGCCGATATTCTCGACTGGGCGCTCAAAGATGATAGGCACAGCATGGAACATCCGATGTTCAGCCTGTCAAAGAAGCGCGACCATCGAGTCCGTCGCTACGAGCACAACGGCAATAGCGTCACGATCAAACCCGGCGCGGATGGTCTTGCAACGATCTGGGACAAGGACGTCCTGATTTACGCCGTAAGTCAGCTTGTCGAAGGAATCAATCAGCATCGCGAACCAAACCGGGTGCTTCGGATGACTGCTTACGACCTGTTGGTGAGCACCAACAGGCACACCGGTGGCGGTGATTATGAGCAGCTCACCGACGCCTTCAGGAGGCTTTCGGGGACTCGCATTGAAACGAACATCGTCACGAACGGCGAGCGGATTAAGAACGGTTTCGGCCTGATCGACGAATGGCGGGTAATCGAGAAACACCCGGCCAATGGCCGCATGGTGGCGATAGAACTGACGCTTTCACGGTGGCTCTACAACGCCGTGCTCGCCCGCGAGGTTCTGACCTTGAATCGCGACTACTTTCGGTTGGGAGGCGCCCTGGAGCGCCGCCTTTACGAGCTCGCCCGCAAGCATTGCGGTCAGCAGGCCAAGTGGACCATCGGCACGGAGCTGCTTCACAAGAAAAGCGGGTCGAGCGACCTACTGAAGCGCTTCCGGGCGGCGGTTAAACGTCTGGTTCTAACCGACAACCTGCCCGAGTACCGGATGCGCTACGACGCGGAATCGGACCAAGTGATGTTCTATACGAAGGACGCCGAGAAGCTGGCCGCGCGGCTCGCAGCGGCAATGACCAAGAGTCGGGTTTTCAGCGACCGCACTTCGGGTTTTTAACGACCCAGACTCGGGTTTTCAGCGACCACACTATCGGGTTTTCAACGACCACGATTTCGGGTTTTCAGCGACCTGACCATCGAAATTGTCACGAGAATCAGGCGCTTTTTCAATTCTATCCACAGGCGTAACACGCGCGCGATCTTAACAGAAATCTAACTCTCTTTAACGTCCAACCACCCCGCCTCAATAGGGGCTTCGCCCCTAGCCGGCTCAAACCCACCCAAACCCGGCTTACCCCATAAGGAACGCCCTTCGGGCGAACATCCCAAACCAAATACCGCGCCGCCGCCGGTGGCGGCGGAATAAAGGGCCGCTTCGCGGCCCAGGCGCTTAAAGGGCAGGCCCGCCTGAGCGGTACGCCGACGGGCAAGGGCGGCATACTCCGCCGACAGCTCGATTCCGATCCACCGGCGGCCGAGCCGCTCGGCCATCTCGCCGGTGGTGCCGGAGCCGAGAAACGGATCGAGCACCAGGTCGCCCAGACGTGACCCGGCGAGGATACAGAGCTTGGCGAGCTCGGCCG
>WNFC01007831.1_pt1 | contig 11756 bp, 7 predicted proteins | sample 5400541 | NCBI WGS metagenome assembly WNFC01 (sample SAMN13153342, study PRJNA577476) | soil metagenome | isolation source: 120 cm saprolite under Douglas fir tree site 2 hole 2 replicate 1 | place: USA:California | collected 2015-04-18 | reverse complement strand
CCCTGGCCACCTTCGTTACCCTCGCCTCCATCCAACTGGCCCTCAGGCGGCTCGCCAGGGCGTAGGTCGTGATGGTGGAGGTCTGCAAAGCATGGACAGCCGTCCTTCGCCGACGCCCGGGCCAGCGGCGGAGTCGCGCCGAGAGCGGTCATACCAACCACAGCTAATCCAAGCATATGGTTCAACTCTTAGCTGCCGTTCAGCGCTTCGCTGACGGTGCCGATCAGCAATGGATTTGAACGCTGCTGCGAAACGCAGCCACGAAGCCGCTGATGCGTGATTCCGTCCGGCATCCAGCAGCATGGCACCGTGCGGCTGCCGCTTCGCGGCAACGGCAAGTCCCAATAGCGGGCTCGGTCTTGGCAGGTGACATCCGCGATGTATTTGACCGGGCGAGACACTTTCGTTCATGTCGTGGGCCTATCTGCCTGCAGCCGAAACCTCCAACTGCCTCGCGAGAATGTGATCAAAGGATTGCTCGATCGTAGCTTCGTAACGCGACTCGACCGTTGCGTCTACGAGCGAAGAAGCGCTAGCTTTTCTGATCGTACATTTCACGCACCTTAACCTGACGCGAGACAATCGCGCTCGGCACCGCGGCCTGCGAAAAGTAATTGGTCGGAGCCATTGAGAGGGAGCGTGAATTTTTTGCCGGCTAGCACATTCAGAAAGCGAGACAATCGCGCTTGAAAGCGAGACAATCGCGCTGTTCGCACAACTCCTCTGGGGCGCAAATCCTCGGTTCAGGGGAACGAAGTGCTTGAAAGGGAGGACGCAATGTATCGGAACCTCGGGCGAATGCTCGTGACAGGTGGCGTTACTGCGGTGATGTTCGTCGTCGTCGGTGCTCTGGGTGCCGGCATGCCGCGAGCCGAGGATGGCCATTTTGTTCAGACCAATCTGGTTTCGGACATTCCCGGGCTGGCCACGATCACCGATCCCCAACTCCATAACCCTTGGGGCGTCTCGCACAGCCTCACGAGCCCTTTCTGGGTCTCGAACCAGGGGACGAATACCGCCACCCTTTACGCCGTCACCGACGAGACGACCGTCAGCAAGATCAACATCAATGCGCCGGCCGGCTTCGTCAAAATTCCGACTACGGGCGCGGGACCCCAAGGGCCGACCGGCCAAGTCAACAATACAAACACCTCTTCTTTCCCGGTCAACGGCGGTGGAGACGGCAAATCGGCGCACTTCATCTTCGCCAATTTGAACGGGACGATTTCGGCCTGGGACACGGGTCCGACGGCCTTTATCCAGGTCACGACCCCCGGAGCGGTCTACACCGGGCTGGCGATCAACGGCGCACAGACGCGCCTATATGCCGCCGATGACGTGCCACCCGGCCGCATCGACGTCTTCGACAGCTCCTTCGCACCGGTGAGCCTGGCGGCCGGTGCCTTCGTCGACCCCTCGCTGCCCGCTGGACTTGTCCCGTTCAATGTGCAAAACATCGGCGGCGATATTTACGTGACCTATGCGCCCGCCGGGCTGCAGAATATGAGACAGGCGCCCTTAGGAGCGGGGGCCGTGGCGATCTTCGATGAAGACGGCAAGTTCATCCAGGAACTGGTCTCCGGCAGCCGCCTCGCTGCACCGTGGGGGATCACCATCGCACCACCCGGTTTCCGCCGGTTCAGCAATGATGTGCTGGTCGGCAACTTCAGCTTTCTTCATAGCGAGATCAATGCCTTCATCCCGGCCAACGGGAAGCTTCACGGGACGATCCCGATCAACACCGGAGGCCTCCCTGCAGGCGGCCTTTGGGCGATCGAGTTTGGGGTCGGCGGCAACAACGGCAGCCCCGATACGCTCTACTTCGCTGACGGGATCAACCACGAGGGGGACGGGCTGTTCGGCGCCATAACCAGCCACTAAAGGCCTGCCGTCGGACGCCGATCAGACCGTTGTTTGTGCCTGATGGCCGGAAGGGATTTCGAAAGGGGCCGGCCGGGCAATTGGCCCCGTTCTAGGCAGGTCCGCTCTTTTGCGCCCATGCGATGCAGCCCGTGATAAAAACAAGCATGCAGTCAGGGCTCGGCTCACGGCAACCGTAATGCTGCTTATCTCGGCACGGTGTCCGTGTTCTAGCTGCTGATCGTCGCGGTCGACTTCTTCTTCGACCGCGGGTCTGCGATCATGGGAGCGTATGCGGCCGAGGCGTGGCCGTCGAAGCCACGCTCGACGGGCATGGGCTCGGCCTCCGGCTTCGGCGGAATCGGGAAGATGATCGGGCCGATCGCGCTGTCACTGATCGTCGGCTCGTCGATGCTGGAGGTCCGCTCCGGGGCATCAGTACGCGCTCGGTCAGCGCGGCCCAACGGCTCAATTGCGCCGAAAACCGACTTTCGCGCCGTCATTGTACGCCCGTGCTGTAGCGGCTCTGATTGAGGGAGCAATAATTTACCGGGCCAGCCAGACGTCCTCCATGCGCCAGCCGTTGAACAGACTGTTGACCATGATGGTCAGGCCCTTGACGGGCGCTTGGCGGCAGGTGGCGAACTGGTTGTGAAACAGGATCGGCCGCGCGCCGTCCTCCTGCAGTTTCCTGTCGATGTCCCAGACCAGCCGGCGCCGCTTCTCCTGGTCCGGCTCCATCGACTGCTGGTTGAACTGCCGGTCGATTTCGGCGTTGCAGTAGTTCGTGTAGTTGCGGTCGGAGCCGCAGGCGTAGTTCTCGTAGAACTGCGCATCGGGATCGTCAACCCCGGCGCCGGTCAGGTTGAGCCCGATCTTGAAGTCCTTGCGGTACACTTTGGGAAACCAGTTAGCAGTTTCGACCGGCTCGAGTTCACCGTCAATATATACCTCTCTTAGCTGGTCGATCAGGATCAAGGCGGGGTCTCGAAAGGGCGGTGTGTTGCGGATCGACACCTTGACCGGCAGACGCTTGTCGGGCGAGTAGCCAGCCTTTTCCATGATCTTGCGGGCTTCGGCCCGGCTTCTGCCGATATCGGGATCGTAGCCAGGCAATTTGCGCAACATTTCGGCGGGCATGCCCCAGACACCCTGCGGCTGCGGCTGCATCGCGCCGCCAATATCGCCGTGCCCCTCGGCGAGAATGTCGACAAAGCTTTTGCGGTCCAGCGCCAGCGCCATGGCCCGGCGTATCTCCGGGTCGTTGAAAGGGGGCGCATCGCGGTTCACGATCAGATTTGTGCTTTGGTTCGCCGGTGCCAGTTCGCAGATCGTGTTCGGAGCCGCTTTTTTGATGTCGCGCATCAGTGGGACGCTGATCCCGAATGGGAATGTCAGGTCGAAATTGCCTGCGATGAATGCCAGAATCGCCGTCGAGCGATTCGGAATGATCGTCCATTCGATGCCGTCGAGATAAGGCCGGCCCAGTTTCCAGTATTGCGTGTTTCGCGTCAGCTTGATCGATTCGTTCGGTTTGTAGGAGACGAACTTGAACGGGCCCGTTCCAATCGGGTGTTGCCGCATGTTCGGCGGCGGGACGTGACACGGATAGACCGGCGAATAGCCCGAGGCGAGCAGCGCAATAAAGGCCGGCTGCGGCCGCTTCAGGTGAAATGTCACCGTATCGCCTTTGGTACTGACAGCTTCCAGGTTGCGGTACCACGCTTTACGCGGGTTGGCGCGCAGCTTGTCCTTGCCCTGGCCCAGGATCAAGTCCCAGGTGCACTTGACGTCGGCGGCCGTGAACGGCTCGCCGTCATGCCAGGCAATCCCGCGCCGCAGCTCGAATGTGAGGGCGGTCATATCGGCGTTCCACGACCACTTGGTCGCCAGGTCCGGCATGATCATGTCTATCCGGTTATGCGGTACGTCCTGTTTGAAGACCACGAGATTGTTGAAGACGGCCATCATTGGGTTCTGGGCCGAGTTCAGGGCTTCCTCGTGGATCGACATGCTCGCCGGGCTGTCGTGTTGATAAATCCGGAGAACGCCCCCTCTGTGCTGCGCCGACTCCGGTACTATTTCATGATCCTTTGCGCTTAGCTTTTCACTGTTATAGGAGGTTTGCGTTAATCCACTTGCGAAAGCGGCACCCGCAATGACGACAACGATGATCGTCGCTGCGACCGGTGCTTTCGAAAATCTTGATAGCCGGAGCATATTGAACAAACTCACAGCAGAGCTACCGCCATTTACTGCCATCTTCCCCCCTCAACAGCTGTCACGACAGATGCGGGACCTAACGCACCTGCAACAAATTTTCGGGATAGCTTCCCTTGCCGCGCCGTCCTCCTTTGGTCTGATCGTCGACGGTCGCGTTCCCCCAATATCCACTGAATAGCATTTTTGGGCGACGCGTCGTGATGGTCCCGGGTCCAGCTGAATTTCGCTGACGAAAATCGTCTGTCTCAGCGCCACAGCGCGGGCGTTGCCGCGAATCGGCCGGACCAGGCGCCAGTCTGATGGCATGGTCTGGGAGGTCATTGCTCGCTAACTCGGCTCCGGCCGCTTCCGCGATCGCCGACGGTCGCGGAATTCGCTCTTCGCGGCCTTGCTCGCGGAACGACACGATGCCAGCGGCGTTGTCGTTCAAACCTTATCAATGGAGATCGTCGATGCAACTATCGACCCTTTTGTCGGTCGCTGGCTGGATGTATTTCGCTGTTTCATTATCAAGCGGAGCTGCTACTCAAATCTCGAGCGACAAACCGTCAACCCAGCACCAGGCAGTGAGCCAGGTGCGCGAATGGCGGGTCAAACAGCAACTAACCGCGCGGGTCCGTCAGATACTCCGGCAAAAAGCAAATTCGGGGTTGGTCGCTGTTCTCCTCGGCGTATCCGAATCAGACGGTTCCGATCTCTTCAAAGTTTCGCAATTGTTTGCCGCTCTTGAGCGAGACGATTTTTTGCGTATCTTTCAGGTGGAAGGGAAGGGTGCTCTACAGAACGTTGTTGAATTGGCGTTCGCTCGTGGTATCGATGCGGGATTAATTCAGTCGGATACATTGGCGTTCTTGAAACGCGAGCCGTTGTTTCCACAGATGGAATCTTTCCTTCAATACGTTGCTAAGCTATACGATAAGGAGGTTCATGTGCTGGCGGCCGCCAATATCCGTTCGATCGAGGATTTGGCAGAGAAAAAGGTAAATTTCGGTCCACGGAATAGCGAAAGTTTCATGACCGGAACGAAGGTCTTTGGCAGCTTGAGCATCAATGCCGAACCTATGGAGCTCGCGCACACTCTTGCGCTCGAAAAGTTGAAACAGGGCGAGATTGCCGCAATGGTTTACGTCGCAGCCAAACCAGCCGAGCTGTTTCAGCACTTAAGGCCAGAGGACAATCTGCGCTTTCTGGCTATTCCAGCTGGCACGGATATCAAACCCGGGTACACACGCGCGCGTCTCGGACCGGACGATTATCCGCAATCAATTGAATCAGGAAAAGCGGTTGAAACACTAGCTGTAGGATCGATCTTGGTTGTCTATAATTGGCCGCCTGGGACCGATCGGTATCGCAAAGTCAGCCGTCTTGTCGAAACCTTGCTCGATCAACTAAAATCTATGAGAACACCAGTACATCACCCAAAATGGCGGGACATGGATATCAATAGCCCCGTACCAGGGTGGACCCGGTTCGCTCCCGCTGAGGAATGGATCAAAGCTCACGCCGAATACGAAAGAGGTGAGATTCGGCGTCAAGCCAGTGTGCCGCAAAACAGCTTGGCGACCGCCCAATGGCCCGCGGATAAAGTTGAAAAGTTGCCGATGAACGCCGCAGAAGCGAACAACCTGTTCAAGGATTTTCAGCGGCATGTTCAACAGCAGGCGCTGATGACAAGAACCGCCCGGAGGAGTTTGGAAATATCAGGTGAGCTTGCAGGACTCTTCAGGGATTTTCTTCAATACGAAAAGCAAGAGAGTGTGAGGGTTGGAAGCGGACGACCCGTTGACCCCGCGCAGCTAAGCGATGTTTTTGGGGAGTGAACAGGCGAGGCACGCCCCAAATCACCTTTAAATAACCACGGTCACGTCGGCCGCGACGAAGGCTTTAGAACGAAGTGCGTTTCCGTCGCCAAGCGACTTCACAGCGTCAATTGTTCGGGCGCGACTCGCCGGCATCAAGTTGGGCAACTTTCGCGCCCACCCTCGCAGGTCGACCGTTGTCAGCTTTGCGATCGGACTTTGCCGGCCGGTACCAGCAGCTCTCCTATCCAGTGATCGGCGGGATGCGGAATAGGCGCGGCTCGGACTGTTGATCCTTAAACATCGCCGGCCGGGGAACCCACAAGACCGCAGCACCGCCGTATTGCAGAGGCGTCAGGTCCGACCCGTCGATCGCGTTGGCGATCGCGGTCACGCAGATCTCGGCGAGCGGCGCGCCAGTGCCGACGGGATCTCGATTCGCGAACCGCTCAGCTCGACAACGTAGCCCGCTAGTCCCGCCGACACCGGCGTGGCCGCGCAACACAAAGCCGGGATCCTGGTCGGGACCGCGATGGCCGCTTTGGGGCATGAAGACCAGTTCTGGCCGCCAAGTCTGAACGGCGGCTGTCGGTTGGGTAAAGCGACCTTCGCCGGGATAGGCGGCAAGGAGGAGGATGCGCCGAAAGCGGCCGTCCTGGCCATCGCAATCCCGAACCGCGTGGCTCGACCCTAAGCGGTCATTGACATTTCCGTGCTGAGCCGAAACGGGGACTCCCGCGCACGTCGCACCGCGTCGTGTACCCAAAGCGAGAGCAATCTGGCAGGCGTCCAAACTTGGTCACCGCCGGACTGGTTTTGAGGCTGGTGGCAAAACGCTTCGATCACAAGGGGCAATCTCGGCGCCCGCCCGATATCGCTTGAGCCTTTGATAGGTATGGCGCGGAAAGACCGGCAGCCGAAGCGACCTCGGTCATCTCCCAGCCCTCCTCATCCGCCCGAACCATCAGGGGTCAACCTTGGGTTTGGCAAAAATCCTGCCGGGTGTTAACGTTTTCGGAGAGCCTTGCTTGAGTATGCTTAGGCGACCGCGAGCGGCCGCCCGATCGGTAGGTCGGTCATGCAACGCAGACTTGCCGCAATCCTGTTCGCCGACATCGCCGGCTACACCCGGCTGATGGACCAATACGAGGCCGAGACGCATCCACGGCTGATGAGGGTCTTCGACGAGATCGTCGGGCCAGCGGTCGCCGCCGCGCAAGGCAGCATCGTCAAGAACACCGGCGACGGGTTTCTCGCCCACTTCGGCAGTGTCAACAACGCCTTCCATTGCGCCACCGAGATCCAGGAGAACGTTCAGGCACGTGAGGCCGATCAGCCGCCGGCGAAGCGGCTCGCGTTTCGTATTGGCCTGCATGCCGGCGACATCGTCGTCGAGGCGCACGATGTCTATGGACCGGGGGTGAATCTGGCGGCGCGGTTGCAGGAGCTCGCCCTTCCAGGCACGGTCGCGATTTCGGCCACTGTGCGCGAGCAGCTGGGCGGCAACCTGACGCTACCGACGATCGACCTCGGCAGCGTGAGGCTGAAGAATATTTCCACCCCGGTGCGCGCCTTTCGCGTCGAATTGGGGGCGCAACCCGGGCGGCCAGTGCGAGCCGCGGGCGCGCCGTGGAATTCCCGGCCGTCGATCGCCGTGCTTCCATTCGGCGAATACGGGGCGAATGCCGGCAAGAGGCTGATCGGCGATGGCATCGCGGAAGATGTGATTGCGGCATTGGCGTCGTTGCCCGAACTGTTCGTCATTTCCCGCAACTCGACGCGGAAATACCGTGGCGACCCGTTGGACGTCCAAGCGATCGGGCGCGAACTCGGCGTTCGCTACCTCTATTCGGGCGCCGTGCGGCATCGCGGCAACCGTCTGCGAATTACCGCCGAACTGGCGGATGTGGAAAGCCTCACGGTCATCGGGACCGACCAGTTTGAGGGTGAGGCCGGCGATCTGTTTGCACTACAGGACCGGCTCACCGAGCGTGTCTTGCAAACGATAGCGCCGCATATCCGTGGTGCTGAACTGCGCCGCATCCGCAGTAAGCGCACCGACAGCCTTGATGCGTACGAGTATATGCTGCGCGGGCTCGACCTGCTGTACCGCCTCGACCCCGCGGAGTTCGAGCAGGCCCGCCGGATGTTCGAGCTGTCGATCAGTCTCGACGAGAATTACGCCGCGCCACGCGCCTTCACCGCGCTGTGGTACAGCCTGCGGGTTAACCAGGGCTGGTCTACCGATCGCGAAGCCGATCGGGCGAAGGTGGACGAATTCGCCGCTTCGGCCCTTCGCTGCGATCCGAACGACGTCTGGGCATTAACGCTGTCCGGACATCTTCGCGCCCTCCTGTTCCGCGATTTCGACACCGCATTTGCTCTGTTCGACCGCGCGCTGCGCGCTAGTCCCAATTCCGCCTTCGCCTGGGCGCGCAGCAGCCCTGCCTTCAACTACATCGGCGATACTGCGGAGGCACGGCGGCGAGCAGAGGAGGCGCTGCGCCTCTCGCCCTATGATCCGCACTTATTCTTCACCCACTGCACGCTGGGTATTGCGGCCTACATCGAGGGCGATTATGGAACCGCGATCTCCTGGGGCCGGCGGTCGTACGCAGAAAATCCGGTTTACACGGCTAATCTCCGTTTTCTTGCGGCCAGCCTCGCCGCCAACGGACAGTTCGACGACGCCCGTAGCGTCGGCGAGAGCCTGTGCCGGTTGGAGCCGCATTTTCAGGTGCGCAAGTTCTTGGAGACTTACGCGCTGCAGGACGAGCAATTCCAACCCCGGCTGCGCGAGCATTTGCTGGCTGCCGGGCTTCCCCAGTAGGGCGCGCCGGCGAGCCCACCGGCGCCAAAGCACATCAGCAGGAGAAGAACATGCCTGTGCTCAACCAGAACCAGAACCAAAACCAGAACCAGAGCATCGCCGCGGGCGTCGAACGCTCGTCGCGGGCGCGTTACAACACGGATATCTACGCTCGGCTCTTCAACACGGGAGGGGTCGTTGTTCCGCCGTCGACGAACCCGGGCCTCGCCGGGGCCTCGCCGCCGCGCAACTACCCCCCGTTTCACGACCACTGGGATGCGGAGTTGCAGGCCGCTATGTACCTGCGGGATTTCGAGCTCCAGTTTGCCGGTCCGCCTAGCTGGTTTGACCGCTACGCGGCGCTGCCGGCCCTGGGCAATGTCCCGGGCGGGAACATGAGCCAGGCGCAAATGACGCAGGAAGTGCTGCGTATCCTCGATCTGGCGCTGGAACGCGAAGACCGCTTTGCCGAAGTGATCGACCAGGACGATGGCGACGGCGCGATCAATTACTGGTTGGGAATGCTGAAGATCGACCCCGCGCGGCACCCGAACACCTATCTTATGGTCCGCGTTGCGCGCCGGATCGGTGAGCACGTGGTGATGTGCCTGAAAGGCTTCTTCGCGGCCCCTCGCCCGCCGCAGCTTTGCCCGGCGATCGTTCCGATGATCGACCCGCCGGCCACACCCTCCTTCCCGGCCGGCCACGCGCTTCAGTCCCACCTGGAATCGTATCTGCTGGCCTACAGTCTGCCGAACCTTCCGGGGCAGCAATTGCCGGCAGCCGCGGCTCTCGCACGTCCCGGTCCTCAGGGCAGCGGGCCGCTGTTCGACCTCGCTTGGCGGGTATCGGAAAACCGCATCGTCGCCGGCATCCATTACCCGATCGATATCGAGGCCGGCATCGCCGTTGCGATCGCGTGTCTCCAGGATCTGCTCCAAGTGCCTTCGATCACGAACCTGATGACAGCGGTCGCGGGAGAATTCCCCCAATACCAGTAAACGCCGAATCGTCGGAGCCGGAGCACCTTCAATGGCCCAATCAAGATCCCCGGAAACGAGACAAGCGCCGCCGCCGAAAGACCTGTCGGGATTTGCCGATTACCAGCGGCACCTGGTGGTCTATGATCCGGCCGCACTGGACGGCGCGCCGCGCAGGACGAGGCCCGCTGCGCGGGGCTTTATCACCCAATTGCTGCAGGTATTAGAGAAGTTCGACCCGGTGAGGCTGGACCAGTTTCCTCTCGGGGCGACCCCTGTTTGGCTCCTCCATCTGCGCAATCCGCAATTTACCCTCGGAGAGGCAATCGACGCGGCGCAGCAGTTCGCCCCAAAGATGACATTCGTCCGCAATGCGCGGGTGTCGCTCTTGCAGCCGGCGGCGGTCAACGACCCGCTCTATCCGCAGCAATGGTCATTGAAAAGGATCGAGGTCGAGCCCGCATGGCAGCGCTTCGCGCAGGCGGCGGCCAATCAGGTCACCGTGGCGATCATCGATTCCGGGATCCAGAGCAACCACGAGGATTTGCAAGGGCTAGCGATTGTCGGAAGGAATGTTCTCTCCGGCACCAACAATGTCCCAGATGATACGGGCCACGGCACGATGCTGGCTGGCACGGTCGCGGCGATCACCAACAATGCTCGCGGCATCGCCGGTATCGTGCAGCCGCCGGCCAGGCTCAGGCTGCTGGTCGTGAAGTTCGACGATGCGCGCATCCCGCCCTTGGCCTATTTCGCGGCAAAGGCGGTTGCCTACGCCGCCGGCCCGCTGAGGGGGCCACGCCGGGCGCATATCGTCAACGCCAGCTGGCATGTCCTCGATGACCACGGAGCGCTCCGCCTGGCCCTGCTGTATGCGCAAAGCCGCGGCGTGCTGGTCGTCGCCGCGGCCGGCAATGACGGCGGCGACAACACCCGTATTCCGACCATTCCGGCGAGCTACGCCTTCGGCAATATGATCGCGGTGATGGCGTCGGACCGGCACGACGACAAGGCGGGATTTTCCAATTACGGCGCCACCGTCGACATCGCCGCGCCCGGCGTCGACGTGCTGACCACCGGGTTGTATTTCCTCAATCCTGCCTATCGTGAATACGGCGGCACATCCGCCGCGGCCGCGCAGGTTTCTGCGGCAGCAGCGATGCTGCTGGCGATCGACGCCAGCTGGCAGCCAAACCAGATCCGCGACCATCTCGTCGCCTCGGCCGACCCGGTGGCCAATCTGCGCGGCACCTGTCGGGCAGAGGGCCGGCTCAATCTGCGCCGCGCAGTAGTGGGCCCATTCTCGATCGTTCAGCCGAGCGGGGGCCAACGCCTGCGGCGCGGCTCAATCTACGACGTGGAGTGGATCTCGGAATACAATTCGCCGGTCGTCAACACGGTCGATATCACGATAAACGGGGTCGGTCCGCCCCTCGCCAGCGGCGTTCCAAACAACGGCCGATGCCAGGTGACTTGGCCCAATCAGGCGATTGCCAATGCAGTGCTGCGGCTGAGCTGCGTCCAGAAGAACCTCTATGCCGAATCTGCGCCGTTCGACATCATTTAGCGGTTGCGCGGTCGCTGCACGGCGACAACTTGGGACGGGCCGGCGCACCGTGATCGACCCTCCGAGAAGCAATCTTGCGTGGATGTGCTCATAACGAGAGCGAGGTCGGATCGAGCGGGCGGACTTGCCGATGAGTTGGCGCGAGCAGCGCCGCACGCTCGGCTTTGCCTGAACCGGCCGATAAGCCGATCAGATCCCGCGGCCCGTCACAGGGGCCGTTAGCATTTCGCGGTGCCTCCCCGGGCAGCATCGGCTTCGAATGGGATGGTCCGTTCAAGCCCCCGGTCAGTTCCGCCAGTGGATCAATGCCCGACAGAGATATTCCGGTCCTGTCGTGCGCTCAGCCGCCGCCTCGCGGCTCTCTCCTGCACCGCTGCAATTGCCCGAGCCCGCAAAGCCCCGGGAAGCGCGCCCTTTTCGGGCTGCACCCGAAGACGTAAAAACTCAGTTGAATTAGTGACGTAGGCTGGCTGCGGAGCCAGTCTCGAGCGAACCCGTCTCTGGCCGGGAATTCCCTG
>WNFC01017795.1_pt1 | contig 11757 bp, 10 predicted proteins | sample 5400541 | NCBI WGS metagenome assembly WNFC01 (sample SAMN13153342, study PRJNA577476) | soil metagenome | isolation source: 120 cm saprolite under Douglas fir tree site 2 hole 2 replicate 1 | place: USA:California | collected 2015-04-18 | reverse complement strand
ATGATGTCGGCGCTCTGCAGCACCGGGTACTCGAATAATCCGAGGTTCACGTTGTCAGGCTGATCGCGCACCTTTTCCTTGAACGTGGGTACCCGCTGCACCCAGCCAAGCGGTGTAACCATCGCCAGCAGCAGAGTCAGCTCGGCCACCATCGGGATCGTCGACTGGCGGTAGATAACGGTCCGTTCGGGATCGACGCCGATGGCGATCAAGTCCATGACCATCTCGTACAGGTCGTCGCTGAAATCGCGGGCGTTAGGGATCGTGGTCAGGGTGTGGTAGTCGGCGACGAAGATGTACGACTCGTACTGGTCCTGCAGGCCAACATAGTTGATGCCGGCGCCCAGGTAGTTGCCGAGGTGGAAGCGACCGGTGACCCGGATACCGCTCAACGAGCGCTTTCGACCTTCCATGTGACCGAAGAGTGTATTTGGATCAAGAACTCCGGGACCGGGCGTTAGCATTGCCCCAAATTGCCAGAGGACGAGCCAGCACCTGAAGTTCCGGTCGCGACGGCCGGATTAGGTTCGCGTGCGCTTCGCAACACGGTCTTGGTGCTCGCGGCCAAGGTGGTGGCGCGGCTCATCGCCCTGGTCACCGTCATCGCGACTCTGAAATGGCTGATGCCCGCGCCTTATGGCACCTTCACGACCCTGATCAACTACACGGCCATCGTGAGCGTGGTCCTCGACCTCGGCTTCAACGTCCTTTACGTTCGGGAGGGAGCTCGCCACCCGGCCGACATCCAGCGCTATCTGCGCAATGTCATGTCGCTGCGGCTCGTGATGGCGGTCGGAGGCTTCGTGGTCCTGGCCATCGCACTCGCCATCGCCGGCCTGAGCAGCCTGCTGGTGCCTGGATTTCTGCTCATGGTCCTTACGTCTTACTCGACCCTGCTCCGCAACACGCTGTATGCGGTCCAGCGGCTCGCCTACGAGGCCGTGGCTGTGGTGCTCGAGAGCATCGTTCTGCTCGCGCTGGTGCTGATCGGAATCAAGATCGGGGCCGGAGTCACCTATTTCGTCTGGGCGTACGCCGCCCAGTACGCGTTCAGCTGCGTGTATTTCGCGATCGTGCTCTGGCTGCAGAAAATCGCGGTCGTGGGCTGGAGGCTCGAGCCGCAGCTCGTGCGCGAGTGGTTCTTCCAGGGTCTCCCCTTCGCGCTTACGTTCGTGCTGACGATCCTTTACTTCAAGATCGACCAGCCGCTCGTTTACGCGATCCGGCCGCACGCCGAGGCGGGATGGTATGCGGCGGCTTACAAACCATTCGAAGCGCTCCTCTTCATCCCGATGACGCTTCTATCGGTCGTGTTCCCGGTCCTATCGGTCTACTTCCGCGAGAGACCGCAGGAGCTCACCGACGCTGTGAGCCGGTTCTTCAAAGCTCTTCTCGTCATCGGGTGGCCGATCGCGGTCGGCTTGTTCGTCCTGGCACACCCCCTGACGACGATGTTCCTGTATGCGCAATCCGAGCCGGCGCTGCGCATTCTTGCGCTTGCTCTCGCGATCGGCTTCGTCAACAACGCCTTCATCGGCGCGTTGAGCGCATCGGATCGCCAGCTGTCCTTTACGTGGGCCGCAGGCTGGAGCCTGGTCGCAAACCTGGCGCTCAACCTCATCCTCATCCCGCTCTTCGGTTACATCGGGGCGAGCTGGGCCACGGTCCTGACTGAGGTCGTGCTCGGAGTCGCCGGCTGGATCTTGACGAGGCGCCACATCGGCCAGGTCCCGGTTCTCCAGCTCACGTGGCGACCGATCCTCGCCGGTCTGGTCATGGGCGCGGTCCTGTTTCCTCTGCGTAATCTCGATGGAGTGCAGGTCATCATCCCGATCGTGGTCGGCGCTGCCGTATATGCGGGCGCGGCGCTGCTCCTGCGCGCGGTTACTTCGGACGAGATCGCCTTCGCTCGGAGAGCTCTAGCGCTGGCAAGGTGACCCCGAAACCGGTTTTGCTCAAGCCGCGTGGCGCGGTCGAGGCCGTGCCGTGGGAGGAGATTGCGGTCGACGCCCCGGAGCTGAAACCGCAAACCCCTCTCGAGGAAGCCCAGTACGTGGCCCTCGACGTCGAAACCACAGGCAACGCCCCTTTTCTGGTGCTCGAGATCGGCGCCGAGCGATTCAAGCTCGACGGCCCGCTGTCCTTCTTCGACACCCTCGTCGACTGCCGCGCACCCATCAACCCGTATGCGCGCCGCCGCCATCACATCGAGCGCTCGATGTTGATCGGCGCCCCAGAGTTCAAGGATGCGCGCAGGGCATTCCTGCGTTTCGCGCAAGGCGCCGTGCTGGTCGAGCACAGCCACGACGCGTTTGACACGTGGCTCGTCGGGCGCGGGCTCGAGAGTCCGCTCCAGCACCCGATCATCGACACCTCCGGGTTGGCGAGGCTGGTGCTCGAGCTTCCCAAGGGGCAGACGCCGGGGCTCGCCACGCTGGTCGAGCTGCTGAACCTCGACATCACGCCGGCACATGCAGCGCTCGACGACGCGCGTGCGACAGCGATGGTTTTTCGAGCCTTGATCGCTCGCGTACGCGAAACGCTGGGCTGGAAAACTCTGGGCGAGGTCCTGGCGGCGCTGCCGCCGCGGCCGATCGTCGACCGGACCCCTCCTAATCGAAGAGGGTCAGCTGCAGGTCCGGCTCAGGGTGCTCGAGGCCAGACAGGCCAACCCCGATCAAGCGCACCGGCCGCGACTCGACGTGCGACTTCTCAAGTGCCGAGCGCGCGGCGCGGAAGATCGTCTCGACGTCGTCGGTCGGGCTCGTCCGGCTCACCTGGCGGCTCACCAGCCGAAAGTCCGGGAGCTTGAGCTTCACGTAGACGGTGCGCGCGCGCACGCCTTCTGCTTTGAGTCGCTCGACGACGCGATCGGTCAACTCGCGGAGAGCGCCATCGAGCTGCAGGCGATCACTGACGTCGTTTTCGAATGTCGTCTCCGCGGAGATGGTCTTCGCGGGCTTGCTGCCGTCAACCGGGGCGCGGTCGCGTCCCTGCGCCATCCGCTGCAGCACGGCGCCGCCGACACCGAGCGCCTGCACCAGTCGCTGCGTCTCGTAAGTGGCCAGCTCGCCGACCGTGCGCACTCCCATCGCCTGCAGCCTCTCCTCGGTCTTGGGGCCGATGCCGGGGATTGCGCCGATGGGGAGTGGGGCGAGGAAGTCTGCCTCCGTGCCGGGCGGAACCAGGACCAGCCCATCCGGCTTTCTGGTGCCGCTGGCGACCTTCGCCACCAGCTTGGATGTGGCCGCCCCGACCGACGCGGTGAGCCCAACCTCGGTGTGGATCTGGAACTTGATCCGCCGGGCGACCTCCTCCGCGTTCGAGGTGCCATGGCGCGTGCGGGCGGTGACGTCGAGGTAGGCCTCGTCGAGGCTGACACCCTCGACCAGCTCTGGCGATGTGAAGCGCCTGAAGATCTGATGGATCAGCCTGCTGGCCTCGCGGTAACGCGCGCCGTCGGGGCTGATGACGTTGAGCTGCGGACAGAGCTGCATCGCCTCGTGGAGCGGCATCGCCGAGCGCACCCCAAATGCCCTGGCCTCGTACGACGCGCCCATGACGACTGCTCGACGCGACCGCCCGGCCACCGCCACCGGCACCCCGCGCAGCTTGGGATCGTCGCGCTGGTGGACCGACGTGTAGAACGCGTCGATGTCGACGTGGAGGATCGTTCGTGGCCAGTTATCGGGTCTCGGCATGCCGGGAGCCCAGTCTGCCACAACAACTTGTGGCCTACTTCCGTTTGGTGCCCCGAGTCTTGGTGTCTACGGCCTCGCGTGGCCAAGGAGAAGGCTTTTGGAAAGAGTCCATCCTTATACCGGAATGGGCGCAGCCGCGTCGGCGAAGCCGACCCGGCGATGAGGGAAAACCATCCGGGTTTTCCCTCATATCTTTGTGGCCTACTTCCGTTTGGTGCCCCGAGTCTTGGTGTCTACGGCCTGGCGTGGCCTCTAAGGGGTCGGACTCGAGCTCAGGGCCGCGGCGACGTTGGAGAAGACGTTCGCGATCTGGCCGCCCATCGTGCCCAGGATGACGAGCACGACCACGAAGACCAGGATCAAAACCAGCGCGAAGGCGCCGACCGTGAGGCCGATCGCGAGCCCGACGCCGCCGCCTCCCGAACGCGGTGCCGCGCCCCCGGCTGCAGGCACCCACGCCTGGCCGTCCCATCGCCACAGGCGGTCTTGCGAATAGGCGGGTCTCCAGCCGGCGCCATCCCACCACCAGAAACCGTCAGGTGAGAAGCGGCTCCCCTGGCCTGTCTGAGCGCCGCTTACGGGCTGCGGGACGGGTGCGGCAGGCGGGGGTGTGCCGGGAGGAGTTTCGGGAGGCGGCTCCATGGGCGAAAGCCTATCCGAGTACCGCAAGTAGAATCCCGGTGCAATGAAAGGGGTCATCCTCGCCGGCGGCACCGGCAGCCGGCTTCACCCGCTGACGCAGATCACCAACAAGCACCTGCTCCCGATTTACGACCGGCCGATGATCAGCTACGGGATCGAGGCGCTGGTCAAAGCCGGGGTGACCGAGATCATGCTCGTCACTGGCGGCACGCACGCGGGGGAGTTCCTGCGCCTGCTGGGTAACGGCGACGAGTTCGGGATCGGGCGACTCCTCTATGCGTATCAAGCCAAGCCCGGCGGCATCGCGGAAGCCCTCGCCCTGGCCGAACGCTTCGCCGGTGGCGGCCGCACAGTGGTGCTTCTCGCCGACAACGTCTTCGGCCGATCGCTCAAAGGTTGCGTCGAGGCGTTCAACAAACAGAAGTCCGGAGCGCGCGTCGTGCTGTCACAGGTGACCGACCGGGCGCACCTGCGGCACCTTGGTGTCGCGAAGCTCAATGGGAGCCGCCGTATCGAGCGCATCGTCGAGAAGCCGGACGATCCGCCCAGCGAGTTCGCCGTCACCGGCGCGTACTTTTACGACGAGACGGTATGGGAGGTCCTCCCTAGCCTCAAGCCTTCAGGCCGCGGCGAGCTAGAGATCACCGATGTCAACAACTGGTTCGTCGAGCGAGGACTGATGGAATACGACGTCCTCGAGGGATTCTGGGGCGACGCGGGCGAGTCGATCGACGCCTACTACAAGGTCAACGACCACGTGCGCATCAACGGAGCGAATCACGAACCATGAAGAAAGCCCCGGTTCGCCCGATCGAAGGCGTGGTGATGAAACAGCTCGTCACGCACACGGACGAGCGGGGTTTCTTTCGTGAGGTGATCCGGGAGACGGACGATTTCTTCGAGCACTTCGGCCAGTGGAGCCACTCGCTGATGTACCCGGGTACGGCCAAGGCCTGGCATATCCATAAGAAGCAGACCGACTGGTGGTACGTGGTTGGGGCTCTGAAGGTGGCGCTCTACGACACGCGCGACGGGTCGCCGACGAAAGGCAGTCTCATGGAATTCCTGATGGGAGACGCGCACGCCACGTGCGTGAGGATCCCGCCGGGTGTTGCGCATGGGTGCCGGGCGCTGGAACGCAGTCACCTCTTTTACATCACCTCTAACGTCTATTCGCCCGACGATGAGGGCCGGATCCCACACGATGACCCTGCCATCGGGTACGACTGGACGGCCGGCCCTGAGATCAAGTAGGCGCCGCACCTCATGAGGTCGTTCAAGCGTCTGTTGGTGGCGGGGGGCGCAGGCTTCATCGGCTCGAACTTCGTCCGGCTGCTGCGGAGCACGCGACCGGAGATCGAGATCACGGTCCTCGACAAGCTGACGTACGCGGGCAACCCCGCGAATCTGGCCGAGTTCGAAGGCACGCGCGGTTACAGCTTTGTTCATGGGGACATCTGCGATGGCATGCTCGTGGACTCGCTCGCGGCCAAGGTCGACGCGATCGTGAACTTTGCGGCGGAGACGCATGTCGATCGGTCGCTCATGGAGCCGCTCGCTTTCATCGACACCGACGTGCGAGGAACGGCCGTCTTATGCGAGGCGGCACGGAAGCACTCGCATAGCGCTTTTCTACTTGTCAGCACGGACGAGGTTTACGGCGAGGTTCGCGAAGGCCGTTCGCGCGAAGGCGATGCGCTCAAGCCTCGCAGTCCCTATTCGGCTAGCAAAGCGGGCGGCGAGCACATCGCGCGCGCGTACGCCGAGAGTTTCGGGCTCCCGCTGCTTGTGACGCGAGGCTCGAACACGTTCGGGCCCTACCAGTACCCGGAAAAAATCGTGCCCGTGTTGATCACCAACGCCATCGATGACCTGCCACTGCCGCTCTACAACGACGGCTCGGCGGTGAGGGACTACATCCACGTTGAAGACCACTGCCGCGCCATCGACCTCGTCTTGCACGAGGCGCCGCTGGAGGATCCCGTCTACAACATCGGGACGGGCATCGAAACGGATGGCAATCACGTCGCCAACGCGGTGCTGGAGATCATTGGCAAGCCCAAGAGCCTCATCCAGTACGTCGCCGACCGTCCTGGCCACGACTACCGGTACGCGCTCGATGTGACTCGGATCACCGACCTCGGTTGGGAGCCAAGGGTCACCTTCGATGAAGGACTGGAACGGACCGTGCGCTGGTATGTCGACCACCCCGAGTGGTGGCGGCCGCTGAGATCGGGCGAATACTGGGACTACTACAAGCGCAACTACAAGCCGCTCACAACGCCTTCTTCCTGAAGCGGGCGGCGATGCCGACCGCGTACCAGCGCAGGTAGCGCGGGAGCCAGGTCCACAGCCGGAAGCGACTCTTGCCTGCGGTGCGATCGCGCCAGGTCGTGGGCACCTCGGCGATGCGCATCCCAAGCGCATAAGCCTTGACCGTCAGCTCGAGGCCGAGCTCGAATCCGCCGTTTGATTCGATCGTGACGTGCTGAAGGAGGCGCTTCGAGTACAGCCGGTAGTTGCTGGTGGCATCGTGAATGGGAAGCCCGCCCAGCCAGTGGAGCGAGAGGCCGGCCATGCGCGACATCGTTCGCTTCAGGAGCGGGCCACCGACCTGGCTGCCGCCCTTCATATAGCGCGACCCCGCGACGACGTCTGCCCCGCCGCTCGCCAGCGCGAACATGGCATCGATGTCGCCAGGGTCGTCGGAGCCGTCACCCATGGTCACCAGCACCAGCGGCGCTTTCGCGGCGCCCAGGCCTGACTTGAGTGCGTTGAGCACACCTCGACCGATGTCGTTGCGATGGAGGCTCAGCTCAGGCAGCTCGGCCTGCAGGCGTTTGACCACCGGGACGGTGGTGTCGCCATCGAAGTCGTGCACGACGAGTACCTCGAGCGGTCGGGTGTTCGTTCGTTCGACGATCCCGCGAAGCGTCGGCACGACGTTCTCGCCCTCGTTGTAAACAGGGACGACAACACTGAGCGCCGGCGCCTCGTGTTCGATCAGATGCGTCCCGCCTCGATCTCTTCGCGAATCCAGGGAATGACCTCGTCGAGCATCGCCTCGAGCGAGGTGGTCGCTTCGAAGCCAAGCACCTCGCGCGCCTTGTGCACATCGGGAACGCGTCGCTGCACATCGTGCTCATAGGGCGGGTCAGAGACCAGCCGCAGCGGAGTCAAGTCACCGTAAACCTTGTGCCAGATCGCCTCCGCCAGCTCACGCACCGTTGTCGATTCGGCGGTCGAGAGATTGAAGTCTTCGTTGATGGCGCGCGGCGACTCCATCGCGAGCCGTATGCCCTTCGCGAGGTCACCGCCATAGGTGTAGTGGCGGACCTGGCTGCCATCGCCAAGAATGTGCAGCGGGTCCTGGCCCTTGAGGACCTTTTGGCACAGGTCAGGAACGACGTGGCTCATGGCGAGCTTCACGTTGCCGCTCATGATGTCGTGGTCGCGCAGCGCGCGCCGCTCCCCGATGCCGACGCAGTTGAACGGCCTCACGATGGTGTAGGGGAGGCTGTATTGCTCAAAGGCGCCGAGCGCGAAATACTCCACGGCCAGCTTCTGAAAACCGTAGGTCGATCGCGGCGGCGGGCTGGTGCGCTGGGCCCCCTCAGGGGTGGGGAAGACCTCCGCCGACTCGAAGACCATGCTGCTCGAAATCACGGTGATCCTCTCGAGCCGCCCGCTCCGGCGGCCGGCGATGGCGGCATCGAAGGTGGCGGCGCAGATGCGCTCGTTCTCGGCGAGGAGGTCGTAGGCGAACTCGTGGAAGTACGAGATGCCGCCGATCATCGCGGCGCCCGCGACCACCTGGTCGCAATCCAGCGCAAGCTCAGTGAGGAGTTTGGCGTCCTTGGCGTCGCCCTCGACGAGCCGGTACCGGGGGTCGTCGTCGTGTCCGCGCCGCACAGGACCGTACTTGCTGAAGTTGTCGACGCCGACCACCTCGTGGCCGGCCTGCAGGAGCTCCGCGACCAGGTATCCGCAGATGAAACCGGCTGAGCCGGTGACGAGGACCTTCAGAGCCGGATCGGTCCCGTTATGCCCCAGACGTCGACAACCTCACGACCCTTGAGGTCGAGCTGTTTGTAGGCGCGGTGCGGAGCGGCGATGACGAGGATGTCGGCCTCCTTCACGACTCGGTCGAGCGGTAGGAACGACTCGTCATGGATATATGGATCGGTGCAGATGACACGGGCGCCTTTGAAGGCGGCGAGCTTCCGCAGCTTGTAGCTCAGCGATGCGCGTGGGTCGTCCGACTCGCCCTTGAAAGCCATGCCGAGAATCCCAAGCGTGCGGCCGGCGAGGGCCTGCCTTTTGTCGAGGCTGTCGACGATGTAGTTCGGCAGGCCTTCATTGATCTGCATCGCGGCCTGGCCCATTGGGAAGCGGTCGGGCGTGAAGGCAGAGAGCTGCATCGTGTCCTTCAGAAGGCATGGGCCGGCAGCGAAACCCGGGCCGGGCAGGTCGGCGGCCCGCGGATAGTCCTGGCGCACAGCGTTCAGCACGCGGTCGTAGTCCACGCCTGAACGATGTGCGATCTGGAAGAACTGATTGGCGATCGCGAACTTCATGTACCGCCACGTGTTGGTGAGCAGCTTCGCCAGCTCGGCTTCCAGCGGCGTGGTACGCACCATCTGCACGCCCATCGGAGCGAACAGGCCGCGCGCCTTTTCAAATGCCTGGTCGGACGTTACCCCGATCAGTTGAGGCAGGCTGCGGATCTCCTCGAGCGCGTGACCCTCAGCGATACGCTCCGGGCAGAAGGCGACGTCGGCGTCCACATGTTCCGCGCGGATCCTTCTCTCGACGGCTTGCGTCGTGCCTGGGAAAACGGTCGAGCGCAACACGACCAGGCAGCCATCGTGAAGGTGCGGCATCAGCTCGTCGAGAACTCGATCGAACACCTGGACCGAGGGATTCATGAACTCATCGATCGGAGTGCCGATCACGAGCACGACGGTATCGGTGCGCGCCAGCATGCTGGGGTCGGAAGCGAGAACGAGCCGGCCGGTAGGCAGAATCTTTCGCAGCAGCTCTTCGGCGCCGTTCTCCAGGAACGGCACGGTGCCTGATCGCACCTGCTCGATCTTTGCCTGATCGATGTCGTCGATCCCGACTTTGTAACCGCAATCGGCAAACGAAAGCGCCAGCGGCAGGCCGACGTGGCCGCAACCGCCGACGACAACGACGTCAAAGCGTTCCATGGCCGCCAAATTATGATGACTTTTACTCGTGACTCCATCGCCCCGGGCCGCACCGTCGGTGCTGCTCGACATGCGCCCGCTTCAAGGGCCGAGCGCCAAGCGGGGAGTCGGCTCCTACGCCAGCGGAATCCTGCATGGCCTGATCGCGGAGGGCTTCGACCCCAACTTGACGCTTCTGCTCGACTCCGACCTGCCCGTGCCGCCCCTGCCAGTTGCCGGGTACAGGCTTGCGTCATCTCGCCGCCGCTATCGCGGTCATCTCGCCGGATACGAAGAGGCCGTCGTCCTGGGTCCCGACCTCGCGCGGATCGCTCCTGATGTCTATCACGCCATCGACCTGAAGCTGCCGGCGCGGTCACCGGTGCCATTGGTCGTCACGCTGCACGATCTCATTCCCTGGGCCTGGGGCGGGCCGACGATGCGCGGCGAGCGGTTCCGTTTCTGGCTCGGGCGGCGGCTGCTCAGGCGTGCGGACCTGGTCCTGGCGGTGTCCCAATCCACCGCGGACGACGCGGTCCGACTCGGCGGGGTTGACCGCAAACGAATTCAGATCGTGCCCGAAGCCGCCGGCGATGAGTTCAGGCCGCGGCCAGGCGCGCCCGATCGCGTCCGCCGTCGCTGGGGCCTCAAACCAGGCTACCTGCTGTTCGTCGGCGCCCTCGACGCAAGAAAAGATCCGGCCGCCCTGCTGCGTGCCTGGGGTGCCGCCACCAAGACAAGCCCGGAGCTCGAGCTCGTGATCGTTGGGGATCCTGGCCGCCAGGCTCCTCGCACCATGCACGGCGCCCACATGCTCGGCCAGGTCGACGACGCCGACTTGGCCGACCTCTACGCCGCCGCGGGCTGCCTCTTGTTTCCCAGCCGCTATGAGGGTTTTGGACTCCCTTGCCTGGAGGCGATGGCGTGCGGCTGCCCGGTCGTGGCGTTTCGCAACTCGAGCGTGCCTGAGGTGGTGGGCACCGCAGGAGAGCTGGTGGCGGACGGCGACGCCGAAGCGCTGGGCCGGGCGGCCCTGGCCTTGTCGCAAAACCCCGACCATGCGCGTCGATCCGGGTTCGAACGAGCGAAAGCGTTCGGTTGGCGAAAGGCCGCCCGCCAAACCATCGCCGCCTATGAGGCCGTCTTCGCCAAGCGCCTCCGGCTGAGATAATCGGCCGGCTTTGTCCAGGGTGGCGGTCATCGGCGCGGGTTATGTCGGCTTGACCACGGCCGCGTGCCTCGCCGATCTCGGCAACGACGTGATCGTGGTCGACATCAACCGCGAAAAGATCAACCAGCTGCTGCACAACCACGTCCCCTTCTTCGAGCCCGGCTTGAGCGAGCTTGTCGAGCGCAATACGAAGGCGGGCCGCCTCAACTTCACGACGTCGTACAGCGAAGCGGTGCCGGGAGCCGAGTACGCGATCATCGCCGTCAGCACACCGGAAGGAGAGGGCGGCGAGGCCGACCTGTCGTTCGTCGAGGCGGCGGCCGGCTCGATCGCCGACGCGATGGATGGACCTCTGGTGGTCGTCAACAAGTCGACCGTCCCGCCGCTCACCGGCGACATGGTGTCCAAGGTGCTGCGGAACCGCAACCAGAAGCACACCGCCGAGGTCGTGTCCAACCCCGAGTTCTTGCGCGAGGGTTCGGCGATCCAGGACTTCATGCACCCCGACCGCGTCGTGATCGGGAGTCATGACCGCGCCGCCGGCGAAAAGGTGGCCAAGCTCTACGAACCACTCGACGCGCCGATCCTCATCACTCCGAACATCTACACGGCGGAGATGGTGAAGTACGCGTCCAACGCGTTCCTCGCCGCACGCATCTCCTTTATCAATGAGATCGCGCGGATCAGCGAGCGGGTGGGAGCGGACGCGAAGCTGGTCGCGGAAGGGATGGGGATGGACAAACGCATCGGTCCGAGCTACCTCGACGTGGGCCTGGGCTACGGCGGTAGTTGTTTGGTAGGCGAAGAGACGGTGCTGGTGCGCCGCGGCGATCGCGTGAGTCTGATCGCGCTGGCAGACGTGTTTACGGGGTTCAGCTCGAGCGAAGAGACCGAGGTCCTCGCGTGGCAGCAGGCGACTGGTTCGGTTGGTTTCGCGCGAGCGTCCGCGGCGACGATGCGCCCATTCGCAGGCGAGATATTCGAGGTCCGGACGAAGATGGGGCGGCGGGTGCTCTGCACGCCGGACCACCCTTTCGTGACTCGGGATGGAGTC
>WNFC01007830.1_pt1 | contig 11757 bp, 10 predicted proteins | sample 5400541 | NCBI WGS metagenome assembly WNFC01 (sample SAMN13153342, study PRJNA577476) | soil metagenome | isolation source: 120 cm saprolite under Douglas fir tree site 2 hole 2 replicate 1 | place: USA:California | collected 2015-04-18 | reverse complement strand
TGGTGCCGGTCGCCCCCGGCCCGCTCGGCGCCTACCGCACGACGACGCGCGAGCAGGCGCTCGCGCGCTGGATGACCGGCGTGCCGGAGGACAAGAAGGCGACGCTGATTCCGGCCGGCTGGTTCGACCAATGGGCGGACGCCACCTGGGCGACCGATCCGGAAGGCGCCAAGCAGAACCCGGCGGTGATCCGCGCGCCCAACGGCGTGCTCGCCGACGGCGCCGAGTACTGGTCGTCCAACAAGCCCTATTACGATCCGGCCAAGATCACGGTGCCGACCCTGCTGATCCAGGCCGAATGGGACCGGGATCTGCCGCCCTACATGGCGCAGACGCTCTTCCCGCTGCTCGTCAACTCGCCCGGCAAGCGCTACGTGCTGCTCGCGGAAGGCACGCACACCATCATCATGGAGAAGAACCGCCTCGAGCTGTTCAAGGCCGTGCAGGCGTTCCTGGACGAGCAGGGAAGGTCGTAAGTTCCAGCCGCAGAATTTCCACTCGTCATGCTCCGCGAAAGCGGAGCATCCAGTACCCGTTTCGCTGCAGCGAGAACTCGCGATCGCGGTGAATACTGGATCGCCCGCTTGCGCGGGCGATGACGTGGATAGATTTTCCGAACGACTCAAATCTCCACCAATTTGTCCGGCAGCTCGTCCGCCTTCACCTCACCCGCTGCGCGCGGGAAATGCTGCGCCAGCACGGCGCCGCATTGCTCGATCGCGGCCACGAAGCCATCGGCCGGCCTGCCGGCCTTGATGCCGGCGAGGAGCGCATCCATGGCGGCGTTCCACACGTCGGGCGTGACTTTGTCGTTGATGCCGGCATCGGCGATGATCTCGGCGTAGCGCTCGGCCTGCGACGCGAAGATGAGCACGCCGGTGCGGCGCGCGGTCTTGTGCAGGCCCTGCGCCGCGAACTGGCGCTCCGCCGTCTGGTGCGCGCGTTCGTGCTGCAGCGCCTGCGGCACGAGATGCGCGCGCAGGCGCGGATGCGAGAACGCGATCGCGGCGACCACGAAGCCGATGAGCTGGACGAGAAAAATCCGCCACGCCGGCTCGTCGGTGAGCAGGATCAGCCACGGCGGGATGAGCAGCGCGAAGGCGGCGGCCCAGACGATCGGCACCAGCGGATAGCGGCTCGACTGGCGCGCGACGACACAGAAGATCTCGCCCGTGGTCTTCGCCTCGGCGGTCCGGATGGCGTCGGCGACGCGCTGCTTGTCGGTTTCCGCGATCATGCCTCGCTCCCTACCAGCTTCCCGACGACCCGCCGCCGCCAAAGCTGCCGCCGCCGCCCGAGAAGCTGCCCGACGACGATGAACTGGACCAGGACGACCCTGACGAGCTCGACCAGGAGGAGCGCGACGAGCCCGATCCGGTCGAACCGAACATGCTCAGAAAATGCCACTTGGCCTGGCGGCCCGCGAGCCAGCGCAGACGATCCGTCGAGCACAGCCCCATCAAGATGCCGAGATGGACGAGCAGCGGCAGCAGCAGCCACAGCCAGGCGAGCGAAACGAGCGAGAGCAGCGACGCCAGGACGAACAGGACGGCGATCACGATCAGATCTTCGGGAAGCCACGCGAATAACCCGAACAGAACCTTCACGGTGCGCATGAACAGCGAGGGCTGCGCCTTCTCGGCGCGGCGTTTCCACTCCTCGGCGTCGCCGGTGAGCACCCGGACGATGTCGTCGACGCCGCGCGCGATGCCGCCGGGAAAATCGTTGGCGCGAAAGCGCGGCAGGATCGACTGCTGGACGATCAAGCTCGCGACCGCGTCGGGCAGCATGCCTTCGAGGCCGTAGCCGACCTCGATGCGCACCTTGCGGTCGGTGGGCGCGACGATGAGCAGCACGCCGTTGTTCTTGTCCTTCTGGCCGATCTTCCACTGGCGGCCGAGGCGCACGCCGTAATCCTCGATGGTGAGCCCCTGCAGCGAGGAAAGCGTCACCACCACGACCTGATCGGTGGTTTTCGCTTCGAGGTCGGCGAGCTTGGCGGTGAGCGCGCGGCGCGCGCTGTCGTCGAGGATGCCGGCCTCGTCGACCACGCGGCCTGTGAGTTGCGGAAACGTCTGCGCGGCCGCCGGCAGGGCGAACAGGAGCGCCGCGAGACACACGAACAGCGGGCGTCGCATGGCTGGCAACGCGCGCATCACCAGCTCCCCGAGGCGCCGCCGCCGCCGAAATCGCCGCCGCCGCCCGAGAAGCCACCGTCGGACGACGACGACCCGTAGGACGATGAGGCTGCGCCCGCGCCGTAATACGAGTGGTGCGCATGGCTCGGCTCGAGGCGATCGCGGCGGCGCCGCTTGGGCAACAGCCCGGCCCAGACGAGGAACGCGACGAGCGCGTTGACGAACAGCCAGCCGATCGCGGCGAGCAGCAGCACGCAAATGCCGGCCAGCACCAGACCGAGCGCGAGGCTGCCGCCGGACCCGAACGTGCGTTTGAGCCGGTCCGCGAACGACGGCTCGTAACCCGCCGCGCGTGCCTTCCATTCGGCGGCGTCGCCGGTGAGCACGCGGATGATGTCGTCGGCGCCGCGCGAAATGCCGCCCGTGAAGTCGCGCGCGCGAAAGTGCGGCAGGATGGTCTGCTCGATGATGTACTTGGCGACGGCGTCGGGCAGCACGCCCTCGAGGCCGTAGCCGACCTCGATGCGCACCTTGCGCTCGCTCGGCGCGACGATGAGCACGACGCCATTGTTCTTGCCCTTCTGCCCGATCTGCCAGCGCCGGCCGAGCGCGACGCCGTACTGCTCGATGGTCTGGCCGCGCAGCGAACGCAACGTCACGACCACGAGCTGATCGCTGGTCTTGGCCTCGAGCGTGGCGAGCTTCGAGATCAGCTCGACGCGTGCGCGATCGGTGAGGATATCGGCTTCATCGACCACGCGCCCGCTGAGCACCGGGAAATCGATCGTCTGCGCGACCGCGGGGGCCGCGAGCGCCGCGAGCGCGAGCGCGGCCGCGACGAGCCACGCGCAGCATCTGCGCAAGAATCTTGCTGCGTCATTCCGGGACGGCGCGCAGCGCCGGACCCGGAATCCATAACCACCAGCGTTAGCGGTTATGGATTCCGGGCTCGCGAGCTGCGCTCGCGCCCCGGAATGACGGGTTGAGAGGCCGCGCATGACATGGGCTCAGAACCGGACCTGCGGGTTGCGCCGCACGTCCTCGGCGACGGAAAATTCTTCCATCGGCTTGTTGTTGGCGTAGAGAAGCCGCGCCCAGATCAGGCCCGGATAGGTTTTCAGCTCGGTGTTGTAGGCGCGCACCGCCTCGATGTAGTCGCGGCGCGCCACCGCGATGCGGTTCTCGGTGCCTTCGAGCTGCGCCTGCAGGCTGAGGAAATTCTGGTTCGACTTGAGCTCGGGATAGCGCTCGACGGTGGCGAGCAGCCGCCCGAGCGCGCCGGTGAGTTGCGCCTGCGCGTCCTGGAACCGCTTGAACGCCTCCGGATTGGTGAGCACGTCGGGCGTCACCGTGATGGACGTGGCGCGGGCGCGCGCCGCGGTGACGGCCTCGAGCACCTCGCGCTCCTGGCGCGCAAATCCCTTCACGGTTTCGACCAGGTTGGGGATGAGATCGGAGCGGCGCTGGTACTGGTTCTGCACCTCCGACCACTTGGCCTTCGCCTGCTCCTCGTAGGTCGGGATGTTGTTGACGCCGCAACCCGACACCAGGAGGGCGAGCAGCACGGCAAGCAGCGCAAGCGGGCGAAACGCCGGGGCGGTGGCGGCAAGCGACATAGGTCCTCCGAATCGATGCAAAACCAAGATGAGACGTACCAGATTGCGGCCCTCGCGGCGCATGACAGGCCTGGCAGGTCCCAAGCACTGCTTAGTCAGCCGGCGCGGGCGTAAGGTTCAGTATTCCCTGGAATTCTTGGGCGCTACGTGGTGTTGTCGGCGCTTCCGGACCCGTATTGCGCCCGTACCGATCATGACCGTTAGTCGTCCCTTCTGTGTGGTTCGCGCCGTGGCTGCGCGGTTCGCGCTGGCGATCGTCGTTCTGCTGTGGGGGTGGCTCGGCGCGTTCGCGCAGGAGCGGCTGACCGCCCCCAGCACGGCCGGCGTGCCGCCGCGCATCGAGGCCGTCACGGCCCGCCACGGCATGGTGGCGAGCCAGGAGAAGCACGCGACGCGCGTCGGCCTGCAGGTCCTGCAACAAGGCGGCAGCGCGGTCGATGCCGCGGTCGCGGTCAGCTTCGCGCTCGCCGTCACCCTGCCGAAGGCCGGCAATCTCGGCGGCGGCGGTTTCATGCTGGTGCATCTCGCCGACCGCAACGAGGACATCGCGATCGACTACCGCGAGGCGGCGCCGCGCGCGACCGCGCCCGACGTCTTTCTCGACATGTTCGGCCAAGCCGATCCGCAAAAGTCGCGCGACAGCGGCCTCGCGATCGGCGTGCCCGGCACGGTCGCGGGTCTTGCGGCCGCGCTCGAGCGCTACGGCTCCGGCAAGTTCACGCTCGCCCAGCTCATCGCGCCGGCGATCAAGCTCGCGCGCGAGGGCATCGCGGTCGAGGACGACCTGCTCGATTCGCTGCTGCTGGCCCAGCCTCGCCTCGCGCGCTGGCCGTCCTCGGCGCGCATCTTCCTCAAGCCCGACGGCGCCCCGCTCGGCGCGGGCGACCGGCTGGTGCAGCCCGACCTCGCCGCCACCCTCGAGGCGGTCGCGCGCGACGGCGCGCGCACCTTCTACAACGGCCCGATCGCCGACGAGATCGTCGCGGCGGTGCGCGGCGCGGGCGGGCAGATGACGCGCGGCGATCTGCACAGCTATATGCCGATGATCCGCGAGCCGGTGCGCGGCACCTATCGGGGCTACGACACCGTATCGATGCCGCCGCCCTCCTCGGGCGGCGTGCATCTCGTCGAGATGCTCAACATCCTCGAAGGTTTTCCGCTCGCCGAGCTCGCGCCTGGAACGCCCGCCGCGTTCCATCTCATGGTAGAGACGATGAAGCTCGCCTACGCGGATCGCGCCGAATATCTCGGCGACAGCGACGCGGTCGACGTGCCGACCGAGCGGCTCACTTCGAAATCATACGCGGCGGCGCTGCGTGCCGGCATCAGCCGCCAGAAGGCGCGCGCCGCGCTCGACATCCGCGCCGGCCAGCCGCCGGCAGGCGGCGGCGGCAACACCACGCACATGTCGATCGTGGACGCGCAGGGCAATGCGGTCGCCAACACCACGTCGCTCAACTTCAACTACGGCGTCGGCCTCGTCGCGGGCGCGACCGGCATCGTGCTCAACAACACGCTCGACGATTTCGCCGCCAAGCCGGGCGCGCCCAACGCCTTCGGCCTGATCGGCGGCGCCGCCAATGCGCCCGGCCCGAACAAGCGGCCGCTGTCGTCGATGACGCCGACGATCGTGCTCAAGGACGGCAAGGTGACGCTCGTCACCGGCGCGCCGGGCGGCAGCCGCATCATCACCACGGTGCTGCAGGTGATCGTCAACGCGATCGATTTCAGGAAATCCCTCGCCGACGCGGTGGCGGCGCCGCGCGTGCACCATCAGTGGCTGCCCGACGAGGTCGTGGCGGAGCGCGGCGTCACGCCGGACACGCTGCGCGGGCTGGCGGCGCGCGGCCACAAGGTGCGCGTCGGGCCGACCTCGGGATCGGCGCACTCGATCACGGTGACGCCGAACGGCCTCGTCGGCGTCGCCGACACGCGCGCGAAGGGCTCGCTGGCGGCGGGGTATTGAGACTTGTAGCCCGCATGGAGCGCAGCGGAATGCGGGGACCCCGTATCCGTTGATAGGCTGACCCCGGATTTCGCTTCGCTCCATCCGGGCTACGATCACGCCGGCAGCGAAAGCTTGCCGAGCAAGCCGCGCAGATCCTCGGTCCGGTCGAGCGCCCACAGCGCCTGCAGCACCGCGTCCGTCTGCTCGCGCGAGAACCGCTTGCCGACATTGCTGCGGAATTTGCGCTCGGTGTCGGCGCGGCTCATCGGCTGCCCGGGAAAGCCCGGCATGTTGTCGACCTGGCGCGCGATGCGCCGGCCGTCTTCGAGCGTCACAGTGATGCGATTGGAAGGCGCGTTGCCGCTCGGCGTCGCGAAAGCCGGATCCTCCTTCACGGTGGTCTTGCCCATCAGCGCGAGGACGCGCGGATCGCGCAGCTTGTCCGGCGCATAGCTCTCATTGGTGATGTCGCCGTCGAGCATGGCGCGCGCCGTGATGAAGGGCAGGCTGTGGTCCGCGGTTTCGCGGTTTTCCGGGGCGAATTTCTCGCGGTCGCGTCCGGTCTGCTCGTAGCCTCGGCGCGTGGTGGCGATCTCGAGCGCCGTGACGCGATCGAGGTTGCCGACCTCCTTGGCGAGCGCGGCGCCGGCGACGATCGCGGTCTGCGAATACACCACGGCCGGATAGGTCTTCACGCCGCATTGGTGGATCTTGAACGGCACCCCGCGCCCGCCGAAGGCGGCGACATCCACCTCGGCCGGCCCCGACACCAGCTGGAAAAAACCTTTGCGCCCCTCGAAGACGGGCGACGGGCCGGTGATGCCGCGGCGCGCCAGCATGGTCGCGAACACCGCGTTGCGCCCGGCTTCCGCGTCCGCAAAACCCTTCCAGTCGGAATTGGTCTGCGTGCGCGTCTGGCCCATCGAGATGTGGTCGTTGACCGCGAGGTTGACGGCGTGCGTGAGCCGCTCGACGGGGAGCTTCATCAGCTTGCCGGCGGCGAGCGCCACGGCCGGCAGGCTGAACACCGGTGAGTCCCAGCCGCGGCTCGTGATGTCGAGCGCGTCGATGAGCCGGCAGTTCACCTCGTAGACGAGGACGAGAGCGGTGATCAGTTCATGGGCGCTGGCACGTTCGGCCTCGGCCACTGCAAGGCATGGCGCAATATGGTCGCTCGGATGGCCGGCGAGGCCGCCAATATAGGAATCGTTCAGGTCGTAGTAGCGGACCGCGACGCCGTTGGCGAACGACGCGAGGTCCGGCGTGGTGCGCCGCGTCGTGCCGATGACGGTCGCGGGGCCGTCTGCCGGCGCGAGCGCGATCTCGCGCGCGATGCGCACCGGCGCCTCGTCGAAAGCTGCGATCCCGCATCCGATCGTGTCGATGACGTGCGCCTTGAGCCGTTCGATGGTCGCGCCGTCGATATCTTCGAAGCGCAGCCGATAAGCGTAATCCGCGAGCCGTTCGGCGAGCGGGCGGGTGCTCTGCGCCCACGCGGTACGGCCGACCGCCGGCAGCAGGGCGGCGCTGGTGGCGAGATGCAGAAATTTGCGGCGCGCGAGTTTCATGGTGCCCCCATGGTCGGCGCACCTGGCGCGCGACATGCGGGGTCAGCTTATCCCGGATTTCGCTCCGCTCAATCCGGGCTACACGACGCCCTCAGCGCAGCACTATGACCTTGGTGCCGACCTTGACGCGTCCGTAGAGATCGACCACGTCGTCATTCGTCATGCGGAAACATCCCGACGACGTCGCGGTGCCGATCGTCTCCGGCTCGTTCGAGCCGTGGATGCGGTAGAGCGAGGAGCCGAGATACATGGCGCGCGCGCCGAGCGGATTTTCGTATCCGCCTTTCATGTGGCGCGGCAGATCGGGCCGGCGGACCAGCATCTGGGACGGCGGCGTCCAGTCGGGCCACTCGCGCTTCGCCGAGACCGCGGTGACGCCCGACCAGGTGAAGCCGAGCCGGCCCACGCCGATGCCGTAGCGGATCGCCTGCCCGCCGCCCAGCACGTAATAGAGCCGCCGCTCGCTCGTGCTGATGATGATGGTGCCCGGGCTGTGGTTGCCCGGAAAGCTCACCGTGGTGCGGCCGATTGCGGAAAAGCCGCCGAGCAGCCGGGTCAGGAAGCTTCCCACTCCCACGCCGGTGTTGGCCGGGGCGGGCGGCGTCGTGGTGCGCAAGGCGACCCGCGTCACCGGGCGCGGGGCCGCGCCGCCGGCGAAGCGCTCGTCGAGGACTTGCGCCTGCGAGATCGTCGCGGCCGCAAAGGACCCGATCAGGATGGTGCAGGCAAGCAGACGTGACCACATGCGTGACCTCGCGCGATTCGGCAGCGTAGATTTACACGCACGTCGCCACAATTCGTCCGGAGCGGCAACTGCCAAGCGCATCCTGTGCACGCAACACCCGCAATTATCCGGCACGTGTTGTGGCGAAAGCACAGTTCCATGGTCGGAAAGCCGTCCGTCGGCGGCAAACGCGGCCAACCGATAGGACCGGTCGACCCGCCTTCCGTCCGGCGCGGCGTCGGCTTAGGCTCAAGGGGAACCGGTAGATCGCGAGAGCCCGATGATTCGCAGAGTGGCCGTTGGATTGCTGGTGCTGGCGGCCGGGTCGCAAAATACCTCCGCGCAGTCCGCCGCGGACCGCTTGGCCGAAGGCCGGCGGCTGTTCGAGCAGTCGTGCGGGGTCTGCCACACCAAGCCGACGCTGGCGAGCGGCCTCTATGGGCCGGCCGTGTCCGCAGAAACCATGGGCGGGCGCGCCGACGTAATGCGCGACGTCATCAGCAACGGGACGCCGCGCATGCCCGGCTTCAAGTATCATTTCACGCCGGACCAGATCGACGCGATCGTCGTCTATGTGAAGACGCTGCCCGCCAACCGCTGAGCGGAGGAGAAACGCCATGACCCGCGCGCACGCTTTTCTGGTCGCACTCTGCGCCATGGTCGCAACCGTCCTCGCCGCGCCGCTCGCGCGCGCGGGCGATCCGATCCTGAGCGGGACCGTCGTCTCGGCCGCCGGCGAGAAGATGGGCGGCGTCACCGTCTCGGCCAAGGCGGACGGCGCGACCATCACGACGAGCGTGTTCAGCGACGAGGCGGGCGCCTACTACTTTCCGCCGTTGCCGGCCGGAAAATATCGCGTGTGGGCGCAGGCGCTGAGCTTCGAGACCGCCAAAAGCGCGGTCGACCTCGCCGCCGCCAGGCGCCATGACTTCGTGCTCAAGCCGATGACGGATTTCGTCCGGCAGCTTCCGGGCGACGTGCTGCTCGCCGCGCTGCCCGGCGACTCGCCGGAAGATTTTCGGATGAAGACGCAGGTGCGCAAGAACTGCACCGGCTGCCACTCGGCGAGCTACGTGCTGCAGCACAGGTTCGACGAGGCGGGCTGGAACGCGATCCTCGAGCTGATGAAGCACATCAACGTGCTCGGCAATTATCTCGGGCCGGATCACAAGGCGACGCCCAACATCGAATTCCATCAGAAGGAGCTTGCCGCCTATCTCGCCCGCGCGCGCGGCCCCGGCCCAAGCTCGATGAAGATCACGCTCGGCCCGCGCCCGTCCGGCGAAGCGGCGCGCGCCGTCTTCAAGGAATACGACTTCCCGCTGGAGACCGGACAGATTCCCTCGACGCCCTCGAACGACGGCGCCGACTGGTCGCTCGGCACGCCGTCCGAGCTGCACGGCATGGTCGGCGTGCACGACGTGCAGGCCGATCTCGACGGCAATCTGTGGATCACCTACAGCCTGCCGAGCCACGACACGACCGTCGCCCGCATCGACACCAAGACGGGCGCGGTGAAGAAATTCCGCCTCGACGACGTCAGGGGCTTTGCCGTCGGCAGCCACGGCATCACGCGCGACGAGAACGGCATCCTCTGGTTCAACACGCGCTCCAACATCGAGCGCGGGCGCGGCGGCCTCGGACGGATCGATCCGAAGACCGAGAAGATCACCGTCTACGTGCCGCCCAGCCCGATGTCGGGCACGGCCGGGACGCTCGACGTCGATCTCAAGGGCAACGTGTGGGTGACGGCGCCCGACGGCGCTCTGCGCTTCAATATCGCCAAGGAAACCTTCACCGAGTTCAAGTCGATCACCCACAAGAACAAGCACGGCACCGCCGTGGTCTACGGCGTCGCGGTCGACCGCGCCGGCAACGGCTGGTGGGCGCTGATGAGCCAGGACCTGATCGACTACAGCGATATCGCGACCGGCAAGACGTTCGAGTTCAAGCTGCCGCCCGAGCAGGCCGTCATGGAGAACCTGACGGCGGAGCAGCGCAAGATGTACGACAGCTTCGTGGCGCCCGACTTCAACACGCCGTTCGCCTGGGCGCAGGGACCGCGCCGCATGGGCGCCGACAAGAACGGCGATTTCGTCTGGGTCGGCAATTCGTTCGGCGGCAATCTGGCGCGCATCGACATCCGCAGCAAGGAGGTCAAGCTCGTTCCGCTGCCCAACCCGGAGGCGCATCAGCCCTATCAGGTGGCGATCGACAAGAACCACAATGTGTGGACCCACCTGTGGAGCGCCGATCGCGTCGCGAAATATGATCCGAGCACGTCGCAGTGGACGCTGTTCGATCTGCCGACGCGCGGAACGGAGACGCGCTACATCTCGCTGTTCGAGCAGGACGGCAAGCTGCAGGTGCTGCTGCCGTACTACCGCACGCGCAAGGTCGCGATCATGATGCTTCGCAGCGAGCCGGACCTGCAGGCGCTCAAGGAGCAGGCCGCGCGTCAATAGCGATCGAGTACACGATCGACTCGCGAAAAGTTGAATTTCTTTTTACGCATTTTTCGCGCGCGAACGGTATTCCGCTCGCGCATCGACGCGCCGAACGGAAAAAAATCTTTTGCGCTGTGAAGGCGCTCACATCGGATTCGGTCCGCGCGCGCTAAGACGCCGCCACCCGAGACACGACGTCTCGCAGATCGAACCCGAAGGAGATTGTCATGGCGAAGTTCACCCTCGTGGCCCTCGTGGCCCTTCTGCTCGGCTCGGCCGTCGCGAACGCGGCGCCCCGCGGCGACGCGGCGTGGCCGACCGACTGGCGCGTCGAGAACAGCGGCGACTTCCAGCTCGCTGGCCGCTGAGCCATCCCAAGGCACGCCGTCACGTCGACGGCGTGAAGCGAAAGGCGGTCGGCCGTGCCGGCCGCTTTTCCGTTTTCGTGCGTGCGAAGGCGGCCTTGCTTCGTGCGCAATGCCGCTTTGCAACCTCGATCCGTTCGCGCACAATGCTCCCCCCACGACGGCCGGGAGCTGGCGCATGCTCACGCAAAAGCAGAATGAGACGCTCACGCGCGTCGGGCCGGGAACGCCGATGGGCGCGCTGATGCGGCGCTACTGGATTCCGGCGGCGTTCTCGCACCAGGTCGCGAAGCCGGACTGCGCCCCGATCCGGGTGCGGCTCATGGGCGAGAACCTCGTGCTGTTTCGCGATACGCGCGGCCGCGTCGGCCTGCTCGGCGAGCAGTGCCCGCACCGCACCGCCTCGTTGTTCTTCGGCCGCAACGAGGAAGCAGGACTGCGCTGCGTCTATCACGGCCTCAAATTCGACGTCGACGGCAACTGCGTCGACCTGCCGTGCGTCCCGCAGGTGGGCGACGCGCAGAAGCGCGCGATCCAGAGCGAGATCAAGGCGAAGGCCTATCCGTGCATCGAGCGTGGCGACGTGGTGTGGACCTATATGGGCCCGCCGGAACAAAGACCTGAGTTTCCCGATCTCGAATGGACGCAGGTGCCCGCGTCGCATCGCTTCACCACGCGGCACATCCAGGAATGCAACTGGCTGCAGGGCGTCGAGGGCGGCTTCGACGCGACGCATCTAACGTTCCTGCACGGCGGCGAGACCGACAAGAGCCGCAAGGTCGTGGCGACCATGTACGAGGTCGTGCCGACCGATTTCGGTTTCGTGGTGGCGACCGGCCGCGATCCGGGGGACGGCCCGATCATGTGGAACATCAACGTCATGCTGATGCCGTTCCACAAGATCATCTCGTCGATCCCGCACGCGGCGCACGTGTGGGCGCCGATCGATGA
>WNFC01026596.1_pt1 | contig 11758 bp, 12 predicted proteins | sample 5400541 | NCBI WGS metagenome assembly WNFC01 (sample SAMN13153342, study PRJNA577476) | soil metagenome | isolation source: 120 cm saprolite under Douglas fir tree site 2 hole 2 replicate 1 | place: USA:California | collected 2015-04-18 | reverse complement strand
CCTTTCGATTCACGAGGAGGGCGGTTCGCGGTTGATCGGGTTTTCGCTGCCTCCCTCGCTCGCGCCGATGTTCGTCGAGAAGGGCTCGGTCGCCCTGGACGGAATCAGCCTGACCGTCAACGAGATTGGAATCGATCGCTTCTTCGTGGCGATCATCCCCGAGACGCTGAAGAGAACCACGCTGGGCAGCAAACCGGTCGGCTCGGCGGTGAATGTCGAAGCGGATCTGATCGGGAAGTACATTGCCCGGCTGTACACCCTTGGGCGCGCCGAAATCCCGGCCGCCGGACTCGGACCGCGGAGCTAGCCGATGGGCGTCGCCAAAAAACAGCTCGACAGCATCGGGCTGGTGGAAAAAGCGCTGGCGGAGATTCGCAAGGGGAAGATGGTGATCCTCACCGACGACGAGGATCGAGAGAACGAGGGAGATCTGGTGATGGCCGCGGAGAAGGTCTCCCCGGATGCGATCAACTTCATGGCCACGCACGGGCGCGGCCTGATTTGCCTCTCCCTCACCGAAGAGCGGATCCAGCAGCTCAATCTTCCTCTGATGGTGCAGGAGAACACCTCGCCGTATCAGACGGCGTTCACCGTGTCGATCGAAGCATCTCGCGGAATCACCACCGGTATCTCCGCGCACGATCGAGCCCGGACGGTTCGCGCCGCCGTGGCGCCGAAAGCCAATCCCAGCGACCTCGTCCGGCCCGGGCACGTCTTTCCCTTGCGCGCGCGAACGGGCGGCGTGCTGGTGCGCACCGGTCAGACCGAAGGGTCGGTCGACCTGGCGCGCCTGGCGGGACTGTTCCCCGCGGGGGTGATCTGCGAAGTGATGAACCCGGACGGCACGATGGCCCGCCGCCCGCAGCTTCAGCGTTTCGCGCAGAAGCAGGGCCTGGTGCTCCTTTCGGTCGCGGACATCATCCGCTATCGGCTGCAGCACGAGCGGCTGGTGCACCGTATTTGCGAGCTGCCGTTCGATCGGGGCGAAGGGGGTCGGTTCCAGGCGATCGCCTACGCCAGCGATGTGGATTCCAAGGTCCACATCGCCCTGGTGAAGGGGAACGTCGCCGGGAGCACTCCGGTTCTCACGCGCGTCCACCGCGCGTGCCTGGCCGGAGACGTGCTCGGCAGCGCGAGCTGCGATTGCGGGGCTCAGCTCCAGCAAGCGCTCAAGCAAATCGCGGACGAGGGGCGGGGCGTGATCGTGTATCTACAGAAGGATCAGCCGGTGGAGTCCACGCTGGTTTGCACCCACCTTGCCCGGGATCGGGAGGCGCCCTCGAGAACCGATCACACCCGCCTGCGGGAATTCGGCGTGGGCGCGCAGATCCTCAAAGACCTCGGATTGGAGCGGCTGCGGCTTTTGACGAACAACCCGAAGAAGATCATTGGACTGGAAAGCTACAATCTGGCGGTCGTCGAGCAGATTCCGCTGCGAAAGACGGGACCGGCGCTTCGCGCGGTGGTAGGCCAGAGATCGCAGGCGGCGGCGGAAGTTAGAAACCGCTCCCGGACGCGCTAGAGTGAGGCCAACGATGACTCGCTATTTCGAGGGCAACGTCGCAACCCCGAAGGGGCGATTCGCGATCTGCGCATCGCGGTTCAACTCCTTCATCACCGAGGAGTTGCTCAAAGGTGCGCTGGGCGCGCTGGCGGCCCACGGCGTGGCCGACGAAGACATCGACGTCTTCCGCGTTCCGGGAGCCTTCGAGCTGCCCGGCCTGGTGCGTCGACTGGCCGAACGAGGCGGATACGCGGGGATCATCTGCCTGGGCGCCCTGATCCGGGGTGGAACGCCGCACTTCGACTACATCTCTTCCGAGGTGACGACGAGGATCGGATCGGTAGCGTTTTCTTCGGACTGCGCGGTGAGCTTTGGAGTCCTCACCTGCGATACGGTCGAGCAGGCGATCGACCGCGCTGGAGCCAAGGCAGGCAACAAGGGGGCGGACGCCGCCGTGGCGTGCCTGGAAATGGCCAGCCTGAACAGCAAGATCTCACAGGGCCTCGCCAAGGGCCGGCTCAGAGCGGTGGAAGGAAAGAAGAAGTAGGAGTCGATGGGAGCTCGGAGGACCGCGAGGGAGCGCGCGTTGCAAGCGCTCTACCAGCTGGAGATGACGGATGGCCAGGTGGATGCCGCGCTTGCTGCCGCCTGGGCGGCGTCCGCGGAAGGGGACAAGCCCGATCCGGAGACCAAGCGGTTCGCGCTCGAGCTGGTCAGCGGCGTTCGGGATCACCTGGCCGATATCGACTCGCTGATCTCTGAGTACAGTCATCACTGGAGAGTGGATCGAATGACCCGCATCGACCGCAACGTGCTTCGAATCGGGATCTTCGAGCTGAAGTACCGGCCCGAGATTCCGCGGAGCGTTTCCATCGACGAAGCCGTCGAGCTGGGAAAGACCTACGGCACCGAAGACTCTTCCGCTTTCGTCAACGGCCTTCTCGACCGGATTGCCCAGGCGCTCCCCAAGACATGAGCCTCTCGACCCACGACATCGGTTTCGCCACGCTCGACCAGCCCTCGGGCGTCGACACCCTTTGCCTGTTCGTGGCCGAGGACGAGCGACCGCTCAGGGGCACGGCCGGTTACGTGGACTGGCGGATGTGCGGTGCACTGTCCCAGGTCCTGGTAGACCGCTTCTTCACCGGCACTCCAGGCGACTGCCTGCTCATTCCCTCCGATGGACGGATCGCGATGTCGCGGATCTTCGCCATGGGAATCGGCACGTTGAAAGGGTTCGGGCTGGAGGAGCTGGTGCGCGTGATGGGGGAGGCCGCCCGCATGCTCTCACGGGCCCAGGTTCAAACGGTGGCGCTGGAGATCCCGGGGAGTGGACAGTTGGAGGAGCCCGCTCGAGCCGCTTCCCTGCTCAATCAGTTCGTCCCCGAGTTCCATGGCTCCCATGTGGCTGTTTTGTCGGACAAAGGAGTCTCCCGGCTCCTTTCCGGCGCCGGGCGCCCGGCCGGCAAGAAGGCCTAGTCGCTCAAAGGGCGCAACATGGGTGGATCGATCGCGATTCTGCTACCATGTCGGCCTCGGGCCGATGCCATTCAAGATTTTGATCGTAGAGGACTCCAGAGCGTCTCGCGAGTTCATCGTGTCTGCCGTGGAGTCGGTTTCCGGGGTAGAGGCTTTCACCACCTCTACCGGCTTTGATGCCCTCAAACTGCTCAGCCGCCAGCGCTTCGACTTGATCATCACCGACATCAACATGCCAGGCATTAACGGCCTGGAGCTGATCAACTTCGTGAAGAAGAGCCCCGCCTACCGCGAAACCCCGCTTTTCGTGATCACCACCGAGGGCAGGGAACAGGACCGGGCCAAGGGACTCGCACTCGGCGCGGCGGAATACCTCATCAAACCCTTCGAGGCCCAGCAGCTCGAGGGGCTGTTGATGCGCTACCTGAACATCGCGTGACCTCATCCGCCAAAGGCCTGTCCGATTTCGTCGCCGAGGCGACGGAGATCCTCGACGCCCTGAACCGCGACCTGTCGATCCTCGACCAGCGCCGGGGGGAACGCCTCGATCCCGGCCTGGTGAACGGGATCTTCCGCTCCTCCCACTCGCTGAAAGGATTGGCGGCGATGTTTGGCGAGCAGCGGATTGCGCAGCTCGCCCACCACACCGAGGACCTTCTTGACCGCCTTCGCCTGGGGCGGCTCGATCTCACCAATCCCGTGGTCGACGCGCTGCTCGAGTCCTTCGATGCCTTCCAGGTCGTGCTGGGGGAGACCGAGCGGCAGGAGCATTCGCCCGACGCCACCGAGCGCGCGCAGGCGGTGTGCCGGAAGCTGGCCCAGTTCAGCGAGACCGCCTCGGCGCTGCCCCAGGACGATGCGCTCGACCGGCTCGATTTGGACGCTTCGGTGCGCAGCGTGCTCACCGAATACGAGGAGCACCGGCTTCTCGAGAATCTTCGGGAGGGGTTGGCGGTCTGGAAGGTCCGCGCCGTATTCGACCTCGCCAATTTCGATCAGGGGTTGGGGCGGCTCAATTCGAAGCTGAAGGCGATGGGCGAGGTCTTGAGCACGCTTCCTTCCTCCGACCCGGGAGACGGGACAGGAATTGCGTTCGACATCATCTTCGGCTGTCGGACCCCTCCCGACAAATTGAAAACCGCGCTCGCGGGGATCTCCGCGTCGCTCCATCCTTTGTTGCTGTCGCCCGAGCGGGAAGCGGCACCTCCAGCCGCCGCGGAGACATCCCTGGCCGTCGCTCCCGCCCAGCCAACCCCGCCAAAGGCTCGCCCGGCCCCGCCCGTGGGTCTTCCCCTTCCCGCAGCGGAATCGAGGTTGGCCACGCGCAAGGAGCGCCCCACCGAGGCGGATTCCTCGGAGCGGTTGCTCACCCAGACCGTCCGGGTGGACATCGGCCGGCTGGATTCCCTGATGGATGCGGTCGGGGAGCTGCTCTTGATCAAGGCCAACGTCGCCCGGCTGGCGGACCAGGCCAGCCAGTCCGGTAAGCCATCCTAGCTCGACGATCTGCAGAAAGGAATCCTCGAGGTTCGCATGGTCCCGCTGGGCCAGGTCTTCGACAAGCTGGCCCGCACCGTCCGGCGCATCGCCCGGGAATCGGGCAAGGAAGTGGACTTCGTGATGCACGGCGGCGAGGTGGAGGTGGACAAGCTGATCGTCGAAGCGCTGTCCGATCCGCTGATGCACCTGGTGCGCAACGCCGTCGACCACGGCGTCGAGGTCCCCGAGGAGCGGCGACGTCTCGCGAAGAAACCCCGGGGGCAGGTTTCCGTCCGTGCGACGCAGCAGGGCAACCAGGTGGTGATCGAAATTTCCGACGATGGCCGCGGCCTGGACGAGGACCGGATCCGCGAGGTCGCCGTGCGCACCGGCATTGTCGAAGCGGACCACGCGGCGGAGCTGACCGAGCGGGAGCTGCAGAGCCTGATTTTCCTACCCGGTTTCTCGACGGCAAGCCGGGTCTCCGAAGTGTCAGGCCGCGGGGTGGGCCTGGATGTGGTCAAGACGAACATCAGCCGCCTCTCCGGCCTCATCGATACCCAAAGCGAGCGGGGCAAGGGCGCCAGCTTCACCATCACCCTGCCCGAAACGCTGGCGATCGTGCGGGCGCTGGTGGTTTCGGTGAGCGGCAGGGTGTACGCGGTGCCTCTGAACGCGGTCTCGGAGATCACTTCCATCGCCGAAAGCGACGTGAAGACCGTCGAAAAGCGGGAAGTGATCGGGCTGAGGGGGAAGACCATTCCGCTGGCGCGCCTGGCGCGGGTCTTTCAACTGCCCGAGAAAGCCCGCATGCGCCACTATACCGTCGGGGTTGCCGGGGCGACCGACCTCGGCGACCGGAAGCCGGTTCTGGTGTTGGACCCCGGGGCGATCATTGAAGAGGTCGTGAATCCGGAGCGACGCCCCGAGCTCGTGTAGACTGTCAGGACGGTGGCCGCGTTCGCGGATATCCTCAAGCAGTTCTTCTACGCTCCCGACGAGGAGATTGGAGAGCTGTTCAAGTTGCCGGCTCAAGCGGGGGAGATGACCGTTTTCCAGCCGGAAGAGAGCGCGGCGGAGTACCTCGCCTTCGTTCTCGAGCAGGAATCGTACGTGGTTCCAATCGGCCAGATTCGGGAGATTGTCCGGGCGGTGCCGCTGACCGAAATCCCCCGCTCCCCGAAAAATCTCCTCGGGGTGATCAAGATTCGCGGGGAGATACTTCCCGTTTATGACGTGAAGGTGAAGCTCAAGCTTCGCGAGCGCGCGCCGATCGTCGCCGGGATAGAGGGCGAAGCCGAACCGCTCCCGGGCTCGGCGCGGATCTTGATCGTGCGCGACCCGGAAGGGGACATCGGCATCCTGGTGGATCGAGTGCTCGAGGTGATCCGCTTGAGGCCTTCGGAGATCGAGGCCCTGGCCCCCGGAATCGGCGGCGGCGACTACCTTCTGGGTCTGGGCCACCAGGGCGAGGAAATGTTCATCGTTCTCGACATCCACAAGGCTTTGTCATGAGGCGTTCGCCGCTCGAAGCCCATCTGAATTCGGACCCCGCCGTACAGCTTTGTGTTTTTCGGGTTGGATACGAAAAATATGCGCTGGATCTCCGCCGCGTGGAAGAGATCCTCCGGGCCCCGCGCCTGACCCGCGTTCCCCAGGCGCCCTCTTTTATCGAGGGGGTGATCCACTTTCGCGGTTCGGTGGTGCCGATGGTCGACCTGCGAAAGCGGTTCGGTTTGCCGGCCTGCCCGCCCGCGATCAAGTCCAGATGCATGATCTGCCGCCTCGGTCGCGAGCGGGTGGCAATCCAGGTGGATGGACCGACCGAGGTGTTGACCGTTCGAATCAGCGAGCTCCACCCGCCGCCACCGTCAGGACAGACTGCCGGCGGCGCGTCACCCTACATCGTCGGCGTCTGCGGAGCCGCGGAGGAGCTCAAGTTTCTGCTCGACCTCAAGGCGTTGTTCCTTTCCAAAGCGGCGGTGGAGGTCGGTGATTCATGGTGAACGCCCAGGCGGACGAAGAAAAGCGATACCGTTCGGTGCTCGAGCTCGACCTGAGCGGCGCGTCCGCGCTCGAAGCGCTGGTTCACCTCCTCTACGACGAGAGCTGGCGCGTCCGGGGCGCCGCGGCAGAGCGGTTGGCGAGCTTGCCCGATCGCCGGGTGATCGCGAAGCTTCTCGCCACCCTGGGCGATCGCGGCCACGCCGGTGCTCGCAACTCGGCGGTGGAGGCGTTGACCCGCCTAGGACTCGCCGCGGGACCGGCGGTGATTGCCCTGATGAGTCATCCCGATCCCGACCAGCGGCGGTTCGCCGCCGACATTCTGGGGGGAATGCGGCTGCGAGAGGGGAGTCAGGTCCTCCTCGCCGCGCTTGAAGATGTCGATTCGAACGTCCGGACTTCCGCCGCCGAGGCGCTCGCCCGGATCGGGGGAGAGGATGCGGTCAATGCGCTCAAGGCCCTGCTCGGGGCGGCCGATCCCTTGATGCGCCTTTGCGGTCTTGAGGGATTGGCTGAGCTCAAGTGCCTGCTTCCGATATCCCAGCTTGCGCCTCTGCTCGAAGACCCCAAAGCCCGCCGCGCGGCGTACCGCCTCTTGGGTCTCATTCCAGACCCGGCCGCGTCCGATTTGATCTGCGGGGGACTTGGCTTTGGCCAGCGATCGGTGGTCGAAGCAGCCCTGGCCGCGATCGCGACACAGCGGGCCTTGCTCACACCCGAGGGGCAGACGTCTCTGGAAACCCGGTTGCGCTCCACCCTGGCGCGAATGCAAACGCCGCGGGAAGCGCTGGAGAATGCCCTCAATGCCGCGGACCCGGATGTCCAGTCGGGCGCCCTCTTCGCCGCGGCCCTTCTGGGGGTTGGAGGCCTCGCCCCCGCAATGGCGGAAGTGGCTCGCGTGGACCGGCTCGAAGGGGAGGTGATTCGAGCGCTGGTCGCGCTGGGGTCTGCCGCCGCCGACCCGCTTCTGGAACGAATCGATTCGCTGTCCGGACCCGCCCGGCTTGCCGCGGGGAAGGCCCTCGCGCTCCTCTCGGGCAGCTCCCAGGTGCCCCGGTTGGCCCAGCTGGCCGAGCGAGGAGATCCGGAAGTCCAGTTTCTTGCGATCAAGGCGCTCGGGCAGTCCGCCGCGGTCGAGGCGATAAAACCGCTGGCTCGAATGCTCGCGGATGAGCACCTCGCCGCCGCTGCCGCCCAGGCTCTCTTGAACCTCGCGCAGAAATACGAGCTGGCCGTCGCCGAGCAGCTCGAAGGATCGATTGCGGCCAAGCCCACGGTGATGGCGGTCCGGCTGCTCGCCCAGGTCGGCAAGGCGAGATCGCTGCCGACGCTGCTTCGGATGGGTCGCGATCCGGATCCCAGAATCCGCGCCGCGTCCGTCGAGGCCTCGGCCGAGATGAGAGTCGAAGCGGCGATCGAGCTTGCCCGGGTGGGCCTTCTAGATGGCGACGCGGCGGTCCGGTGCGCGGCGGCCCGGGGCCTCGATGGGGTCAGCCCCCAGGCGTCCGAACCGCTGCTGCGCCAGGCCCTCGGCGACCGCGATGCCTGGGTTCAAGCGGCGGCGATCGAGTCGGCGGGCGAAAGCGGAAGCATCGGGCTCGTCCCGGTTCTGGAACAGCTGGCCGCGAGCATCGACGGTCTGCGGGCAGGAAGGGCGGTGCGCGCACTGGCTCGGATGAAAAAGCTCTCGCCGCTCCTGTGGCAAAGCGCGATCCGCCACCGCGACCCCGAAGTCGTCAAGGAGGCTCTGCTCGCCGGCGCCGGTCCGGAGGGCGTTTCGACGGCGCTGGAGTTTCTCTCCCATGAGCGCTGGGACGTTCGCGCGGCGGCCGCCCGGGCGCTGTCCGCCGCGGGGCGCACCGACATCGGTCCCGCGTTGCGCTCCGCGCTTGAACGCGAGACCGATCCACTTGCCCGCGAAGCGATGGCCGAGGCCGCGATCAAGCTCTCGCCGCATTGATCGGGTTCTTGAAGACGGGAACGGGTCGAGGACTCAGTCGCCGCTGTCTGGACGCTCCAACAGTCGCATCGGCTTGTACTGAAAATTCCGGTACAGCCCGAGCTGGTCCAGAAAGTGCGGATCGAGCTCGAACCCCGGCGGGTTGAGCCGAATGAATCCGCTCTGGCCCAGGGTAAAGATGTTCTCGCCAAAGATTTCGTTCGGGTCGAGGACGACGATTTGCCCGTAGGTGGACCGGTTGGAGGTGGGTATCGAAGCGACGCGGCCCACCACTGGGTGATCGAAGCCGGTGACCGGCCGGGGCGGCGTCCACTGCGCGGGATCGCCCCCCAGTTCCTTTCGAAGCTGGGCGAGCGTCTGATCGAAGGCGGCGCTGATCTCGACCATCGGATCGCGGCCGTCGAAGTAGTCCAGGCTCGGAGGTACGCCAGAACCTCCGCCCACCGCATCGTCGAGCACGTGCAGGAGCATGTTCGAGGTCGCTTCGCGGTTGGTCAGGTCCGCCCCGAGAACCGGGTCGAAGGCGCGATGCTTCATGTTTGTGAGGAATCTGGAGAAGATCACCTCGCCTGCCTCGATCGTCGTGCTTTCGATGACATCTTCGATCTGATTTCGGTCCCAGTCCGCGAGGATCTGAAGAGCCTGGGGCGCGAGTGGATCGGTTGGCGGAACCTCGCGAACCGCGGAGAGCAGATAGGGCAACAGGTATCGAGATTCCCGTCCAATCGGACCGACCCGGCCGATGTCCCGGGGAATGTTCTCCATGTCCTCGAGTGAGAGGACTCGCCCGCGCAGGTCGTCCTGGATATCGAGAACGCGGTACTGCTTTCCGAGCACCTGCGAATCGCTGTTCGGGTAGCCGAGCTGTGGCTTGTTGTTCCAGTTGGTGAGGAAACCCTGCGCCGGATTGATCGACGTGGGCACCGGAAGATTGCCGCCGGGCCACTCCGCGCTTCCATCGCCGGGGAAGGGGAGCCGGGGATCGAATCCGTCGGGTCGAATGGGCACCTGACCTGCTTGCCAGTAGGCGATGTTCCCTTCGCGATCCGCGTAGAGGAAGTTGTGGGCGGTGACGATCTGGGGGATCGCCGCGGCGAAGTCCTCGAGGTTGCGAGCGCGATCGAAATCGATGAAGGCGCGGAAGCTCTGAATCTCTCGCTGCCAGTGGGCCCGCTTCTGCGTCGCCACCAACCCCTTCGTTGCCGAGACCACCGGGCCGTGAACCGTGCGCAGTACGGTCAGCGATATCGGATCGGCTCCCCGCACCTGGATCGTTTCGACCCGGCTCTCCATCGGGAGGCATTCGCCGTTGAAGACGTAGTCGCTGGCTCCGCACAGCCGTTCGATATACGTGTCCACGTTGTCGCCGTTCGCGGTGGTCGAGGTCCAGGCGAGAACATCGTTGCGACCGATCAGCACCGCCGGAGCTCCGGCGAATGCCATGCCCATCACGTTGAAGCCCTCGCCGCCGGTGAGCTGAGCTTCGTGCAACACCTCCGGAGTGCTGAATCCCATCTGGGGGCCGCCGTAGAGCATCGCCGATCCGTTGGCGCTCTTCCCGGGGCTGACGACCCAGGCGTAGCTGCCGAGCTTGGTGACCACTCCCAGGCTGCGCCAGATTTCCCTCGCTTCGTCCTGGCCGGTGTCGGGCCAGAGCTGGGGGCCGCCGAGGAGCTGGCGCGGCGGGTCGCGCTTCGGCTCGGCGCGGCGCACGGTCTGCTCGTCGGGCGGAATGGTGACCGGCGAATCCGGATCATCGATCCATCGAAGGTCGTTGAAGATGCCGGCTGCCTGCTTTTGTCCATAGCGTTGAACGAGATCCGCGAAGACACCCTGATTGACGAGCTCGCGCCCGCCGATCTCCCCGAAGCGGCGGGTCATGAAGATTCCGAAGGCGATAGAATCCCGCACCTGCCACGGCGCGGGGTTGAACATCAGCGCGTGGAACTCGAACGGCAGCCGGTTGATTGGATCCGGAAAAACCACCTCCTCGAGGTACCGATTGATGCCGTCCCGGTAGGCGGTGAAGATTCCCTGGGAGTCGGCAGGCAATTGGGCAAACTGATCATCCAGCTCCTCGTCGGTGTATCCAACCACGCGGGCGACGGTGTCCGCGGGAACGGTGCTTTGCCCGAAGATCTCGGCAAGGCGCCCGCGTGCCGCTCGCCGGTTCAGCTCCAGCTGCCACAAGCGGTCCTGCGCCACCGCATAGCCGTAGGCGACGAACAGGCTGCGATTCGTCGGCGCGAAGATGTGAGGTACGCCGAAAGAGTCTCGTTCGATGATCGCCTCTTGACCCTCGACGTCGAGCCTCAACACCGTCGATCCGGTCGAGCTCATTCCCGGCGGTCGGCGCTCCGGGATTGGGTCCAGAGAATCGACGGCTCCGCACAGTGCCAGAAGAAGAAGATTGGTCGCCAGCCTCATTTGAAGTCCCCTCGCGTTGGCGCGTCAGCGCCGTTTGGCCCGCGCATAGCACGCCCTTTGCGAAGGTGCGAAGGGGATCGTGCCGCGGCGGCGAAGCTGCGGTAAGAATGAACGCGTGACCCTCAATGGCGACCCGCTCCTTCAAGTCGAGGGCCTCGGGAAAATCTACGGCGAGCTGCGCGCGGTTTCGGATCTCACATTCCAGGTCAATCTGGGCGAGGTGGTCGGGCTGGTAGGCCCGAACGGAGCCGGGAAGACGACCACCCTGCGCTGCCTTGCCGGAATCATTCCTCCGACACAGGGTCGGATCCAGATCGCCGCGCACGATCTCCAGAAGGACCCCGTCCACGCCAAGGGCGAGCTCGCCTTTCTTCCCGACGAGCCGAGGTTGTTCGATTACCTCACCGTTCGAGAGCACCTCAACCTGATCGCCCGGATCTACGGCGTCGCCGATTGGGAGAGGAAGGCCGACGTTCTGCTCGAGGAGCTCGAGCTCAAGGGCAAGGAGAACGCCCTTCCGCTGGAGCTGTCTCGGGGAATGAAGCAGAAACTGTCCATCGCGTGCGGGTTTCTCCACGAGCCGCGCCTGATTCTCCTCGATGAGCCGTTGACCGGCCTCGATCCGCTTGGAATCCGCCGGATGAAGCAGTCCTTGCGTCAACGGGCCGAGCGGGGCGCCGCGGTCGTTCTGTCTTCCCATCTGTTACCGCTGGTGGAAGAGCTCTGCCATCGCATTCTGGTGATCGCCGGCGGACGCAACGTGGCATTCGGTTCGATCGACGAGATTCGCGGACGCCTCAGCGGGCCTGCTCAAGTCCTTCCTGGCCGCGAATCCCTCGAGGACCTATTCATCCGGATCACCTCGCAGAGCGCGCTGCCGGAGGAGAAGGTTTGAGCCTTTCGCG
>WNFC01020793.1_pt1 | contig 11758 bp, 13 predicted proteins | sample 5400541 | NCBI WGS metagenome assembly WNFC01 (sample SAMN13153342, study PRJNA577476) | soil metagenome | isolation source: 120 cm saprolite under Douglas fir tree site 2 hole 2 replicate 1 | place: USA:California | collected 2015-04-18 | reverse complement strand
TGGATCGAGAAGCGCGTCCAGCGCTGGATACGCTTCGGCAGGGTCGCCTCCGAGCAGATCGTCAATCCCCGTCGCAGCACCGTCGCGTTCGCACCGGGCGACGTCTTCGCTTTCGTCCGCTGGGCGTCGAACGATTTTGGCACCGTCGTCTCGCGTATCGACATCCTGCGCGCCGTTCGTCCTGGCGAGCCCTGTTCGACGGTCGGCTTTGTCCGCCCCGGCGGGGAGAGTCTGTTGCGGATATACGGCTGGGCGAAGGTCGAACGCGTGTTGCAGGCGATTGATGCCATCGAGGCGTTGGGCGTCGATCCGGCCGACGTTGCGCCGGACCACTGGCGGCACATCCACAACCGGCTGACGGCGGGCGCGCTCCCTCACGCCTACACGCGCGAACGCCACGCGGCCTGGCTCAAGCGGCAGAGGATCGCGCCATGACACGCCTCGCTTATGTCATCTCAACGTCCTTCGTCGTATTGGCCATCGCAGGCCGATCGTCCGTCTCGATCACGCCGCAGCTGATCTGGAATGCATCGGCAAGTGCGCCGATCGGCCTCTACACGGTGCGGACGGCGGCTGATCTTGGCGTTACTGATCTCGTCGCCGTGGACGCGCCCGAACCATTGGCGAGCTTTCTCAGCCAGCGCGAATACCTGCCGCGTGGCGTGCCGCTGATGAAGCGCATCGCAGCGCTTCCCGGACAAACCGTGTGCCGTATCGGACGCAATGTCAGCGTTGACACTATCGCGATGGGAGAGGCGCTGGCGCGCGATCGGCGCGACCGCGAGCTGCCGGTTTGGCAGGGCTGTCGGACGCTTCGCGCGAGCGAAATCTTCCTCATGAACTGGGACGTCCAGGACAGCCTCGATGGCCGCTACTTTGGACCGATCCCCAAGAACTCCGTCATCGGCCGCGCGCTTCCGCTGTGGACCGACGAGGGAGGTGACGGCCGCTACCTGTGGCGCGCGCCGACACGCTGAACCGCTCTTTCAACCCTCAACTAGATAAGGACATGCCATGGCACAGATCGGTACATTCAAACGGACCAAGACAGGCATCTCGGGGCGCATCCGCACGCTCGCGCTCGATGCCGAACTCGTTCTGATTCCCGTCGACAAGCGAGATGCGGAGAACGCGCCGGATTATCGCGTCCATCTCGGCGATGACGATGGCGCCGAGGTCGGCCCAGAAGTCGGAGCGGGCTGGAAACGCACCGGGGAAAAGGCGGGCGAGTATGTCTCTCTGCAACTCGATGATCCCACCTTCGCACGGCCGATCCGCGCCAATCTGTTCCAGGCCGACGACACGGGAACGGCATTCGATCTGCTGTGGAATCGCACCTCCCGCCGCCATGAGACGGCGTGATGCCATGCGCGGCCGGCCGGCAACTCCAATCCCTTTGTTCGATCGAAAGCCGATCAATCCCTTCGTCCCGATCGGCATCTTGCGGGCCGTCGCGCGCAGCGTCGGTCAAGAGCCTGCCCCGGACTTGATCCGGGGGCGGCCGCAGGCCGGCGCACGCGCCTTGCCCTTGACGGAGGCGAGCACGGTGGCACGTTTCCGGCCGGGCGGGGGCGGCGCGCGCGTCCGAAGCTTGATCATAACAGCGATCGTGCTGGCGATGACGGGCGGTTCGATCGGCGCGGTTTCCGCTGCGTCCGAGAAGACGCAATCTGCGCCGGTGGCGGCGAGCAATCCCGTCAATCCTTATGCCGGGTATATTGCCGAGGCGTCGCGGCGGTTTGGCATTCCGGAAAGCTGGATACGAGCGGTGATATATGTCGAAAGTCGCGGCCAGGTGAAAGCCGTGTCGCCAAAAGGCGCCATCGGGTTGATGCAGATCATGCCCAATACCTGGGCGGGATTACGCCTGCGTCATCGGCTGGGGCGCAATCCCCGTGATCCACACGACAACATTCTGGCGGGCGCAGCTTACTTGCGCGAGATGCACGATCGCTACGGCGCGGCGGGCTTTCTCGCCGCCTAGATTGCCGATCTCTCCGGGCTGAAACCGCCACATGATTGGCATTCGCGCGACATGCTGCGCGGCGCATCGCTGTTCTTCGCGAGGACTTCCAGCGGTCCTCCGCACTGAGGGCCGGGACCGATCCGGTGTGCAGATTTTAGAGCGATGATTCCGAGACAGCGATAGGTGGGAGGGCGCAGAAGGTGGGAGTGGCGGAGGGCAAGATTAAAGCGGATGGCACCATCCCTGGCCATCGCGCGAAAATATCGTGGTCTGCACACTGGTTTGGAGACGGCGTGCGGCACCGTCCAAAAGACAGCGCAGTGCCGCGCCTTGGCGAAACGCCAGCATTCGCGGGACTTTTAGCGGCACTGCGACTAGTTTTACTGTGTTTTAGCGTTGACTGGCTGGAGCAGCGCCGATGAGCCGGGATAACGAGGATCGCTTCCGGCCGCGGCCCGGCCGCATCCGCTCCGACGCCCGCGGCGGCGCGGCCACCAAGAGCTTCTTCACCAGGGTTCGCAAGATCGCCCGCCAGCATGGCGCGGGGCCGCCAGGCGCATCCGCGTATAGAAGGAGTGGCGGGTCCGGCGGCCGAGCGCGCGGCAAGGTCGGCGCAGGCCGTGGCGTGCGACGTGGGCGCGGCGCTGCCTTCGTTCGCGGCCGCACCTTGGGTGAACGCGGAGCCACCGTCAACCGGGCGCCAGCGCGACGGCACCTCGCGCGATGGCGAGCGCGGCCGGCTGTATTCGGCGACGCAGGACCGGACCGACGGCGATGCCTTCCTCGATCGCGGCAAGGACGACCGCCACCAGTTTCGCGTCATCGTCTCGCCTGAGGACGGCGCGGAGCTCGGCGACCTCTCTGGCTTCACCCGCGACCTCATAGGCAAGATCGAAGCTGACCTGGGAACGAAGCTCGATTGGGTGGCGGTGAATCACTTCAACACCGGCCATCCCCATATCCATGTCATCATCAACGGCCGAGATGAGTTGGACGAGGATCTGGTCATCAACGGCGATTACATCGCCCATGGCATTCGCGAGCGGGCAAGCGAGCTGATGACGCTCGAACTCGGTCCTGTCACCGCGATCGAGCAGCAGCGCAAGCTCGCGGCCGAGATCGATCAGGATCGCTTCACCCGGATCGATCGGGCGTTGATCGCCGAGGCCGGCGAGGGTCTCGTGGACCTCCGTGTGTGTACCGAAAACCTAAACACGAGCGTAGTGGTGATGAAGTCCGCCCAAGATGGCGCGTGAACTGATCACACCGGTTCGCAGAACCGGGCGAGAAACCGGCGCATCCTTGTTCAAGGAACGATGTGTTCTGACGCTATTGTAATAGTTGGCATAGGATTTCAGGACCCGGCGCAAATGCGTTTCGCCCAAGACAATGATGTGGTCCACACATTCACGCCGGATCGATCCGATCAGCCGTTCGGCAAATCCATTCTGCCAAGGCGACGCTGGTGCAATAGGCTTGTCCCGGATGCCCATGGCGCGCAATCGGCGCGTGACGACGCTGCCATAGATCCGGTCGCGATCGCGGATGAGGTAGTGCGGAGCCTCATCCCAAGGAAAGGCCTCGGTCAGCTGGCGTGCAATCCATTCAGCTGTCGGGTTTGTTGTGACGTTGATCCAGACGAGGTCTCTGCGGCCGAGCCGGACGATGACGAAGGCATAGAGCAGGTCGAAGCCGATCGTTGGAACAACGAACAGGTCCATGGCGGCAATGTCTGGCGCGTGGTTATGCAAGAAGGTCCACCATTCCTGGCTACGCGGCCCCCGCGGTTTGGCCATGTACTTCGCGACGCTCGACTGCGCGACCTCAAACCCGAGCTTGAGCAGTTCGCCGTGAATGCGTGGCGCGCCCCAAAGCGGATTCTCCATGCTCATTTGCCGGATCAATCCGCGCAGCTCCGTGGCGATCCGCGGTCGCCCTCCCAGTGGGCGCGACTTCCAACGCCAGTAGCAGCGAAAGCCGGCCCTGTGCCACCGCACGAGCGTCTCGGGCTGAATGATTGTGAGAACCCTCAGGATTGATGGAAACCAGCGATACAGCTGGATAAAGAACCAGCGATCATTGTTCGTGAGCCGGACGCGACCATGTAGCCTACGCCTCAAGGCATTCAATTGATGTCGAAGCACCGCGTTCTCAGCTTCAAGCCGCAACTTCGACTTGAATGGCGAGGCCAGGACGGCCAGAGCGAAACAGAGCAGCCCGATCATTCCGCCAGCTTAGGTGATTCCATCACGTCATCAACCCGGATAGGGTTTTCGGTACACACACCCGGCGACTGTGCACGGAAGGCGACTGAGCTTACCCCAGGAGATCTGCTCTGTGTCGCTTCGGCGACTGAGGGCGCCGTAAGGCGGTCTGACCGCAGGGCAGAAGTCAGCAGAGGGCATAGTGGGCCATGTCGCGCCGTAAGGCGGTCTGACCGCAGGGCAGAAGTCAGCAGAGGGCATAGTGGGCCATGTCGTCGGCAAGGCTAGTGAGGCACTCCATGCCGAAAGGCGGAGACAACAGATAGGCCGAACCGGAAACGATGGCTGAAGGCCCGAACGAGAGGAGAGGCAAGTAGGACATGAATCTCGAGAGCGACAAGCGGCTGAATATCCAGTTGAGACTGGACTTCTCATCGGCGCCGACGGGTGAAGCCCGGCAGGCGGGACGGGAAGACATCGAATCGCTCTCGGTGGTGCATGAACCCCAACGCCCAGCCAACACGAGTCGAATTTTTGATCGAAGCGCGTTAGCGTAACCTCTCGAACCGCCGTATACGGACCCGTACGTACGGTGGTGTGGGAGGGGCGGAGCCGCGAGGCTCCCCCCTATCCCGATCGTTGGCACCTTTGAGACATGCCGACGGACCCTCAAAATGTCTGCTTTCCGGGGAGGACCGGAAGTGATCGGCGCACGGTCAAAGTGGAGAGATTGACCCATCTGAGACATCGAGCCCGATCAATGTCTGAGGCCGGGTGTGTCATTTCTCACTCACCGCCCAGTACCTCCACGTTCAATTGGGTCACGCGCCCGTGACGTTGCCGCCCGGACGATTAAGACTGGGGACGAGGCCGAGCCAGACTGGGTCGCCGCCCACTTCGAAGACGATCGGACTGGTCGTAGTCGCCGCCTTTGCCGCAAGTGCCGCCGGAGTGCTGGTCGCGGCAATCACAGAAACCTGACGGCGAACGAGATCGGCGTGCCCTGCCTTGCGCTTTTGCCGACGGCGAGTCCGCTATTCGGGGATGAACGGACGGACCTAGCTCAGACACGACCCAAGGTCCGTCCGGCCGTGCGTCGCAGGAGGGTTTTCGTCGCACTGGCGGTGAGCGGTCTTGGATCAATGTATCCGGCCTCTGATTGGAGCGTGTTGCGCTTCGGGCCACGGCCGGACCATCCCATTAACGGACATGGGCGCACTGGTCAGTTTTGGTTTTGTTGCTCACCGTCTAATCAGGAAAAGTGCCAACTGTGTTGACCCATTCCGCGATGCCCAATCGCAGCGTGTTGGGTTGCCCGGGCTACTTGCTGCGCTGCACTTGTCGTTGCCGCACTCCATTTATATGACTCACAGTTTGATCCGAATCAATGCGGGGTCTTTCGGTGGGGAAATGGTAAACTGTGCCGGCCGAATTAGGCCAACATCAGAAATTGGATCGAGTCGGCACCGAGGAAGCGGAGATGTGGAGGACGACATGAGTTCGCTCGCCATCAAGGGAAATGGGCTTCAGTCAAAGCTGCTCTGGGCCGCAGTGATCGCGCTCGGTGCGGTTTCTTTCGGAATCGTCGCGCTCAGCCGAGGCGAGAACGTCAACGCGGCATGGCTCGTCATCGCTGCGGTGTGCATCTACTTCATCGCCTACCGCTTTTACGCGCTGTTCATTGCCGAAAAAGTACTGGTCGTCGACCCTACGCGGCAGACCCCTGCCTACCAACACAATGACGGCCTCGATTACGTGCCGACTAACCGCTACGTGCTGTTCGGTCACCACTTCGCGGCAATCGCTGGCGCCGGCCCCCTGGTCGGTCCGGTGCTCGCCGCCCAGATGGGCTACTTGCCTGGCACGCTGTGGATTCTCGCTGGCGTCGTCTTCGCCGGCGCGGTGCAGGATCTGACTGTGCTCTTTCTCTCCACGCGGCGTGACGGCCGCTCGCTCGGCGACATGGTGCGCTCTGAAATGGGGCCGGTTGCCGGTGGCATTGCGCTCATTGGCGTGCTGCTGATCATGGTCATCCTGCTCGCCGTGCTGGCGCTGGTTGTGGTCAAGGCCCTGGTCGGCAGTCCGTGGGGCACCTTCACGGTGTTCTGCACCATTCCAATTGCGATGCTGATGGGCGTCTATGCCCGCTTCATCCGGATCGGCCGCATCGCGGAAATGTCGGTGATAGGCGTCGTGCTGCTGCTTGCGTCGCTAATCTACGGTCGGACCGTGGCGGAAAACCCGGCGATCGCAACATGGTTTGATCTGCGCGGCGAGACACTGGCTCTGATCATCATCGGGTACGGCTTCGTGGCCTCGGTGCTGCCGGTGTGGCTACTGCTGGCGCCACGCGATTATCTGTCGACCTTCCTCAAGGTCGGCACAATGGCGCTGCTCGCGGTCGGCATCATCTTGGTCCAGCCAGAGTTGAAGATGCCTGCGGTCACCAAATTCATCGACGGCACAGGCCCGGTGTGGTCCGGCAGCCTATTCCCGTTCTTGTTCATCACTATCGCCTGTGGCTCGGTATCCGGCTTCCATGCGCTAATCGCATCGGGCACGACCCCGAAAATGGTAGAGAATGAGAGCCAGCTCCGCTTCATCGGCTATGGCGCCATGCTGACGGAATCCTTCGTCGCCATCATGGCAATGATCGGCGCGACCGTGCTCGAGCCCGGAATCTATTTCGCCATAAACAGCCCGAGCGGGGTGATCGGCACCACCGCCGCGCAGGCGGCGCAGGTGATCTCCGGCTGGGGCTTCACCGTCACCCCCGACATGATCAATCAGATTGCCCAGGACGTCGGTGAGAAGACGCTGCTGTCGCGCACCGGCGGCGCCCCGACACTCGCAGTCGGCATGGCACACATCCTGTCCGGCATGTTCGGCGGCCGCGTCTTGATGGGACTCTGGTACCACTTCGCCATCCTTTTCGAGGCGCTGTTCATCCTCACCACCGTCGACGCCGGCACCCGCGTCGCCCGCTTCATGATCCAGGACATGATCGGCAGCGTAATGCCGTCGTTCCGGAAGACCGAGTCGTGGGGAAACAACCTGGTTGGATCGGGGCTGGCGGTCGGCGCCTGGGGCTACTTCCTCTACCAGGGAGTAATCGATCCAATGGGCGGCATCAACACGCTCTGGCCGCTGTTCGGCATCTCCAACCAGATGCTGGCGGGGATCGCGCTCATCCTGTGCACGGTCGTATTGTTCAAGATGAAACGCGAGCGTTATGCCTGGGTCACGATCGTGCCTACCCTGTGGCTGCTGGTATGCACACTGACGGCGGGGTTGCAGAAAATCTTTAGCGCCGAACCGGCGATCGGCTTCGTTGCCCACGCGCGGGTGTTCGGCGACGCCGCCGCGGCGGGCAAGATTCTGGCGCCGGCGAAGACGATGGCGGAGATGCACCGTGTCATCGTTAACGATTACGTCGATGCCACGCTGTCCGCGCTGTTTGTCACGGTGGTGCTGGCGATGATAGTCTACGGTGTCATCGCCATACGCCGGGGGTTTGGCGATCCGAAGATCACCGCCATTGAGATCGGCCTGCCCGTGACCATCCCAGGAGCGAACCTTGCCTGACCTCATGACACTGAAAGAATGGTCGGTACGCACCGCGCGTCTGATGGTCGGCATTCCCGACTATCAGACTTACGTGGAGCATCGCCGGCAGAAGCATCCGGACGAGCCGATCATGACGTACGAAGAATTCTTCGTGGAGCGCCAGAACGCTCGCTACGCTGTTGGCAAAGGCCGCTTCCGCGGCTGCTGTTGAGCTCAAAATTCCCTCACCCCCGACGGTAAAAAATGCGTCAGTAGGCAAATCTGATCAATCATAAGCCAAAGGTGAGCATATGAATAACTTGTCCAGGGAGTTTGAGCTGTTGTTGGGTCACGCAGCGTTTAAACTTTGGCCAGACCTACCGCGTGATATGCAGGAAAAGCTGTTTGAGGCTGCTGTTCCCCGCAATCCTCTCTTGAGATACAGCTTCGCCGTATTTCTTCATGACCACCATCCGAGAACTGCACACCCGCCAAGGCCGACTAACATGGCGCAGACGTGCGAAACGTAGGTAACGGAACACTGATCCCTCACTTAAATCGGCTGGCATTTTCGAGCGTCGATTGTTTGAAAATATGGGACAGAACCCACCGCAAGAGATTTCTCAAGCCTTCGCGCAAGTGATCTTGCATCTATGCAACTATTCACGACCTTAACGCGACGTTCTCTTGGATCTAAGACGCCTTCACTTCCGTAATTGGCACTTTTCCGACTTGCTGACTACCAGTTGGTGGTGGAAAGCGGTCGGCTTTTTCGACAACACTCAATCTCGCCACCGCTATGTTTTTTCCGAGTTGCACATCCGGTTTGCGCAAACCTTGCTATCTCTGACCGCCGCGTGTTGCTCTGGGAGCATCCCGCCTCAATTCGATGTGAACTCATTAAACCCCAATTTACTAGTTCTCCATTCCGCCCGCGCTTAACATTGGGCTCCCGGTTTCAAAGCGTAATTCGGAACGCCGTGAGTTCTTCTGCAATCCATGTCGTCAGCCGAGCTGAATTCGATCGCGGGACAGTCATCGGCGCACGTGCCGGCTTCATCAGCACTGACACGGCGGCCCGCAAGACCTCAAATGGATCCTGGAGACCGTGATGTTGACCTCGGTGTTTCGCGGCATCCGCTTCCTGATATTGGTAACGGCTCTCGCGGCCACCACTTGGTCAACCTGCCAAGCCGTCGGGTCCTTTCAGACGAGGCCGGCGTTTCCGAACGAGGCGAGGGCCGGTGATTCACCTGTGCTGCCGACCATCACATTGCCCAACGCATCTGCAAGCGATCTCGTTGGCGGCTGCGGTAAGGGTCGCGTCAGTGATACCCAAACACATGTTTGCAGTGGCCCAGCCGATATCAAGTAAGGCGCCCACCTCAAACAAGCGTGCAACGTCGCTTACTGGCACAAAACAGACGTGGTGTTCGTGGATGGTGGCCCAGTTTGCCGAATCCGCCCGGATGAAGACCCATTTGATAAAGATAAAATGGGTCTGAGGCGCGCCCCATAAAATCACTTCCCATGCTGAGCCCAGTATTTCGATGTCCACGCACCGGATTGAACGTCCCGAGGCCATTCGCCCCGGATGATCGTCCTGACGGTTCGGTCCTCGATCAAGGGCCGCTCGCGCCATTTCTGAAATGCGGTCCGGCCGAGCGCATAGACCGCGCCCACTCCGAACGTGACTGTGTGAGATATCCACGGCCAGACTTCCGTGCCCAGCAATACTTCGAGGTCCCGTCGCGAGGTTGGTAGGAATTGAGGGTGGCGTAGTCTCCGGGTGTTCAACCTCGAATCATCCAGCGTTGAAGCGCTGGATTGGAGACCACGCCATGACGAACAATACTACGAAGCCTGATTCTTTGCAGCCTGCGGCCGAGAAGGCTGTTGATCTTTTCGACAATTGGTTTGATCCGATCGAGACCGAGGTACGGGCTCGGGCGCGTGAGTTCATCGAAGAGCTGCTCCGCGGCGAGCTCGATGCTGCGCTGGCACGGCCGCGTTACGGACGAAGCCAGATAGCCGGCAATGAAGGAAGAGCCGACGTTGCGGGCCACCGCCACGGCAGCCGCACGCGGTCGCTGACAGGGACGTTCGGGCCGATCGAGATCGCGGTGCCGCGCGCCCGACTGAACACCTCCGAGGGCAAGACCACGGAATGGAAGAGCCAGGCGCTGCGGGCCTATCAGCGGCGCACGCTGGCCGCAGACGCGCTGATCGCCAGCACGTATCTCGCCGGCACCAATACCCGGCGGGTGCGCCGGGCGCTCGCAGCCTTGTTCGGCGGGACGGTCGGCAAGGACACGGTGAGCCGGACGTGGCGCAAGGTGAAGAGCGACTGGGATGCCTGGAACACCCGCTCGCTGGCCGATGAGCCGATCATGCGCCTAATCCTCGATGGCACCGTCGTTCGCGTGCGGCTCGACCGCAAGGCGACCTCCATCTCGCTGCTCGTTGTCCTCGGCGTGCGTGCGGATGGCCAGAAGGTGCTGCTCACGATCAAGAGCATGGGCGGCGAGAGCGCCGAGGCCTGGCGCACTGTCCTCGACGATCTCATCAAGCGCGGGCTGCGGCGTCCCGAGTTCCTGATCGTGGATGGCGCGCCGGGGCTCGACAAGGCCATTGCCTCCGTCTGGGACGGAGTGCCAGTCCAACGCTGCACGGTGCACAAGCACAGGAATTTGCTCGCCCACGCGCCCGAACGGCTGCACGAGGAGATCACCGCCGATTAGAGCGATATGATCTACGCGGCCACACCCGAGGAGATCGCTGCCCGCCGCACGGCCTTCATTCGCAAATGGAGGCTCAAGCACCGCGCTGTTGCCGACAGCCTGGATGAGGCGGGAGAACGCTTGTTCACCCTCACCCGCCTGCCGCCGAGCCAATGGCGCAGCGTACGCACCACGAATGCGATCGAGCGATTGCACGAAGAGTTCAAGCGAAGGATCAAGACCCAGACCGTGCTGCCGTCCGCCGACACCGCCGCGATGTTGTTCTGGGCGCTGCTCGCTTCCGGTCAGATCAACATGCGCAAGGTGGATGGATGGCAAACGCTCTCCACAAAACCCATCGGACAGCCAATTGACCTTGCAGCCTGAAACGATACCTTCATGTTACCGGAAAATGCGCCACACCGAATTCCAACCACATTCAGGACGGCACCCGGTTGCGCATCGTTGCTTCAGTCCTTTCAATGTTGGTCACGTTGGTGCTCTGTTTTCCGGCCCACGCTGACTACCCTTGGATGTTTGCGCAGGTAGTGTGTGCACCGACACTCGGATATTTCTCGATCCGCCGTATCACGATCATGAACCTCCCGGACAAGGGGCCATATCTGACGGAGGGGCTTGAACCGGGAGCGGGGATTGCTGAAGCCTTACGGCGAGAAAACCGGATTTTTGATAGTGACGGCCTGGAACGTGAGCCTTTCAATTGTTCTATCGCTAGCTTCAAACCCCCCGCCCGGGTGGGGAGCAAGGGAGCGCGCTAGTTTCGATGTTAAAGTCATTGGACATCTCGACCGTCATAGCGAGGAGTCGAGCTATTGTAAGATAGTCAACAACGCAGAAGTTTTCCTCAGCGGAAAGAGCATCGGGCAAATAGTGCTTTACCCTTGCAGAAACAGCGAAACGATAGTCAGCATCGAGGTCGCGCACGACGGTGTTGAGTTGGTAGTTAGAAAATGCGTTGAACCATCGCTCTTCGACGATCCCGACGGGAATAAAATCGTTTGCAGCGATAGCCCGTTTGCCGGTGATGCACGTTAGCAGCGCCATGATGGACACGCGAGGCCATAGCGCTCGGCCCAAGACCGCTGTTGTTGAGGGTTTCGGATGCCGGCCGATCGCAGCGATGCGGCTTGCACCGTGGCCGGCGTCCGAAAGCCTTCAATGAAGATGCTATGGGGCGGGCGGCGGCATATTGCATCCGTCAACGCTGATGTGAACCGATGGAGGGCACCCCCATGCAGAAGTTGAACGACCTGAACCGATCCCCCACGCCCCTCAAACTGGATGGCACGCTGATCGCCGTG
>WNFC01007827.1_pt1 | contig 11759 bp, 15 predicted proteins | sample 5400541 | NCBI WGS metagenome assembly WNFC01 (sample SAMN13153342, study PRJNA577476) | soil metagenome | isolation source: 120 cm saprolite under Douglas fir tree site 2 hole 2 replicate 1 | place: USA:California | collected 2015-04-18 | reverse complement strand
CATCGCTTTGAATAACAAACTCAATCTGCTAAGTCCTGATCTAGTACACGGGGACGAAGAACGCGCGGAAGTGCAACTAGAACGTGAGAACCTATACGCCGAGATCAAGCACCACAGGGGCGAAGGGACACGACGGCAAACCGTGCCCGGCGGCAAGATAGGGTAGGCCAGGCGCCTCTGACTGGTTTGGCAAGTGAATTTTAGCGGCGAATTTCAGGCGGTCCCCTTGAAGGTGCTCCGCCTTGCCACTCCAAAGCACTGCTGCACGCATCAAAAACTATTTTTCTCGAACAAAGAGAGTGCCGACGCCTCCCAAGCCGGGGCTCTCTCTGTCCGGTTACTGAGGCAGTTGGTTCAAATCAGGCCCTCGCAACCAAAAAAATTCCCCCTTCGATCGCTTCCGTGATCCCCGCAACCGTCCGAATTGACAATCTGCCCTGCCGCATACCATCAAGACCCCCGAACGTACGGCTAGCGATTAGAATATGCCTGCAAATAATTTTGCATGGCGGACGACTCGGAGATCAATCGATGACTTTCTACAATGCGACTTGTCGCTTCTAGTCTGGTCAGCAAAACTCTGGACAGCTAACTGTGGATAATCGGTATAGGCACGCCGACCCATGGCCCAGCGCATTCGGCAGTATCTTCACTCGAATCGAACGAGAGATTAAAACTCAAAACGCAATTGAAACGCAATCATGCGAGGACTACTGTCTCCTCCGAGTCCAACCCCAAGCAAACCCGTAGGCGGCGCCGTAGTGTAGGTTAATGCGCCGAAGCCGGTCTGCGTAGAGGGGAGCCCGGGAATGCCCGCGAGCGTGATGCTGGGTAGGCCAAAATTGGGATGATTAAACACGTTGAAGAACTGCGCGTCGAATCTCAGCTTCACGTTCTCCGTCATGGGGAACCACTTCGTTATGTAAAAGTCGCTCCAGAAGAAGTTCGGACCGCGGAGAGCATTGCGGGCCAGATTCCCAAATTGGCAGTTTTCTGCAGAGTTGCCCCCATTGCAAGAGCCTGTCGATGGATCAACCGCGGAGACGAACGCATTCGGATTGAGCCATTGGATCGTTCCCGGCTGAGTTACACCGGGGATGTTGCAGTTGCGACAGTATGGGTCAACACCAGGAACAAGACTGGCGAATTGCGGCCCACTGCCTTGCACGATGCCATTTCCGTTTGCCGAGTATGGCGTGCTGAGAACCGAAAAAGGTACACCGCTGTGGAAGAAAAAACTTCCCGAAATCTGCCATCCGTTTAGCGCATAGCCGAGGGCACGATTTGAGACTTTGAGGGGCAATTCGTATACATACTGAGCCGTGAAATTATGGCGAATGTCGTAGTCGCAGTTGCCATAGTCGCGTTCGAGGTCTCCAGGCAGCGGAGACAGGATTCCCCCCGCCGAGAACTGCAGAAATCCGCCGTTCGAAACCGTATCGAGGCAATGGCTCCAAGTGTAGTTGATCTGTCCCTGCAGTCCGTGGCCGAGGCGCTTCATGGCCGTTAATTGAAGTCCATGATAGCTGCTATTTGCCCCTGCTGAAAACTGAGTCACGGCCGCGAATCGGGGATCAGTCGGCTGCAAGTAAGGAAATGGAGCGAAACATCCATTACATACGGTTTGATATCCATTCACCTGAGTAAGATACGGTTGATTCGCCGCGCGCGTGCCGACATATTGTGCTTTGAAGCTGCCAGTATTTCCGAGTTGTTGTTCGATTCCAAGACTCCACTCCATGAAATAAGGTGCGTGAAGCTTGCCGTCGGGCACTGCAGTGACCGCGACTGGCGAGAGACAGGTCGCAGGGTTAGCGAGAGGCGAAGAACAGGAGAGTTCACCTTGTGCAAAGCCAGAAGTGAATACTTGGTTCGCAGCGGCAGCTGCGTCGACTGCGCTATCGGATACACCAGGCGCGATCGCCGTGCAGCCGAGCGTGGCATCGCAACCGGCGTTTCCAGCTTTCCCCACGCTCCCGAGAAGTCCCGCTTGAAATGTCTTTACGTTAGGTGGATTCACGCCGATCAGATCGGCCACGCTGCCAGGGAGGATGTCGCTGAAAAGGCCGAACCCAGCGCGCAAGACAGTCTTTGGCTGGAATTGCCAAGCGACCGCCGTTCGCGGCTGCAGGATCGCGAGCGGCGTAGCGGACAAGAGGTTACCGAGTCCGACTTGAATTGCCTGGTTTAGTGGTTGGTTGACGTCGTGCGAAATGGATGAGAACGATCCTTCAAGGCGGGCCACCTGATCGTGCGGGTTGAGCGGGTTCGAGTTGAAGGTATCGCGCACGCCAAACGTCCAAGTCAGTTTGGGTGTGAACTTCCATGTATCTTGAGCGTAGAAATCCAAATTGAGAAAATTGAAAGGTTCATTGAACGAGGTAGGAAAAGACTGAGTAGCGGTCGACGCGACGCCATAAATAAACTGAGGCAGTGTGGCATAGGTAACGGTTGGAACCGTGCCTTCTCCGAAATCAAAATCATTCAGACGGAAGATACGCATGTTTGTGCCGAAACGCAGCTCATGGGCACCGTGACTCCAGGCGAGATTGTCATTGATAAAGAATCGGGAAGCGCGCCGCCCTTGGACCCATGTGTTATCAAGTCCACCGACCGTGGTGAAAGGCGCGTTCGCGCCGCTGCCTTCGAGCACAATCGGAAACGCTGCCACGGTAGCCTGCACATCGGCAGGACCGAAGAGGCTTTCGTACCACGAGAACGCCGGGTTGAAGTAGTTCACGAGATTCTGCGAAAACACGTGGGTATATCCTGCCGCGAAGGAATAGAGCGGCTGGGGCGAGATGGCGTTGAACAACGGATTAATCGAATCGGTGTAGGCCGCCTGTAGTCCGTTGTCGGTTTGGAATCGGAACCAGGTCGTATCCTTTGGGTTGATGTTCCAGTCGATCCGCGCGGTCTGCACCTGTTCGTGGTCGTCGCTCGAATGTGTTACGCCTCTTCGGTTCGCGCACCCGTTGCCATTTGGGGGGCTCCCCGCCGCGGGTCCCCCATCCGAGTTGAAAGGACATCCGAGAATCGCAAGGGGAGTTCCCGTCGTGTTGCCGTAGAGCGAAAACATGCTTTGATAAAAAGGTACAAGTTGCGGTGCCGGGGCGTAGGACGATCCGGTCACAGAATCGGTACCACCCAAGGGAAGCTGCTGCAAGACATACTGCTGAAACTCCGCGCTCGGGACGGTTACGGTATTAAACAGTGGCAGCGCAATCTTCACCCACTCGCTATCGAAAAAGAAAAACAATTTGTCGTGAACAATCGGTCCGCCGATACTGCCGCCGAAATGATTCAATGTAGAGCGTGGCTTGTGTGTGTCGGAACTTGAGTTCGAGAAGAAATTAGACGCATTGAGAATCGAGCCATTCCAGAGTTCGTAGAGGTTTCCGTGAAAACGGTTACTCCCAGACTTGGTCACATAGTTGACTTGCGATGCTCCGTATCTTCCCTGGTCGACTGAATAAGAGAGCGTATTGACGGTGACTTCCGCGATGGAGTTGAGTCCCAGTACAAGATTTGTCGAAAGTCCACTGTTGAGATTGGTGAGTGGATCATTCGTTTCGAGCCCGTCTACAATGTAGCCGTTCGACAGGGCGGGCAGACCGTTGAATTCCACATTGCCGTATCCGTTCGTACTGCCCACGAAATCATTCCCGCTTCCCGCCGTGTTGATCAATGCCCCTGCCGAGAATTGTAGAGGATAGGTCAGCTCGGCACCGGGATTTGGTAGGTTTTCGAGCGCCGCGGCATTGAGAGTCGTGGAGGTATTGGCATTGCTCGGATTCAAAATGGAAGCCTCTGCATTTACTTCCACGGATTCTTTTGCTTCCGCGACTCGTAGGACGAGCGTGACAGCTTGCTTTTGGCCCAGGCCTGCGAACACGTTCTGGAGCTGCTGAGGTTCGAAGCCCGGTGCGGATGCCTGCACGGTGTAGGCGCCGGGAAGCAATTGCGGGAAGTTGAACCGACCTGCTTCGTCTGTTTGCGCGTTCCGTTTCAAGCCGGTGTCACGATTGGTGATCGTCACTGTGGCACCCGCCAAAGCCGCATTCGATGTATCGGTAACCTCGCCCAGAATGGCGGAGGTGGTTTCTCCTTGCGATCGAGTAGGGGGCGGCAACGCCAAGAGCGCACCTGCGATTCCAAGAATTGAGAAAAGTACGCGAAACGAGACACTGATGGACGGCATCTTCATTGTCTGTCCCTCAAGTTCATTGCGAATAAAGCTCCATTCGCTCAAAGATAGAACATCATAATACATTGGTTTAGATTAATCATACTAAATCAAATGGAGAAACCGCGATATAGGCCATTGTTCGAGTGGGACGACGCAATTCTGGCGCATGGGAGGGGAACAGCCCTGAACAGAGACAACCGTCTAGACGAGGGAAGAACCTAAGGGACTCCGATGGTGGCGCGATCCCAGCGGAAGACGAAGTCGAACGCTTTGCGGTTTGAGCCTTGACAATTAACGGGAGTGTTTTTGTTTGGGCTCGGACTTCGCGAGCCAGATTTTCTCCGCGACAACTCCGCCCAGATGAACTGGATGCTTGTCGACCAGTAGCGAAAGCGTTCCGTCGTAATTTCGCGCCTCGATCTTGACGCGGGCGCCGGGCCGGAGACCGTACCGGTCCAGAAATTCAAGAAGCTTTCGGTCCCGCTCGTACACGCTGGCTATGGTGTACTCCTCATCCGTATCTACTTCACTTAGCAAAGACATGCCCTTTTTCTGCCGATCAGCCGGACTTCGCAAAGACAACCCATTTCCATGCGGGCAGGTATCCTTGTGTCCCAACTTTTCGAGCAATTTCCTCTCAAACACTGGCGACACGGCATGTTCCAGCCGTTCGGCTTCTTCGTGGACCTCATGCCAAGGCATGTCGAAAACCTCGAAGAGCATTCGTTCGATTAGGTGATGACGCATGATCGTCGCTTCAGCGATTTTCCTGCCTTCGGGCGTGAGCCGAATTTCGCTGTTCTTGCCGAGCGTCACCAGTCCGTCCTTGGTTAATCGCTTGACGGCGAAGGTGACGGCCGGGGGCGTCACCGACAGCCAGTGGGCAAGTCGTGCTCCGATCACGGGTTGCCCTTCAGCTTCTGCCTCCGCGATGGCCTTTAGGTAGTCTTCCTTGGAGACGGTTAGCATGCACGGCTAGTCTAGCATCGAGATTTCCGATTAACGAGAGGGTGATCGATCGCGAATGGAACAGGGCTTGATTGCTTGTCATTTCTCTTTCAATGTTCCATGGCGGTGACCAAAAGAGTTAATTGATGTTATGAATTGCGGTGAATCTAGCTTAAGATAGCCGAGAGGAATGCATGCCAGCGACGACGTCTCACAGCACGGGTCTTTCGCTCGAGGGCATGCACAGCTCGGTTCCTGTTCCTGGTCATGAGGAAGGCTGGTGGAAGCACTGGCGCGCGTTCGTTGGACCTGCGGTTCTCGTGAGCGTTGGGTACATGGACCCCGGCAATTGGGGAACAGACCTGCAGGCCGGTGCGCAGTTCAAGTATGGACTGCTCTGGGTCGTGGGCTTGGCCAGCCTGATGGCCATTTTCATGCAGATCATCGCCGCGCGGCTCGGTGTCGTCACGGGTAAAGACCTCGCACAGTGTTGCCGGGATTGGTATCCCAAATGGACGCGCTGGCCAAACTGGCTGATGAGCGAAATCGCGATTGGTGCCTGCGACCTGGCCGAAGTTTTGGGCAGCGCGGTGGCGCTTAACTTGCTGTTTCATATCCCCTTGCTGTGGGCGGTCATTATTACGGGATTGGATGTCCTTCTTCTTCTGGCACTGCAGAGCTTTGGCATGCGGACCATCGAAGCGATCGTGGTGCTTTTGATCGCCACGATTGGCGTTTGCTATTTCATTGAGCTATTTGTCTTGCCCCAGACCAAGCCGAGCTTTTTCGAAATGGGACGCGCGCTGGTCAGTCCGCACCTGCGCGAGGCGGGCATGTTATACGTCGCGATCGGGATCATTGGTGCGACGGTTATGCCGCACAACCTGTATCTACACTCGGCGCTCGTGCAGAGCCGCAAGTTGCAGCAAGACGTTCCGTCCATGCGGAAGGCGATTCAGTTCAACACCATCGATTCTACGGTTGCACTGGCGGTCGCTTTTTTCGTCAATGCCGCAATCCTTGTTCTTGCCGCGATCGTATTCTTTGGAAGAGAAAGTGTCACAGTGGCGGGCGGACACGTGGTTCACTTCAGCGCCGAAAGTGATTGGATCCGGGTCGCCTATCTGACCCTCGCACCGCTTCTGGGCACAGCACTTGCCAGCACGCTGTTTGCAGTAGCTCTCCTCGCCAGCGGACAAAGCAGCACGATCACCGGAACATTGGCCGGACAAGTGGTGATGGAAGGGTTCATGCACTGGAGAATCCGTCCCTGGGTGCGCCGATTGATCACACGGACGCTCGCGATTCTGCCGGCGGTGTTTATCATTGGGCTCAGGGGCGACAGTAGCGTCACTGACCTGCTCACTCTGAGCCAGGTCGTGCTGGCTCTGCAGCTTCCTTTTGCTATGTTCCCGCTGTTGCAGTTCACCAGCTCGCGTAACCGCATGGGCCTGTGGAAAAATGGCAAGATTCTTTTGATCGCGGGCTGGGCCAGTGCAATCCTAATTACGGTGATGGATATATTCGGCCTTCCAGATTCCTTCAAAGCTGCCTGGCACGTGATAATGGGCGGGTAGCATTATCCCAAACGGCGGCGAGCCATGTACAAAACGATTCTCGTGACTCTGGACGGCACTCCGACGGATCGCGCAATCATCGAACACATCAAGCTGCTGGCGAAGCTCGCCGGCAGTCGCGTTGTCCTGCTTCATGTGGCGGACGGCTGGGCCGCAAGAACCTATGGACCCGACGCCGTCAGTCAGGAAATCACGGAGGACAAGGCGTATTTGCAGAGTGTGAGAGAGGAGCTTCAATCGAAAGACATACCAGTGGACACAGAGATGGCGTACGGGGATCCGGCGCGCGAAATCACCAAGTGGGTGGAACAGAAACACTGTGATCTAGTGGCTATGAGCACCCACGGCCACCGTTTCCTAGCGGATCTTTTCTTAGGGACAACCGCGAGTCGCGTCCAGCATAACGTCAGCGTACCCGTTCTACTTCTTCGAGCTAAGTAAATCACGAATCGGAAATCCACGATATGGAGAGGACTTCCCGCCTATTGATGCCGTGTCAGTTGCAGCTCCTTCTTCAAGTTGATACGCTCAGCGCCCATGTGCTTCGCTGAGAGCACCCCGAGCAAGCCGACCGCGCCATCGCCGACGACCACCACCGTCTTGCCCGGCTTCACATTGGCCGCATCGGCGGCAAACCAACCGGTGCCCATCACATCGGAGAGCGCCAACAGACTCGGCACCATCTGGCCCGAGGGAACATCGGGCGTGGCTACGAGGGTGCCGGCGGCAAGCGGCACGCGCAGCAGCGGCGCTTGCGCAGTGCCGATGAACTCGGCGTGCTGGCAAGAGGACTGATAACCGACGTGGCAGTTGGGGCAGCTGTTGTCGGATGCGAAGAACGATCCGATGACAAACTGGTCGGGCTTGATGGTGGTAACTGCGCTGCCGATATCCTCGACGATGCCGCAGTACTCATGACCCATCGGGGTCGGCTGGACAATCGGCTGGATGCCGCGATACGGCCACAAGTCTGACCCGCACACGCACGTGGCCGTGATCGTGATGATGGCATCCGTTGGCTTGATGATGGTCGGCGTTTCGCGCTCTTCGAAACGCAGGTCTCTCGGTCCGTAAAGAATCGAAACGAAGAAGCGACTCAAGTTCTTGACCAACAACTTTGCGCTTCCAGCATTTACCATTGCCCAGATCTATAAGTGCCGTTGGCAAGTGGAATTATTTTTCAAATGGATCAAACAGCACCTTCGCATCAAAGCGTTCTACGGCACCAGCGAGAACGCCGTGAAGACTCAAATCTGGATCGTCGTCTCGATTTATGTGCTGGTGGCCATCGCTCGCAAGCGTCTTGGGCTGGAGAAGAGTCTTTACCAAATCCTACAGATTTTCAGCATCAGCAGTCTTGAAAAAGTGCCCATTTTACAGGTGTTCGAAGCATTCGACTCCCAAATCGGAGTTACTCAATAATTCTAACCAGCTAATTCTGTTCGGCTTATCACCGGACAGTAGTGACGGAACATAATCTCAGGATCGTCGTAGGGCGAAAGAACTCGCATAACCGACCCTCACACAAAATGTCATTACGATACGTCGTTCTCGGTTTCCGCTCAATTGTTTCTAACCCGCGACTCGCTCCCGCGCAGCCCATTCTTCGGCTTTCTCCCGTTCTTTGAAAACTCGGTTGCCGAATGTCTCGCCGTCGCTGTACGTGACGATCACTCGCCAGTACTGGTGCTCGGCTTTCTTCTTATCTTTGTTGCTTGCGGGCATGGCGGCAATTTTACCATGCTGTCAGAGGGTTCTCCCCTTCCTCTGCGACTCCACTTGTGACTCCTGGCCGCAAGGAATAACGACTGTTCTCCGTCGTTCATTCATGCTCTCCCTTTTGATTGTGGTTCCTGCGCTCCCACTCCCGCCTCGCTTCTTCCAACTGCCGCTGAAACGGATTCTCGGCAAGTCTACGCACATCTTTCCCGAATCTAATTAACTCGTCGTCCGTCATACGACGTAACCGCTCCCGCAACTTGTTCATGACAATTTCTTCTGATTCAAAACTGATGCTCATCATCACTCCGGGCGGAGCAACGGGAAACTGAATTTTACTTCGATGTTTTCGTTTTGTCTTGTGCTTCGGTCGCGGCTCATCATTTCAAGTGTCTCTTATCACGGTTTGGACAAGTCCCGGACTCTTGCTGCTTGACGTGAGCAATGCGGCACCCGATGCTGTTGATTGCGACTTAGTGGTCGCCTCTCAGTTACGCCACGGCGGGTTTTTCTCCTGACTCGCCGTGGTTCTTTCTTAGCGATCTCTCAATAAAAATTCGGTAGGGTGACAAACTGTTTTGTAAACGTTCCTCAACTCGGTTGCCGCAGCAGAGTTAGGAGAAGAGCAATCACACCTATTCCAACGATGAAATACCCCACCCAAGCGATGGTCGTCTCAGTCCGCTTCTTTTTCCAGTCCTCCACGAAGGCAAGCTACACGAAATTTCCGCGACTGTGCAAGGAACCCAAACACTAGTTGCGCCTGTGAAGGAAGACCCGCCGAGGAATGTACGCCAGCGCACGCACTTTTTCAGACTACGATTCCCGACCGAGACGGTTTATATTTGCATTTGAGGTTCCCCGTCATGGCCGACACCTACCGAATCATACTCCACGGCCCCGAGTTCATGGTCAGTCAGAACGCTGGCGTCACAGTCGGCGTCTACAACACAAAGCAGGAAGCACAAGTGACTGTGGAAGATTGCGAACGGGATGATTTCATGTTGCAGACAGCGCGAAGTCTGGTGAATGCGGCTGTGGAAGCGCACATGCGATTGCATCATATTGACCGCCGAGCGGCGCACGGTTGGATCAGAGAAGCATCGGATTAGTTGGGTTCATTTCTTTGAATCCCGAACGTCGTTCCTCCGCGTTAGCTCTGCCCTCGCTTCGTCTAACTGGAGTACAAAAGAATCTCGTGTTCCCTGGCCCACGTTCGCAGCCGGGCTTGTCATATACAGCGCATCGCGCCCAAAGCTGCGGAGTTCCGTGTCGTTCATTTGCCGCACCGCTCCCGCAGTTTCACGAGATCAATCTCTTCCGGATTGAACCCAATGCCCATAATCACTGCCCAATTCAGCTAGCGATAGTCGCGGCCAGTAAAACCAAAAGTGCAATGACCGCAGTTATTCGGAAAGTCGGGACACCTGAAAAACTCCTCTAGAAGAACTGAAGTAATCAAGGTCGGCTGTGCGCCGGCGCTAGTTCCAGAATCGCCGGAATCAGTTCGTTCGACAATTCCGCTTATCCAGCAATCTGACGGCTCCGACGCTTTCCAACAATGCTTCCTTGAGGTCATCCGTACCCAACGTAATCGCTAGAACCTTCGCGCCGTTTAGCAATCTCTTCGCTTCGGAGGGCGCGATGTGATTTCTGTCCGGCATATTCAAATCAAGGATTATTAAGTCAGGATGCAGTTCCGTTGTTTTCTGAATTGTTTCAAGAAAATTCGAAGCTTCACCTACGACCGAAATATCTTCCCGATTAGATAACAGTGAGCGAATTGCTTTGCGCATTACAGCCGCGTCATCTGCCAGAAACACCTTGACACACATAGTGCCTCCGTTCGAATTAAGCCGGGGACTAGACTTAGGTGTTAGATACGCGTTGGGCGATTGCGAGTCAACATGAGATTTGACTGTGTACGCTGGCGGACACTAACGCACACCCTTTGACAGCGGATTCCGCTGGCGTCGAACAGGAAAATGTAAGACTGTTCAGAGCGTGCCCATTCACTGGGTTAGTTGGCCGAGAAGGACACATCATGAATGATGCAGTTCTGAAATATCCGATCTGGCAGGAGCCGTACCGTGCGGCCGTAATAGAAATAAATCCTAAACTGTTCAAACAGAAAATTTCAACAGCGCAGCAAGCCGCCATGTTGCGACTCAAGCAACTAGAAAACAGTGCAGACCATCATCATGAACTGATAGCACTAACAGACGCGCTGACAGCGTTGAAAATACTCGCAGAAACAACCTGAGTGAGAAGCAGCCACGACGGAGCGCGTCGAGCGCCTGAATGCGTCCGGCAGAACAGTCCCATTACTGTCCCAGCAGGGCTAAGAAATTCACCCGATTGACCGAGCTAACGTCGGCTCACATAGTTGGGCTAATCACACGCGAATACTTCATTAGCGGGGCGCAGAGCGAGAAGGCTCGCGTCCTGCCCCTCCGGCAATTCCTCGCGATGAATTACGATCAGAGAAGCGGCAGGATAGTTATCTGAATCGGCTAATACCGCTCCTGAAGCTTCAGCCCGTGCTCTTCTGGCTCTTCCCAATCCACAAACATCGGTGCTTCTCCGCTCTCTTACATCTGGCGCATCGCCCTGGTCTGGGATAGATTCCCTGCGGAGGATTCATGGACCTACTAGCGGCAATCAAGCGTGAAGAACGAAAGCTCGAAAACGAGTTGGGTAAGTTGCAGCACCAATTGAATGGAGTCCGGGCCGCAGCGAAAGCGCTGGGCGATAAAACTGTTCGAGAAGTCACTCAGGTCAAAAAGCGCGTAATGTCCGCCGCTGCCAGAGCGAAGATTGGAAAGGCAACGAAGGCGCGGTGGGCAAAATTTAGAGCGCAGGCGAAGAAAGTTACGAAGGCCTAGCGTTAAGCTCAGGACGGTCGTTCGGCGCGTCGCTTCGTAAGCACATCAAGCAGATATCCCAGTGGAAACAAGGCAAGATCGAGAACAGCGCTCCAGAAATCGAGGTAGTGACCGACGCTGTGCTCGAGCCCCCAATGCATCCAAGGAAACAGGTGAAGTGCTTCGGCGACATGAGTAAGAACGACCAGCACCAGGCATCCCGCGCCGAGTAGCTGTAGGAAGGAGCACAAAGTCTTGCCTCTGGAGAACAACACGACTGAACCCGAAAACAGCATGCCTGCTGGTACTAACGCAATCGCTCCTTTAAGTAATGTGACATTCATGGAATCCCTCGCCCTTTCTTCGAGGTTGCGCGGTCCGGGAGTTTTACACGCATTCGCTCTAGACTGATCTTTTGACGGTGTTCGGCGTTTTCGTTGTTTGATTGACGTGGAAAGAATA
>WNFC01023172.1_pt1 | contig 11763 bp, 8 predicted proteins | sample 5400541 | NCBI WGS metagenome assembly WNFC01 (sample SAMN13153342, study PRJNA577476) | soil metagenome | isolation source: 120 cm saprolite under Douglas fir tree site 2 hole 2 replicate 1 | place: USA:California | collected 2015-04-18 | reverse complement strand
GCGGCCAAGGGTCAACGGCTGCGGTCGCCTCGCCAACACGCTGGCCTCCGTTCGCGAACTTCGGTGCGGTCTTAATGAAGCCCCACACCAGCCGCCGCAAATCCGTCGGCGGTATTTCCGCAATCTTCGGATGAGCGGCATCGGTGCCGATTCCAGACTCGGTAGAGTCCGCTTCGAATGTTTTTAGCCGGGCCGGCTTGTCCTCCTTGGGTAAGAACTGAAGCAGGTTGTCGCGCACCGCGGATGGCACATCCAACGTGATCACTCGCAGGGCTTTACCCGCCCAGATTTTCGCGAAATTCGATTCTTCCTCAGGTGATTATGGGCGACCATCCAGGCCAGCAATTCGAGCGCGTCGATTATCTGGCGATTAACTGCGAGCAAGGGATCGGCAAGCATCCGGCGTTCGACGGCCCTCTTCAGCGATTCCCCCTTCTCGATCGCGGCCACCTCCGCCTCGTGCAACGTGCATCCGACAACAAGGCGCATATAGCCGCCGTTCATTATCAAGCCTTCAAGCCCGCGCGCGGCGAGGGCGAGTGCACGTGCGTCGAAAAATCCCGTCAGGCGGTCGTATCTGGCGGCGCATTTGAGTGCGGGAACATAGAAGAGTCTGACCAGATCGCCGTCGTCGGGCGTGTACTTGAGTTTCCAGTTATGATCGGCGAGCGCATTCACGATCTTGCACCAATTCTGGAAAATGACAGGTAGGACAGGCTTTCCAGCCTGTCAGTTCCGGAAAACGGACAGAATAAGATGACAGGCTGGAAAGCCTGTCTTACCCGCAGAGACTCGTCAAAGTCCTGGGGCCTCTTCCCGGAACATTTCGAGCTGAGTGGGTTCGTCAACTTTGTCGGTAAACGCGAGCCGCCGCAATTTCTCCAGCGCCTCGAAATCATTGGCCGCCGGCTGAGCCTCTTCGGGCACCTCCATTTGAGAAAAGGACTTCGACGGAGGCAGCACTTCGAGCACGGCCTCGAGCGCGCCGAAGAACGCCGGATCGCTATCAACCCCGGCGCGCCGTAGCAGTTCGCGCGCGGATTCGAGCGAGCGGCTACGCGCAAAATTTGCGGCATGATGGATTGGGTCGATCATCCCGCGCGAGCCATCGACAGGCCCAAGTGCGCCCTTAGCGGCGCGGTGCTCGCTGTCCCATAGGATCACATCGCGCCCCTTTTTCTCCGCAAGGCGGCCGATGACCTGGGATTCGAGTTCGACGCCGACCGCACGCGCAAGCACGAGCGCTTCGTCATATTCGAACTTCACGGCCTTGAACGCGTCCCAGGCGAGCACGAACCATGATGTCGCGGGGTCTAGCTCTTGCGGAACCTTACTGTGGGTGAGCTGTTCGAGGCGCCGACGCTTAACCTCGCGGCGTGCAGCGTCGAGCGCGTCCTCGGGAGTGACCGCGTAAGGGTCCCATTCTTCGCGGAACAGCTCGGCCTGAGCGATTCGTCGGCGTGATTCGGGTCGCGTGCGTGGAGTGCCCCGTTTGAGCGGCCAATGACGCGAGAACTCTTCGAGGGCCGGCCCAAAGCTCGCGAGATAGAGATCCACGCCTGAAATCCCGGCTTGCTGGAATTCCTCGACACGGGTGCGGACGGCGCGCGCGACCAGCGGCTCGACATCTTCCCAATAGACCGTCTGCCCGTCGCGTGACGGAAGCTCGCGCGGACGGCATGCGAGAAAGACTGTGCTGCTGGCGGCGGCCTTGTCCTTGATATGCATGCTGCCTTCGGACTCGGTGTTGATCGGCCAGGAGGCCGTGATGGTGAAGCCAGCCTCCATGAGGCCTTTGGTCAGTGCGTCCCAGGCGCCGGTCGCCTTGTGGGTGAACATCAGGGTCATAATGCCGCTCGGTTTGAGCACACGGCGGCATTCGGCGAAGATCGCCGCCATCCGTTCCTGATAATCGCGCCCGGCAAGCGCTTTGGCGCCTTCCTGTCCTTTGAACTTGGCGGGATTGGCGACCGCTTCATGTTCCTTGTCAGTGAGATAGCGCGTGAACAGTTCCGGAACGACGAGGCCGGCGGTGCGCTTGAGCCAGACGTAAAAGAAATCCGACAGCTCCGCATACATGACGTTGTCATAATAGGGCGGATCCATAACGACTACATCGACACTCGCGGCGGTGAGATGATCGAGGCTCTCCGCTGACTTGCAGGTTATACATATGTGGGGCGGTGTGAACGCATGCCCATTGAAAAGTGGACCATTCTTGCCAACGGTATCGGGGCGTGCGAGTTCGACCAACTCGCCAATGCACTTTGCTGTCTGTTCGATGGCCCAGTCATATCCAAGACCGGCGATCAGGGGCGCCATCTCACAGTGCGACCAGCAGAATGCAAAATCGTGTCGGTTGAATGTGTTGGCGACCACTTCACGTGTTGGCATCCAAACCGACATTCGCGAATTGTAGTTCAGAATCTTATCCAAGCTTACGGCGAGGTATAGGAACGCCGCCTTGGTGACCTCGCTGAGCGGGCCGCGGCGCTGCTCGGCTTCGAGCAACTCGCGGAAGACTTCAACGCTGATGCCATGACATAGAAGCTGGCGCGGCGAAAACAGGTCGCACCAGTAATTCATCCCGTAGCGGATTGGCTCACCTGTCTTATGCCCTTCTGGGATCTCCTCGTTGGGAATCAAATGCTGCGCGTCCCATTCCGCAAGCTTTTCGCCCAGGCGCTGTCGTATTGTCTCGCTGTTATCGTCCTCCGGGCGTGGAGGGCGATAATCCCGTTCCCAGCTCTCGCGAATTTTGCCGGTCTTGGTTCTCTTCTCGATGCGGCGCTTGAAGACGACTGCATAAAGCTGCTCGCCCATCTTGCCGGTCTGCGCCTGGCGCTTGATGTCGTCGCCGTCGATAACGCGTCCGCAATCAGAAAATGGGCAGGTAGCGTCGCCATCGGCGACGGTCCCGGCCGACTGCTCCTTGACAGTCTTTACTATTTCGAAACTGCATCGCCGCCCTGGCAATCCGGGACCTTTGGCAAGATTTGGTTTGAGCCGCACGCCCGTCCCGTCGGGAGCTAACCGCCAATTAGGAGAGAGCGGCACCAGCCCTTCGCAGTAAGGACACGTTATGGTGCGCGCCCAGATAAAATTTGTTGGGATTGCGTTCGCCTCCGGCTCAGCGGGGAAAAATGGAAGCAGCCGCTCCTCACGTGCCGTGAGGAAGGCAGAGGCGATCCTGTCGAATTCTTGTCGGAGTGCTGAGTCGAAGCGCGCCGGGTAATCCACGGTGGCATAAAGAATCATCGTCGCCACCGGGTTAAGCTCGTTCGCGATCGTATTTATTCCAAGCCTGAGCGCCTCAAACGGTATGCTGCCGCCTCCGGCCGTTGGATCGAGCAGGGTGGGGCTGGAATTGGCCTCCTTAATCCACGCTAGCTCTTGAGTGCTCGGCGAGTACGAGAAGGCCCTCGGGTACGAGTACGCCTCACCCTCGAATCGCTCGCCACTTCTTTTGGCTCGGTCAATCCGACGCCGGCTCGCAATCGGATCGCCGTGGATGCCGAGGATGTGTTTGAATTTCTCGTGGTCAGCGCTTTCGGGGAGGATCGATCCGAGGATCGCCGCGCGCGAGGCGACCAGCGGACGGCGCGCCCACCAGACGTGCAAATAGTATGTCGGCGGAAGAGCTGTCATCGATCGGCGTTCGCGAACGCTTTCCTCCCCCAGTTCGGCAATTGGAAGCCACCGCTCGATCAGCCTTGTGTCAGACGCCATCAACCCCCCTTCGAAACACGACGAAAGCTCTTAGGTAGGACAGGCTTTCTAGCCTGTCATGCTGCTTTGATCCAATCCAATGACTGGCTGGTGAGCCTTGGCCCTATGCTTCTGCGGTCTCAAATCACTGTTGGCTCGCATTTCCCAGCATGCAGGCAAAAAGATGACAGGCTGGAAAGCCTGTCCTACAGAGCAAGCTTGGGAGCGTATCATTCTTCGATCGCATGGAGCCAACGATCGACTGTCAGGTGTTGGTCCGATGTTGTGTGTCCCCGGTCACGTTGCCCTGCGCGCATTCAGCCGAACAAAGATGACAGGCTTTCCAGCCTGTCAAGCTGCTTTGATCCAATCCAATGACTGGCTGGTGAGCCTTGGCCCTATGCTTCTGCGGTCTCAAATCACTGTTGTCTCGCATTTCCCAGCATGCAGGCAAAAAGATGACAGGCTGGAAAGCCTGTCCTACAGAGCAAGCTTGGGAGCGTATCATTCTTCGATCCCAAAACCCAAAGACTGGCTGGCGAAGCCTTGTCTCTGGCCTTCGGCGGCCTCGCTGGCTGCTTCGTCGCATTTGCAACATCTAGCTCAAAAGATACAGAGCAGGCCTCCGATGTAGGACAGGCTTTCCAGCCTGTCATTCTTCGATCGCATGGAGCCAACGATCGACTGTCAGGTGTTGGTCCGATGTTTTTGTGTCCCCGGTCACGTTGCCCTGCGCGCATTCAGCCGAACAAAGATGACAGGCTTTCTAGCCTGTCATTCTTTGATCCACAGCCATCGATACTTGCGCCAATTTGCAGCCAAGCCTCTCGTGACCGGGTTCTCACGTATGTACTCTATTTTTTCTTCCAGCTCCGGCTCGTGGCGGATGACATGGTCGAAACTCTCACCTAGCCAAAATGGACCGTTCCGGCCTAACAGGGCATTGATGGACCGGGCGGAATAGCCCTTTATGCTCTGCAGGACGACGCTCAGCGACGACCCATCAAGAATTCGAAAGATGAGGTGTACGTGATCAGGCATAACCACCGCAGCATCGACATCTAGCCGCAGGCCGTTCCAATGACGGATGGCCGACATTACGATCTCCTTAGCCGGATCGGACAGCATCAAACCCTTCCGGCAGCGAAAAGTGACGAAGTACGTGGACTCAGGAGTTTGCAGATGCGGTAGGTGTCTTTTCGACTGGGTGCGCTCGGGAGATTTCCAGGGATCAACGTCGCGGAAACCGTCGAGCTCGATTTGCTCCGCGGTTACGGGCTCGTGAGATTTATCTGTGTCTTTTTCCGTGCTCAATTGCCGTTTCTTTATGTAGGACAGGCTTTCTAGCCTGTCATTCTGTCATTCTTGATGAGCAAAGCCGGGCATCGACCATCATGCCTTGTTCGAGCCTTCTGCCCTCAGTCACGTTGTTTCCGCACGTAGGTTCCGGTTTCCAGGCAGAAGATGACAGGCTGGAAAGCCTGTCTTACGTTCAGCCATTCGTCGCATCCGGATCACAAATTCCGCTTCGGATCGGTCAGCAGGACTCGGAGCGCGGTAAGCACGCGGCGCGGATACTTGCGATGCATCGCCATCCCGAGCCAGTACGAAGCTTCCTCGAACGGCATTGCTTCGATTCCTTCGATTACGTCGCGAATACGCGCGCGGCTCCTCATCGGAGCGAGCGCTCGCAGAACCAACCCGAGACGCATCGCAAGATCCTCAGCGATCAGTCTCCGCGTTCCTCTGCGTGCGGCATCACGATCTCGCGGCGAGTTGTCAAAGCGAATTCCGTGTTCGGCCAGGTAGCGCAGGACGCTGTGCTCGACCAGTTCGAGATTACTGCCGCGGAGCCCGGCAATGCGCATCGGAGTGCGGACATAAGGCGTCGCGGGCGCGGGCACCTGCCAGATCTCGATCTCGCTGTCGCCTGGACCATAGGTACGCGTGCGAATCTCGTAACGCGGCTGCGACGAGCGCGGCTCCGCCTGGTCGAACCGATAAACGCGCGCCCTCATGATTTAGCCTCCGCTGTGGCCGAGACATAAGCAGTTCCGGCGGCAAATTTGGTGAGCCTCTCAGTCAGCTTTTCCGGCGCGTCGCCAGCCATCGCGAGCCCGTCGTTGAAGATGATCGTGAAATCGCTGTTGAGATTCCTGGTCTTGGCGGCCTTCATTTGGGCGTTGAGGAAGTCCTTTACCGGCAGCGCATCGCCAACCGGACCAGTGAAGTCGATGCTCATCTCCGCACCGTCCTTGGTTTCGTAGCCGCCATCCATTTTCACAATCTTGGTCGCGCCGCTGACAGAGCTTATCGCACCGGTGAGCATGAAGGCATCGCCGGCGTCAAATATACGGATTGAAAGCTTCCCAATCTTCTCAACTTTGGCCTTACGTGCCTTCTCCCACAGTGTTATGAGCGCCTGCTTAAGGACGGCCTCGACGACGTCTGTCCACACGCCGGATGGTGGAAGCGGTGAAGGACCGGGCGGCTTCGGTCCCGGCGGCACCGGTCCTGGTCCTGGAGAGGCTGGGTCGAGCGGTCCTGGACCTGGAGGCGGCGGTGTTTCGGGTGCACGGCGGGGCCAGATCTGATGCTCCGTTGCGTAGGCCATCGTGAACACAATGGAGTTTTCGTCTGTATGAATCTCGGCAGCGGGATCGCCGGGACCATAGAGCAAATCCCCACTCTGGTAGACGTATTCGCTCGAATTTACGCCGTTGCGAATCGCGCGCACGAACACATCATCATGCAGGAGCATCGGGAAGGCCGGATCTTTGCGAAACTCTTCACGCAACGCCGGCGTGGTGATCTGTCCGCGGCGCAGAGGTGTGCGGTCGCGGATGTAAGCCGGTGCGTCGGGCTCATCCTCGCGCGTGCGAACCTTCTTATGATCACGAAGCGTCCGCAGCACCTGCGTTTGCCCAGCGCCGGGGCTGTCGGACGCCTGATGCACCGAGAGCGCGACGTGATCGAGATCGACGTCAGTCCGCGGCAGACGCGTTCGCGACGGATAGAAGACGTGCTGATAGCACTGCTGAATCTCCTCGGCAAGCGCGTGCTCCGCCTTTCCGTCGAATTCACGGATGCGGTCCTTTTGATGCTCGGCAAGGTCCTGAAGCCGATCCGGCCGTCCCAATTCGTGAAGCGCGATCCGGCGAACCATGGCGCGCCGCATCTCTGAGATCTTCTCCGAATCGGCGACGACGAAGATGAGGTTATTGCGGAGTTCGCGGAAGCTGCTCGCGTCGGCGCCCTTTCGCAGAAACATTCTCTCAATCAGGTCAGGCACTGACTCGATCACGCCATTGACCGCGACAGCATCATAGGAGACGACCACCAGGCGTGGCCGTCCGTTGCCGACATCATCCGGAATCTCCCATGCGTCGCCGGGGAAAGGAACGAGTTCGAAATAATTTCCGCCGAAGATGCGCTTGATGCGGTCGTTAAGCTGGGAGCGAACTTCCGCAGGGTCGACGTTCTGCTCCTGGCGGCGAATGATCTGGTTCAGGTTGGCCTCAACCAGGAAGCGCAATGGCGAAGTCGGCCGGTCGTCGAGATAGGCAGACTCCGCCACAAACCNGTTTGCGCGCATCATCGATGAAGCTCGTGTCCATCTCCGGAGCCAGCATCGAGAAACGCAAGTGCTCGGGCGTGAGGCCCTTGAGCTGTTCGTTGAAGGCGAGCGTATGAATGAAAACCGCGCGCGCGACGTAGGTCGCATACGGCGGCATGCCGGAGTAGTGCGCGGCGTCGATTTCCTGGGCAAGCGCCTTTCGGCTCGGGTCGGCGGCAAGGATATCATTGCGAATGGCGGGCACGTACGCACTCTGCCCGAGGCGCGTCGCGATTTCTTCGTAGATCATCGGAAAACCGGGATCGATATGGTGGAGATGGATCGCGGTCGCGTCCGGGGGCCTCGTCTTCCACAGCGAGTTGATGGTGCCGCCGAGCATGCGCAGCATCCCGCGCACGCGGTGAAAGTTATTCAATGTGGCGGTCTTACCAGTGAGCGTAGTGAGAACATCGGGATGGAACGGGTAACTGTCGCGGAAGGAAATCGCGGTCTCCGGGCGCGCAGCGTCGGGAGGGAGAGCCTCGCGATGCGACGACCATAACTCCCGGTGCGCATTTATTACGTTCTGGGCCCGCTCCTCGTCGATTCGTTCGAACAAACGACGTAGCAGTACTTGTGCGGTCTCATCATCTTCGGTCGGATTGAGCAAAGCCGCTTTGCGTGCCGAGACGCTCTCAATCTCGGCCATCTTGTCGGCAATGAATTGGCTCTCCTCGCTGTAAGCGTCGGTTGCCCGGCCGTCTTTTCCGATAGCCAACGTGTAGACCACGACCGCCTGGGGTGCAGACTCCACCGCTTTGAAGAGTGAGGTCAGAAACGCCGTAAGCTGATCGCGCGCATTCGGCCTCGAGCGGACTTTGCGCAGGTACACGGACAGCTCATCGAGCAGGATCAATGTCGGCTCGCCGCCGAACAGCTCGGCGATCGTTTCCGCTCCTGGTGCGATACCCTCCTCGTCGCTGCGGCGAACTCGGTCGTATCCGGGCTTGCCAGCGAGCGCACAAGCGATCTCGCCCCACGGAGTGTAAGCAAGGACGCCCTCACCCATATTTCGGCCATTTGCAGGGTCGGCGTTCTCACCATCAAATGCAGCAACCCGAACGCGCCGGTTAGGGAGAAGGCTGCTATCAATAAACTCAGCAGCGTTCGCGACGCCCTGCATTCCGCGGGCGGCGTGCACCAGCGCTATTAGTGAATGAGTCTTACCGCCGCCGAACGAGGTGCCGAGCCTGAAAATCGCAGCGACCTCGCCGGGTCTCGCGCTCAGCCGCGCGCACACGTTAGCAAGCAGACTTTTGAGTCCTCGCGTTGGGTACGTGTTGGCAAAAAACAGCCGCGCCACGCGATATTCCTCCGGCGCGGTCTCCTTTATCACCTGGGCCAGATCGGCGGCAAAATCGGACTTGCCGATCTCTCCGCTTACGACATCCCCCCGCGGGACACAGAGATCGAAGATCCTGTCCACAGCTTGATTCTTCGCAAATGTGCAAAGAGTGTCAAATATCGGCTAACCGTCGACGATGAGTCGTTACTAGCCACATAAGCAGGCGTAATCCAGGCAAAGCCCTAGCAGGGTGTTTTCTTACGTCGAAAATCGCTTCGAGACAAATAGTTGCGGTTCGCCAGGACTGGTCACGCGTTCAGCCAAGCCGACAATTTCAACTGAATAACCCGGTCTACAACGGGCGTCGCATTGCGAGGTTGTTGCCACGGAAGCCGAACCGCCCGTAGAGTGCGCGGGCGCGCTCGTTTTGCGGGCTTACTTCGAGTGCGAGCGCTGCCGGTCTCGCCGGCCATAAGGATTGTTCACTACCGGCAAGCATCGTGAAGAGGTCGGTCGCCAAACCGCGCCCGCGATACTCCGGAGCGACAAACAACTCGTCGATGTTGCAGACCTCTCCGCCAAGTTCGTTCGACCAGAATGAAATCAGCAGGGCGTATCCGACTGGATGACCATCGACTTCGCATACCACGGCGCGGCCGCGGTGGGGCTCCTCGCGCAGCCTGGCCAGCGTGCGGCGCACCTGCTGAGGGTGTACAGGAACAGGACCAGGATCATCAGCGTTCAGCGCCATACACATCGCAACGATGTGCTCGTCATCCGAAGTGGTTGCTAATCGCCACATAACGTGAGGCTATCTCTTTGCGAGCGACTCATCATCACAATTGGAACCCGGGCTTGAAGCACAGCCGCAAATTCCCTGCTTGCAAAATTGGCTGGAGGGTCAGATGTTGGACCACATTTCCCTGGGCGTGACAGACTTGGAACGCAGCCGTCGCTTTTACGATACGGTGTTGCGGCCGCTCGGGCTCGTTCGCACGGTCGATTTTCAAGGTCGCGGCTCGGATTACGGCACGATGGCCGGCCAATTAGGAGTGGAGTTCACGATAACGGTTGAAACCGGCGGCGCATCGCCCTCGCAGGGCATGCACGTCTGTTTCCGTGCGCCCGACCGCCAGGCAGTCCGCGCTTTTCACGCGGCGGCGCTAACGGCTGGCGGGAAAGACGATGGAAGGCCAGCCGTGCGCGTGCAGTATCATCCGGACTATTTCGCAGCATTCGCGTTGGATCCTGATGGACACCGGATCGAAGCGGTATGCCACGCACCGGCAGCGCCGGTAGTTGTTTAGGATCCTTCAGGTTTCGGGAACAACGACGGCGTCGACTACTCAGGCCATTCGGTCGGAGCGCGTCGCGTTGCTATTTAGCTGATGGTCGGCGGCCTCGAACAAGTGCAACTGATGGGGTGCGCGATCGCGGGGAATCTCGACCGGATATTTGCCGGTGAAGCAGGCATCGCAGAACCCTTCGCGATTGCCGTCGCCGAGAAACGAGTAGAGCCCATCCCAACTGAGATAAGCCAGGGAGTCGGCAGTAATGTATTTCCGGATCTCCTCGACCGACTGATGAGAGGCGAGCAGCTCTTCGCGGGTCGGCGTATCAATTCCATAGAAGCACGAGTTGGTGGTCGGCGGCGCGGCGATGCGCATATGCACCTCGCGCGCGCCCGCCTGCCGCAGCATCGGGATCACTTTACGGAGAGTGGTGCCGCGCACCAGCGAATCCTCAATCAGCACGACACGCTTGCCGCGCAGCAGGCCGACGACCGGATTGAACTTTATCTTGACGCCGAAATGGCGAATCGACTGGCGCGGCTCGATGAAGGTGCGGCCGATGTAATGGCTGCGCACCAGGCCCATCTCGAACGGCAGCCCCGATTCTTCCGCATAGCCCAGCGCCGCCGCGTTGCCGGAATCCGGAACCGGCACCACGATATCCGCCTCGGCTGGACATTCGCGGGCGAGTGCGTGTCCCTGCATCTTGCGCACCTGGTAGACGTTGCGGCCATAAAGCAGACTGTCGGGACGTGCGAAGTAAACGTACTCGAAAACGCATCGGCGCGCCGGCATTGGCGGAAACGGCCGTAGCGAGCGAATTCCGTCCTCGCCGATTACCACAATCTCGCCCGGTTCAACCTCGCGCACGTATTCGGCACGCACCAGGTCAAGCGCGCAGGTCTCGGAAGCGATTATGGTCGCATCATTGAGTTTCCCCAGCACCAGCGGCCGGAAACCTAACGGGTCGCGGGCGGCGATCATCTGCCGCTCGGTCAGCAGGACCAGTGAATATGCACCGCGCACCTGCGCCAGCGCTTGGGCAACCCGCTCGGGCAGTTCCGCCGTCTGCGCTGAAGCAATCAGATGGATGATCAATTCACTGTCGGATGACGACTGAAAAATCGAGCCGTTCTTTTCGAGCTGTTCGCGCAATTCGTCGAAGTTGACCAGGTTGCCGTTATGCGCGAGTGCGAGGCCGCCCTGGGCATATTCCACCACCAGCGGTTGACAGTTCTTGAGCGTGGTCGAGCCAGTGGTGGAATAGCGGTTGTGGCCGATCGCGCTGGTGCCCTCCAATTGCTCGAGCACCTCGCTGTTGAAGATGTCGGCCACCAGCCCCATTCCCCGATGCGCGATCAGGACCTTGCCATTGGAAGAGACGATCCCGGCAGATTCCTGGCCGCGATGCTGCAAGGCGTATAGCCCGAGATAGACCAGATTGGAGGCTTCGGGATGGCCGTAAACACCGAACACTCCACATTCTTCGTGGAAGCTGTCGAGCTTGGCCTCGTCTACGATGACAGACAGGCACCGCGAGTCCCCGTCTTCACCCGCAGCCGTGAAAGCGGAGCCAGACAACTCCCTCCCCTCCTCCCCGTGGTCAAGGGGAGGGATTTTCATGACAATGGGCGGGCCCGAACACCCACGAGCAACTCCAGCAAAGGACTCACGGTTTACCTTGGTTTCGTCGGTGGCGACGGAGAAGTCGGCAGAACCCTCACCCTCTCCTGCAGTCACCCTCACCTCGCCTCTCCCGCAAAACAGCGGGAGAGGGACAGACAGCGGGCGAGGGACAGTCAGGAGGCGGGCGAGGGGGTGAGTGGTGAGCTGCTCGTCAATCATTTGGAGCCGAGCCTCCG
>WNFC01007822.1_pt1 | contig 11764 bp, 13 predicted proteins | sample 5400541 | NCBI WGS metagenome assembly WNFC01 (sample SAMN13153342, study PRJNA577476) | soil metagenome | isolation source: 120 cm saprolite under Douglas fir tree site 2 hole 2 replicate 1 | place: USA:California | collected 2015-04-18 | reverse complement strand
CAAGCGCCTCGAAGAGCCGTACTAGTCGCGGCCAGGACATAGGAACCGATCATGCGTCACGGAATCAGCGGCCGCAGCTTCAGCCGGAAATCGGCGCATCGCAAGGCGATGTTCGACAATCTCGCCCATGCCCTCATCAAGCATGAGCAGATCACCACGACGCTGCCCAAGGCGAAGGATCTGCGCCCGGTGGTCGAGAAGCTGATCACCCTCGGCAAGCGCGGCGGCCTCCATGCGCGCCGCCAGGCGCTGGCGGCGTTGCAGGACGCCAAGGTCACCGACAAGCTGTTCACCACCCTGGCCGAGCGCTACGGCACGCGGCAAGGCGGCTATGTCCGCATCGTCAAGGCCGGCTTCCGCTACGGCGACAAGGCGGCGATGGCGGTCATCGAGCTGGTCGATCGCGACAAGGCGGCGAAGGGGCTCGATTCCGGCCCCGTCCAGACCGCTGACGAGGAAGCCGCGACCGAAGCCGCCTAGTACGTCATCGTCCCAGGTAGCATCTCTATCGTCGTCGTCCGCGCTTTCGCGCTAGGGCATGCACGCATCCTGCTTGGGGTCGGCAGGACACCATCCCGGAGCTGGCATTCTGCGTCCCCTCACCGTGAGGAGCCGCCGCAAGGCGGCGTCTCGAACGGCGAGACGCGCTCTTGCGAGCGCTCCTCAGGATGAGGGCGTGTGTAGTGCCATTACCAATCGACCTCATCCTGAGGAGCGGCCATCGGCCGCGTCTCGAAGGACGCACCGCGCTGATGCAAGTCCACCAAAACGTGTGCATGCGGTAGTGCTTGCGCGGGGCCGACGGAAGATAGCTTCGATCTCAAAAGCTCACCCCTAGGCTTCGCCCGCCAGCACCTCGCCGATGGCTTGGTCGAGGATGGCGATGCCGCGATCGATCTCCCCATGCGTGACGGTGAGGGGCGGCGCGATGCGCCACACTGAGGCCATCCGGCCGGTTGCCGAGACGATGTTCATGCTGAGCCCGAGCTCCATGCAGCGGCGGGTGACGGCGCCGCCATTCGCGGCGTCGGGCTCGCGCGTCTCGCGGTCCTTCACCAGCTCGACGCCCTGCAGCAGGCCGAAGCCCCGCACGTCGCCGATGATCTCATGGCGGTCCTGCAGATAGCGAAGCCCCGTCGTGAGATACGCGCCCATCTCCAGCGCGCGGCGGTTGAGGTCGTCTTCCTGCAGCACGTCGAGCACGGCCAGCGCGACCTGGGCGGGTAACGGGTCGGAGACGTGCGACGTCGCATGGATGAAGCCCTTGGCGCGGCAATCCGCCTCGATCGCGGCGGAGACGACAGTCGCCGATAGCGGCAATCCGCCGCCGAGCGTTTTCGACAACGCCAGAATGTCCGGCTCGACGCCGAAATGTTGGAAGGCGAAATCCTTGCCGAGCCGGCCGAAGGCGGTCTGCGCCTCGTCGAAAATCAGCAGCATGCCTCGCTTGTCGCAATGCGCCTTGGCTTTCTGCCAATAGCCGTCGGGCGGCACGATGACGCCGCCGGAGCTCTCCACCGGCTCGGCGATGAGGGCGGCGAGCGACCCCGTCGACAGGGTGTCGACCATCTCGAAGCCGATATCGAGACAGGTGCCGTCGCACGTGGCGCGGCAATGCCGCACCGGACAGTGATAGGCGGAGGGGGCGGGAATGGCGAGCGAGCCCGGCATCATCGGCCCGTAGCCTTGCCGCCCGGCGGCGTAATTGACCGATTGGGCGCCCGACGTCATGCCGTGCCACGAGCCGCTCACCCCGACGATTTCATATTTGCCGGTCGTCAGCTTGGCCATCTTCAGCGCCGCCTCGGTGGATTCGCCGCCGGTGCTGAGGAACATCGCCTTGGAGAGCCGGTCGGGCAGCATGGCGGCGAGCCGTTGCGACAGCGCGACGACCGGCGGGCTCAGCATGCCGCTGAAGAGATGCAGGGCGCCCTCGCAGGCCTCGCGGATCGCCGCGATGATGCGCGGGTGGTTGTGGCCCAAGGTCGCGCACATCTGGCCCGAGGTGAAATCCAGTATTTCGTTGCCCTCGGTGTCCCAGATCACCGTGCCGCGCGCTTTCGCGATCAGGCGCGGCGCGAACTCCATTCCGTAATGGATGAGGTGCTCGTCCCAGGGCTCGTTGGTCAGGGGCGCGGTCGGCATTGCCTTCTCCTCTCACGGCGATGCCCAAGGCTACGACAAGTTGCGATGCAGTGGATTTCTTTCTCCGAGATTTTTTGTGGTATATCGCTGCTGCTGGAGATCATCGGAAAAATCTAGATGCGAATTTTCGAGGTTTGACTTGCCAAAGCGATCGCCGAGCGAAATCGAGGCTCCGAGCCTCGACACCATTGACCGGCGGATCCTCGGGATCCTGCAGCATGACAGCCTGATCGCGAATCAGGATCTCGCCGACCGGGTCGGGCTGTCGCCGCCGGCCTGCCTGAAGCGCGTCCGCCGGCTGCGCGCCCGGCGGGTCATCCTCGGCACCGTCGCCCTGGTGGCGCCCGAAGCGGTCGGCTATCCGGTCTTGGTGATGGCGCGCGTCAAGCTGGAGCGTCCGCGCGAGGAGATGATGCAGGAATTCGAGCGCAAGATGATCGCCTTGCCGCCGGTCATCCAGTGCCTGACGGTGGCCGGCGACATCGACTACATCATCGTCGTGCGCGCCCGGGATATCGCGGAGTACCAGGCGTTCTCGCGCACCGTCTTCGCGACCGATCCGAGCATCCGCTCCTATACCAGCGAGATCGTGCTCGACGTCGCGAAATGGACGACGAAAGTGCCGCTGGAGGTCGCGTCGGCGAGCGAGCGCTAGACTCTGATCCGATCATTTTGAAGCATAGCCTGAGTTCTTGAAGGGGTGGTCAACTCTTGTTGGCTGCCTCATTGCCGTAGCCACGATGGCTGTCACGAAGTGCGAGCGGGCTGCCTTGGGTGCCGACTTCGGTGCATTCAGTCGAGCTTGTCGCTCGAGGGCTTGCACTTCAAAAAGATTTGCTGTATTCAACCTGTAGGTTGTCAACCAAATGGTTAATAGCGTGTCGTCAGACCGTCTCAGCTCGACCCTGTTTGCTCTCTCCGATCCCACGCGGCGTGGAATTTTAGCCCGCTTGGCGACCGGCGACGCCACTGTGACTGAGTTGGCCGAGCCGTATGAAATGAGCCTTGCGGCCGTTTCCAAGCACCTAAAGGTGCTCGAAACCGCGGGTTTAATTTCGCGTGGCCGAGAGGCGCAGTGGCGCCCCTGTCACCTTGAAGCCGCTCCGCTCCGAGATGTCTTCGAGTGGCTCGAAAGTTATCAACGCTTCTGGGACAGAAGCCTCGATACCTTGGCCGAGTATCTGAAGGTCATGCAGAATCAAGACCCTAATAACAAAGACTGAGTTCTTGCAGGCCGCGAGCCGACCCCTTCGACCCCAAATCAACAAAGGAAGATCCCAGTGAGATCAACAATTGACGCCAGTTCGCCAGACGAGCCCGTAATTGTCATCACCCGAATGCTCGACGCGCCGCGTGAACTTATCTGGAAGGCCATTACCGATCCTAAGCATGTCGCTCAGTGGTACGGCGGGCACGGATTCTCGAGCCCTGTCTGCGAGATGGATGTAAGACCCGGCGGCGCCTGGCTCCACGTTATGCAAGCCCCCAACGGCGCACAGTTCACGATCAACTGCGTATTCCTAGAGGTCGTCGAGCCAGAACGGCTCGTCTGGAAAACCGTCAAAGACGAGAACCGGAAGCCTGCTCCGCCGACGGCCGTCAATACGGTCACCCTCGAGACACGCGGACTTCAGACGAAATGGACGCTCGTCGCACGCTTCGATTCGATCGAGGAGCGGGACATCACGGCCGGGATGGGTTTCGGCCACATGATCGGCCAGGGCGCGGAGCGCATGGCGGAATACCTCAAGACGCTTTGAGGCGGCGAATGCCGGCGGCGACTATCGCTGCCGGCACGCCTCTCACCAATCAAGTTAGGAGACAATTGCATGCCAAGCGATTTTCAAACGCCTTCTGCCTCGAAGGCTATGTCGTGGACCGGGCGGACAATGAGCGGTGTCGTGCTGCTGTTTCTATTCATGGACGGCGCCACAAAGTTGATGATGATCCCACCCGTCGTGGATGCGACCACGCAGATCGGCTATCCGCTGGACCTGGTGCGCCCCATCGGAATCATCGGTCTTGTTTGCGCCGTCCTTTACGCCGTTCCGCGCACGGCGGTACTTGGCGCGATCCTCACGACCGGCCTGCTGGGCGGAGCCATCGCCAGCAAGATGCGCCTGGAGGAACCGCTCTTCAGTCAGGTCCTCTTCGGGGTCTATGTCGGCGTCCTGGCCTGGGGCGGCCTCTACCTGCGCGACGGCCGGCTGCGCGCCCTCTTCTCCCTGCGCCGCGCCCCGACGACCTGATCTTGTCGGTATCGCTCAGCGTCGACAGCCCGGCGGAGGAGGCGTTCTCCCCAACCGTCTTCGCGACCGATCCGAGCATCCGCTCCTATACCGGCGAGATTGTGCTCGACGTCGCGAAATGGACGACGAAAGTGCCGCTGGAGGTCGCGTCGGCGAGCGAGCGCTAAGCTTTCCCGACCCGTCGCCGGGCGATCCGCTCGACGATCGTCTGCGCGGCGCATGCCGCGGCGAGAGCGATGGCGGGCATCGCGGTCATCTGATAGCGCGGGATGTTCAGGCTGCAGAGGGCGTAAAAGAGCAGATTGAACACCCCCGTTGACAACAGGAGCAGACGCAACCCGTCTCTCTGTCGCGTCGCCGTCCACAGCGCGAGGAGCAGCGCCGGCAGGCCGATCACGATGAACTCGTCGATCCAGATGCCGCGATAGAAGAGCGGGATCGTCGTCAGGATATGCGTGACCGGCCGCTCCAGGATCTCGTCGACGAGCTGGCGATCGACGATCTTCGTCGCCTGCGCGTGATCGACCTGTCTTGTCCGCATGGTCTCCGCCACAAGCGGCCCATAGCCGTTCTGGCCGCGATCGTAGAACCCGCCCGGCTGCTCGAGATCGAAGGCGGCGACGGCCGCGGGACTGAACCAGCGCCGTGCCAGGCCATTGCCGGGCCCGCGGGTCCAGTAGACGAAGGCGGCCGCATATTGCTCCGCCGTCATGTCGTCGAACACCACGCGCGTGTTCAGCACGATGAAGCTGCGCGCATCGGTCAAGCGGAACTCCCCGGTGATCGTCTCGTTCCGCAACATCCAGCCGCCGACCAGCGCCACATAGACGACGGCGCCCGCAGCGAGGCCGGCGAGAATGCGCGTTCGGACTCCCGATCCGACGAGCGCGACCGCTATCGCGCAACCGGCCACGGCGATGCCGTAGAAGAGAAAGACGGCCTTCGTCAGGGTCAGCGCCGCGAGGGCGAGCCCGGCAAGCGACCAGCGCCATGTCCTGTCGCCGCGCCAAGCCCATGCGATGGCAAGCATGCTCAGGCTGACCAGCCACATCGCCAGCCGGTCGGACATCGGGTCGACCCATCCCTTGTTCAGCTGCAGGTTCAACAGCAGATAGCCGCCGCAAACCACGCCCATCGCAGCGCTGTGCAGGACCATGCGGGCGACCAGGGCCATCGTGACGCCGGTCAGCACGATCAACGCCAGATTTGCCCAGCTCGCGATGCGATAGATCTTGGCATCGCAGCTGGCGCCATCGCTCAGGCATTCCGGCTTGAATTGGGCGAAATCGGGATCCACCGCCATCAGCATCGCGAGAAAGAGCGCCTGTCCCGGTTCCCGCCCCACCGCGGGCGGCACGGCGCGCGATGTCGGCTGCTCGGAAAATGTCGCGTGATGGACGATATGATAGGCGGCGTCGAGATATTGCGGCGTGTCGCCCGCCGCGACGGTGAGACGGCCGCCGTGAAGGCTGGTCACCAGCGTCGACAGCGCCAGCAGGATCAGGAAAACCACCGTCGCGGCATAGCGTCGCCTTTTCCCGGCGGGCAGCGACGGTTGATTTCCCGGCGGCGTCATGCGCGTCGCCCGCTTTCCGGACGGGTCATCGGGCGAGCGCGGGCTCGAGCGGCTTCCTGGGGATCGATCGCATTCGCTAGATCGTCGGCAGCGCGGCGAAGCCGCTGCTCCCGTCATCGACATCCGGCTGCCGCTCGATGGCGCGGACCTGGGCGGGGCGCGGGCCGCGCGCGCAGGCGGCGATCACCGCCTCGACCGCGTCGTTCTCGCCGATGAGCAGCGCCTCGACGCTGCCATCGCGCCGGTTGCGCACCCAGCCGCGCAGGCCGTGCGCCAGCGCCTCGTCCTCGAGCCAGGCGCGATAGCCGACGCCCTGGACGCGGCCGTGGATGCGCAAGCGGATCGCTTCGATCATCGGCGACTCAAGCGAATTCGAGGATGATCTCGTCGACCGCGAGGCTGTCGCCGATCCTGGCACGGATCTTCGCCACCGTGCCGTCGCGCTCGGCGCGCAGCACGTTCTCCATCTTCATCGCCTCGACGGTGGCGAGCGCCTCGCCGGTCTTGATCTCCTGGCCCTCGGCCACCGCAAGGCCGACGAGCAGGCCGGGCATCGGCGAGAGCAGGAAGCGCGAGAGATCCGGCGCCTGCTTCACCGGCATATGGGCGAGGAGGGCGGCGGCGCGCGGCGCCAGCACGCGGACCGTGGTGGCGCCGCCGCCATGGGTCAGGCGGAAGGCGGTCCCGTCGCGGTCGATCTGGAAGATGAGGTCGCGCCCGTCGATCGCCGCGGCGAACACCGGCTTGCCGGGGCGCCAGTCGAGCGCGACGCGATGCGTGGCGCCGGCGAGCATCACGGCATAGCCGTCCTCGGCTTGCGTCACCGTCACGGGATGGCGCTCGTCACCGGTGCAGACCACCCATTCGCTGCCGACCACCGCCCCATGGCCGGGCAGCTGGCCGGAAATGCGCGCCTCGTGCTCGGCCATCCTGCGGCGCAGCACCGCGGCCACCGCGATCACCGCCGCCTGCTCGAGCGCCGGCAGGCTCTCGCCGGCGAAGCCGCCGGGGAATTCTTCGGCGATGAAATCGGTCGAGAGGGCGCCGTCGCGGAAGCGCTGCTTGCCGAGCACCGCGGCGAGGAAGGAGATGTTGTGCAGGACGCCGCGGATGTAGAAGCGGTCGAGCGCTTCGCCCATGCGGGCGATCGCCGCGGCGCGGGTGTCGCCGCGCGTCACCAGCTTGGCGATCATCGGGTCGTAATGCAGGCTGATCTCGGCGCCCTCGAAGACGCCGGTATCGACGCGGATATCGTCGCCCTGCGGCGGCTGATAGCGCACCAGCCGGCCGATCGACGGCAGGAAGCCGCGCAGCGGGTCCTCGGCATAGATGCGCGTCTCGAGCGCCCAGCCCCGCAGCTCTACGTCCTTCTGCTGCAAGGTCAGCCTCTCGCCGCCGGCGATGCGGATCATCTGCTCGACGAGATCAAGCCCAGTGACCCATTCTGTCACGGGATGTTCGACCTGAAGTCTCGTATTCATTTCAAGGAAATAGAAGTTCTTGTTACGGTCGACGATGAACTCGACCGTGCCGGCCGAGCGATACTCGACCGCCTTGGCGAGGGCGACGGCCTGGGCCCCCATCGCCGCCCGCGTCGCGGCGTCGAGGAAGGGACTCGGCGCCTCCTCGACGACCTTCTGGTGGCGGCGCTGCACCGAGCATTCGCGCTCGCCGAGATGGATGATATTGCCATGGGCGTCGCCGAGCACCTGGATCTCGATATGGCGGGGATGCTCGATGTATTTCTCGACGAAGACGCGGTCGTCGGCGAAGCTCGACCGCGCCTCGCTGCGCGCCGCGCGGAAACCCTCGCGCAGCTCGCTGTCGTCATGGGCGATGCGCATGCCCTTGCCGCCGCCGCCGGCCGAGGCCTTGATCATCACCGGATAGCCGATCTCGCCGGCGATGCGCGCCGCTTCCTTGTCGTCGGCGATGATGCCGAGATGGCCGGGTACGGTCGAGACGCCGGCCGCCTTGGCCAGCTTCTTCGACTCGATCTTGTCGCCCATCGCCGCCATGGCGGAGGGCGAGGGGCCGATGAAGACGATGCCGGCTTCCTCGAGCGCGCGGGCGAACTCCGCCTTCTCGGAGAGGAAGCCATAGCCGGGATGCACCGCCTCGGCGCCGGTCTGGCGGCACGCCGCGATGATGCGGTCGCTGCGCAGATAGCTCTCCGACGAGGGCGGCGGCCCGATGCGCACCGCCTCGTCGGCGGCGCGGACATGCAGCGCATCGGCATCGGCGTCGGAATAGACCGCCACCGTCTTGATGCCCATGCGGCGCGCCGTACGGATCACCCGGCAGGCGATCTCGCCGCGATTGGCGATGAGGATTTTGGAGAACATTTTAGGGAGCAACTTCTGCGGGTAGCTTGGCACGGATGCTTCGCAAGATATCAGATGCCCAGCGGCATGCGTCGTCTGCATCCTTGACGGACGGGTCGATCACAGCGGTTCCTGGGTATCGATCGATCCAATTGTCGTAAGCCGCTGTCAATACGGCGGCTTCGCCGGTCGCACGCTCAAGGCTGGGGTCTATCTTGGCACAATCTTCGCCAAGCCTACAAAGATTGTGGGTCTTCTTGGGTTTAACGCTGTGCCAAACGAGAAATGCCTTCAATGTCTTCTCGGCGCTTTGGTGGCAAAGGTACAGCGTTTGATCGACCAAAGGCGGCGCCGCTCGATTGAGCACGAGAGCCGCCCGCAGATCGGATTCAGCAATTGTCAGCCATGCCCGGCACCGTCGGACTTTTTCCGCATCAGGGGGCATACAGAATCTTGCCTTCTGCGTCGATCGTTCCCGACAACGAGGCTCGTAAATGCCGGCGCCGTTCGAAGCTCGATCGCCGCCAGAGCAAGATATCGGCGGCAATTCCGGTTCCACCCAGGACCTTGCATGCCGTACGTGGGTCGAGAAGCGAGGACGGCGCATCATCCGGCATGATCAGCATCAAATCATAGTCGCTGTCCGGCCCCGCCTCGCCGCGGGCGTGCGAGCCGAAGAGATAGACCTTCTCGGAGTGGAAAGCCTCGACGAGACGGTCGACGATGAGCGCCAGCGACGGGTCCGTCGTCTCGATGTGCGGTCTGTCGCGATTGCCGTCCATCTCAGCAGCCTATCACAATGGGATGTTCGCGTGCTTCTTCCATGGGTTGCTGAGCCGCTTCTCGCGCAGCATGGCAAGCGAGCGGCAGATGCGGCGACGGGTGCCGCGCGGGGTGATGACGTCGTCGAGAAAGCCGCGGCTGCCAGCGACGAAGGGGTTGGCGAATTTGGCGCGGTACTCCTCGGTGCGCGCCTCGAGCTTGGCGGGATCGCCGGCATCGCCGCGGAAGATGATCTCGACGGCGCCCTTGGGCCCCATGACGGCGATCTCGGCGGTCGGCCAGGCGAAGTTAACATCGCCTCGCAAGTGCTTGGAGCTCATGACGTCATAGGCGCCGCCATAGGCTTTCCTAGTGATCACGGTGACCTTCGGCACGGTCGCCTCGGCGAAGGCGAAGAGCAGCTTGGCGCCGTGCTTGATGATGCCGCCATATTCCTGCGCCGTGCCGGGCAGGAAGCCGGGCACGTCGACGAAGGTCAGGATCGGGATGTTGAAGCAGTCGCAGAACCGCACGAAACGCGCCGCCTTCTTGGCGCTGTCGATGTCGAGGCAGCCGGCGAGGACGAGCGGCTGATTGGCGACGATCCCCACGGTCGAGCCCTCCATGCGGGCGAAGCCGATCAGGATGTTCCTTGCGTAGTTCGGCTGCAGCTCGAAGAAATCGCCCTCGTCGACGATCTTCTCGATCAGCTCTTTCATGTCATAGGGCTTGTTCGGATTGGCCGGGATCAGCGTGTCGAGCGACGGCTCGATGCGCTCGGGGCTGTCCTCGCTCGGGCGCACCGGCGGCTTCTCGCGGTTGGAGGCGGGGAGGAAATCCATGAAGCGGCGCAGCTGCAGCAGCGCCTCGACGTCGTTCTCGAAGGCGAGGTCGGCGACGCCCGAGCGCGTGGTATGGGTGACGGCACCGCCGAGCTCCTCTTGCGTCACCGTCTCGTGGGTTACCGTCTTGACGACTTCCGGGCCGGTTACAAACATGTACGAGCTATCCTTCACCATGAAGATGAAGTCGGTCATGGCCGGCGAATAGACGGCGCCGCCGGCGCAGGGGCCCATGATCAGCGAGATCTGCGGCACCACGCCCGAGGCCTCGACATTGCGCTGGAAGACGTCGGCATAGCCGGCGAGCGAGGCGACGCCTTCCTGGATGCGGGCGCCGCCGCTGTCGTTGAGGCCGATGACCGGCGCGCCGACCTTCATCGCCTGGTCCATGATCTTGCCGATCTTCTCGGCATGCGCCTCGGAGAGCGAGCCGCCGAAGACGGTGAAATCCTGGCTGAAGACGAAGACGAGGCGGCCATTGATCGTGCCATAGCCGGTGACGACGCCGTCGCCCGGGATCTTCTGCTCGGCCATGCCGAAATCCGCCGAGCGGTGCTCGACGAACATGTCCCATTCCTCGAAGCTGTCGGGATCGAGCAGCACCTCCAGCCGCTCGCGCGCGGTGAGCTTGCCCTTGCCGTGCTGCGCCGCGACGCGCTTGCCGCCGCCGCCGGCGCGCGCCGCCGCCCGCTTGTCGTCGAGTTGGCGCAGAATGTCCTGCATGGGCGGGCGCTCCCCGTGTGGCCGGTTTGGCGATCATTCGGGAGATATCATCAACCGAAAGAGAGTGCCAGCCTGCGTTGGCTGAGCCGCCAGCGCGTTAAGTCACATAGGGCCGTATTCGTTCAGCGAAATCGTCCTGGGTGATCTGGTCGGTCGTCAGCTCTTCCACCCAATGACCGAGTTCCTCGTCATCCTCCTTGATCCAGCGATAGCCATTGGCTTCGATGAAAGTCAGCGCTGCGGTTAGCGCAGTCCGTTTGTTTCCTTGCTCGAAGGCATGATTCTTCGCCAAGCCATAGAGCAAGGTCGCCGCCAACCGAACGATGTCCTCCTCGTCCTCGTAAGCCCAAAGGTTTATCGGCCGCGCCGCCGCGCTTTCGAGCAGATCCGGCTGACGGAGAAAGTGTCTCTCGCCGGTCTCTTCCACCTCCAGCCTGTTGATGTCGATAATTTCGGCGGCAGAGAGCCAGATCGGCTCATTTTGCAAGATAGGCGCGCGCCTTCTTCGTGCGCTCCATGACGCTCTTGCTGATGGCGCGCGTATCGGCCTTGCGCTCTTGCGCTTTGGTCGCGAAGACAGGTCGCGTCCGCTGAGCGCTCTTGCGCTTCGCCTCCGATTTCGCTGCCGTCATGACGCGCCTCTATTTGTGCCGAGAACCAAAGAGAATTGGTCCCCTGCGGATGCCTTGTCAACGCAAACGTTCCCGGATCGTTCGCGGAGGCGATCGAGCTCTGGTCGTCGGGCGATGCGGGACGCTATGCTCGGCGGAATCTTTCCGAGGGCGATTTGCATGACCGGCGCCGAAATCCCTGTTGCCCACACCCCTATCGAAGGCCCTGCCGTCTGGCAGGGGCCGCTTATCGACTACCGAACGGAGGACATGCATGTGCTCTCGGCCGACGAGGTGGCCGAGATCGACGCCGCGTTGCGTCATCTGCGATCGCTCGGCGAGGTCGATTTCCCCGACATCACGTCGGCGCGTTTTCCGCTGCCGACGCTCGGCGCCGTTCTCGACAGGCTCGGCCATGCGCTGCGTCATGGCCGCGGCTTCCTGCTGCTGCGCGGCCTGCCGCGCGAGCGTTATGCGCTCGACGACATCGCGCGCATCTATTTCGGCCTCGGCGCCCATATCGGCCGACCGC
>WNFC01032635.1_pt1 | contig 11765 bp, 7 predicted proteins | sample 5400541 | NCBI WGS metagenome assembly WNFC01 (sample SAMN13153342, study PRJNA577476) | soil metagenome | isolation source: 120 cm saprolite under Douglas fir tree site 2 hole 2 replicate 1 | place: USA:California | collected 2015-04-18 | reverse complement strand
CTCTTCTCACCTGCCTACCTGGAAAGCCATCCTATTCGCTCTGTTTCACACGACCAGGAGCTTTCAGAGGAAGATGAGGAGCTTCTTATCAGCCACCTGCGCGACCTGGGGTATGTTTAGTTGATCTGCGGGATGCCTGGCAAGTTAGAGGTAGAAGGGAGGATACCCTCCCTTTGGGAGATATGCTATTGCATGAGTGATGCGCCTGAACAGCTACCACGGGATCTTTCATCGCACCCGCCACGCCGGAGGCAATTCTTCTCCATTGCCCATGCTATTGAGAAGGAAGCAATGGCGCAGCTACCTGTGTCCGGAAATCTCGCCCACGAAGGCAACCAGGGGACAATAAACCAGGTAGATGTACCGGGCCAGCAGACATCGCCTCTGCTAGGCCTCCCTATGCAAGCGTATAAGGAAGCAGACACATTACTGCTTCCCCGCGTACCCGTGCAGGCGTACGAGGAAGCAGACACGTTACTACTTCCCAGCACTCCTAATCCTCTCCCAAGCATCCCCGCGCGACCACAAAAAGGAAAGCCCGCCTCTCGTAATGGGGTCTGGAAACCCGGAACTTTTGGCTTCAATGACACCAGTGCTAGCCATGATGCGGTTCCCCAACTCAGCTGGCTTGAGACGGTGCCGATGATGGTGCTTACCGGCATCTCCCAGGCGCAGGGGGAGTCCAAACCGGTGATGCAATCGGAGATCTCGGGCGCGGCGGGTGCAGCAGGTTTAGTAGGACTTGGCAATATCCTTGGGACGGTATTTAAGTACATCAGCACGTTTCTGATACAGTATGCCTTTGGCCCAGGTATCTATGGCATCTATACGCTGGCCACGTCCCTGGTGAACCTGGTCTCTTCCGTCTTCAACCTCGGCCTGGACGATGCCATGGTGCGCTATGTTGCAATTTATCGCGCCAAAAAGAAGGCAACTTCGCTGCAAGGCCTGACCATCTTCTGTACATCCCTGGCTGGAATCGCGGGCCTGATCGGCGCCCTACTGCTGCTTTTCTTCACACCATCCCTGATGACCCTCGATGCGAGCCTGCATGCTAAATCTTTTGGTGGTAAAAATTCCTTTGCTCAAGTTGTTCCTGTGCTGCAGATGATGGCTCCCCTTGTCCCGCTCTTCTGTATGCAGACCGTCTGGGTAGGCGGGCTGCGAGGCTTTAAGGCTTTCAAGTGGCGTGTCTTAGCGGCGAATATCCTACAGCCCGTTGCGCTAATTTTGCTCTTATTAGGCGTGATTTTTTTCTTTTACCAGCTCGGAATTTACGGCGTTGCCATTGCGTTACTCGTGAGTACGGCGTTCAGTGTAGTGCTCAACCTGTTCTTTCTTTTTCGCCAGGTCTCTCGGGTTGCTACAGCAGAATCCAAACAGTACGAAGTGCGCGAGTGGCTTGGCTTTGCCTCGTTGAACTTTTTAACAACGATCATCGATACGGTACTGGATTCTATCGATACCATATTGCTGGCTGTCTTTAGCATTCCTTTCATTGAGATCGGGCAATATGGAGCTGCACTGAGATACAGTATATTTATTTCTGTGCCGTTGCTCTCCCTGAACAACATCTTCGCTCCAACCATTGCAGAGCTGCACAGCAAGGGCGAAAGACGAAAACTGGAATCGATGTTTAAGGTTGTCACAAAATGGACGGTCTCGTTTAGCCTCCCCATTTTTCTGATAGTGACGCTGTTCTCTCCATACTTGCTGGGTCTCTCTGGACGGGATTTTGTGCCGGCCTGGCCTTTGCTCATCGCGTTCGCGATTGGGGGCCTGATCAATGCTGGGACAGGCGCCGTCGGCTATATGCTCTTGATGACCGGCCATAATAAACTTTCGTTTATTAACTCCTTAGTAGCCGTGGCAACCAATATTGGTCTGGGCATCGTGCTCACGCCTCGTTATGGTGCGATGGGCACCGCTATCAGTACCGGCCTGGCGATCTGTGTGCTGAATCTGATGCGGCTGCTCCAGGTGAGGCTGATACTTAAGATGCAGCCATATCGTTGGGATACGCTCAAACCTTTGTGCGCGGGTTTGATCAGCGCCCTACTCATAGGTGGTGCGCTTTTCCTGCTCAGGAATTTCACGTTATCCAGGGTGTTGGGGCACGCAATCCTTCCCGCACAGCTGTTGTTAATACCTATCTTTCTGGCACTCTATGTCGAATTGCTTATCCTGTTTAAGGGAAGCCCGGAAGATGAAATCGTGGTCAACTCGCTGCGCAAGAAGTTCTTGCGCGGCAAAAAGTAATCAACATTCGATCAAGAAGAGGTTTAGTATGCGTACCGTTATTTTTGGCGTCGATGGACTGACTCGAATCGAAATACCCACCGCTCACTCCCCCCGCGTGGACATCGCTCTCCACGGGTTTGAAGCCTGCTCGTCACGGCATCTATGATTTCTGGACCTATGATGATCAGCGGGAACCCGGCAAGCCCCGCAAGGCGCATGTGCTGACACGGCGCAGAGCAGGAAAGGCCATCTGGACTATCCTGAGCGAGTATGGTAAACAGGTACTCGTCGTCAATGTACCCGCAACCTACCCGGCGGAGGCCGTCAACGGGATCATGGTCAGCGGCTATATGACCCCGAGCGCCGGCGTCGATTTTACCTATCCGGCGGCCTTCAAAGATGAAATCTTTCGCGTTGTACCCGATTATGTCATCGACCTGGGTAGTGTATACGAACGATTGAAGATAAGCGGGAAAGTAGGGCCGCTGGTGGATACGATAGTGAGCATGACAGAGGCTCGCATCAAGCTCACCATGTACATGCTTAAGGAGAAGCCGTGGGATTTCTGCTACCTGGCCTTCATCGGCGCAGATCGTTTGCAGCACCCGCTCTGGGAAGAGGTCATTGCGCTTGATCCGCGTACGAATCGCTACTTCCGCTTGCTGGATGCCGCGCTCGGGCAAATCCTGGAACAGTTGGCGCCGGAGGATGCCCTCTTCGTCGTCTCCGATCATGGCTTCGGCGGGCACATGAGCTATTTTGACATCAACGAATATCTTTTTCAGAAGGGCCTGCTTGCGCTGGGAGCCGGTGTTGAGGTTGATCGTCGCAGGTCCAACCGCGCCGCTCAATTTCGAAGTTTCGTGACCAGCTTAGGGCTGCGCTCGGCGGCGCGCAAGCTGAAAAGATCGCTGAAAACGGCGGGCGTTTGGAAGACCGAGAAGTTTGCGCTGGGTGGCCTCAATCGACCTGCGCTTGAGGATATCGATTGGGAAAGAACCCTGGCATTTGTACCCTCCTTCTCAGGTTTTCCATCCGGTTTTGCCGATATCTTCCTGAGCCCTGATATGACAGATGAGCAAATAGCCGACCTGCGTGAAGACCTCAAGCGTCAGAAGGACCCGGTAAGCGGCAAGCCCTTGATCGATGAGATCTACACCAACGAAGTTTATGGCGAAGGGCCGTATGTCCTGCGCGAGCCGCACCTCCTGCTGCTGCCCAATGAGGGCGTTACCTTCCGCCTAGAATTAGGCAACCGGCGCATATGGGAGTATCTCGGTAAATCCTTTGGTTCGCATCACAAGGACGGGGTGCTCTATGCCTATGGTGGTCCGTTCAAGCGTGGCTTCAAGGCTCCAAATGCAGAGATATACGATCTCGCACCAACGTTGCTGCACGCTATGGGGTTGCCATTGCCACATGCGTTTGATGGGCGTGTGCTTGACGAGTTGTTTGTGGAGAAAAAGCAGAGAGCGTCAGCGCCGAGCATAGTAGACAGTGGTGCGGATGGTGGTATGACAAGGCGTAAACTCCAGAAGTTGCTAGAGGTGTAAGTAAGGCTACCTGGCCCCTGAAGCTAGAAGGAATACTATCATGCGTACAGTCATTTTTGGCGTCGATGGCTTGACATTTCGCATTATCAAGCCACTAATCGAGCGGGGTGACCTGCCTAACTTTCAGAAAGTCGCACAGCAAGGCTGTGAGGCGATCCTCGAGTCAAAATATCCACCACTTACCCCTCCTGCCTGGACTTCGCTCTCAACAGGGTTAAAACCCGCGCGTCACGGTGTCTATGACTACTGGATTTATGGCGACGAGGAGAAGCGCGGCATTACACGCAGCGTGCATGTCCAAACCAGGCGCCGGGCAGAGAAGGCCATCTGGAACATCCTGAGCGAGTACGGTAAGCAAGTGCTGGTGATCAATATTCCCGCTACCTACCCGCCGGAGGCTGTCAATGGGGTTATGGTAAGTGGCTACCTGACACCTGGGACTGATGTTGATTTTACCTATCCTACCGCCTTCAAAGAGGAACTGTTACGTGTCGCCCCCTCGTATCAACTGACGCCAGGAGCCGAATACGAAAGCCTGCGATTGAGACTACAGGTGAGACAAATGGTTGATGTGTTGGTGCGTATGACCGAGGAGCGCACCAGGCTCATCATGCACCTGTTGAAAGAGAAACCCTGGGACTTCTGCTACCTGGCGTATATCTGCTCGGATCGCCTGCAGCACCAGTTGTGGGAAGAGGCCATTGCACTCGATCCTCGTACCAATGAGTATTATAAGACGCTGGATCATGCCCTGGGCTTGATTTTGGAACAGCTTGGACCAGACGATGCCCTCTTCATCGTTTCAGACCATGGCTTTAAAGGACATAGCAGCTACTTTGACATCAATGAGTATCTCAATCAGAAAGGCCTGCTCAAGATGGATGCGAGGATTCAGACTGCACGCAGGAAGGCGGGATATGCCAGCACCATCAAACGTATGGCAAATAAAGTTGGGCTGCGCCAGGTGGCCCGCAAGATAAAACGTTCGCTCAAGGCGGCCGGAGTGTGGGAGAATGCAGGCGTCGATCCCAACCGACCGGTGCTCGAGGATATCGATTGGGATAAAACACGTGCATATGTGCCTTCTTTCTCAGGCTTCCAGGGTGGTTACGCGGATGTATTCTTGAGTCCCGATATGACCGATGAGCAGATTGCCGACCTGTGCGAGGACCTGCGGCGTCAAAAAGACCCCAAGAATGGCACACCGCTGCTCGATGAGATCTACACCACAGAGGTGTTTGGGAAGGGCCCTTACGCTCCTCGCGAGCCACGCTTGTTGCTCCTGGCCAATGATGGCATCACCTTCCGTATGGAACTGGGAAACACGCGTATATGGGAGGATATCGGCAAGACGTTCGGCTCCCATCACAAAGATGGCGTGTTGTATGCCTATGGCGGTCCCTTCAAGCATGGCTTCAAGGCTACGAATGCACAGGTCTATGACCTTGTGCCGACGGTGCTGCAGGCAATGGGGTTGCCGTTTCCCTACACGTTCGATGGGCGTGTGCTCGGTGAGTTGTTTATAGAGAGCAGGCAGATAGAAAGAAGCCTTGTGGGCGTGGGGGATAGCGCTGCAGAAAGTGGGCTTGCTCATCGCAGGCTCAAAAAGCTACTAGATGAATAGCGGCCTGGTTGTAATTTTAGAAAGAGGTATGTAGTGCGTACAGTTATTTTTGGAGTTGATGGACTGACATTTCGTATCCTGCATCCGCTCATCGAACGAGGGGAACTTCCCAACTTCCAGAGGTTAGCTCGGGAAGGCTGCGAAGCGGTACTTGAATCGAAGTATCCGCCGCTCACGGCCCCCGCGTGGACCTCACTTTCGACGGGCTTGAAACCTGCCCGTCACGGCGTCTACGATTTCTGGGAGTATGAAGATCAACGTGAACCTGGAATGGCGCGGAAGGCTTCGGTGGTGACTCATCGCAGGGGAGGGAAGGCTATCTGGAACATACTCAGCGAGTATGGCAAACAGGTGCTGGTCATTAATGTTCCTGTGACCTATCCGCCCGAGACGGTCAATGGTATCATGGTCAGTGGGTACATGACACCGAGTGCTAATACCGATTTTACCTACCCTGCTGCATTCCAGGAAGAGCTCTTCCGTGTCGTGCCCGACTACGAAATAGATATCGCGCTACGTGAAATATTTGTTGGCAAGGTGGAAGAGAGGACCAGGCGGCTTATCGACGCGGCGATACATATGACAGAACTGCGTATGAAGCTCATTATGTATTTGCTGAAAGAAAAGCCCTGGGACTTTTGTTATGTAGCCTTTGTCGGACCAGACCGCTTGCAACATCCATTGTGGGAAGAAATCAACGCTCTCGATCCCCGCACGAATGCATACTTCCGGATGTTGGACACTGCGCTTGGACAGATCTTAGACCAGCTTGGGCCAGAAGATACGCTTTTTGTGGTTTCTGACCATGGATTTCAAGGTATCAGGCGTTCGTTTGACATCAATGAGTACCTGTACGGCAAAGGGCTACTGAAGCTGCATTCCAGTTCTGAACGGGACCAGGCGAGCCGCTTCGCCGATTTCAAGTATACGCTGAAGCGTTTAGGTCTCCTCTCGCTGGTACGCAAGGCGAAGAAAGCGCTCAAGGGTGCCGGTGTTATTAAGAAGAAAAGGGACGGCGGCCTGTATAAACCGGTGCTGTCCGATGTTGATTGGACGCAGACAGTGGCTCACGTGCCGTCTCTTTCTGGCTATGGTGGGGGGTATGCGGATATCTTCTTTAGTCCTGAGATGAGTAAGGAGCAGATCGCCGAGCTATGCGAGGACCTCAAGCGCCAGAGGGATCCAATTAGTGGCAAACCTTTGATCGATGCTATCTATACCAACGAAGTCTACGGCGTAGGCCCGTATGCTCTGCACGAACCCCATCTCTTATTGCTGCCTACCGATGGCATTACCTTCAATATGAGCCTTGGCAATAAACGGCTCTGGAGTGATGTCAGCACCGGCAGGGATGCAAATAAAGGGCGCGGCTCGCACCAGAAAGACGGCGTATTCTATGCCTACGGCGGTGGTATCAAGCGGGGTTTCAAAGCGCCGAATGTAGAAATCTACGATCTTGTGCCAACGGTTTTACACAGCATGGACCTCCCTTTCCCTCACGAGTTTGATGGGCGCGTGCTTGAAGAAGTGTTTGTCGAGGGCCAACGAAACCAGAGTGAGCCTGGCGCAGGAGAAAGTGGCAACGGAGGTGGGTTAGCCAGGAGTAAGCTGAAGAAGCTGCTGGAGGCGTAGGGAGACTACTATTTTACTCATCCCATCCATCAGCCGTCGTCCTCGCTACCAGCATTGAGTATCGTTCCAACGCCAGTGGAAGTGACATTAGCACCAACATTTGGACCTGCATATGCTGCTGGCCCAAAGGGGTCGGCCCAACTGCTGTTGGTGTCAGAGAACACAAAGGCGAACGTGTGATTCCCACTGGGGAGGGTAGTGCTCACCTGAAATATTGCTCCATTGCTGTATGATCCACTTATGTAGCTCATTGGGTAAGCTGTATTGTCCACGTAGAGCAGTGCTTGTGTTGGCGCTTGATTTGCAGCCTCCGTGTAGGTTGTCTGGAAGGTGAAGAGCGTAGAACTATTCCCTGATGCAGGACTTACTGAGGAGTTGGTCAGCGTCATGGGGTTAATTTGTGGGTGCTCATCACCCTGGTAGTTGGCAACACCTGACCCATCATCGAAGCTGAAACGGTAATAGTGCTTGCCGATGAAGAGGGTATTCATGCTGTACTTGTACATGACACCTTTTACGTAGTCAGTGCCCCCGGTTGATGCCATGGCGTATGGCACTCCGTCAACTTCGATCACCGTGCGTGTAGGCGGTGTATTGGTTGGTGATTTGTATTTAGCGACGAATGTTACAGTTGTTCCCGGCAGTGTCACTTCATTAACAATGCTCCTGTTCACCTCGAAAGGATGCACCTCTGGCCCGAAGAAAGGAACGCCGTTGACGGGAAAAGCTGCGGTGCCGCCACTCGGAATCGAGAACCTAAACGTGAATCCGTGTGTGCCTGCACCGAGTTTGGTACTGTACTGGTACAAGTAACCTCCCTTTGTTTTTCCTATTCGAGCCATTGGATAGGTAGAGCTGTCGATAGTCACATTGGCCACGCTGGGAATTTGTTGTGGCGTATAATAAAGTCAAAGAAATCCATGAGATCGCTAGTTTGCGCCAATGCGTCGCGTTGTCCCAGGTTAGGAAGACTCCAGTTTTCCTCGATGAACTTGTCAAACGAGGCAAACTCTCCCTGCTGGTGCGAGATATATCCTGCTTTAGCGTAAGGCGAGATAACAATCAGCGGTGTACGTGGACCAAGGCCAAAAGCATCAAGTTGTGGCGGCGGCACATGGTCATAGAAGCCGCCCCAGTCGTCCCAGGTGAGGAGGATCGCGGTATTGGCCCAGTAGGAACTCTTCATGATGTTTGATACTATTCCAGTAACAAAATTCTGGCCCAGCTGCAGCAATTGTGCAGGATGATCGCTCTGTCCTGGAGGGGGCGTGACCCAGGAGACATCGGCGAGATTGCCAGATTGTATATCGGTTGTAATCTGGTTAACGTTCCGTATATCATTTGGTGAGCCTGAGAGAGTTTGAATGAAACTGGGAGCATCCCAGTTGCCCCCCGTTGAGTAGAACTTCCATGAGACACCATTCTGCTGGAGAATATTTGGGAGGCTATTTATATTGTAGCAGGGATAAGTCCAAAGATGGTTGTCTGCCGGGTTTTTCGAATACGCCAGTGTATTCTGTGTCGAGTTGCAAGATTTGGGGGTACTGGTAGTGTCAATACCGCCAGATTGCGCTGTAACCATCGCGATGTGGTTGGGTGTGCTACTGCTTGCCATAGAGGTGAAGAAGTTATCGCTTAGTCCAAACTGTTGTGCGAATGCCCAGTAATTGGGAATATCGTCCTTCGTATATTGGACGTAGCCCTCCGCTGGGAATTCGTCCATTGCGCCGTTATCCATGGAGGCATAGGCGGCGGGGCTTGTGTGGTCGAGATCACCGCGTGGCGGGTTGCTAGCAAATGGCAAATTACCGCTGCCGTTGGCGCCTGGAAATCTGCCGAAGTAATTATCGAAGGTATGATTCTCCATCATAATGATGACGACATGCGTAATGGGAGTTGTGGTTGCATGTTGGTTTACCTGGGCCCGAACAGGGTGCGAGGAGAATACTGGGGGCATCCTCAAAGCCCCTATAAGCAAAATACATACAAAGACCAGAAGAATATTCAAGCGTTTGAAATGATACATAGGTGCCCCCCAAAGATAGTTTGGATTAGGTATTGTCCAACGGTCTACCCTTTCCACTCGTTGGTATGACTAATTCATAGCCGCATCGGTCTCCGTGTCTCCACCCTTACCAAGATAGATTGTGGTTCCGGCTGGAACAGGTTGGGCGTTTGCTCCCACGTCAGGCCCAGCGTATACCTTAGGGTTAAAGGGATCAGCCCAGCTGGTCCGAGTATCACCAAAGACGAAGAAAAACGAATGTTTCCCGCTGGGTAATGTCGTTTGTACCTGGAAGACTGCTCCAGTACTGTAGGAACCCGAGACAAGCTGCATTGGATAGCTCGTGTTATCTACGTAGAGCAGAGCCTGTGCGGGAGCTTCACCGTTCACCTCAGTATAGGTCGTCTGGAAGGTATAAACGGTTGAACTTGTCCCCGATGTTGGAGTGACCGATGAATTTGAGAGCAGAAGCGTGGTAACCTGGGGGCTTGACGTGCTCTCGTATGTGGCAGGGCCAGATCCGTCATCAAAGATGTAACGATGATAGTGTACACCTACAAAAAGTGAGTTCAGGCTAACCGAGTAAGTCACTCCAGTCTTATAGTTGGTGCCACTTGTCCGCTGCATGATGTAGGGGATGCCATCAATATCGATCTCTGTTCGCGTTGGAGCGATGTTTTTAGGTGATGTATATGTGGCATTGAAGGTAATAGTCTGACCTGCCAAAGCGACGTTCGGAACGACTCCTGCACTGGCGTTACCTACGTTGAATGGGTACACCTGGGGACCATATAGCGGTACGCCATTGTCCGGCAGATTGACCGTGCCCCCCTGTCCGTCAGAAAAGGCATAGCTGTAGGTGTGTGATCCCGCCCCTAGTTTCGTCTTGTACTTATAAAGAGTGCCTCCCCCACCGACTGGTCCTACAAGTGACATAGGATAGGCTACGCCGTCAACAAGCACATTATGCACGGCAGGAGTTCCAGACCCCACGTAAATGATACTGTAGGAGAATGTTTGGGTCTTCCCTCCAACAAAGGGGTTGAGCGATTTATGGAGTGCGTTCCCTCCACTCACTCCTGCCTGTCCTTTGGGTATCTGCAGTATTGAAGAGTAGGGAAGCTGGTTGAGAATCAACGGCGGTTGAGGCGCCTGGTTGAAGTCGAAGAAATCCATCAAGTCGCTTGTGCCTGGAAGCGAGTCGCGTTGACCAAGGCTCGGTAGACTGAAATCCTCTTCGAGGAACTTGACGAACGAGCTAAATTCTCCCTGCTGATGAGAAATATAGCCCTGCCTGGCATAGGGCGATATGACAAGTAATGGAACGCGTGGCCCCAATCCTACCCCATCGATCTGGGGCGGCGAAACATGATCGTAGTAGCCCCCCCAGTCATCCCAGGTGACGAAGATAGCGGTACTACTCCAGTAGGAGCTGTTCATGATGGTATTGACGACGGTGGTCACAAAATTCTGACCGGCCTGCAGAGGTATCGGCGGATGATCGCTTGCATTGGCAGGTGGAGTGAGCCAGGTTACATTGGCCATGTTTCCTGCCGTCACATCTTGCGCGAATTGATTGGGATTATTGACGTTGTTCGCCGATTGGTAGTCCGACTGGAGCAGAATAGGAGCATCCCAGATATTTACTGCACTGTAGTACTTCCAGCTTATGCCAGCGGCATCAAGTTCCTTAGGCAAGCTATTGATATTGTAGCAGGGATAGCCCCAGAAGGCTTTACCCGAAGCTGCTTTAGAATCCATCAGGTCATTCTGTATCGAATTGCAGCCGTTTTCAGGAGTCGATGCGAAGATACCGCCGTTCTGTGCTGCGACCATCGCGATGTGGTTGGCTGCGCTATTGGTCGCCATGGATGTAAAGAAGTTATCGCCCAGGCCGAACTGTTGAGCATAGCTCCAATAATTGGGGATATCCGATTGTGTATACTGGATATGTCCTCGCTCTGGAAACTCATCCATTTTACCCCCATCCATAGCGGCAAACAGGGATGGCCCATCGTGATTATAGTCCTCTGTGGGATTGCCTGCGCGCGGCAGATTCGATACGCCGTTTGCCCCGGGGTATCGCCCGAATAAGTTGTCGAACGTGTGATTTTCCATCATGATGAAGACGGCATGCTGGATGGGAGTCGTCGCTGTATAGTGACGACCGCTCGCGTGGGCGGGCTGGAAAAGGTGAGAAGGGGTCACAAACCATGCTACACTTCCCAGCACAATTGCCACAACTGCCATGGTGTGCCACCGGCTACTAGTACGCATACATCCTCCGTTTGCTACCTGTCCAGGGCGGGTCTCCGCCAGGAGAATTCCTATCCCTCTGTCTCGACTGATTCATTGTTGCTATATCGTTATCCAGAGATATTCCAGGGGTCTTGCGCGCCGGTCGGGGTAATAATCGTACCCGCTGGAACAGCTGTGGCCTTTACCGCTACATTTGGTCCAGAATACACGCCCGGCCCTGTAGGATCTGCCCAGGCGCTTTGGCCATCTCCAAAGACGAAGGAGTAGGTATGTATGCCGGTTGGGAGTGTGGTTGTCACCTGGTAAAGAGCACCTGTACTGTAGGTACCGGAAACGTGGCTCATTGGATACGCCGTGCTGTCTACGTAAAGTGTGGCCTGCGTTGGCGCGTTGCCCGCCGCATTCCAGTAGGTTGTCTGGAAAGTAAACTGGGTCGAAGTTGTCCCCGACG
>WNFC01023497.1_pt1 | contig 11765 bp, 13 predicted proteins | sample 5400541 | NCBI WGS metagenome assembly WNFC01 (sample SAMN13153342, study PRJNA577476) | soil metagenome | isolation source: 120 cm saprolite under Douglas fir tree site 2 hole 2 replicate 1 | place: USA:California | collected 2015-04-18 | reverse complement strand
TTTTTCATTCTGCTTTTCATCCTGCTTTTCGTTCTGCTTTTCAGTCTGCGCGGCTACTGTGACTTGCGTGTTATCCGGCAGACCATAAGCTCCGGATGCAACCACATGATCTCCGGCTTGCAGTCCTTCGGTGATTTGAACTTGATCGCCTTGGCGAATCCCTACGCTCACCGGCTTTTGATGGGCACGATTATCGGCCCCCACCACCATCACTGTAGTAGTTCCATCTTGTCCGGTCAGTAATGCTGCGGCTGGTATTACTAACGCATCGGGGATCGTCTGCGCCACCATGGAAAGTTGAACGCTTGTGCCCGGCTTCAGCCGCTGCTTGGGATTCTTGGCTTGCACCCAGACCTCGACCGTAGTGCTATTCGGATCCAGCGCAGGACTGACAACCGTGACTTTGGCATCGACCGGCTTACTCTCTCCCGGAACCGTGATGGTTGCTTTGTCACCTACTTTAAGCAGCTCGGCTTCCGGCTGTGGAATATGGGCCTTGGCGATGACTTGAGAAATGTCCATAACTGTGACAATGGGGGTGCCTGCGGCGGCCATCTCTCCGGGATAAAGTGGACGATCTGTGACCACGCCATCAATTGGACTTCGAATTTGGGAGTAACTCATTTGTGCTGCTGCTCCCAAGAATTTCCCCTTGGCGGATTCCAGTTGTCCAGCAGCGGATTTGAGCGCCTGCTGTTTGCCGGTAGCCATCAATGCGTCCAGATGCTTCTGTGCAATTTGGTATTGATTTCGGGCCTGCGTCAGATCGACGCCGGCTTGATCGAGTTCTTTGCGAGGGATGGCGCCCTGTTGAAAGAGTTCCTGCCGGCTGTTATAGATTTTCTGCTGCGCTTCCAGCATTTGTTTGGCCGCTTGTGTATCCAGTTGTGCCTTCTGGATTTCCTCCGGCAACTGGGCTGAAGTGGTGGTGGCATAGGTCGCTTCCGCCTGGTTGTAAGCTCCCTGGTTTTCCTGCGCGGCTGCAGCCAGATCGCGATTCTCCAAAACCGCTAACAGCTGACCCTTCCGAACGCGACTGCCGCGCTTGACGTAAAAAGCCTTCACCGGCGCACTGATTTTGGGCACGATGGCGGATTGCTGCAAAGGAAACAGAACAGCCTCCGCCGTGACCGTCCGCTGCAGGGTTGTCTTCTCGACCGTTGCTACTTGCACCGGGACAACCGGCGCTTTCTCGCCGGTATCTTTGGAGCAGCGGGAGAGGAATGAGAGGAACAACATCACTGCACAAAATATTCCGCCACGCCACCGAACGGAAGCCGCTCTCTTGTGGGTATCTCCCTCGGCGGCATCGCCATTCCTTACGCCATGCCGCGCTGGGATTGTGATAGCGCTCAGCGGGCAATCGTCTTTGATCGTTCGCCTCATAAAGGTGTCAGCCTAGAAATTTCCGGTCAATGTTTGCAGATTTGCTATCGCCATCCGGTAGCGAGCTTGCCCATCATTGAAGGCATTGCGCGCCATGTTCAGCGTATTCTGCGCGTCCACTACTTCCAGCACAGTAGCCTCTCCCGACTGGTAACGAAGGGTGATCAGACGCATACTATCCGCAGCCAGTTCAGTCGAGCGACTCAGCGATTCAAGTTGCTGACGAGCCGTTTGTGCCTCGTTGTAAAACGTCCGCAGGTTAGCGAGCAGTTGCCGCTGCACGAAACTCAATTCCACCCGCGCCTGGTCTCGCCGAAGGTCAGCTTGCTTCAGTTTGCTGCGATTTGATCCCCAGGTCCAGATGGGTAACTGCAGCGTGGCTACGGCTGAGTACCCCAGATTATGAATCGGCAATCCTGTGGCCGGATCGATACCGCGAGTTGCGAATCGATTGGCGTCGATGCCGTAAAAATAATCCAGAGATAAGGATGGTAGGAACCCATTCCAGGCAATGGCGACTTCCGAATTGGCTGCCTGCAGAGCGGAAGTGGCAGCACGGAGATCGGGATTTTTACGCGCGGCAGCGGTTTGGACTTCCGGGAATGCAGGCAGGGGCTCAGGAGTTTGCAGATCGTCTACAACGCTGAAGTTCTCGTTGAAATCGGGGAAGACGAGCACCGCGAGCTCTAGCCGGGTGCGATTCATTTCCAGCTCCGCTTGCTGCAAGTCGCGTTGCTGCTGCTGAAACTGGATCTCAGCTTTGATCACGTCGGAGTGCGCTACCTCGCCGCCGCGCTCGAGTTTCTGACTGATATCGAAAAAGTTTTGAGCCTCCGCTGCCGCCCGTTGTTGCGTAGCATATTTCCGCTGAGCCACCACAAACCCGTAGTAAGCCTGCACCACTGTCACCACTAAACCGCGAGCCGCAATCTCGGCACGTGCCTGGGCCACAGCCATGGCCGCCGAGGTGCGCCGATAGTCCGCCAGGTTCTGCAAAGAAATTTCCTGGTGAATATTTCCTTGACTGAGGTATTCATGCACCCCATTGGCGCCGACGAATTTCCCGGTCGGCGTGCCATTCCCTTGCGTGTAAAGAAACGAGGTGTTGTAGTTGACGTTGGGCAGAAGCGCGGCCCGGCTCTGCACACGATCTTCTTTTGCCAATCCAAATTCTGTGACCGCAGCACGATACTCAGGATTATTTTTTCGTGCCCGCGCCAGCGCGTCCTGTAAGGTCAGGGTCAACGGAGCGCTGTTGCTCACTTGATTAGGGCGAGGGCCGACCGTCGTTTGGGAGGGCGTTGTTTGCGACCAGACTGGAAACGAAATGATCGAAACCAGCAACGCCATTTTCAAAGTGCGATCAATGCTGCTGCGTCGTGACATGCCCATGTCTTTTACCACCAGCAAAAACGGTTAGATGATGCGGGAACGAACATTAAGAGAGGCTGAATGGATGCAGTCAACAGGAATTCAGTTGCTGCCGTTCAGCGGTAGTTCCACGGTCACACGGGTGCCTTGGGTAGGAGCGTTTTCGGCAGTAATGGTCCCGCCATAAGCCTCGACCAGGGCTTTTGCAATGGCTAATCCAAGTCCAAAACCGCCAGTGGCACGGGTTCTGGACGGATCTCCCCGGTAGAATCGCTCGAAGATGTGGGGCAAATCTTCAGGACGGATGCCGATACCATGGTCTTGAAAGATAATCCGCGCCGGACCACCATCCTTACGTGTTACAGCTACCTCAACCACCCCGCCTTCCGGGCTGTAGCGAACGGCGTTTTCCAGCAGGTTGAGCCACACTAGTTGCAGGTCCTCTGGATCGGCCCGTAAAAGCACCTTGCCATTGGTGGCAAGATGAATGCTGGTATGCCGCGACTGCGCCAGACCGCGGATTCTCTCGACAGCTTCTTCGCAGGTCGCAGTAATATCGATGAGCTCAAGGTCCCGCCGAAGCGCCCCGTGGGCCCATTGTTCAGCGCGAGCCAACCGCAACATCCACTGCAGAAGGCGCTCCAGCCGCTCCAGATCTTCCAGCGACTCCTGCACTCCGGCACGATATTCTTCCGAATTGCGAGGCCGGTGCAGTAGCGATTGCAAAGTGGACTTCAAGACAGCTACGGGCGTTTTGAGCTCATGCGCAGCGTTACCCATGAATTCACGTTGCTGCACGAACGAACGCTCCAACCGCTCCAGCATCGCGATCATGGAGTCGGTCAAAGGACGCAATTCGGTGGTCTGCTCGGCCTCCGCGGGCATGGGAAGCTCCCAATTTCGAGCCGAGACCAGCGCTGCCTGCGCAGCCAGACGCTGGAGTGGCAATAATCCTCGCCGAATTCCATAGAGTGACAACAAAACGGTCGCTCCCAGGAGGATGAGACTTGCTACAGCGATGAAAACTCCCGCCGCCCACGTCTGTTCCTGGACTCGGATGAGAGGTGACGCGTACACAATGGTCAACGCTTGAGGCTGGAAAAACTGTCCTTCTTCGCGATCCAGCACGGGAACATGGGACACTCGTGATACTCGGTAAGGGACATTGCCCAAAGTGAGGTTCCAATGATGGTCAGGTCCAGCAGGTATTTCCAGCCCCGCGGGCCAATTGGGAGAACGAGTGAGAAGGCCCGATCTCTCCGTCCATACCTCAAAAAAGTCCGGGTGATCGGGATCCAGTGAGCGGGGCACTAGAGAGTCGTCAAAGTAGAGGTTTCCGCTGGCATCTTCGGTATACCGCACGAGTGCAGCCACACTCATGGCTCGCGCTTGCAAGCCGGCGTCCAGCGCAGCTACGAGTCTGCGGTGGGTGTAGAACACGCCGGCAAAAAGAAGTCCGGCAGCCAGCAGGGCCTGGGAGATGACCACGGTCGCAATCAGTCGGCCTTTGATGGACTTGCTACGCAGCATGCCTCAATCCTGCAGGATATAACCCTGACCGCGAACGGTATGGATCAATTGCCTATCGGAGCCATCATCCAGCTTACGCCGCAGGCCGGAGATGTACACTTCGATCACATTGCTGAATTTTTCCCAGTTGTAGTCGTAGAGATGTTCCAGCAGCTCAGTTTTTGACACGACCGCGCCGGGGCGGTGCGCCAGGTATTCAAGCACACGATATTCCATGGCCGTGAGCATGATCGTCCGGCCGGCGCGCTGCACCGTGCGATTGGCGGTATTGAGTTGCAGGTCGCCAATTGTGACTACGGGCGAGGGTTGACCTTTGCCCCGGCGGATCAAGGCTTTAGTACGGGCCAGCAGTTCGCCCAGATCAAAGGGCTTGGTCAGATAGTCATCAGCCCCAGCATTCAGTAAAGCCACTATCGATTCTTTTTCGTCGCGGGCGGTCAACACCAACACGGGCGTATGTTGACCCGCCTGACGAATGCGAGTCAGTATTTGCATTCCATCCATTTCAGGCAGCATTAAATCTAAAAGCACGACATCATAAGTATTGGATTCGGCGAGAAAAGAACCTTCCTGGCCGTCAGTGGCAACATCTACTGCGTAACCGGCACTCTCACGCAGGCTGCGAGCAATATTTTCCGCCAGGCGCGGTTCATCTTCGACGATCAGTACGCGCACGATTTACCTCAACCGAGTCATCTGCACCGACCAAAACCGTTTTTAGCTGGCGGTGCGATTCCGAAGACCAAGGTCAGTTTTTCTTCTCCTGGGCCTTTTCTTTTGCCTCATCCGCCGGGCTCTCGATGTGGTCTTCTAATATCTTTCCGCTGTGGGCGTCCACGTTCACTTCATGGATGCCGTTTGGCATCTGGATGTCAAAAGAGTAAACCAGTCTCCCTTTTTCGGTTTCCCGCTCACCGCTCTTAACCGTGCCAGCTTCGCGTTCCAAAGCAATTTTCCGGGCTGCCGCCATGCTGATTGTTCGTCGCTTTGCGGGGGAAGTGCTTTTTGAAAGCGCGACCCCTTGCGAAAAAAAGATACAGAGTGCGAGCGCGGACGCCATTCTCCAGCTCATCGTAGTTGCTCCTAAAAAGATTTATCCCAACGCCAAAGATTAACGATACGAACATTAACTGGTCCTTAATTGTGGCATAGATAAACCAGCTACCTTTCGGGCCCGTTGTGGAACTGAAGTCCCGTTTTCGCAAAGCCGAGTTGGGAATGCCTTCTCGCACAATGCCTATGTTGAACTATCAATTGAGCTTGTCGCAGCCGCGTTCGGGGCGAAGCTTTGGCGAAAGACCTGCATACCGTCATGTTCCAGACTTATCAGAAAAGCGCGACACCCCGAACGATCCCGGCGACGGTGGCAAGGAAGTAGCCAAAGCCCGTACACGCGCAGCAGAACTTTCTCTGATTCAGTGACTCCCTTTGCATACCGTTAATGTTAGTAGGAGGAATTGCAGATGGTAAATCTAGATCAAATCAAAATCACACGACGCGATACCGAGGTTCTTAAACTTCTAGTGGAGGGGTGCAGCAACCGGGAAATCGCCGAGGAGTTACACATCAGCCCGAGAACTGTTAAGCAGCACCTGCGCACATTATTCCTCAGGGCATGTATTCGTGACGGCCGCAAACGAGTGAAGCTCGCGACAGCGATGTTTCTCAAGGAGCAAGCATGCAACCCTGTGAGTGCCTGACGACAAAAGAAATGCAAGTCGCTACTCTGGTATGGGAAGGACTCACCAACCGTCAGATTGCGGCGATTATTGGAACGTCCGAGCAGGTGGTAAAAAATTATCTGCGAACCACGTTCGACAAACTGGGTGTCTGGAGCCGATTGGAACTGGCGCTCTATGTGGCCCGGCAAGGGGGTGCAGGCTGGCGGGATACACGGAACCTGGCTTCGGAATCCGCTTTGCAGTCGGACCCAAGTGGTGTTTTGCCGCAGTCGGGTTAAGCATTCGTGTCCTATGGGCGGCGCGTCCTACGGGAGGGACATTCAACAGGGTGGCTCACTAACCCGCGTCACGAGGGCCGCCCCGCATGATTTAGGGCTAGTTATTCACAACCTGAGCCCTAGGTTCCCGCTGAAAGTAGGCTCCAGCGGCGTGGTTCATGGCAGTGACAGTTTGTTCGACAGAATCGGTGGTGAGCGGCTTCCAACGGGTTGCACAATTTCAGGGCATTAGCCTGTGGACGACAGGCATCTCTTTGAAAACGGGGATGCTAAATCCCTACGAAGATGGTTGACGCAAGACGCTCGGGGGGCTAGTACAGGCTCAATTCCTTCACCGTTCTCAATTGTCCACAGTCCGGCCGTAGCGAATGGAGGCAAGTGCATGGTCCCGTATTCTGCTCGAGCCCATGGATGCCTGCTTAAGCTACAGCCGGATTTGAACGTCATCATATGTTCTGGTGTTGATGATCCCGGCCAGGTGCGACGCGCGACTTTGCTGGGCGCGAAGGCGTATCTAACCAAACCGGTTCAGCGCCTGTATCTTTCGGCCGCGGTGCAGCGCTGTCTGGGTTCGATTCCTATGGAATCCGCGGAAACAAACTCGCACGTCAGCGTGATTGCCTCGCCGCCTGGTCCACCCGCCCGCTACAATTCGAATTGATTTACTACAAGAGATCGCGACTGCGTGAGAATATTCCCACCTGCATCAGCCTAGATCGTGCCATCGCAGCTATCCGCTACATGGGAATCCGGGTCATACTCTTAAGATAATCTTTGAGCCGTACGATTTCCTCTTCGGAAATTTCGGTGAATTGAACACCAATGCCGAAACCTGGCCGGCTGCTGGCAACTTTTGCCGCGACCCGAAGCTTAGTCTCTTTGATCCAAAGTACAAGTTTGAGCTTGGTACCTTCCTTTAGCGGAATCGGCATCTCGATAAAGCAGCCACCCAAACTGAGATCGGAAGCTTTGCCCCAAATCGGCGCATCGTCCCCGTGGGGGTGAAGTTCGATGGAATTTACGCACTTCAGGCGGGGATACTTGCGGCGCTCAGTCCCCATGGAATGGCGGCCATACTCGTCCAACCCGGGAGCGGGCAAAGGAAAGTTCCAGATTGATTTTTCGGGCGAAAGGTTTTGCAGGCCGACTTGGCCCTCTTGAGCGGTGCCCGGTTCGCCTACCCACTTCACACAGAAACGGCTCTTACTCTGACCATGGGCCATGCCGATGGTCTCGCCAACCTTGATTTGGGGACGAACGCCTTCCAGCTTTGCCCCTTCGCGGCTGACGTTGACGGTAAAGAGATTTTCCGAGAAAGTTTTTCCATTAACGTCGGTGCCGAAGATTCGGACAGGAACTTTAACCTCTTTTCGCGGCTCCCGACGTTGACCCATAACCCTCGAAGGTACCCTGAGGAGAGGTTTCGATCCGAGCCCCCAAATGTGGAAGGGATGTTAATGCAAACCCGTCCCTCGCGCCAGGTGACCACGAACGTACCTGCAGAATGTTAGGTTCTAGGAGAGGGAAAACGCTGCAAAACCTTGCATTATCAGTCGTTATTCTCTTCCGGGCCTCAAGGAAGTGGTTGTATTAGCAATTGTTTAGCCCATGAGCCGCGGCATTCTAATTGCAATTCCACAGCTGGTTGTCCCAGTCGGTTCGGGGTGCAGTGTCCGCAAAAGTGCAACCCGCGAGGCAGGAAATGGCTTATAAGGAAATTTTTTGGATGGCGTGCGACTCTACCGAACAGTTGCGCGCGGAGTACGGTCCTTTTCATACCCGCGGGGAGGCGGAACAAGAAGCTCGCAAGCTGGGATTCAGTTTTCTACTTCGTTATGAGCACCTCATTGGCGAGTCTGAGGATATCCAGGAAGTTCGTTGCATCTTCATCGAGTTGGCCCAGTCTGCGGCAACTTCCGTTCGAATCATACGCAAACTCCACACGCGATGCGCTACTTGCGGCGAATCGTCAGTTCACGACGAGCCGTGGCAGGCTGAAGTTTGGGCCGATATTCATGAATTCGAGCACTCCCGCCACCGGGTCAGATTGTTTGAGCAAACTCGCGCCGAAGGGCTGAAAGAAATCGGCGATTGGCGCGACAAGTGCGCCTGAGTTCAGCCTAAATCTTGCGCGACGTGAACGCCGCTTCCTATTCTGCTAATCTGTTTCCGAGATATTGGGCGCACTTCTGGCCCCTTCCGAGAAAATCTTATGGTACTTCTGCTATCCCTTGTGCTCGCGCTCATTCCCTTGCTCGGTGTTGTGTGGATTGTCATTTATGGTTCTCCATTGACCGTGGATGGATTGTTTACGTCATTAATCCTGCTGGCAATGTCAGGAATCCTCGGAATGAATGTGATGCTGGAAGTTCGCAAGCGGCGTGGAACTTCCGCGAAAGGTAAGTCTGCCTCGACTACGCGGACCACCCGCGACGGATTTGTCCAGAGCGGAAGGGTGGAAAGTGTTCAGTTCTTCGAATCCAACGTGGGGGAACCGAACAAGTCTGTGGTCACGCTATCGAATGGCGTCAAATCGTCCAACCTGCTGATTCTTGAAGGGGACATGCGGAACGCGTTGCCCGTCGGTCAGAAAGTGGAAGTCACTTTTCGCAAGCACAGCGGACACAACGTCCTGCTGAACGTCAATTATTCCTAAGCTGTCTCCAGGATTTGCCTGTTTGCGGGCCGCTCGTGTCGCGGAACTACTGCCGATATTCCAACTGGTTCAGAAATTAGCCACACGGGAACCACCCCGTAGCTGTGCGGGTAGGGCACTTGCGGCTTCCTGATCTATCATCCACACCAATCGGCCATTCGTAGGACGCACCAGGCTGGCTGGCAGCTCTTCAGTTTGGTGTTCAAGAACCTCGCGGAGCACATTGGCTTTGTCCCGGCCACTGACTAGAAACATTGCGCAAGCCGAATGGTTCAGCACCGGCAGTGTCATCGTGAATCTATAAGCATTAAGTTTCTCCACCCAATTGGCCACAACCAGCCGAGTCTTTTCATGGAGAGCACGTGTTCCAGGAAAAACGGAAGCAGTATGCCCATCTGGTCCCATACCCAACAGAATTAAATCAAGGCGCGGGAATTCACCAGGCTGTAGATGGAAGAACGCAGTCAGAGTCTGCTCGTAGGCTCTGGCTGCCGCGTCTGCATCTTTTTCTTCGGCATGAATTCGAAAGATATTTTCCGCGGGTATGGGAACTTTCGAGAGCATCGCTTCATAAGCCATGCGGTAATTACTGTCAGGATGGTCGGGCGGTACATGGCGCTCATCTCCCCAGAAAAAGTAGATTTTTTCCCACGGGATTGAATGCTGAGGCTGATTGGCGAGCAGAGTGTAAAGCCCGCGCGGGGTCGAACCACCGGAAAGGGCGACGCAGAATTTTCCTTTGCTCCGTATAGCCTCGACAGCAAGCGTAATGAACTCAGAGGCAGCAGCCTGAAACAGTTCGGGGAGGCCATTCAGAATACGAATTTCTGCTGCGAACGCCATGGACGTTCAAGCCGTGGTTCTCACCACCGCGTAACGCGCAGCTCCGAGTAGAGCTACTTTGTCATTGGTGATCACTCTGACGGGAATCGCTTCCAGCAGATGCTGCATGCGCCCCTTACTGAGAAAACCTTCCATGAACAACGGCCCTGCAAGTTTGGGTCTTCAGAGCCAGATTTCCCGCTTCCGCTCCATAGATCGACACGAAGAGATCGATCGCCTGCTCGCTGAGGCCGCATTTTCCGTCTATCGCGGCACGTGAGATTGCTGCCGCCGGATCAGAATGCAGCATTTCATCGGCCAGCCATTTCGGCTCGACTCCGCGCCCAGTATCGCGCAGAAAATTGAACACATTGACCAGTCCCGGCCCGGAGACAATCCGCTCATAACTTACGTGACCGAAACGCACGCGAAGGTAGCGCAGAAGCTCGGTTTCCAATTCGTTACGAGGGGCAAAGTCAGCGTGACCCCCCTCAGAAGCAAATACAAGATGCTTGGTGCCGTCCCAATACATTCCAGCTTCGCCTAGGCCGGTACCGGCCGAGATCACGGCCTGATTACCGACCGGAGTCCCTTTAACCTGATTCAACGAGACCAGATCCGCGGGATCAAGAAATGCAATGCCCCAGGCATTGGCCTCGAGATCATTGATGAGCAGAGCTTTTTTAAGATCCAGTTCTTCGGCGAGCCGTTTGGATTCGATGATCCACGGAAGGTTGGAAGCTTCCACGCGGCCGTTACGTACCGGCCCGGCAACCCCAAAACACGCAGCGTGGGGATGCACATTCGCAGTTCGCACAAATTTGGAAACGATCTCATCCAAACTGCTGTATTCGCGGCTGGGAAAGACAGAGGCCGAGATCAGGCTGAAGCGGCCATCCAGTACATCGAAGACGGCCAGCCTGGCGTTAGTGCCTCCGATGTCGCCGGCAAGTATCATTTCTCGGAATTCCTCCAGTGGCGGCCGTCGCGCTCCATCAGGTCTTCAGCATCTTTTGGGCCCCATGTTCCAGCTGCGTAGTTGGGAAAGTTACGAGGGGGCAAGGCTTTCCACACATCCAGCAACGGGCTCACAACGCACCAGCCGGCTTCTACCATGTCCGCCCGCTGAAACAAGGTTTGATCTCCAATCATGCAATCGTGCAGCAGCCGCTCGTAGCCAGTGCTGGGCTGCGATCCGAAATAATCGGCGTACTCGAATTTCATGTTCACTGCGCCTAAGCTCATGGCTGGTCCTGGAACCTTTGCAGCGAAACGTAAGGAGATACCTTCTTCGGGCTGAATGTGCAGCACCAATTGATTTGGCATCAGGTTCTCAACCGGAGTATCTCGAAACAGAACAAATGGCGCTCGACGGAACTGAATCACGATATGAGTGTGCCGAGCCGGCATGCGTTTACCGGTTCGAAGGTAGAAGGGAACATCCGCCCAACGCCAATTATCGATTGCCAGCTTCATGGCCACGAAGGTCTCGGTGCGGGAGTCAGTGGGGACGTCGCCTTCATTGCGATATGCGGGCACGCGTTGCCCCTCAACGATCCCTTCGCCATATTGGCCGCGAACGGTTCGGCTCAGCACTTCCTCCGAACTCAAGGGCTGGATGGCGTGCAGAATCTTGGCTTGCTCATCGCGTACCGCGTCTGCGTGAAATGAAATCGGAGGCTCCATCGAGGTCAGACTGATAAGTTGCATGATGTGGTTGGGTACCATATCGCGCAATGCGCCAGCCTGGTCATAATAAGTGCCGCGGCCTTCCACCCCTACGGTCTCCGCCACTGAAATCTGTACGTGATCGATGTAACGGCGGTTCCAGATCGGCTCGAAAATTCCATTGGCAAATCGGAACGCCAAAATATTCTGGACTGTTTCTTTGCCAAGGTAATGGTCAATGCGATAAATCTGCTTTTCGCTGGCTACCTGCAGAAGCTGCTTGTTCAGCGCGCGGGCCGATTCCAGGTCGCGTCCAAAGGGCTTTTCAACGATGATCCTGCGCCAGCGCCGATTCTCCGTCTCCATTAGCCC
>WNFC01010312.1_pt1 | contig 11765 bp, 7 predicted proteins | sample 5400541 | NCBI WGS metagenome assembly WNFC01 (sample SAMN13153342, study PRJNA577476) | soil metagenome | isolation source: 120 cm saprolite under Douglas fir tree site 2 hole 2 replicate 1 | place: USA:California | collected 2015-04-18 | reverse complement strand
ACCTGGTCCATCGCGAGGACGAGGCGCGGTTCGTGGTTCAGAGGGCCGGGCGGATCCAGTCGATGTATGCCGATGAGAATCTCCTCTGGCTCGTGTCCGAGGCGGAGTGGATGTTGCTCGTCAAGGACATCGGCAGCGGAGCCGCATTCGGTGAGCGGCCGTTGCTGATAACACACCTAGATCACACATCGCGCAACGAGGTCCTCCCGAAGCTGCCTGCAGTACGCAGAAGAGCAATGGCATGAACCGTTCCTGTGTGAGTGTTGACGCGAAATCGAACTGCTGCTCGGGCTCACTATCGCCCATATCGCCACAAGCGTACGACTATCCTGCCATGTCCGACTTTATTGTCGGTCTGCAGACCTGTGCTTGCTTGGCCACACCAGCACGCCCTGCCGCCCTATGAAATCACCACTATCAGGCGTGCGTGTGCAAGTAACACGGGGGGCACAGGTACTGATGTGAGCTCTCAGTCGAGGGGAGGGGAACAGTGAGAGATGAGGAAGTCGTTCCAGATCCGCAGCTCATGGAGTCGATGCGTGCGGTCGGCTACACGCTAGAGACTGCGATCGCTGACATCATCGATAACTCGATTACTGCAGGTAGCGATCAAGTCGATATTCGGTTCGCCGCCATCCCCGAACCTCGAATCGCCATCCTGGACAACGGTTCGGGTATGGACAAAGAGACCCTGTTTCAGGCGATGAAGCTCGCGGGGCGACCGCCGTCGTACGGGCGTCAGGCACACGATCTCGGACGCTTTGGCCTCGGATTGAAGACAGCGAGCTTGTCGCAGGCAAGATCCTTGACCGTGGTCACCAAACAGAGCCAAACGCTGCGGGCGGTTCGCTGGGATCTCGACCGTCTCAAAGAGACGCGCAAGTGGTCACTGCAGGTACTCAATGACATGGAGATCCACTCGCTGCCATGGATCCAGAGCCTCGAATCACACGAGAGCGGGACCTTGGTGCTTTGGGAGAAGCTGGACCAGCTCCATGCTGTTCCCGGGCTAGTCGAAAGCCAGCTCGATGAGCTCATGAAGCAGGTTCGCGACCACATTGGATTGGTGTTCCATCGCTTTACCGGCTCAGCAATTCCCCCTTTCGCCAAGCCTTTGGTGCTCCGGATTAACAGCGCCGTAGTACCACGAGCAGATCCGTTCCTTACGCATCATCGCGGGACCCGTGAAGGACCGCAAGAGCACATAAATGTTGGACATGCCACGGTAACGGTCCAGCCTTACACCCTCCCGTACATCAGCAAGCTTAGTGCTGCGGACCGGCGGGCAGCGCAGGTCGCTGGCCGCCCGCTGCGCGACTCGCAGGGCTTTTACATCTATCGTGCTGGTCGGCTAGTGCTATGGGGAACCTGGTTCCGGATCATCCCCAGAGACGAGCTGGGCAAACGGCGCGTGCATAAGTATCGAGGGCGCAACATCGACGCCGATAAAGTGCAGCGGCTCTGGAATCTCATTGAGGATCGTGACACCTTCCGCTACGAGATCAACCGTGAGCACCCATTGGTAGTTGTTCTTGCCGAGTCGCTTGACGGTCCTGGTCTAGCCGCTCTTACACACCTACTGCGGGCTGTCGAAGCTACCTTCCCAGTCGAAGACGCCTACAACCGCCTGGGTAGCGACAACTCGCACACGCCGATGACTGTCGAATCGGCAGAGCTAGTAGAACTGGCCAAGATGCTGTACGAATCGCTAGGCAAGAGCGTGGAGGACCTTGCCCAGCGGCTTGCACTTATAGAACCGTTCAGTAACGTCAAGGACTTGGAATCGTTTCTAAGGGAGGCCGTCGGTGTCTGACTCGATCGATCCTGCCGAGCGCAAGAAGGCGATGACTCTCCTTGAGCAGTTCGTGGCAGTCTCGATGCAAGACCAGCGAATTGACGAAGAGGAGCTGATAGAAAGGCTTCGCAGATTCAACTCGATCCAGAACCCTAGGCTTCCCGAGTCGGACCTTGAGACGGTCGCCCGCCGCCTTGCCGAACGGCTCGCGATCGACGTGGATCTCGGTTCCGTGATTACCTCACGCGACTACGAGCCTTGGCTGGAGAGCCGCCTGCGAGACATCGAGTGGGGGAGATGGATCGCCTACAAGAATCTGCTTATACAGCAAGGCCGCGGGCTCACAGTGATCGACAAGACAGACGAACTCACCGACAAGATCCTCGACCTCGCCGGGGATCCGGCGAAGCCCGGATCATGGAAACGTCGAGGCTTGGTGCTTGGCGACGTGCAGTCCGGCAAGACCGGTACCTACCTAGCACTGTTCAACAAAGCTGCGGACGTGGGGTACCGGCTCTTTATTTTGCTCGCTGGTAACACTGAGATCTTGCGTCAGCAGACTCAGGCGCGCGTCGACGAGGCGTTCATCGGGCGCGATTCATCCAATATCATCCCGCGCAAGGGCACCAACGTGACACCAAGTAAGTACATAGGTGTCGGCCAGATTCGCAAAGACCTTTCCCAAGCGTCGGGGATGACGACGGTGCTTCGGGACTTCAGCAGCAGCAGCTACCAGGCTTCCAACATCGCGATCCAGACCAACGCGGTGCACCCCTATGTATTTGTTGTCAAGAAGAACAAGCACGTTCTCGGGGCCTTGATCGAATGGCTTAGGGGGCAGGCGGCAGCGTCCGGTGGAATGTCTCCGGTTCCAGTGATGATATTGGACGATGAGTCTGACTATGCCTCCATCAACACGAAATCCGAGACGGACCCGACCGCGATCAACAAGGCGATACGTAACGTAGTCGGACTATTCTCGCGAAGTTCATACATCGCGTTCACCGCAACTCCATTCGCTAATATCTTCATCGATCACGGTGTCGAGAACGACCTGTTCCCTCGCGACTTCGTCTATTCGCTCGAGGCGCCTACGAACTACGTGGGCAGTGTGAAAACATTCGGAACCACGGAAGCGGTCAGAAGTCACGGACTAACGGATCTCGAAGATGTCGAGGGATACATTCCACTGGGGCACAAGTCGTCGCATCGAGTTATCGGGCTCCCTGACAGCTTGACTGAAGCCGTCGATACGTTCCTGCTTAGCAACGCGATCCGCGACCTTCGTGGCGACTCCGACCAACCGCGCGCGATGATCGTGAACGTCTCGCGGTATAAGGCCATACAACGCCAAGTGTTCGATCTGTTGTCCGAGGAAGTTGCTAAGACGCGAACTGCAGTTGAACTCCATTACGCGGAGCCAGCAACTCAACGCTCAGTAATCAGGCGCCTCCAACAGCGCTTCTTGATGGAATACACAACGGCGGGCGTTACATGGCCAGACGTCCTCCAGCAACTCCCAAAGGCAATATCTGATGTCCGCGTCAGGCTGTTCAACTCCGATACCGACAAGCGCCTAGCGGAGGACGATGCGCAATGGGATCGACCGGCTCGCATGATTGCGGTTGGCGGTGATGTTCTCAGCCGTGGGCTTACCCTTGAGGGCTTGTGCGTCAGCTACTTCTACCGTCGCGTTACTGCGTCCGACACACTGATGCAGATGGCTAGGTGGTTCGGCTATCGGGATGGATACGAGGATCTCTGCCGAATCTGGATCAACGCAGAGTCTGCGGACAACTACCGTTTCGCTGCGGATTCAATCGAAGAGCTCCGGACAGACCTGAGACTGATGCTTCGGCAGAAGCTCACGCCCGAGGATTTCGGTCTCGCTGTGCAGAAGCACCCAGGTGCGCTGTTGATTACGGCACGGAACAAGATGAAGAATGCCCAGGAGGTCAGCCGCACGATCGGCTTGGCCGGCAGACGACTTGAGACGACAACACTACTCCTTGATCAGGAGCAGAATCGGACAGATCTTAAGCGGCTAGTCGAGACGATCGACACTGCTGATGCCTACGTCTCCACGTCTAGCGGATGGCACCGGTGGCGCTCGATTGACCGCGGTATTGTCGCGGATTTCTTGAAGAGGTATGGAGAGTGGGCACCGGCTTCGGATCCATTCTTCTCCGGGACTACGCTAAGCAACTGGGTTAGGTATGCGAAGGCGAGCAAGTTCGCTAAGTGGGACATCGCTGTGGCGAACGGACGCACGGACGCCGAGACGATCGACCTCAGCCCTAAGCGCAGCCTTAAACTACCTCGTCGCGTGATTCGTCAAGACGGTGATCTGCTCCGTGTTTCCGGTAACAGCCGGAGACTAGCAGGGCCGACTGACCTCGCCAGCCTACTCGACAAAAATATGCGCAAAAACGTGGAGGATGATCATAAGGCGGAGGAACCAGGCAAAAGCCCGTCGGAACGGATTTACTATCCGGCCTTGGAAAGGCCGGCCCTAATCATCTATCCACTCGGATCCGCGAAGCCGGACCGAGGTTCAAATGCTGAAGAACAGCATCGTGTCGTATTCCCCAAGGACGATTATCTTGTCGCCCTGAAAGTTGCCATCCCCGGAGATCCGACGAAGGTGCGCGATGCCGAAGGGGATGTCACGTACGTGATCAATACTGTAGCACAGCAGAACTGGCTATCTGAGTTCAGTGGCGTCGATGACGAGGACCTCGATGACTGACACTGTAGAGGATCGCTGGCGCTCACTTCTCGCGCGTGGCGAACCCGAATCGCGGGAGGTTGACGCGGAAAGCCAACTACGAATGCTGATAGGAGTCAGCCCGGTCGGCCGACCGTATTTTGTTGTCATCGTCACGCAAAAGCCAGGACTCCCCGATCTCACGAGCGCGATCGAAGTCACGCGTCGCCAGCGAGCAGTGGATGGACGCTGGACACTCACGCTTGAGCTTCAGGTTAATGCTCTCACGGACGCGTTCATTTCACTTGTGTCGGACTTGGCGACTAAGAGCGCGGCCGCGACAAGCGAGCGAGCGGCGTTGGATATCTTCCTTGAGACCCTTGCCGAGTGGCAGGAGCTTCTCACCGCGCGTGCCGACCGTCTCTCCGAGGGCGCGCTTCGTGGTCTAATCGCCGAACTCTGGTTTGGCTTTGAGTCGCGAGCGCACGGACATCCTGAGCCGGAAGCCGCACGCGCGTGGACTGGACCCTTGGGCGGTGCCCAGGACTTCCAGTTCCCAGCGCCAGAGTACCACTACGAGGTCAAGTCGCTCCGGCCGGATCGTACGAGTGTAGAGATCAGTTCTGAGGATCAATTGGACGGCGACAACGTCAAGCTTGCTATAGTGAGCATTGAGGAGGTTGCCAGCCCTTCTGACGGAATGACTTTGCCGTGGCTCGTCACATCCATCCGCTCAAGGCTTGTAAATGGTGCGGACCGAGCAGAGTTTAACCGCCGATTCGCGCGGCTGCACGTTGACCCTGATGAGCCGTGGTACTCAGAGCGCGCGTATGCTGTTCGCCGCCTTCAGGTATTCGATGTCAGCAAAAATTTCCCAGCGCTTAGACGCTCACAGCTTCCCCGGGAGATCGAACGCGCAACCTACCATGTCGATATTCAGCATCTCCCGCAGTTCGTTGTGTTCGACATGGAATACCCCCATGGGAGCGGGTTTTAGTGATGGATAGCCAGCAGTTCTACGAAGAGTTGATGAACAATGTCCATGCTCGCGCAGCGCTGGACAGCGACTTCACCGAATCCTCCTTCCTTAATGAGGTGACGGAAAGGCTTGTCGAAGCAGAGGAAGTTAGCAACCTAACGCCAGTCCATTTCACGGGCAGTGGAACCCGTAACCGGCGGCTGGCGGTAAGTGCGTATGATATGGATGAGTCCGATGACTCTATTGCTCTTGCCGTCCTTCACTTCGAAGATAGAACGCGTGTAACGACGCTTCCCGAGGCCGAGGTCAAACGTAGGTTCACTGCCTTGCAGTACTATATCGAAGAATCCTTGAATGGCTCTTTCCAGGTCGGGCGTGACGAGAGCCATGAAGAATATCAGCTTGCCGATGAGCTTCGCCGAAGAGGACGAAGCGTTACTAGGTACCGCCTCTACCTACTCACAAACAAAGTACTATCGACCCGGGCTAAAGGCTTCCCATCGCGTATGGTCGATGGGATCCCTATCGAGTTCCATGTCTGGGACATCGAACGGTTCCGGCGCGTGTACGAGTCGGCACTCGGTCGCGAGGAGCTCACGATCGACCTCACCGAGTGGGCGCCAACCGGAATACCCGTGCTCAAGTCGGCGGCGGCGGACGGTGCCACGACCACCTATCTGTGCGTGCTTCCTGCTCGACTGATTTCCGATCTATACGGGCGCTACGGTGGTCGGCTTCTCCAAGGCAACGTCCGCTCGTACTTGAGTAACCGAGGCAAGGTGAACCGCGGCATCCGTGAGACTGTCATGTCCAAGCCCGAGCTTTTTCTCGCGTACAACAACGGCATTACGGCGACGGCCACGGCTGTCGAGGTAATAGGGTCATCGATCATAAAAGTCGCAGATTTGCAGATTGTCAACGGTGGCCAGACGACAGCCTCACTCTTCTACACCCAACGCGATAACAAGCAAGCTGTACAGTTCGATGAGGCATACATCCAGGCGAAGCTCGTAGTTGTATCGCCGGAGCTGGCACAAGAATTGGTTCCGGATATTTCCAGATTTGCTAACAGCCAAAATAGGGTTAATGAGGCAGATTTCTTCTCTAATAGCCCGTTCCATATCCGACTCGAAGAACTTTCTCGTCGGATCCTGACACCGCCGCGGCCGGGCGTTGCTTATCAGAGCAAGTGGTTCTATGAACGAACGCGCGGGCAGTACGTCAACGAGAAGGCGAAGCTCGCAAGCTCGGAAGAGAAAAAGTTCTCCGCGACTTTCCCGCGTAACCAAGTTATCACGAAAACCGATGCCGCTAAGTACGCGGTGTCTTGGGCGCGCAAGCCGCACCTTGTCAGCGCTGGCGCGCAGAAGAATTTCGTTGCATTCGCCAATGAGGTAGCCAAGAAGTGGGAGTCGTCTGACGAATCGTTCAACGAATCATATTTCAAGGATCTAGTCGCGCAGGCAATCCTATACAACTCGCTCCGCGTTGCAATCTCGAAGCAGTACTGGTACCAGAGCGGTTATCTAGCGAACATTGTCGCGTATACGATCGCAAAGATCGCGGACGTTGTTGCTAAGGCTGACCGAGGTAAGTTCGACTTTGATGCTGTGTGGCAGCGTCAGGATATATCGGAAGCGACAAGGCACTTCGCGCTGGAGATCGCCGAACGGGTGCTGAAAATACTCGACTCAGGCGACCGTCCAGTTGCGAACGTCACCGAGTGGGCAAAGCGTGAAAAGTGCTGGGAGGTGGTCCAGGCAATGTCCGTTGCTCTGCCAGGAGACTTCATCGACGAGTTGGTTTCCGGCGATCAGGTGCGGTCGACAAAAAAGGCAGCGCGAGTACAACAGCGAGTGGATTACGGAATCCAAGTCCAAGCCGCCGTACTTGCTGTTCCCCGTGATGAGTGGCTGGCAATTCAGCAATTCGCGCAACAGCACAAGCTGCTGTCCCCTGCAGAGGCTGGTATCTTGGAGTTGGTTACCCGGCCGAGCCCCGGCATTCCATCGGAAAGACAAGCGGGCCGCCTCATGGAACTCCGTCAGCGTGTCTCAGCCAGCGGGTATGATTACGAAAAGGAATAACGCGTGCCTTCGCTAGTGCCTGAATGTTCATTCCTAAAGATCGAATCCGTTTATTCGCCGGATGTGGTTTGCTGAGTCAGGCGCCAAGATCGTCCGTAGCTGCTGGTGCTTCGACCGAACATCTCAATGTAGCCAAGTGTCACGCGCTACGGCACCCACGGGCCTACCGTCATGCCTGGCAGTACCTATCGCTAGACCGGATAGCCTGCCCGGACGTGTCACACCTGGGACGGCAGAGGCAGCATGGACTGTGCTGCCGTTTTGTCGGTAGCGATCGTTACCCTGTCGGTGACTAGGGATTGGAGGGCCGCATGGGGGAGGGCGCACCCGAGGGTGCCAAGAGCGGGAAGTACGGCGTCAAGCTGGTCAGGGGTCCCTTCGTCCAGCTTCCTCCACACCCCGAGGAGTGCGGGGAGGCCGATTTCCTAGAGTACGCAGCGCGGCTGCGAGCGGACGGTCACCGCCTCGCGGCGGACCTGTTCAGCGGGGCCGGAGGGCTTAGCCTTGGACTGGAGGCAGCGGGCTACCGGGTCGTACTGGGTATCGATAATGACCGGGAAGCGACCGAAACGCATCGGCACCACTTTGGGGGCCTTGCCCTCGACTGGGACCTTGGCAATCCTGAGCTCGTTGCACGGGTCGCGCAGCTCATCAAAGATGCTGACGTAGAACTGCTTGCCGGCGCGCCACCCTGTCAGCCGTTCTCACGTGCCGGTCGCAACAAGATCCGCCACCGGATCCTGAACGGGTTCACCGATCCGTCGGAAGAACGTAGGCATCTGTGGCGGTCCTTCCTCGAGGTCGTAATGATCGCCCAACCAGCGGCCGTGCTCATGGAGAATGTGCCTGACATGGCCCTTGACAAAGACATGTTCATATTGCGGACCATGGTTCACGAGCTGGAAAGCCTCGGCTACGCAGTCGAGGAGCGCGTTGTGGACACCTCGCAGTACTGGGTCCCCCAATTCCGGCAGAGGTTGATCCTCGTCGCGCTCCGCGACAGGACCGCGTTCACTTGGCCATCTCCACAGCCGGACCAAGTGACGGTCTGGAACGCGATCAGCGATCTTCCTCCAGTGGAAGGTGGCTGGCGGCCAAAAGGCGGCGCCGACGGTTGGGCGCCATATGAGGAAGTTCCGAAGAATGCCTTCCAGCGGCGGATGCGGGAGGGGATGGACGGAGAAAGCGCCGACCGGGTCTACGACCAGATCACTCGTCCGGTACGCGAGGACGACAAGGTCGCCTTCCAACATATGGACGCGAAGACACGATACTCCGACCTACCCGAGCATCTGCGCCGCTACCGGGCTGACATATTCGATGACAAGTACAAGCGGCTGGAGGAAAACGGCCTGTCCCGGACCATCACTGCCCACATTGCGAAGGATGGCTACTGGTACATCCACCCGAGGGATAACCGTACTCTCACCGTCCGTGAGGCCGCCCGGCTTCAGACGTTCCCTGACCGATACCGGTTCGCGGGGCCGCCGTCAGCAGCCTTCCGCCAGATCGGCAATGCGGTGCCGCCGTTTGTTGGAGAGCAACTCGGCATGGCAATCCGCGGAAGTGTGGACGAGCCGCACCGTGCCGGCCCATCCAGCCTCGACACGGGCAACGTGCTCGCGGGCTGGTTCCGCGCCCAGCCGGATTTGGCTGTCCCGTGGCTGCGGGCATCCACGCGCTGGCAGGTGATCTCGGCAGAGACCCTCCTGGAACGTCTCGGGGGCCAACAACTTCAGTGGATCTGGCCGCTGGTTGAGCGCTGGGAGAAGCCCGCCGACACCCTTGCGGCTCCCGGCGAACTGGCAGAGATTGCCCGGTGGGTTGACCGTAGCGGCCGCGCCAAGCGCCTCCTAGAGATAGCCGGACGCCTAGCCGATATGCCAGAGGAGCTGGACAATGATCGAACGATCCGCGCCGCGCTAGGCGGTGCCGAGGCGGTCGCGGAGTTGGCGGTCCTCGCGGTGCCTTCAGGAACAGACGATGACGACTCAGAGGAACCTGTCTTGGCGGGGCGGGGTGTGCTGCGCATCGCGTCCCGTTTTACGGGTGAGGAGACCCTAGAGCGGAAGAACAGGATGAGCGATGGGCGGCTCGCCGTCGCCCGAATGATCGGCTATGGCGATAACGCCCGAGCCGCGCAGCTTGGGCTCATCGAGCTAGCCGCGGCCGTTTGCCGACCGGAGGTACGCATCTGCGATGTGTGCCCGCTCGCAGAGACGTGCGCCAGTTCCCCGACCCAACGCCGCCCCCTCTTGTTCTCCTTACACCGACCAGCAGAAATCACTTATCAAGGCCGAGGGAGCTGGCCATGCTGGGAGCCATGTCGCTCAGCGCAGCGGCAATGCGGCGGAACGCCTCGTACTCGCCGGCTCGCATCGCGGCCGCCCGCAATGCCAGGCCGACGTCACTGCGAGTCGGAGCAGGGGATTCCTGCGAGGGATGCGAGCTGGGCTGACTGGTGTTCGCTTGGTGTTCCTTCTCGGCGTGCCGTGAGGCCTTGCGGTATCGGTCATCGGCATAGGCGCAGAGTTCGTTAATCGGCCGGTCGAGCATCTGGCGTATCTGCGGCGGGAGCGTCACGCGCATCTTCGCTACGTTGATGTTGAACACTGAGTCGAGATCTGTGTCGAACTCAAGCGCCGCCCGGGCCAGTTTCGTGTGCTCGTCGATGCCACGGATGCCATTCCAGCCCCCCCATTGCACCAGTCGACCGGCACGGTAGACGTAGATCCCCTGCTGGCGATTCCAGTTGAGAGGACCGGAGTGCCGTTCGAATTCTCCGAGAGAACTGAACTCATCTCGCGCTGGTAGCACGAAACGTCGGAGCGTGACACTACCCGCAATGTCACCAACAGACATTTCGAAGCGTTGTAGTGGCAGTTCATTTGTGGTCGGCTCGGTGGGCGCGAACGGATTCCACGGCTCAACCTTGTGCCCGTTCACTGTAATCACGAGCTCGCGGCCCTGTACGCCCTCAAGGTACCTATGGAACACGATCCCCAGATGCTCAGCAGTCTTTGCCGCCATAGCTTCAAGGCGGCGGCGCGCCCACCCCCCGTCCGCACGCTTCTCCGGGAGCACCCTGTCCAATTTCCGCCAGATCACCACGGTGCCCGGCTCGCTGGCGAGCCGTTCGGTTGATCTCTGAACAACTGACTCAGCCGGAGGCTCGACGACAAGCCATTCGTCCCATTCGGCGATTAGGTCGAGGTCCAGCATCCGGAGATGGACATTGCCCGGAGCTGAGCGGCGGCAAGTAACAACCGTCACCGACCGGCACTGCGACAGCGAGGCGGTCTTGAGTCCAAGACCGTAGCGTCCAAGATCACTGCGACCATACGAGCGCCGGGAGCCATAACGCAGAGCCTCAACGAGGCCGTTGCCGGTCATTCCTGCACCATCGTCAGAGATCACCACGTATGAATCTTCACCGGCGAACTCAATCGAGACATCAATATGCGAGGCATCGGCCATGACACTGTTGTCCACGATGTCGGCTACGGCGGAGGGAAAGTCATATCCGATATCACGCAGCGACTCCGTCAGCCGTGCTGCAGATGGCGTGATGGCCGCTGACTTGTATGGCGGCATCCGGCAACCTCCCCATGTCTGCCAAGCTTCTCGACCAGGAGCTCACAGGGCGCCAGCCACATCCCACGAACCGGCCCGGCGCGTCGCACTCCAGCACACTTGTCCCGCAGAAGAACCAATCATGCATTGACCGGGGCTGCTAGGCGCGTACTTGCCTCATAAGGTCCGCCGGGTTTCAGGCGACATAACAAGCCGTGCCCGGCGGGGTTCCTTCGAGTCACGCACGGCCACTGGACCTGGCAGGTTGCGGGCCACTTCCACGCAGTTGCCGCTCTGGCTGCTGTAACTGCTCTTCCGCGACTCGGCGCGGGACAGGTCCAACCTCGGTCATCCCGCGCACCTCCTCTGGTCGCTAGCACTACCTCAAGGTGCGGCCCAGCCTTCCGATCAGCTACACGGGATCGGGGTACAGTGTGGCGACCCGCAGCTGGTCAAATACAAGCCACCGAATGTTGGTGCATGCTGGCACTCATGATGCCATCAAACCGGCGGTGCCGGACGGACGACGCGCGGTAACGAAATAAGTGAGCCAAATGTGACACCCGGGCGGATCGACTCAGTAGTACCGGTCCAAGGCGATGCCCTACTCGCGCGCGATCGTGA
>WNFC01017341.1_pt1 | contig 11767 bp, 9 predicted proteins | sample 5400541 | NCBI WGS metagenome assembly WNFC01 (sample SAMN13153342, study PRJNA577476) | soil metagenome | isolation source: 120 cm saprolite under Douglas fir tree site 2 hole 2 replicate 1 | place: USA:California | collected 2015-04-18 | reverse complement strand
AATGGACTTTACCTACAGCCCCGAAGACGAAGCGTTTCGCGTCGAAGTGCGGTCCTGGCTCGAAGCGAATAAGAAGTTCGCGCCGCCGCCGAGCAATATCATGGCCGACGAGGGCGAGGGCGATTGGGAGGCGCGAGTTCGCTGGCACCAGAAACTCAACGAAGGCGGATGGGTCGCGGTTAACTGGCCCAAGGAATACGGCGGCCGCGGCGCAACCGTGATGCAGCGCATGATCTATCGCGAAGAGCTCCAGCGACTCGGTCTCGGCGAGCCATTCATCGGGATGGGAATCAGCTTGCTCGGTCCGACCCTGATGCATTGGGGAACCGCGGAACAGAAGAACCGGCACATCCCGGCGATTCTCAAAGGCGAGGAAATCTGGTGCCAGGGATACTCGGAACCCGGCTCAGGCTCCGACCTGGCCTCAGTCGCGACTCGGGCCATCGATGACGGCGACGACTTCGTAGTCAACGGGCAGAAAGTCTGGACCTCGATGGCGCAACACGCGGACATGATCTTCGCGCTGGTGCGCACCGATCCCGACGCGCCCAAGCACAAGGGAATCAGCTACCTGCTGATCGACATGCACAGTCCCGGAGTCACCGTGCGCCCATTGGTGCAAATGACCGGTGGCAAAGGCTTCAACGAAGTTTTCTTTGAAGATGTTCGCGTGCCGAAAAAAAATATCGTCGGCGAGCGCAACAACGGATGGCAGGTCGCGATGACCACCCTGATGTTCGAGCGCAGCAGCGGCGGCGGCGAACCTGTGATGAACGAAGTTTACGAACTGGCGAAGCTCGCAAAGCGAATCCCGCGCAACGGCAGCACCGCGTGGGATGATTCGAGCGTCAGGCAGAAGGTCGCGGAGTTTGCCGCGGAAGCGCAAGCGCTCAGATATACCGGCTATCGGCAATTGACCCGCCAGTTGAAGGGGATGCCGCCGGGGCCGGAAGGCTCGATGATGAAGCTTTGCAGCACGGAACTCGGGCTCAAGATTGCGCTCTTCGCGATGGAACTGCTCGGTCCTTATAGCCAGATGGAATTCGGCGCGCCATTTGCGATGGACAAGGGCAAGTGGTCGTTCAGGATGCTCGCGGCGCGCGGTCCGACGATCTACGCGGGGACGAATCAGATCCAGCACAACATCATCGGCGAGCGAGTGTTGGGACTGCCCAAGGGCTAGCTTCGCAAGTGGGAGGACTCGATGTGTCAGTACGTGACTTTGCTCAGACTTCAGATGGCATAAAGATTCGCTACGAGATTCGCGGCGCCGGCGAGCCGGTCGCGCTAATCATGGGCTTCAGCGGCTCTGGACGCGGATGGGGCGAGCCGTTTCTGAAGCTGATGGAATCGCGCTTCAAGATTTTCATGATCGATAACCGCGGCACCGGCGAAAGCGACAAGCCCGACACCGAGTTCACGCTCGCGCAGATGGCGGCGGATATCGCCGCGGTGCTGGATCACGCAAGCACGCCGCGCGCGCATATTTTCGGAATCTCGATGGGCGGGATGATCGCGCAGGAATTCGCACTCGCGTATCCCGCGCGCACCCGCGGTCTCGTCCTCGGATGCACCAATTGCGGCGCGAGCCATTCGATTCCGGCCGCTCCTGAAGCACTCGCGAACCTCATGCCCGTGCCGGATATGAATCCGGTCGAGCAGGCGCGCCGTGCATTTTCAGTGGCGTGCGGAAAAGCGTTTCTGAATTCCGAAGCGGGGCAGGCGACGCTCAACCAGGCGATCGCTGAGATGGGCAACTACCCGATCACGCCGATGCATACCTTCATGCGGCAAGGACAGGCAATCGGGGGTTTCGACAGCTTCGCGCGCCTCGGGCAGATCAAATCGCCGACTTTGATCATTCACGGCGACGACGACTCGATCGTTCCGCATGCGAACGCGGAAGTTTTGCATGGCGCGATTGCCGGATCGAGGGTGCATACGCTGAAGGCGGCGGGCCATATGTTTTTCTGGGAGGTCCCCGACGAAACCGTGCGGGTGGCTGGCGATTTTTTAAGTTCCGCGAACTAACACATAGCGGAGGTCGCTGCGATGGCGAACTACGAGACTGTCATCTACGAGCAGGTCGAGGACAAGATCTACCGGCTCACACTGAACCGGCCCGAGAAGCTCAATGCGCTGTCGCAAAAGCTGCTCAAGGAACTCGACTCGGTGATGGACGAGTATGAGTCGAATGCCGACGCGAGCGTGCTGATCATCCGCGGCGCGGGCCGCGCGTTTTCGGCCGGCTACGATTTGCAGGGCACGCAGCATCCCGGCTCGACATTCACCGTGACCAACGATCGGCTCGGTTTGCATAAGACGATCGAACGATGGCAGCGGCTGTGGTCGATCAACAAGCCCACGATTGCGCAGGTGCATGGCTACTGTCTCGCCGGCGGCACTGAGTTCGTCGGACACTGCGATATCGTGTTCGCAAGCGAGGACGCACAGTTCGGGCATCCAGCGGGACGCTCGCTCGGAATCCTGCCGACGATGTCGATGTGGCCGGTGCTGATGGGTCCGCGCAAAACCAAGGAGTACTTCTTCACTGGCGACTACATGTCGGCGAAGGAAGCGCTCGAATGGCATCTCGTCAATCGAGTGTACCCGAAGGACAAGCTCGAAGAGGAAACCATGAACTACGCGCGGCGGGTCGCGATGGTTCCCGCGGAGCTTCTGATGCTGCATAAGGCCGCGGTGAATCGCTATCTCGATATCCTCGGGATTCGCGCCGCCGAACAATCCGCCGCCGATATCGACGTGATCGCGCATCAGACCGACACGGTAAAGAACTGGATGAAAGCCAGCCGCGAGAAAGGGTTAAAAGGCGCGCTCACCGAGCGCGACCGTCCGTTCGCAAAAAAGTCGTAGGGCTTTTGCGGGCGAGGGGGCACGGGTACCTGCAACTGAAATGGGGGAGGCGATGGTTAGATACGCGGTGCTTGCGATTTCGGCGGTATTGCTGGTCGCATGCGATCCATCGGGGCCGTCGGGGAGCGCTACAAACACGGTGGGCGGAGCGGACATAGTATCCTCCGCGCGGGCGCCGATGGCGACGGCGACGACGAGTCTTTCGATCGACCTGGGTCCTAAAGCGCAAGCCGGCCAGGTCGTGATCGCCGATGTAATTAGCTATAGCGGCTCGAAACCGACGATCACCGGCCCGGCTGGATGGCAATTGATTCGCGAGGATTCCACTAACACGACCCGGCAGTCGCTATATTGGCATCCAATTCAGGCCAACGACCAAAGTGCGGCGACGTGGACCTTCAGCAAGCCGCTCGATGCGCAGGGTGCGGTTGTGTTGCTGAACAATGTTGTGGCGGACGCGCCGGTGGATATGAGCAATGGCAAGACTGGTGGCGGCGGCACGCTGCATTCCAACTCGATGACAACCAGCGCGGACGGCGACCTGATCCTGATTTTCAAGGCGACTGATTTCGCGAACGCGCCGCTGCACACGCCGATTCCGGACGGTATGAGCGCATTAGTGGCGCAAGAACAAGCCCCGCTCCAATACTGGGTCCTGGCGACCTGGCAGAGTCATAGCGGCGCCACCGAGGAAACGGAATTTAGTTTCCCGCAACTCTTCAACTGGGTGGCCGCACAAGTAGCGATAAAGCATGGGTCGCACTGACGCGCGCCCGGTCGCGACGCGCCCAACCCTGGTAACGATCCGCGAGTTCCTGGCGGCCGCGGTGGTTATCGCGGCGATCGGATACGCCGTCATCCTCAAGCACGGATGGGTGGTGACGCGGATCGACATAATTTCGGGGATCGTTGCGCTCGGGTCGCTGGTGTACTCATTGCGCTTAGCCGATCCCGTACCTATGACCGACGAGGCCTGGAAGCGCGACGAGTTGCTCTCACAGGCCGCGGTCTTCGTGCTCTTCCTGGCGTTCTACTCGATAACCGCCGGCTCGGACACCAGCCCCTTCAATGCTCACGTGCGCCAGGCGTTTGCGTTCATCCGCGGCCACACCTACATCGACGCGCCGAACTACATCGAGCACGCGCAGGTTGGGCCATACAGCTACCAGCTTCATCCAATCTTGCCGGCAATCCTGCTGATGCCGTTCGTGTCAATCTGGGGGATGAACACCAACCAGAATTATTTTTCTATAGTCGTGGGTGCGATCGACGTCGCGCTGGCGTGGCGTCTGCTGGGTCGTTTCCTCATGACGCTCGATGCGCGGAAATGGCTCACGGTTTTTTTCGGCGCCGGCACGATCGTCTGGTACGAGACGGTCAACGGCGGCAGTTGGGGAGTCTCCATGGTCGTCGCGATCCTGGTCACGTTGATCGCACTCGATGAGACGTTCGGCCGCGCGCGTCCCGCAGTGATTGGGTTCTTTGCCGCGATCGCCGGGCTGGCGCGCTACGATCTGGTATTCGTCTGGCCGGTATATCTCGCGCTGTTGCTCTTCTGGCGCCGGCGCACGATCCGCGAGTTGTTCTGGTTCCTGCCGGGATGCGCGCTGACGGCGGCAATTTACATAGCGCTCAACTTCATTCGCTACCACAGCCCCTTTGATCGGGGTGTCACTTACTACATGCCGAAGGATCAGCAGACGCTGTTTGCGCTCAGGTTCTTTCCAGGCAACTTCTTTACGCTGTTCTTCATGGCGCCCGGCCTGGACGGCAATTTTCCTTACATCCATCCGACCTTTGGCGGACAGTCGATCCTCACAACGAGTCCGGCGTTCCTGCTCGCGCTCAAGGCGAGTTGCCGGCGGATCGAAACGGTCCTAGTCGCACTAGCCACTCTGGTAGTGATGACGCCGAGCCTCTTTTACGTCGGCAATGGATCCGCGCAGTTCGGCACGCGTCATTACTTGCAGGCGTTTCCGTTTCTTCTTGTCCTGGTGGCGCTGGGCGTGCACCGGCGCCTCGATCAGATGTCGCGCATCCTGATAACCGCTTCGGTGTTCTTGATTGCGTGGGGCGTCTGGTACGTCCGATTTTGGGGCCTCGGCGCCTGAACACCGCTGCCGATTGGTCGTATCTATCAGCGAGGCCGATTCGCGCCGGACGATGACATGTGCCGCGCTGACGTCGCGCGGCTTAAGCCGGTGATCGAGGCGAAGCGATGCGAGGGATTCCTGGATTGACGGCGAGATTGGCCTCGGAGCGGCATGCATAACAGACCGCTGATGACGACTGCGATCGCTGGTGCGGCATTCGCGCTATTGAGTGTGGTTTCGGTCTGGTGTCTGCGTGGGCCCTATCATGATTGGGTTTGGAATACGCCCTTTCAGGGGTTTGCCGAGGTGCTGCCGGTCACTGCATGGGCTGCATTCAGGCTTTGGACATTTTGGTCCCTCGCGACGGCGGTTACCGGCCTTGTACTGATCCGGATCGACGTCCAGCTTGGGCTGTGCGACGCAATCATCGGCGGCGCGGCCGGCACCTGGATATTCGCATATCTCGCAGGCAACCTACTTGGTCCGATCGGGCTTTTTCGATCGTGGACAATTTGGCTGATCTTGATAGCCGCAGTCGTCTGGATTGCGCGAAATCCTTCCAAGCTCGAAGTTCATCCCCTTTCGACCGGCCAGAAACTCGCACTCATGGCCTGTCTGATGATGGCGGTCAGCACGGTGCCGCTGGAACTAGGTTCGCCGGTGCCCCCGTATATGGACGCGCTCAACGTTCCGGCGGCGGTCCAGCGGATCCTCACGTTCCGAAGATATCTACCGTTCGACAACGATCCCTATGGCTACTGGAGCCCGACCAATCAGACCCCGGGGGTGGAGTTGCTTTATGCGTTCCTTGGATTTGGCGCGGGGATACGGCTCGGGGTCCTGGCGGTAACCGCAGCGATGGTTCCGATGGCCGGCCTAATCGTCCTGGCTACCTATCGGCTCGGCCGCGCGATGATGGGCGACGTGCCCGGTGGCATGGCTTCCGTGCTCCTGTTCGCGGGCACATTGCTTATGCGCGCTAAAATCATGCGCGGGACACCGGTCGCATTTGCGCTCGTGGCAATTGGCCTGGCTTTCTTTGTCGATCGCGACAGGCGGCCCATCCGGACCTCAATTGGGGCATTGGCGTTGGGGACCGCCTTCGCCGCGCATGCGATCGACGGCGCGTTCGCATTTGCGACAGCCGGCAGCATCCTTTTCATGCGGTTGTTAGACGATGACCTTCTAGACGCTTTGCGTGAGGCAGCCTGTCTGGCAGGAGCCGTCCTGGTTGGGCTCCCCGAAGTTCCGGTGGCTTTACAGATCAAACTCCGATATCCGATCCTTCCAGTTTGCCAACTGGTGGGCGTCCTGGTGATCTGGCTTGCAGCAAGGAAGCTGGCACCACGCCCCAATCGGCGACCCACTCTCACGGATTGGTCCAAACGTGTTCTCATTCTCGTCGCGCTTATATTCCTCGGCTGGAGAGGGGACGGAATCGCGCGCGCCATGTACGTTACTTTTCCGATCCTTTTGATGCTCTGCCTCGTTGGCTTCGGGATCGCGTTACTCTCCCGTAGCTCGCGATATCGTGGCATCTATGTCGTTGCGCTGGCATTGGCGATTGCAGGATTTGCGCAGTATCTGATCGGGTTGAATCTGATCGCCTCCGGCGCGGAAGCGAAGTTTGGCGTTGCCGACGTGCTCTACAAGCTCAACGAGTATTGGTGCTCGTATTTTCTTATATTTCCTGCGGCGGTGTTGTTCGACTGGATTTATTGCCAAGTCTCAAAAGTGATCGCCGTCGCGGTCTTACTGGCGCTGGTGATTTTTCCGTGGTCGCAAAACCCGAGTCTGGATATCTCCTACAACGAACATCCGGTCGCCGTGGAGTGGGCAGGAAACTTGTATTGCGCCAAACTTGGATGGTGGGGCGGCTCGCCTGATCATAGATGGGTGCAAAGCCCGGCCGAACTGGCCTTGAGCGAGGCCCTGCGCGCAGAGGTTAGAGCCGGACGCATCACGCCGGCCACGCATATAGTTCATGTCACACCTCAAGCGGTAGTCTGGCAGGACGTATTGCTACACTCGGTATTCACGGGAATCGACGACGACATTTATGTGATCCATCCTGACGGAGACTTGAGCAAAGGCGGGTATGCGGGAAGCCGCATGAGGCCGATCGCGATGCTTCCGGCGGCGCTGGCCAAGAATCCACCGTACATAGTTGTGTTCAACGAGCCACCACCGTTGCTGTCGTTACCGCCGCGAGGGTACCAGGAAATCTTCCATGATGATGAGACGATTCGCCTTTTCCGTCGCGATGACCTCTCATCGAAGGCTTTGGTGGGCGTTGCGCCTTAGTCCCTTATCTTCAATTTTGCCAACCCCGCCGCAGGTGTTCGTAACGCCAGAGCAACAGCATCATCACGAAAGTCGCCAAGGTGATCGCGAGACCGATTAGAAAGGGGTGGCTGCCATAGGCGAGAACGATATGCTGTTTACCGGCGGGAACGTTTACGCCAATCAGATTGGACTTTGCAACGACGCTCCCTTGCCCTTGCGCCAAATGCCATCCGGGATCGTAATTTTGATTGACAACGATCATTGTCGGAGCCGGCACATCAACGTCGAAGCTCAAGGCGTTGGGCGTCCAGCGGCTTAGCGTCAACTTGCCGGGGCCCAGCAGGTACTGCTCTCCGTGATAGCCTGCCTGATTGTATCCGAGAGCGTGAGTATCCGGCTCAAGGCCATCGCCCTCATAGCAGACAAGCAGACCGCGGTTGTCTTTCGCGGCCGAAGTCATCGTGCTCTCAGGCATATAAACCTGAATTCCCTTCATGCCGAACAAGTTAGGATTGAAGAATTGATGGAAGGCAGGATCTGGCCAGGCGGCGCTAGCCTCGGGCCGCCGCGCGTCTTCAAAAGGTAGGTAGTTCTCAACCAGGAAGTTCAGCTGGCGCTCGGCGACAAACCAGGTATCCACAAAGGCCAATCCGATTAGCGCCAGTGCCAGTGTCGTGCTCCATGGCTTTGCTAAATTGCAGATCGCATCGATTCCGAAGCCGGCCAGCACTCCAGCTACGAGCGTGAACGGAATGAGCCAGCGCTCAGGCGACCTCATGGCCAGGACCAGCCAGGGAAGAGCGCGGCGAAATCGCATCGCGCCTCCGAGCAGCGCCAAGGCTCCAAACACGACTCCGATGTAAGCAGTCCAATATCGTTGACAGTAGGTGCTCCAAAAAGTTTCATCGGGCGAAAATAGTGCGACCAACATATCGTGCGCTACATAGCCCTCGCCCGGATCCCTCGCCGTCGATCGCAACCCGGTGAACGCAAGGCCGGGTAGCAACTTAATCGCGATGAAACCGGCCGTGAACGCACCCATGGTCGCCAGCAGGATCAACGGGAACCAGCTCCGGCGCTGAAATGCGACAATCGGCGCCAGCACCGCGAGCATGGTCGCCGTGAATAGTAACTGGTAAACCGCTCCCTCCATCAGCATCAGCGCCATCACCAGACCGCCGACCGCGGCAAAAATCAGCTGGCGCCGTTCCGCGCCCAGCCATAGCAATCCAATCGCCCATGGCGCATAAGCGAAGGCCAGGAAATTCAAATCTCCCCATTCATAGTACATATAGAAAGATGCATTGCCGGCGAAGGCACCCGCACAGGCGATTGCCCCAAGGGAGGAGATCCCCAGCGTGCGAGCGAGAAAATAAGCGCCGCCGAAAGCCAGCGCGATATGAACGATGCTATCAAGGTGCAGCCCGATCACCGGTCCAAACAGGAGGTTAAGCAGCAGAAATGGAGTGAGGATGGCTGTTTGTGGATTGCCGAATAGCAGCATCCCTCCACATTTGTACGGATTCCAAAGCGGGAATTGATGAAAGTGGGTTATCGTGTACCAGGTAACCCAGCGATACTGATAGTGCAGATCCCAGTCGAGCCGGCAGAAACCGGACCACACATATAACTGGGAGAAACGCCCGAAATACCGGTAGAAGAAGCAAATCGCGAAGGCGAGTGAGCCAGCCGCCACCCACCCAAGTTCGCGGCCGTGTCGAGAACTAGCCATCGTCGCCAATCGCTCCGTGGCCGGTCTCACGAAAACAGCCACTCATTGTTTACGCGCGATAACATACATGATGTCAAAGAAGTTCAGATAGATTGGCAACTCGCCAATCCCCAGCCGTTGGATCAAATCGCCGACCATCGGACTACCGTGTCTTTGATCGAACACTCCGTAGGCCATGCTCTTCAGAGTCCGGTAGAAACCGCAGTGGCGCCGGTAGATCACTTCCAAACCAAATCTCTCGAGCAAAGTCCCGATACTGGCGAGCGAAAAATAGTGCGCATGGGTAGGTGGATGCATCAGTCGCCATTTGGTTCGCCTCATCCGCGCGTTGAGGCTTCCGAAGTCCCCGGTCGTGAGCGCGATCAAGGCGCCGCTACGCATATGTTCCGCGAGCTTCGCGATGTACAAATCCGGACGGGCGAGATGCTCGATCGTGTCCCACATGCAGACGACATCGAAGTCGCGTCCGCTGAGGAGCCTTCGCAACGTCGAGGAAGAAACCGTAGGCGGATCCAACTTCGAACAGATGGCGATGCCGCTGCGGATTCGTGAACGAATCCAGGACCCGTAGCCGCGAGCGGAAGTTCCGCTGCGTAACGTCGCGATCGGACAGATAGTCCTGATACTCCTCACCCGCGAAATACTTTTCCGTGTAAAGAGCCGCGAGATCCTGATCGGCCGATTCAGCCGGCGCGAACGCATGAGCGCATCGCGTGCATCGAAGCAGGCCACCAAAAATTGGCTCGGTCGTCGAACTCCCGCATACAAGACACTGGCCGGACGAGCTCAATTCAGCTCTTGCTCACTTATGAAACGCGGACGGTGTTTGATCTCGGAGTAAATCTTGCCGATGTACTCGGCGACCAGACCGATAATCATGATCTGAATCCCGCCCAGTACGTAAATGGGAAGCACCGTAGAGGCCCAGCCGGGGACAACGCGGCCGCGCACCGCGCTCACGACCACGAAAACGCTGATCGCGAGCGCAATCAGCGTGATCAGGATTCCGCCAATCGCGATCATTCGTAGCGGCATCACGCTAAACGAAGTGATTCCATCCAGCGCAAGCCCAATCATCTTCGCCCACGAATAGTGGGTCGTTCCCGCGTGTCGATCGTGCACGTCGAAGTCAACTACTTCCGAATGGAAACCCATATTCGCGAAGATGCCGCGAAGGAAGAGGTTGACTTCTTTGTAATCGGCCAGCGCGTTCAGGACTCGCGAGGAAACCAGCCGATAGTCGGGATTGTCCTTCAGGACGCCGGTGCGCATCGACCTCATCAGCCAGTAGAAGGCGGACGTGCCCAGCCTCTTGGTGAATGAATCGGCGCCGGAGCTGCGCCTGATGCCATTCACGATCTCGGCGCCGTCGCGATACTTCTCGAGGAACGCGTAAATTGCGTGTTCGTCGTGCTGCAAGTCAGCATCCATCGAGATGACGCAATCGGCGCGATTCCTGACACTCAGGAGACCGGCCAGCAGCGCATTCTGATGTCCGAAATTGCGCGCAAGCTTCAGCGCTTTGATTTGACGATCGGCCTGGTTCAGTTCGCGGAGCAGATTCCAGGTTCTATCAACGCTGCCATCGTCGACGAAATAGAGGAAGCTTTCCGACGCGATCAGCCCCTTATCCTTGAGGTCGCGCAATATCCTCGCCAGTCTGCGCGCAGTCTCGCGTATGACAAGCTCCTCGTTGAAGCACGGCATCACGATGGCAAGCCGCGGTTGGGATCGCGATCGATCGAGAGCCACCGATCCTTCCATCTTAGGCTCGCCATCAATCACGGGAGCAAACTCGCCAGACTCCTGAATTTTCATCGATAGCTGCCCCCAACGCCCGCCGAGGCCGCGCACTCCCCTTAGGTCAAATGCTCCCGCACAGTCAACCAGTCAACAATCGCGATCATATTGAGCTGAGTAAGCATGTCAGGTCTTAGAGTCGAAGTCTTTTCGCGAGGGCTCTGACCGCTCGTTCTGAAAAATGTCGGTCCTTTACGTGAGAATCGTCAAAACTTCGCTTCGCTTGACGCGCGTAATTTTAGCACCTGACTAGCCAAAGGCTTCTTACGCTGGCAGACTCAATCCGGCAGGGTACAGATCGCAGGGGTGGGGATGGCGCCGACTTCGCGACAGTTGAGTTTCCGATGCATGGGATAACCGACCCGGCGAAAATCGCGGCCTGGCTCGCGACGTGGGGTTATCTCGGGATCTTCGTTTCTGTCTTCATCGGCAACTTGGGAATTCCAGTCCCGGAAGAAACGGTGATGGTCGCCGCGGGCTTCCTCGCCAACCGCTCGATCCTTGATTTGCGCTATGTGTACCTCGTCGTGATCGTGAGCGCAGTCACCGGAGACTGCTGCGGTTTCCTCATCGGCCGCACCGGCGGTCAGCGCCTGATCGCGCGGCTGGCCTCCAAGTCCCAGTTCATCCGCACGCGTTACGAACGTTTACAAATCTTCTTTCAAACTCACGGCAGTAAGGCGGTTTTCATGGCGCGTTTCATCACTGGCGCCAGATTCATGGCGGGTCCGATGGCGGGGGCGGCGGGGATGCCGTTCCTGCAGTTCCTCGGATGGAATGTGCTCGGCGCGCTGGTATGGTGCCCGCTGGTGGTGACGGTCGGCTATCTTCTCGGCGACGAGTTCTACCGGGCCGCATCGATGACCCATCAGGCGGCGCGTTGGATTGGGTTGGCCGGATTCATCCTCGTAATCGTTGTTTTCTTTTTCTGGTGGAGAGACCGAAATCCTGTCGCGCGCCCGGAACCGTAAGCGATCTCTCG
>WNFC01011851.1_pt1 | contig 11768 bp, 10 predicted proteins | sample 5400541 | NCBI WGS metagenome assembly WNFC01 (sample SAMN13153342, study PRJNA577476) | soil metagenome | isolation source: 120 cm saprolite under Douglas fir tree site 2 hole 2 replicate 1 | place: USA:California | collected 2015-04-18 | reverse complement strand
ATCATCCACCGCGACAACTTTCCAGCCCAGTTCCCGCTCCGCTTTGCCCGAGGTGACAAACATTTTCTTCCTGCTCATTCGCACCGCTTCGATAGTGGCGCGCGGTTCGCGGCGCAAAATGCGGCCGGTTACCACCTGATCGACTACGCCAGCGGCCAGGGCCACCGCATAAGGCACTCTGACTTTGGGCGAAGGCAATCCTGTGATTGCAGCCAGCTTGTCTAGTATCTGCTTTAAAGTAAGATTCTCGCCGCCCAGAATATAGCGCTCGCCACTTCTTCCCTTTTCCAGCGCCGCCACATGGCCGCGGGCGCACTCTCTGACATCTACCAGGTTCAGACCGGTATCCACGTAAGCCGGGAACTTCTTCTTGAGGAAATCCACAATGATGCGGCCTGTCGGCGTCGGCTTGATGTCCTGTTCACCGACCGGCGTCGTGGGGTTTACGACGACCACGTTCATTCCGCCCTTTTCTGCTCGCTTACCCGAGGCCAGCACTATCTGCTCAGCCATGAATTTTGAGCGCTTGTAATGTCCGATCATATTCTCGAGCGCGACCGGGGAGTCCTCATTTGCAGAATGCCCGTTGGAAGTAAATCCCATAGTCGCGACGCTCGAGGTATAAACCACCCGCCGAACCCCGTTCTTGCGGGCTGCTTCCAGAATTGCCCGTGTACCTTCCACATTCGAGCGATACATCTGCTCTGGATCGCGAATCCAGAGCCGGTAGTCGGCCGCAACGTGAAAAACTGTGTCGCAACCCGAGATCGCTTTTTCTAAAGAACCCGGGTCGCGTAGATCGCCTATAACCCGTTCCGCGGTCAGATTCTGGATATTTTTCGGGTCGCTGCTGGATCGAACGAGCAAGCGCAGATCCGCTCCCTGCTCGGCCAAAACGCGTGCCACATGGCTGCCGACGAATCCGGTTGCGCCAGTGACGAAAGCTTTCATGAACCAGCACGCCGCACTTAGCAGTAAGCCTGACCTGATTGTTTTTTGGGATCATCCCCGCCGAACGCCCACGAAGCGGGCTCGACAAGCGGGCAAATGCTAAGTGCTGACTTCTATTCCCATCGTCCGTTACTCAAGCTTTTCCGGCTGCAGCGAAATCTCGCTTTCGCCTGCGGCTTTCTTTTCCCAGTAATGGCGGACCCAAGTCTCCCAATTCTTTCCAGCAGCCATATCACGGCCGGTGAAAGCCAGGGCTGCGATATCGGCATAGCAGATGGATATCTTTGCAGCGCCATCCTTGGGCAACAACCGCACAAAACTCTCCTCGAGGGTCGCCCCGTTGCGGCGGTCGAAAATATAGCCTTCGATCTTGATCCCGTCTTTCCGCGTGATCATTACATCTCCGCGGTAATCGAAAGCCAGCTCCAACGCCGTGCGCAGTTCCGCCGGAGCGGCCAGCTCCGGGACCCATCCCTCCAGCTTTTCTCTCGCCGTTCCCGGTGCAACTTCGAGGGTGTCTGGATCAGCCAGCGCTGGGAGCGAGCCGGATGGACTTCGACCTGCTTCTCTCCCGCTCAAACGTGGGTTTCCTCCGCGGCATGGTCGTTGATCTGGACCAGCGGATTAAAGGCATGCACCGGGCGCACCGGCTCCTCGAGCAAATCGAGAGCCGATGGGTCCGTGTAGCTGCTGAAAAGCGTTGCGCGCGCCGTTTGCCACAAGCCCCGCAGCGAGCCGAAGGTATCGTTGACAGCGGACGCTTCGTAGCCGCTGTGAACCATGCAATTCGCACACTTGGGATTTCCTGATTCCGTGCCGTATCGCTCCCATTCCGTCGTTGCCAGCAGCTCGGCAAAAGTATCGGCGTAACCGTCCTGAAGCAGGTAGCAGGGTTTTTGCCAGCCGAAAATATTGAAAGTCGGCATCCCCCACGGGGTACATGCGTAATCGCGCTTGCCCATCAGGAACTCGAGAAACAGCGGCGACATATTGAACCGCCAGTCCGCCTTCCGGTTGGACAGAATAGACCGAAATAGCCAGCGGGTGCGGGCGCGTCCCAGAAAGTGACTCTGATCGGGTGCTTTTTCGTAGGAGTACCCCGGAGAAAGCTTCTCTTATACCCTCAACAGCCTTCTCGTAACCCCCTTCCAGGCACACAGAAAAATCGTGGTGCTCGCGTTGGCCATCCATGTGAACGGAGAAGCTCAAGTACTTGCTGGGCTTGAAAAGATCGATTTTTTGCTTCAGGAGCAGCGCGTTCGTGCACAAATAAATGTATTTCTTGCGGGCCACGAGGCCCTCAACAATTTCGCCGATCTGCGGGTGCAGCAACGGCTCTCCGCCGGGGATAGCTACAGTGGGAGCGCCACACTCTTCGACCGCGCGAAAGCACTCTTCAGGAGTGAGCTGCGCCTTCAGCACATGGCTGGGATACTGGATCTTTCCGCAACCCGCGCATGCCAGATTGCAGCGGAACAGCGGCTCCAGCATGAGCACCAGCGGGTACTGCTTGCGTCCTTTAACCTTCTGTTTCAGGACGTAAGTCGCCACCGTCCACATCTGCGAAATTGGTACGGCCATCTTTTCTCCTGCCCGATAAATACTAAACGCTGCTTGGCGTCAATCGCCGGCTCGCGCTGCCGCTGCCCCAGATCCTTGTGTAATGCCCGCTACAATCTTGCCGTAAGTGGTTAGCGCAAGCAGCGGGAAGTATTCCCGGTACATGTGATACTTCAGGTAAAACACTCGCGGAAAACCCGTGCCCGTGAAAAATGGCTCATCCCAGGAACCATCTTTTTTCTGAGTGCGCAGCAGGCAGGCAACGCCTCTCGCCACCGAATCGCTTCGCGTGTCATTGGCTGCTAATAAACCGAGCACTGCCCACGCTGTCTGTGAGGCGGTACTTGGCCCCATTCCCTTTGTATTGGAGTCGTCGTAAGAAGTACAGGTCTCGCCCCAACCACCATCGGGATTCTGCACCATGCGCAGCCATTCGGCGCCCTGTTGCACGTAAGGCTCGTGATAGTCCACACCCATGGCTTCCAGCCCGCGGAGCACCAGCGCTGTACCGTAAATGTAGTTCACACCCCAGCGGCCAAACCAGGATCCGTCCGCTTCCTGCTCTTTACGAATAAACCGAATCGCCTTCTTTACCACGGGATGATTCTTGTCATACCCATAAGCCGCCAGCATTTCGAGGATGCGGCCCGTGATGTCTACTGTCGGCGGGTCCAGCATGGCATTGTGATCGGCAAATGGAACATGCTGGAAGACCATTCGATCATTGTTCTTGTCGAATGAAGCCCAGCCGCCGTTCTTGCACTGCATGGAGAAAATCCAATCAATCGCGCGCTGGATGGACTCGCGCAAATAGCGTCCGTTGGGATGCTCCACATGAGTCAACGCCAGACAAACCATGGCGCTGTCGTCAACGTCCGGGTAAAACTCGTTATTGAACTCGAAATACCAGCCCCCGGGCTGTCCCTGGGGATTTTTCACTTTCCAATCTCCGACTGTGCGCACCTGCTTCTGCAAAATCCAATCAGCACACTTGACCATGCGAGGATCATTGCGCGGCACCCCGCTCTCACCCAGCGCAAACATTGCGTATGCCGTGTCCCATACGGGGGACATGCACGGCTGCATTCGAAAAGTGTCTTCTTCCTCAATGCCGAGTTTTTCGAATTCGTCCAGAGCCCGAATCACCTGAGGATCGTCCACTGAATACCCAAGACAGCGTAACGCGATGATGGCGTTCAGCATGGATGGATAGATTGCACCCAGGCCGTCGCTCATTTCGAAGTGCGCCAGCATCCATTTCTCCGCCTGCTTAAGCGCGATAAACCGAAGAGGGCGAATATGTACGCGCTCGAACCAGTGAGTCATGCGATCCAACAACAGGAAAAAATTCCGCCATGACACTACCTTTGTGTCCCAGGTCAGGTGCATGCGGGATTTATCGCGGCCGCCCACAAATAACTCTTCCACACCCATTTCGGCGGGAATCTTCTTGAACGGCTTTTTCGCGTAGCAAATCGAAAGTGGCACCAGGATGGCCCGCGACCACGAGGAAATTTCGTAGATGTTGAACCAAAACCACTTCGGAAACAGCACGATCTCGGGAGGAATTGCCGGAACCGCGTCATAATCGTACTGGCCGAAGAAGCATAAGTAGATTTTGGTAAAGGTGTTGACCTTGGTGACGCCACCCATCTCGAGGATCTTCTTGCGGGCACGTGCAAGAGCCGGATGATCCGCCGTGTATCCAGCCAGCTTCAATCCGAAGTAAGCCTTCACCGAGGCGCTGATATTGGAAGGCCCTGCGGCATAAATACCCCAGCCGCCATCATCGTTTTGGTGCTGCAAAATGTAATTGGTGGCCTTTGCAAACCGCTTCTCATCGCCGCTGCCGAGAAGGGTGTGCAGCAGAATGTAATCAGACTCAAGGGTGGTATCGGCTTCCAGTTCGCCGCACCAGTAGCCACCTTCGCGTTGCTGCGAAAACAGCCGCTTGCGTGCAGCGTCGACACTTGCCGCCACGCGGCTTGAAAGATCATCTATCTTTCCGAAGTGCAACTGCGGCTCGGACGCCATCGGTGATGAGGGGGAGGGATTGTCCATATGGTGGTTCTACTTCGCAGTGGCGCTCACCGGAGCGCTGGCAATGGCCTCCACTATTTCAGGCGGTAAACCGAAACGTACGTTCTCTGGCATGACCTCAAGCTCATTCACGTTGTCGAAGCCCTGCGTAGTCAGGAATCGCACGACTTCCTCAACCAGACATTCTGGGGCGGAAGCCCCGGCCGTAAGAGCGATGGTTTTGACGGCTTCCAGCCACGCGGGTTTTATGTCGTTGTAATTATCGATGAGATGCGCGTTAGTGCCCAAGTTCCGCGCTACCTCTACCAAGCGGTTGGAATTGGAACTGTTATCGGAGCCCACCACAAGTACCAAATCTGCTTCCGACGCCACCTGTTTGACCGCGACTTGCCGATTCTCCGTGGCATAGCAAATGTCTTGCGCCGCCGGACCCTTGATATTGGGAAACCGTTTCTTCAGAGCCGCGATGATGTCCGTAGTCTCGTCGAGACTGAGTGTCGTCTGCGTCAGATATGCAACTCGATTGGGATCAGGCACGGTTAGGGACTCGACTTGCTGCGGAGATCCAACAACCTGGGTGACCAGCGGCGCCTCGCCCAAGGTTCCGATTACTTCATCGTGATCGCGATGACCAATGAGGATGAGCGAATACCCTTCCTTGGCGAACTTCACGGCTTCAACGTGTACTTTGGTGACCAGGGGACAAGTAGCATCAATCACCCGCAGGCTGCGCAAGTGACTGTTCTCCCGCACCTCCGGGGAGACTCCATGAGCGCTATAAATAACCCGCTCCCCGGCGGGAACTTCCTCTACGCTATCCACAAAGATCGCCCCTTTGGCTTGGAGTTCCTCAACTACAAAGCGATTGTGGACGATCTCCTTGCGCACATAAATCGGAGGCCCGAAGGCTTCGAGGGCAATGCGGACAATGTCGATGGCCCGCACCACGCCCGCGCAGAACCCTCTCGGTTTTAATAAAAGTAAGGTCTTGCCATTACCGTTTGACACGATAACTCCTGCCCTTAGTTAGGGTACACGTTTGGCCACGTAAGGTTAATTCTAAACTACCGGAAAGTACCCTTTTGGTCAATGTAAGCCATAGAAACAGCTAGGATTAGCAGTGGCCGGGGAATATTGGATGGTGAACGGTTGCTAAGCTACCAGAGGCGTTTGACATCGTATTGATCGAGAACCGTATCGGCACTGAGAATAGGAATGTTCAGGTCCTGGGCCTGAGCTACTAGCAGACGATCGAATGGGTCACGATGATGCAAAGGCAGCAACCCTGCCCTAGTGGCTTGGTCCAAATTGATAGGTAATTCTATAAATCCTTCCTCCTGCGTGTGGCGACCCAGTTCGACGACAAGCGAAAGGGCCCTGAGTTTCCCGAGGTTGACCTTGATCGCCAACTCCCATGCGGTCGCGGCTGAAACTAGGACGGTGTTCTTAGAGCTTGCAATGATGGAGACGGCGCGTTTCGAAAGTTTCCTCGGCTCGCCGAACCACCAGAAAAGCGTGTGAGTATCCAGCAGGATGTTCATTAAACTTTTCTATCGAACCTTTATTCAAACCCAAGCTCCGAAAGCTCGCGATCGGTGAGAGGTTCAAATGCACCCGGCCTATATGAGATTTGCCCCACCAGCTTACCGGGAACTCGCTTCTTGAGTGCCGTGCCGACCGCCACCAGCTTTGCGACGGGTTGAGTGCCGCGAGCAATTATGACTTCCTTACCGGCACACACTTCTTCCAGCAGCCGCGAAAGGTTGGTTTTTGCATGATGGACAGTGTATTTCATCTTAGCTAATCATATTAGCTAAGCTGGTAGTAAGTCAATACACTTGCAATCATGCTAACTAAGGCAGGTTTTCAGGCATTCGCCTTCAGCATCTGCTCAGCATGCTTTCGTGAGGTATCGGTAAGCGTGGCGCCGCTTATCATACGCGCCACTTCTTCGGTGCGCTCGCTGCCGGCAATGCGCCTAACGGTAGTGCGACTGCGACCACCCGCTTCACGTTTTTCGATCAGGTAGTGGTGATCAGCAAAGGTTGCAATCTGTGGCAAGTGGGTGACACAGAGTATTTGACTACTGCGTGAAAGATTCTTCAGCTTTCTACCCACTGCCTCGGCTGCCCGGCCGCCTATGCCGGTATCTATCTCGTCAAATATCAAAGTGCGTTGTGGCCCAGAGTTGCGTTTCCTCGCGGCCGACGGCGATGCGCCAGCCTCCACGCTTGTCTTCAAAGCCAACATCACTCGGGAGAGTTCTCCCCCGGAAGCGATGTGTTCCAAACGGTGCAACGGTTCACCTGGGTTTGTCGAGATCATGTAAGCAACCTGATCAAAACCAGTGGGGGACCAGTTCCCTTCCTCTTCAGAAGTGGCAACCTCAACCCGGAAAGTAGATTTCATTGCCAGGTCGTTGATCTCAGCTTCCGCAAGCTTCTCCAGCCGGCGAGCCGCCTCGGCGCGCTTCTTGGAGACGATTCGGGCCGCATGGACGTAACTTTCTTGGGCATCGGTAAGTTCCGCTCGAAGCTGACGTAGCACTTCATCCTTGTTTTCCATCTCGTTGAGCTTTCGGCTTACTTTTGCGCCGAAATTGATAACATCGTTGAGTGCAGGTCCATACTTGCGCTTGAGGCGATCGATGAGTGCCAAACGATCTCCCACTTCTGCCAGGTGCTCGGGAGACGCGTGAATACCGCCAGCGTAGTCGCGTAGCGTCGCTCCCACATCCTCGACGCTGATTCGAGCGGTCTCCAACGCTTCCATCGCTTCCCGAAAACGAGGTTCGTATCGAGCAAGCTCCTCAATATGTTTCTGCGCTGCACGCAGCGACGACGAAGTTGAAGTATTTCCTTCGTAAAGCAGATCGAAAGCATTCATCGCCGCGGCATAGATTTTCTCTGCATTGGCAAGGACCCGCTTTTCCGTTTCTAAGCGCTCGTCTTCTCCCGGTTGAAGCTTTGCGTCATCGATTTCGTTTTTCTGGAAGCTCCAGAGATCGAGCAGACGCAAGCGATCGTTCTCGTCTCGTTCCAACTCCGCTATGCGGTTGCTGATTGCCTTCCATTTCGCGAACGCTTCCGCGGTGGATTCAGTTTGTGTTCCGGCGAAAGCATCGAGCAATGCGAGACGTGCGGGTCCATCGAACGCAAGAATGGATTCACTCTGCGCGTGGATGGTGGCTAGATGCGGCCCGAGTTGCCGCAGCACGCCGACGGTAGCGGGTTGATTATTGACGAAAACCCGCCCCTTGCCGGCCGAGGCAATTTCCCGGCGAAGAATAATTGTTTCGTCTTCCGGATCAATGCCGTTGGTTTCCAGGATCTCCCTGACAACCTTACGCGCCCGGGAATCAAGTTCAAACACGGAGGCAACAATCGCGCGATCGGCGCCGCTGCGGATTACATCGCTTGATGCTTTGTCCCCAAGCAACAGCGCTAAAGCATCGATGAGGATGGATTTACCAGCCCCGGTTTCCCCAGTGAGGAGATTGAGTCCGGACGCGAACTCAACCGCCACATTATCTATGACCGCGTAGTTCTCGAGTCGCAGTTCGACGAGCACCAGAATTCCTGGATGAGAAAGTTGAGCGAAGCATAGCATGAAAGACATTCTTTATTCTTTCGCAGCTATACCTTTGTGTCGGCTAGGCGGCGCGGGTCTTGCTTCACAGCACTTTTACTCCGGCGAATCTTCAGCATTCGATATGAAAAATATTTTGGGTTAATAGATCGGATTCACAGCTGAAATCTCGCCGCAACCTTGGTCTATAATCAGCGGAGGCATTCTCCGAAAATCAAAATGCATTATTCCCCTGTGCTTGCAGCACTCATCGGCGGTGAAATCCTTGACCTGGTAAACGAAACCGGCCTGGTCGCCAAGGCAGTTCTTGTCATTCTCCTCGCGTTCAGCCTGATTTCGTGGGCCATCATCCTGGCAAAATGGGGGATGTTGCGCCGCGCCCGGGTCCAGAGCGGCAGGTTCGTGCGTGCTTTTCGCAAGGCGCAGCGACTGCAGGATGTTGCTGCTGTGGCCGAACAATTCCGACCTAGTCCGTTGGTGGGCGTCTTTGAGGGCGGTTTTGAAGAGTACAAGCGGCAAGTCGGTCCTAGCGGCATCGTCAAGAATCCCGCTTCCCTTCAGCGGGCTATGCAGATTGCCGCCTCCGAAGAGCTCACGCGCTTTGAACGGAATATGCCGTGGCTTGCGATCACTGGCGCGGTCACTCCTTTTGTTGGGTTGTTCGGAACCGTCTGGGGCATCATTGACGCTTTCCACGGGCTCGGTACCGCCGGTGCAGCCACGTTGCGAGCGGTCGCGCCCGGAATCTCGGAGGCTCTGATTACGACTGCCGCCGGTCTTGCCGCCGCTATCCCCGCGGTAATCGCTTACAACCTGATCGGCGGTTCCATCCGCGAATTCGCCGCGCGAGGCGATGATTTTGCCATGGAGATGCTCAATGCCATCGACCGCCAGCAACCTGTGGGCCGCATGGCGATGGAAGCTCCGGAGGTCCGGCGGTAATGGCTTTCACCGCTTCCAACGGACGCACCCAAACTTCGCTCTCCGATATCAACATCACGCCTCTCGTAGATGTCGTACTGGTGCTGTTGATTATTTTTATGGTCACGGCGCCGGTGCTGCAATCGGGCATTGATGTCAATGTGCCCAAGACACGCACCGTAAAGGAAATTACGGAGGAGCGACTGGTGATCACCATCGACAAAAGTCAGCGCGTGTTCCTGGGCAACGATCCCATCAACATCAACGAAATTGGGGCAAAGCTGCGCCAAAAAATTCGCGACCCGCAACACCGGTCCATCTTCGTGCGGTCGGATGAAGATGTTCCCTTCGGCGCCTTCGCGACCGTGATGGACGCGGTGAAGCAGGCGGGCATCAGCAACGTGAGTATCGTAACGCAACCTCTGCAACGCAATGGCAGCCAACGCTGACATCTTTCTCGAGCGCGGAAACCTGGGCCGTCCGCTGGCCTGGTCCCTCGCATTGCATTTGGCATTTGCCATATTCATCGTGGTGTACGCGGTTTTCATCCCCGAAAAACGCGGTGAAGGATGGGGAGCGGGTGGAGGCGGCGAAGCCATGGGGGCCACACTGGTGAGCAATGTTCCGCTGCCGGCAAATCCGGTGAAGACAGAAAATGTGCTGGCCAACGATTCGCGAGGGCTAACGAAATCCATGCCTCTGCCGGAAGTAAAGCCTCCCGAACCGGAAGCCATCCCGATACCCGACAAGGAATCCAAGAAGAAGCCGAAACCTGCGCCCAATGTCAGCCGGAAAAAACCCGAGCCTGAACAGCCAGTGGAAGAAGCTAGCAATGTAATCCCTTTTGGTCAAGGCGGCCCAGTCAGCGGGCCTTACGGCACATTTAACGCGGGAGGCGCCAAAGGCGGGTTTGGGTTCACCGGTGGAGGGGGGGATTTCGGAAATCGTTACGCCTGGTACGTACGAGTCGTGCAACAGAAAGTTTCAGCGAACTGGCTCAAGTACGAAGTTGATCCCAGGGTGACCAGCGGGCAACGTGTGTATCTGACGTTTGACATTACGCGCTCCGGAGAGCCATCAAACGTACAGATCGAGCAATCCAGCGGAGTCCCGTCGCTCGACCAGTCCGCAACGCGCGCGATCCAGCGTATCGATACTTTTGGGCCACTGCCTCCGGATTACTCAGGCAGCAAGGTTTCGGTGGAGTTCTGGTTTGATTACAAGCGGTAACAATCAGGTGTCAGCTACGGGCCGCCAGCCTGCAATGTTAGGCAATGGCCGGCTTGAGCGCCGAACCGAGAAAGATAACGGACGAGGTTATGAATAGGAGTAAGTTTAAAGTTGATATACGTTGTAATCCGATACATGTAGCCGAGGTTCAAGTCACGCACCGGATGAGTCCCAGATTCTATTTCATCTCACAAACCCGTGCCATTATCACGTCCCTGCTGTTGCTCATTCTTGCGCTGCCCTGCTTCTCACAACAGGATTGGATTCGCACTGGAACCGGTTTAGGCGTGGAGAAAATTCGTCTGGCGGTTCCCGACTTCAAGCCGTCCAATCAGGATCCCAAGAATCCCGAGCTGCTCAAAGCCTTTAACGACACGCTGTGGAACGACCTCGACAACGCTGGCATCTTCGATCTGGTTTCCAAGAGCTTCAACCCGCTGGAGGTTCCGGGTCAGCCCACCGAGGTTAAGTTCGAGGTGTGGAGCGCGCCTCCACCGAACGCTTCCATGTTGGCTTTCGGCAACCTGGGAGTCAGCGGCAACACCGTCATGGTGCAAGGCTGGCTCTATGACGTAAAGAACGTCACCTCGCCGCAAGTTCTCGGTAAGCAATACACAGATGTCGCCACAACCGATGCGGCACGTCTAATTGCCCACAAGTTTGCCGATGAGATCATCTTCCGGCTGGGTGGAGGCGTTCAAGGTATCGCGGAGAGCTCAATTTACTTCGTGGGCGACCGGACCGGTCACAAAGAAATCTGGGCCATGGACTATGACGGGTCGAACCAGCGTGCCATCACCCACCTAGGGTCGATTTCCCTCTCGCCGCGAATCTCGCCGGATGGATCCCGCTTGGCTTTCAGTTCGCTGACCAAGACCAGTTGGGAGATCATCATGTACTCGCTCGAACTTGGCCGCGCGGTGGCGTTTCCTCGTTTTGGCGGGACAAATTTATCACCGGCATGGGCGCCGGACGGCACCAGGCTAACCTTTTCCTCTTCTCGCACCGGCACCTCCGAGATCTATATGGTGGATGCCTCGGGTGGTAGCCTCAAACGTCTGACCAACGCCAAAGGTCCCGACGTCTCTCCGACTTGGAACCGCAAGACCGGGGCGCAGCTGGCATTTGTTAGCGGGCGAACCGGTCTGCCGCAGATCTACACCATGGAAGCGGATGGTACCAACGTTCAGCGGATGACCGACCAGGGCTACGCCGTATCTCCGTCATGGGCGCCCAACGGGCAGTTCCTCACCTTTTCGTGGATGCGTAAATACGGGCCGGGCGCTCCCGGATCGAATGATATCTATTTGATGGATATTGCCAGCAAGCAGTGGGTTCAATTGACTCATGATGGCGGACGTAATGACTTCCCGTCGTGGTCGCCGGATGGCAGACACATCGTGTTCCAGTCCAGCCGTTCCGGGAGCGAACAAATCTGGACCATGCTCGCCGACGGCACAAAAGTTCAGCAACTAACT
>WNFC01014951.1_pt1 | contig 11769 bp, 10 predicted proteins | sample 5400541 | NCBI WGS metagenome assembly WNFC01 (sample SAMN13153342, study PRJNA577476) | soil metagenome | isolation source: 120 cm saprolite under Douglas fir tree site 2 hole 2 replicate 1 | place: USA:California | collected 2015-04-18 | reverse complement strand
CAGGAACTCATAATCGCTACTTTCCTGAAGCGGAAGAGTTGACCGGCACGCTGCGTCGCGTCTTCAGTGAAATGCAATCCTGTCCGGAACTCATCCGGCCCCTATTTGCTATCTTTTTTGTAATCGTACGGTCAGAATATACAAATGCTCGCAAGCGTCGTCAGCCGAAGAGAGCCTAAAATGCTGCGCGGCTCTTCTTGCAGTGAGTACAGAGGCTTCCGGTTTCTCTGTCATGGGTAATCAACACTGCCGGCGTATAGAGCACACCTAACCGATCGCGTCATTTCAGCGGAACAGGGTAAGCCCGTAGCGCTCCCCGCAAGGGGAAAGTCCATCGCAAGATGGAACTGATGGCGATGCGGGTAACGGAAATGGGAGCAAGCGAAAGCTGCCCTGTAACGGGGCAGATAGAGGTTGCGTCGCCTCGTGGGGACAAGATCACCTCGCCGGAAACGGAGCTGACTTCCTGTTGGTGCTCAGCTCGAGAACTCTTGAGGAACCGATGCATGAAGCAAAGCAAATGACGATGGCGTAAGCCGTTGGTGCGGCTTCACACACAGCGGGCGGAATTCCCTCCGCCGTGCGAATCGGCAGCAAGTCAGTATCGAGTAGGTCTGATTCGTTTCGTTTTGCATCAGGCCGCGTCCTCGTTGTTCATGGGGGCGTTTTTGAGTGCTCGACCCGGATGAATGGGAAACCTTCAAGTCCGGTTCTTAGAGGGCTGGGCGCCAGCAATGGCGCCCGGCCACTCGACAATAATTTGGTAACGCAGCGTCAGCGTCGATGAACTTCCAGATTGCCCGTGATCCGCCAGCAATGCCAGCTTTGCGCCCACGTTCACAGCCGAGTTAGCTACTTGTCGGCTTTTTATCGCTTCCGTGCGGTCCGTCGGTCAGGACACAGTACGCAATGGTCAGCGGCATCGCGGGTAACAGAACTGCCGCAACCACAAAGCCCGACCCTGAGAACAAAGCTGGCGGCGTGCTTCCAAACCAGCTAGCCCAGTTTCGCACGAAGAAATTGTGAAGAACTAAAGCTCCAAAGAGGGCCTGTACCAGAATCAATGCGCCTGCGCGTCGCCGGTGCCGCGGATCATCCAGGCGGCGATAGCTGGCCGCCAGGATGAGGAAGCCGGTCGCAAAATAGAGGAGGGTAACCCCGAGCCATACTTCCAAGAGCCTGGCCTGTGCGATTGGCTGATACATTGGGACTTTGTTGAGAAACAGCAGCGGGGTGACGCCGGCAACATCTTGTATCAAGCGCACGGAGGGCGCCGAAAGCACCACCGGCCAAGGCCTGGCCAAAGCGGATGGCGTGTAGATCATGGCGATCACTGAGGCCACGATGGGAATTCCAAAAAGCACTCCGGGGACGACCCCAAGCACGCATCGTAACCGCCGCGAAAGCCAAGGTCGAGGGAAGCTCGTGAAAAACGCCAGCCAGACTACGGATGCCAATACGGAGGAGGCTGTAGCGAAGCCGATAGGAATCGCAAGCACGGCAGGTAAATGACGAAGCGCAGCGGCCCATCCAGCACTGGGATACCCTTCGGCAACAGCTCCGATGGCAAACATCAGTGCGGCAAGACGAGCGCTGAGCTGTTGGGGGCGACTGAAACCGACAATAATCGCCAACAATAGCAGGACGAAGCGGGCAACTTGTAGCGCGATTGGGGGTAGATACTGCGAACGATTCCAAGTCCGCCAGACCGGTTCAGCGATCAGCAGCTTCAATGCAAGGTGCTGTTCCCCGCGCCGTACCTGCAGCTCGATTGGGCGGTTCCGTTCAAAATGCGCTCGCGCCAAAAACCAGTTGGGAGCTCCGTTCAGAGGGTATCCATCTGCTGCTTCCAGGACATCCCCCGCTTGTATACCCGCCTTGTCCATCGGTCCGCCCGGCAACACCCTCGCGACTTTGAAAAGGTTAGGCTCAGGTACCCACCCTCCGTTAGCAGGTCCCCAGAACTCCTGCCGCGTATTGAACAAGAAAGCGAGTACATATACGACCGCTACCACATACGTCCACCACGGCGCGCCCGATCTGAGCATAGGCTTACTCTTGCCCATCCAGTCGCGCGGATTATAACGCGAACGCCCGGGGGGCCGAGGATGGTCTTGGCGGAGGGTTCCAATGATGCGGTAACTGCCCAGAGATGATTCTGGGGGACGTTCGTCAGACTCAGAGTGCTTGAACGCCATTGGCTGAAGACTAAGGAGAAATTCTGGGCGTATTGTCGGCAACCCTTACCTTGGGATTACTTCAGGGTTGCCCGTCACTTGGAAGTAGCGGCAAGGTCCCAGAGCAGGAGACTTGATTGCCACCTCGGGTAAGCCCATTGCCGGCCGTAAGGCCGGGCTTTAATGGGCAGCGGCGACTTTGGATTTCATTCGAAAGCGCGCGGGCGGTGAGCCAAATTCGCGCTTGAAAGCGCGGTTGAAAGCCGGCTCGGATTCGTAACCGACCTCATCGGCAATCCGCGCGACGCTGTGACTGGTGGACGTGAGCAGTTGCGCACCCAACTGCATCCGCCAACGTGTGAGGTAGGCCATGGGTGGCACGCCGAGGAAATGCCGGAAACGCTCGGCCAACACAGAGCGCGAGACTCCCACCCGCCTGGCCAGTTGAGCGATGGTCCACGGGTCGGATGGTTGACGATGCACGAGCGCGAGCGCGTTGCCGACCTCAGGGTCGCGGGCCCCGGCGAGCCATCCCGTCTGGCCCGGTGGCAAAAGGTCCACATAGCGACGCAGGGTTTCCGCGAACAACGCTTCGGACAGCTTTGCGACCACGATTTCGCTTCCTGACTGTGAGTTGACTGCTTGCCCGACGGAATAACGGATGCAGTTCTCCAGCGATTGGCCGGAGTTGTCGCTGCCGATGCTGACCTTGAATATGGGTGGCAGCCCGCCCAAAAAAGCCTTGCAGAGTTGAGGATCGCAGACCAGATAGCCGCAAATCAGCCTAGTGATCTCGCCGCCGCCCCCCATGCGCGCCAGCTTGAGACCCTGCGACAAGATCTCCTGAAGGATCTTGGCATGGTCCCTCGGCTCGACATCGCGACCGTTTCCCATGATGTGCGGATCGCCGTGGGGAAAGACGACAATGTCCCCGGCAGTGAGCGCAATTCGCTGCCCGTCCTCGACATTGGCATAAGCCTGCCCATCCGTTAGCAGGTGATAGATGATCACGTGCCTGGGCTCCGGCGACAGGTACGGCGCCACGAGACAGGAGGGCGGCGAGCGAAAGCTCCACGGCGCTGAAAACTCGGCGTTGTAGAACATCGCGCCTTCCAGTTTCACCGTCTTCAGCACTGTCGACAGGACATCCATTCGGCTTCCCACAAGATTGTCCGAACTCTGAGCAAAGTAATCCGGACGCTGAATCAAATGAGTCAGATAGTACCGCGCCCCAGGCAAGAGAGCCAGACGCGCGGGTAAGTATGGGCCGTCATCGTGATGCATAGTAAGCTCGTCGAAGCGTTCGAGGATGCGACAAGGGCTTCAAATCAATTCGAATGAAGGAGAAAACCTATGCCGTCGAAATATCGCGATTACACTTACAGCAGCGTTCTGAGTATGGTCGTGCTCGGTCTGTTTCTCTGCGGCATGGTCAACGCACAGGATCATTCGGCTCACACTCAAGCGAAGCCAGCGACTCTGATGCAGGGCTATGGCGACTTGCATCACACGGTGTCAACCAACATCGCGCAAGCCCAACAATTCTTTGACCAGGGATTGCGTCAAATCTACGCTTTCAACCATGACGAAGCGGCGCGCTCGTTTCAGCATGCCGCGGATCTTGACCCCAAACTGGCCATGGCCTATTGGGGAGTGGCCGAGGCCGTAGGACCCAACTACAACGATCCCGCCAGCGACGACCGTTTCGCAGCGGCCCATACGGCCGTCCAGAAGGCGGTTGATCTCTCGGGTAGCGCTTCGCCCGCCGAGCAGGCTTACATCAAGGCCATGGCGCTGCGGTTCCCAGCCGATCCCAAGGCGGACCGCCGGCAGGCGGCCGAGGCCTATCACGGCGCCATGCGCGAACTGGTCAAGCAGTTTCCTGACGACCTCGACGCGGCTACGCTGTTCGCCGAATCCGGCATGAACCTTCATCCCTGGGGTTTGTGGATGGTGGATGGAACTCCGCGCGAGGGCACCGAAGAAATCGTCGCGACGCTCGAATCGGTGATCAAACGGGATCCCAACCATTTAGGGGCGATCCACTACTACATTCACTCGGTGGAAGCCTCGAAGTCTCCGGAGCGGGCCCTGGCTGGGGCCAACCGGCTGGCCGCCATGGCGCCAGCGGCGGGACACATCGTTCACATGCCCGCTCATGTCTACATCCGCACGGGCGACTATGCAGCAGCGGTCAAAACCAACCAGGAAGCGGCGGCAGTTGACCAGGCCTACATCAAGGCGAGTGGCGCGCAGGGCATCTACCCCCTGATGTACTACAGTCATAACCTGCACTTCATCGCCATGTGTGCAGCCATGAATGGCGACTACGTCGAAGCCAGCAAAAATGCCGAGGTGCTGGCCGCCCACGTGGCGCCCCATGTCAAGGACATGCCGCCGCTGGAAGGCTTCATGACCATCCCCATCGCGGTGGATGTGCGCTTCCACAAGTGGGACGAAATCCTCAAGATGGCCAAGCCCGATCCGGAAATGAAGATCATGACCGTGTTCTGGCATTTCGCGCGCGGCATGGCCCAGGCGGCTAAAAGTAAGGTGAACGAAGCCGAGGCGGAGTATCAGGTCGTGTCGGACGCGGAAAAGAATACGCCGGAGGACGTGGTCTTTGCCATGCCAGTAAACAACAAGGCAAAAGATGTCCTGAAGATCGCAAGAGAAGTGTTGGGTGCGAAAATTGCTTTGGCGAAGAAAGACAACGCGGGCACCATCGCTCTGCTGCAAAGTGCTGTGGCCGTCCAGGACACTCTCAAGTATTCCGAGCCGGAGGACTGGTTCTTCCCGGTGCGCGAGTCGCTCGGTGCGGCGCTTCTGATGAACGGAGACAATGCAGGCGCGGAGAAAGTTTTCCGCGAAGACTTAGACCACCACCCGCGCAACCCGCGTTCTTTGTTCGGGTTGCAGCAGGCGCTCAAAGCGCAGAAGCGGGACTACGATGCCGGCTTCGTCGAGAAGCAGTTCCAGGCATCATGGAAGGGCAGGAACACCCAACTCAAAGTAGCGGACCTGTAATTTCGTTCGCAACAGGGTAGGGCTAGCGCATCCATTCGGCTTCCCACAAGATTGTCCGAACTCTGTGCAAGGTCATCCAGACGCTGCGGTCAAATGAGTCACATATTACCGCTGGTACCGCGCCGCAGACCAGAGAGCCAGACGCGTGGGTAAGTATGGCCCGTCACTGATAATACTGTTACTTTCTAACGGCCCGCCAACCGTCAGAAAGTATTGGCGAGATACCTCCCGAATTGTCGGCCACCCTTACCTAATCGCGTTACGTCAGAGTTGCCCGTGATGCGGGAGGAATCCCAAAGGTGACAAGGCGGACCACAGATCTAGTAAATCGGCCGCGGTCGATCTATGTATAATAGCCCCGCCTCAGGAGGGCAGTTCATGTTGCGCATAAACGACGAAGCTCCCAATTTCACTGCCGAAACTTCACAGGGCACGATCAACTTCCACGAATGGATCGGCAACGGCTGGGCCATCTTGTTCTCGCACCCCAAGGACTTCACTCCCGTGTGCACCACGGAACTGGGTTACATGGCCGGGCTGCAACCGGAATTCGAGAAGCGTAACTGCAAGATCATCGGGTTGAGCGTGGACCCGGTGAGCAGTCACAGTAAGTGGGCCGTAGACATCGAAGAGACGCAAGGCCACAAGGTGAAATACCCGATGATCGGGGACCCGGAACTCAAGGTGGCGAAGCTTTATGACATGCTGCCAGCAGACGCGGGTGATACTTCCGAAGGCCGCACAGCGGCCACGAACGCCACCGTGCGTACCGTGTTCGTGATCGGTCCGGACAAGAAGATCAAGTTGACGCTCAGCTACCCGATGAGCACGGGCCGCAACTTCGACGAAGTGCTGCGAGTCGTCGATTCAATGCAACTGACCGCCAAGCACAAAGTAGCCACACCAGTGAACTGGAAACAGGGCGACGATGTAATCATCCTCCCGGCGGTTTCAGACGATGAGGCCAAACAGATATATCCTAGCGGCTGGAAAGCACCCCGCCCTTATCTGCGGATCGTTCCCCAGCCGACGCAGGATTCCGCAAAGAAGGTTAGCGCAACGTGATCTTCAAGCAGTTCTATTTGCCGTGCCTGGCGCACGCTTCCTACATGATTGGAGACGAGGCGACAGGCACGGCAGCCGTTGTTGACCCGCAACGGGACACGGACCAATACATTGCGTTTGCCGCCGAGCACGCGCTCAAGATCAAGCACGTATTCCTGACGCATCTCCACGCCGATTTCGTCGCCGGGCATTTGGAGCTGCGCGATCGCGTGGGCGCAACAATTTATCTCGGCGCCGCGGCTAAAGCGGCGTACGCATTTACTCCTCTTCGCGATGGCGACTTTCTCGAATTCGGACGCGTACGCCTGAAGATCCTGGAAACGCCGGGCCACACTCCGGAGTCGATCTCCATCTTGATTTACGACCTGAACACCAACGATACGCAACCGCATGCCGTACTGACTGGGGACACATTGTTTATCGGCGACGTGGGGCGGCCCGACCTGCGCGCGGCGCTGGGCTGGTCGGCAACCGAACTGGGCAGCCTGTTGTTCGATTCGCTGCACAGTAAACTGCTGGCGCTGCCGGACCAAAGCCTAGTCTATCCAGCTCACGGCGCGGGTTCGCTGTGCGGGAAGGCCATCAGCAAGGAGACGGTATCAACCCTGGGAGAACAACGGCGATTGAACTACGCGCTGCAGTCCATGAGCAAGGAAGCATTCATCCAGATCGTGACGGCCGATCAACCGGAAGCTCCGCCCTACTTCACCTATGACGCCGTGCTGAACAGCGAAGAGAGGCCCACTCTGGACGAAGCGCTGGCGCGCGAGATGAACCCGCTGACGCTCGACGCCGTGCTGGCATTGCAAGCGGATGGCGCGCAGATCCTCGACACGCGTGATCCCGACGAATTTGCTGCAGCGCACCTGGCAGGCAGCATCAATATCGGACTCGGCGGCCAGTACGCAACATGGGCCGGAACCGTGCTCGATCGAACGCATCCGATCGTAATCATCGCGGACCCTGGCCGGGAGAACGAATCGGCTGTCCGGCTCGGTCGCATCGGGTTCGATCACGTGGCCGGTTATTTGCAAAACGGATTGCACAGCCTCGAATCGAGGCCGGAAAAGGTAGCGTTCATCGAGCGCCTCAGCGCGCAGTTCGCGGCGGAACTCCTGTCATCGAGTCAGCCGCCGCTGGCCATCGACGTCCGCGCACCGCGCGAGCGAGAACAGAAACACATTGGCGGCAGCTTGGGCATCCCGCTCAATCGGCTGGTGGAAAATCTGGAAACGCTGCCAAAAAACCGTCCCCTGCTGGTCTACTGTGCGGGCGGCTACCGGTCGTCCATCGCCGCGAGCTTATTGCAAGGCAGCGGATTTGATTCTGTCGGTGAAATTGCTGGTGGCATCGCAGCGTGGGAGGCGGCGAAATTGCCTATTAACAGCGCCCAAGTTTAGAGTGCTGCGGCGCGTAAGAGCTCTAGCAACGCGCTTGCCGCAGAACTGGAATCGTCCTGCCGTTTCGCGAGATGCAGAAAGTACGACAGTGAGACTTCATTCGAGCCGGCAGTAGCAGTAAAGGAATTGCTGTTTGGTTCCCAATGGTGTTTGGTGCAGTTCCTTGGAGCTCTCCACCAGGCGGAAGCGGCCACCAAACTCGCCGTGAAGCGATTCGGCGTCGTAGCGCATCACTTCGAGCCCACTGCATTTCGTAGGGCCTTCTGGTCCAAATGTACTGACAATCACGTGGCCACCTGGCTTGACAGCGCGGGTAACCTGCCGAACGTAAGCAAGACGTCGCTCTGGTGTCGTAAGAAAATGGAATACCGCTCGGTCATGCCAGAGATCGTAGGCATATGGTTCCAGCTCGATTTCGACGATATCGCCGACCAACCAACGCACCTGCTCTGCAGCCGAACCCAATCGCTTTCTCGTGATTTCGATTGCGGTCTGCGAGACATCGAGTACTGTGAGGTTTTTGTATCCGCGAAGAAGCAGATCGTCAACTAGGGTTGATTCTCCGCCGCCAACATCGATGATGGAAGACTCACATGCATCCGCCGCCCGCTCAATCAGGGCAAGCGATGTCTCAAGGTGCCGACGGTACCAACTGACTGCATCCGGCGCCTTGGTCGTATATACGTTTTCCCAATGTCTCTTTGTGTCCATGGAGTACCGCCATACACCTTTAGCTCGTGATTAGACCTCTGCTAAGAAACACGCGAGTCAAGCCATCAGACTTAGGTTCTCGACTACAGCTTCGATCTCCTCTCGGGTGTGCGACTCCCATGGCTCGCAGGACTGGGGACAATTCCACCGATCCGGCATGGCACGCGGAACCGGTAGACGCGGCCACTCCGGGCAAGCGCCCCAGAATCTCCGCACCAACCTGTGCCACGAAGCTGACGTTGAGAGTGTTGGGCAACCGTTCGATAGGATGGCCGTTCAGGACTACTCGATCTCCAAACTTGTTTTGCAGTAGGTCCCAGAAGAGGTCGCGAAGTTCACGAACTGAGTCCATGCCTTCCCACGTGCGGGCCAAGTCGCAAGCCGCTCCCAAAGCCACAGCTAACAGCACGTTCTCTGTCCCAGCTCGCCGCCCGGATTCGTGGCTCGCGCCGTGTATTAGCGGCTCAAGGGAAACACCGTCGCGGATATAGAGTGCACCCACCCCCTTGGGAGCGTAAAGCTTGTGACCTGCAACCGATAGCAAATCGACCCCGAGTTCCTGAACAGTGAAAGCGATCTTGCCTACCGATTGCGCCGCGTCGCTATGTAGAAGAATTCCAGCTTCGTGCGCGATCTGTGCAATATCCTCGAGTGGCTGAATAGTGCCAACCTCGTTGTTGGCATGCATTATGGAAATAAGAACGGTGCTCCGGCGCAGCGCCCGGCGGACATCTTCAGGATCGACGCGTCCAAAGCCATCAACTCGCAGGTACGTCACCGTCGCACCAAGCCGTTCGAGGAAGCGACAGGGATTTATCACTGCCGGATGTTCCACTTGGGTGGTAACGATGTGAGCATCCGCTCTTCCACATGCGAAGAACACCCCTTTGAGAGCGTGATTATTAGCTTCACTTCCGCCACTCGTGAATACAATCTCATTGGTTTTACAGCCGAGCAGCCCAGCAACCTGCGTTCGAGCTTTGTCCACCGCCTCCCTCGCCGGGCTGCCAGCCCAGTGGCCGCTCGAAGGATTACCGTATGGCTCCTCGAGGACCATCCTCATCGCGTCGCCGACTTCCGGCGCAGTGGGAGTACTAGCATTAAAATCTAGGTAAATATGTCGATACGTTCCAGGCATGGGAGCTACACCTCGTCGGCACGCAGCGTGAGGAATCCCGCAGCGGTCAATCCGAAGTGCGCCAACACGGATTCTGCTGGCCGGAAGATCCGTGCGGCAAGACCGATGGGAATAGTACACGCTTCACGGAACCGAGTGAAGGTAAGGTGGTTCTTTCTACTTTCGATAGCGGAAATAATCCTCTTGGCTGATAGACGCGCTATTCGTAGAAGTCCCACAGTCGGCGTCTTGATTGGAGCTGCTATGCGAGACAGGTCCTGGATTATCGGCAACCCTTCCCTAACCCGTTATGGAAGGGTTGCCCGTTACCCGCCGGCGATTCCAGAGGAGAGCGTCGAATTGAACCTTCAACTAGGGCTGAAGCAGTGCTGGGAATTCCGAAGGACACAGCATCTTTGCGCAGGCTTAAGCATTGGACTGACTTTTCACCGCGTGGTTCGTCTAATGACTGGCTATCCCCGCGAGAGAGCTCCATGTCACAAGATTTGAACATTCGTGGTTTGACCTTAGTCGCTTTTGTCCTACTCGCAAATGTCAATGGGTCGGCGCAAACAAGCGTCCCGGCGCGAGAGCGCTACACTCACGTTGCAACTGCGCTGCAGAAGCTGGCCGAATATGAGGTCACTGAAAAGCACCTGCCAGGACTCTCCATTGCGTTGGTTGACGACCAGCAGATCGTTTGGGCGCGAGGCTTTGGTTTTGCAGATCCTGACAGGAAAAGCGCAGCCACCGCTGAGACCGTATACCGAGTGGGTTCCGTTTCAAAGCTCTTCACCGATATTGCCATCATGCAACTCGTTGAGCGCGGTCAGCTCGATCTCGATGCGTCGGTAACGAAATACCTGCCGAATTTTCATCCTAAAAAACCCGTTCGGCGAGCCGATTAGCCTGCGTGAGCTCATGACGCATCGGGCCGGCCTCGTTCGCGAGCCTCCAGTCGGCAGCTACTTTGACAGCACACAGCCTCCGTTAGCCGAGGTCGTGAAGAGCTTGAACACGACTGAGCTCGTTTATGCGCCCGGCACCCACACGAAGTATTCGAACGCCGGTGACAGTGTGGCGGGGTTGGTTCTGGAGTCCCTCGCGCACAAGCCCTACACGCAGTATTTGCAAGAGGCTGTGCTGCAGCCCCTTGGGCTTGAGAGCAGTTCTTTCAGTCCTGACCCTTCGCTGATGCGCAATCTGGCGAAGGGCTACATGTGGACTTACGACGGGAAAGTTTTCCAGGCACCCACGTTTGAGCTGGGTACCGGGCCCGCCGGGAACATGTATTCAACGGTCATGGATCAGGCGCGGTTTCTTAGCGCGATCTTTGCAGGTGGGCGTGGTTTGAACGGTCCGGTACTCAAGCCCGAAACATTGCGACAGATGCTTGTCCCCCAAAATCCCGGTTCCGGATATGGCCTGGGTTTCGCGTTGCTCAACGTTGACGGACTCCGGATGGTCGGGCATCGCGGCGGCGTTTATGGCTTTTCGACAGAGTCGCTTGCCATGCCGGACGACAAGCTAGGCGCGGTGGTCATCACGAACATGGATAACTCCTCTGAAGTGGCCTGGCACGTCGCATTCACTGCGCTGCGATTTATGCTTGCCGCGCGTGCGGGCAAGCCGTTGCCGGCTCTGCTGATCCCGACAGATGTGCCTGCCGAGGCGAGGCGTCAGCTTGCGGGGCGGTACGAAAAGGAGCAAAAGGCTCTCCAGATTTTTGAGCGCGATGACAAGTTGTTCATCGAACCGCTGCAGGATGCCGGGCGCAGCGAGCTGCGTCAACTCGGAGCCTCTCTTGTAACGGACGACCGCAACGGGTGGGGCTTTGAAATCACTCCTGTCGAAGGCGGCATAAAAGCGAGCGGGAACATCGACGAAATCTACAGGCTCGTACCTCCGGCCAAACCATCGCCTGTGCCGCAAGACTGGGGCAAGCTTGTGGGCGAATATGGCTGGGACTACAACGTGCTCTACATCATGGACAGAAACAATGAGCTCACTGCATTGCTCGAGATGGAGTATATCCCCCTCAGAAAAATAGCGGATCATGTTTGGGAGTTTCCGGCGGACAGTTCCTATGACCATGAAAAGCTAACGTTCGTACCAGACAAGAGCGGCTGCCCGATGGAGGTCAAAGTCGGTGAAGTGGTCTTTCCTAGAAGATCGGGTGTGCGACTTACAGGTGGAACTTAAGCCGCGCGACGTGCCTCCCAGTAATCTTCAAACTCGCCATTGAGATGGCAGCAGCGGAGAGCCAGGATCG
>WNFC01015440.1_pt1 | contig 11770 bp, 11 predicted proteins | sample 5400541 | NCBI WGS metagenome assembly WNFC01 (sample SAMN13153342, study PRJNA577476) | soil metagenome | isolation source: 120 cm saprolite under Douglas fir tree site 2 hole 2 replicate 1 | place: USA:California | collected 2015-04-18 | reverse complement strand
TGGGGCGCGCCCTCGTTGCCGAGCGCCTTCGTGAAGTTCAGGAGCGCGGCGTTGGCGGCGCCGCCCACCATGTAGTTGTCCATCGGCTGCACGCCGCCGATGCCGATGACGTTGACGATGCGTCCGCCCCCCCGCCGCACGAGATGCGGAAAGACCTCGCGCGCCACGCGGATGTAGCCGAAGAGCTTCAGGTTGAGGCTGTCGCGCCAGACCTGGTCGGGCAGGTCGAGGAAGGCGCCGCCCTGCGCGGCGCCCGCGTTGTTGACGAGGATGTCGAGGCCGCCGAAGCGTGCGATCGTCGCCGCGACCCAGTCCCGGATGTCCTCGTCCTTGTTCAGGTCCGCGGGCACCGCGAGGCAGGCGCCGCCGTGCTTGTCCTCGAGCTGCCTCGCCACCGCGCGCAGTGGCTCGGCGCTGCGCGCGCACAGGGAGAGGCTCGCGCCCTCGGCGGCGAGCTTCTCCGCGATCGCGCGTCCGATCCCCTTGCTCGCGCCCGAGATCATGGCGATCTTGCCGCGCAGGCCGGTCTCCATCCGGGCGCGATAGTGCTCCGGCGAGGTGGGCCTGTCAAGCGGCCCGCCCCCTCCCGGTCGGCGTTGACAACCGCCCGGCCGGAGCGTATGAGGGTGCTGCCCAGCTTTTCCATCCAAGCGGGAGGAGCGGCCATGGACATGCTCTTCGGCACCTTCGCGTCGACGTCCCTTCTCATCGTGCGGGTCGTCCTGGGCGTGATCTTCTTCGCGCACGGCGCCCAGAAGGTGTTCGGCTGGTTCGGTGGGCCCGGGCTTCGCGGGGTCATCGCCTACTTCAAGCAAGCGCTGGGAGTGCCGGCCCCGCTGACGGTGCTCGCGGCCTTCACGGAGTGCTTCGGCGGGCTCGCGATGATCGTCGGCTTGCTGGTCCGGCCCGCGGCGGTGGGGCTCATCCTCGTCATGCTCGTCGCGATCGCCAAGGTTCACTGGCGCAATGGCTTCTTCCTCAACTGGTCCCTCGAGCCGGGCAAGCCGCATGGCTACGAGATGAACCTGGCCCTGATCGGCATGGCGCTGGCGGTTCTCGTGGGCGGCGCAGGAGCCCTCTCGATCGACCGGTGGCTCCACCCCTGGTAGGCACCGAGCGTGCCGCCGACTTCCCCGCCTCGCGCGTCGATCAGAACGGGTGACGTTGTCGTCCTCCTCGGGAGTCTCGACACCGAAGGCGAGGTCATCGTCACGATGTCGGATGGCCGGTACAAGGTGAAGTGGGCCACCGGCGTTGACTATCGTGATCGAGTCACGACGGTGACGGCCGCGGAGATTCGCAAGAAGACCTAGCTCTACCTCTTGCCAGGAGCGACGACCAGCGCGTTTGGCACGCCCCATCCGCCGGGTAGCGACAGCGCCAGGGCAGGGAGCTTCACCACGAGCTGGGTTGACGGGCCCCCGTCGAGGTTGAGGGCATCCCAGCACCCGAGCCCGCCCTTGTCAGGCGGGTCGGCAAGGAAGCGGGCGAAGGCGGTCGCTTCGGCCCTGGTCGAAACCACGAGAACGACGACGTGTCCGTCGGCACAGACCGCGGTCCGCTCGGCGACCTGAGGTTTCAGCTGCTGGACCTTTCCCCCGACAACGAGACGGGGGATCCCCTGGACGATGAGGCGATGGGCAAGATGGTCCTGGATGTCGGCACCGAGGATGATCCGCCCCTCCTTGCCGTCGATCACGAGAGCACCCCAGTTCCGCTGTTTGCTTGACGCCATGACCCGTCCATCGTCGACCGCGAGGCCCATCGCACGGCCCTCCTTGTCGAAGAAGCTGGCATTGACCGCAACCACAAAGGGATAGGGCGCAACGATCTGCTCTACGGTGCGCCGCGCCGAGGGGTCTCCCGCGGGAACTAGACGGAGTTCTGCCTCGTCGAGATCGATCTTGAAGGCGTGGCCTGAGAAAGGCTCCGCGTCGGCCGAGCGCACCTTGAAGGTCGCGTGTCCGATGCCCGGGGCCACGATCGAAAATCCGGGCGGCTCCGCTCGCACCGGGCTCATCCCAGCGCTACTCACCGCCAAGACGCAGAGAACGAGAATGAGGCGGCGGGCTCGAGGACTGCTCACGCAGTCGGCGCAGGCCAGCGCCGCGACCGCGACGGCGCGCAGGAACGCCGCACTCATGACGCTCCAGCGCCCATGGCGGCGCCTATCCTAGCTGAAAGGCGGAGAGTGGGCCACGGCTCTCGGCGGCAGGCCCCGGCCTGACCGAAATGTCGGGCGTGGCGATGGTGTGGGGAGCATACTGCGCCCGATAGTTGAGGAGGCCGACATGCCCAACACAGCCCAAGGCTCGGTGGCTTCGCTGTGGCGATACCCTGTCAAGTCGATGCTCGGAGAGGAGCTCAGCGCTAGCGAGGTGACGGAACGCGGTCTGCTCGGCGATCGCGCGTATGCCCTGGTGGACAGCGCCGACGGGAAGGCGGCGACGGCCAAGAATCCGAGGAAGTGGCCGACGCTCTTCGGCTTCCGCGCCACCTTCATCGAGCCGCCGCGCACCGGGGCGAGCATGCCACCGGTTCGCATTGCGTTGCCGGATGGAACCACCGTCACGAGTCAGCAGGCGAATACCAACCAGGTCCTGTCGAGAGCGCTCAATCGATCGGTGACCCTAAATGCCCCCGGGCACGCCGACGCGGGAGCCGTGAACGCCGAAGAGTACTGGCCCGACATGGAGGGACTCGAACACCGAGACACCGTCACCGACTTCCCTCTCCCCGAGGGGACGTTCTTCGACTGTGCCATGGTGCACCTGCTGACGACCGCCACGCTCGATCGACTACACCAACTCTATCCGCAAGGGCGCTTCGAAATCCCGCGCTTTCGTCCCAACATCGTGGTGGCGCCTACCACGGGTGAGAAGGACTTCGTCGAGAATGCGTGGGTGGGCCGCACGCTCGCCATCGGAGACTCGGTTCGCCTGAGCATCATCGGGCCTTGCATCCGCTGTGTCATGACGACCCTGGCTCAAGGGGACCTGCCACGGGATCCGGGCATCTTGCGCACGGCGGCCCAACACAACAAGGTCAGCGTCGGTGTCTACGCGACAGTCGAGCGCGGTGGCATGATCCGGCGCGGGGATGCGGTAAGGGTCTAGTAAGCGCGCCGGGCGCAGGTCGGAGGAGAGCAGAGTTGAGCGTGGGGGCTTCCCGGTGGTTCGCTCGAATCGGGTCTCCGGAACCCGTTGGAGCCCTCGAGGGAGGAGTCGCCCGATGACATCATCGAGTCTACCCTCCGGCGCGAGGTTTTCGAGGAGCTCGGGATTGAAATCGAAATCGTCCGATTAACGAAGGTCGATGCGGTTCTCAGCTAATACGACCTATACTCTTCCGACGCGCGGATTCTGTTCCCGCTGCTTACGTAAAGATACGCGTTCAGCACGCGAGGCTCTGCGACGGATGCGGGTGCGCCTTCCATAGCGATCGTACTGCATGGGGTTCGCTACGCTACCGGCCCGCGAGCCAGTGCCACCGCGAACGAACCCACGGATAGCGACCGGCGACTGCCAACCCCACATAGCAACTGTCGATCGTGTAGGCACGAGCACGGAACATATGCGAAGGCTCCTTTTTCGTCAGGCTCGCTGTCGGCTGCTGGCTCCGGAGACGAGCAAGCCGCGTTCCAGCCAGGTGGTTGCGAGGGTTCTCAAAGGGTTGCGAGGCCGGCCCCTTCGATTGCGCGGTAACAAATTACCCAGGGATAGGGAAGGGGCGCCCTACACCCGCCCCGCGAACCATCTGAAGAAGTTGCGCGCGTCAACGAGCGGAGGCTCCGCTTCCCGGCCTGCAGCACCCGCAGAAGCCCTCTGGGCGGCCGCCTCGACCCTGGGGCGCGCAGGGCGCGCTTGACGATTTCCCCGCGCCGGACTACTCTCCCGTCACGTAGTTGACCGTTCCCGCGGCCGCCCCTCGGCAGGCCAGTCGGCAGTGGCGATGATCAGAGCTCGAGGTGCTGTGGAAGCGCCGCCGGCCACTGCCATGAATTGCGAAGACGCCCGTCGCGCGCTCTCTGCTCTCATTGGCGGCCCGATCGGCCTGACCGACTGGGCTCTCCTTGAAGCGCATCTGAAGCAATGTGCGCGATGCCGGCAGGCGGAAGCACACCTGCGACAGCTGGCCGCGGCCAGTCGTCCGGTCACACCGTCGCGCGCAGTACTGACCTCCCTCCGCAAGGCGATGGAGCTCGCCCGGATCGGAGCGACCTGTTCCACCGCCCTGGTCGTGCGGCGCCGCGCGCTCCTGACGGCCGCCGCCCGCGAGTTCACACCGCGCGCCACCGCGGGCGTGATGCGGGCGGCTGGCCTCGCCGTCGGCCACTCTGGCGACCTGAGGGAACGGATCCGCGCATCGCTGACGAGCGCCCACGCGCTCGCCGCGCGCACCATCGCGCGCGCGCGGCAGGCGTTCGGTCTCGGCGTCACTCGGTCCGCCAAGCGGACGATTCGCTTCAGGCCGTCCGGACAGGCCGTGGGTGTCGTGCTGGCTCTTGCGTTCACGCTCTACGCGCTGCAGGGGACCGAAGGACCTCAGCTGCTCGCCCGGCCAGCGCCCCCTCCACGTACCGAACTCGGGCCCACGCGGCTCGAGCCGGCGCAGGCCGAATCCGCGCGACTGGAGCCCGCGCGACTGGAGGCCACGCGGCTCGAGCCTGTGCAGCTCGCGCCCGTGCAGCTCGCGCCCTCCCCGCCGACACCATCCGTCGAGAAGAAGACCGTATCGGGCGCGCCACCGCGGACCGACGAGCGACGACACCCTCCGTCCGAGGCTCCGCCTCGGGCTGCCGCACTTTCCCCGCCTGACGTGTCCGCACCCGAGCCGGTCCGCGAGGTGGCGTCCTCCCCTCCGACGCTGCTCGCGGAGCCCCCGGTCTCGGCGACCCATGTCGTCGGGCGACTGTCGGCGAAGAACCCGCGTGCGGCCGAGCGTGATTTCATCGCCCTGCTCGCCGATGTGGGTGGCACGGAGCTCGGCCGGAGCCAGCGGGTCAGGTTCACGGCGGTCGAAGTGATCGTGCCCCAATCCCGCTACCACGAGTTCGCCGATGGCCTCGCCCGCATCGGCTCCTGGCGGCTGGAGGCCGCGCGCTTCCCGCTGCCCGATGCGGTCCACATGACCATTCGCGTGACCGAGTAAGCCGACGGAAGGCGTGGATCCAAGGTTCGTCCGGTTCGAGGGATTCGAGGGGATTCACCTCGTCGCCGACGTCTGGGGGGACGATCGCGACTGGCCCGTGCTGCTCATGCACGGGGGCGGTCAGACGCGTCATGCGTGGGGGAACACGGCGCAGATCCTCGCCGGCTACGGGTGGCGGGCCGTGTCCCTCGATCTCCGCGGTCACGGCGACAGCGAATGGGCCGTCAACGGGGACTACTCATTCACGGCCCATGCGGCGGACTGCGTGGCGGTGGTCGACCAGCTCGGCCGGCCCCCGGTGCTGGTCGGAGCCTCCCTCGGAGGCGTGACGGCCATGCTCGCGGAAGGCGGCTCGGATCGCGTGGTGTCGAGCGGTCTCGTCATCGTCGACGTCACGCATCGTACCAATCCGGCCGGGGTGCAGCGGATCCGCGACTTCATGAGCTCGGGCGTGCGCGGGTTCGCCAGCCTCGAGGAGGCCGCGGACGCCATCGCGGCCTATACTCCGCATCGTCCGAAGCGGATGAACCCCGCGGGTCTCATGAAAGTCCTTCGCCAGAAGCGGGACGGCCGCTGGTACTGGCACTGGGATCCGAGGTTCCTCGACCATGGACGCACGGAAGTTCCGCGGCGAGACTTCGAGGCTCTCTTCCAGGCGGCCATGCGGAATATCCACGTCCCCACGCTCCTCGTGCGCGGCAAGCTCAGCGACGTGGTGACCGAGGAGGGGGTGCAGGAGTTCCTCACGCAGATCCCCGGCGCGAAGCTCGTCGACGTCGGAGGCGCCGCCCACATGGTGGCGGGCGACCAGAACGATGCCTTTTCGCAGGCGGTCGTCGAGTTTCTCCAGCGCGACGTCCGTCCGAACTTGCCGATCGACGGGAGCGCGCGCCGCGGCCCCACCGGGTGACCCCGCGGTCGGCGACGGCTAGCCGACCATGTCTGTGTACTTCACCTCGCAGCGGGAGGTCTTGTACTCGCCGACGAAGAAGGGCTGGAGCGGCGCCATGATCTCGCGGTAGAGCGCGCCCTGTTCGTAGGTCTCCATGTCGGACAGGTCGTCCCACAGGCTCACCGCGAAGCCGGTGTCCTTGTCGGCCGAATCCTGGGCGAGCCAGCGGCCGCGGAGGCCCTTGACGTTCTTGCCCTTGGTGATGACGTTCGCCCGATAGGTGCGCTCGAACTCGTCCCACGCGCCGGCGCGCAGCTTGCCCCACGTAATCCGGATCACCATGGTCGTCCCTCCTTGGCGAAGGTCAGGCTCTGACCCGAATCCTCCCTCTCGCGCTCGGCGCCGTCAAGGATGGCTCGGGACAGCGTAGGCGTGGTGGAGCGCGCAGCGGCTGGCCACGGAGGGATGCGGGTTGTCGCGTCCCTCTAGAAGGAAGCGCCGGGCGCCGCTGGCCGAGATCCTGGCGGGCGGGCCGGAAGACGAGCAGGCGAAGATCGCCGGCGGCAATGCCGCCCGGCTGTATGGCTTCGACGTCGCGCGGCTCGGCCCCCGGTAAGCCTCCCGCGCGGTCGCGAAATCTTGTTGCCGCCCACGGCGGCCGAGTACGTCGCGGCGTGCCAGTCCGACGCCTTTGACAACGAAGGTGCCGGGGGGTTACCGTGCCCGCGCGCGGAGGAGTCGATGGCGCGGCGCGCTACGGGCTCCCGTCCTGACCGAGGAGGAGGGTGCGATGACCTACAAGCTCATCTCGGCCGATTCTCACATCGTTGAGCCGCCGGACCTGTACACGAACCGGATCGAGCCCCGGTTTCGAGACCGGGCTCCGCGTCTGGAGCGGCTGGAAACTCCCACCGGTCGCAAGTTCGACTCGTGGGTCATCGACGGGCAGCAGGTCGGCACCCTGGGCGCCGTGATGCAGGCTGGACAACGGTTCGAGGACCCGTCTCAGATCGATTTTCTGGGAATGTGGGAAGACGTCAGACTCGGCGCGTACGATCCGCAGGCGATGATCAAAGAGAACGAGATGGACGGGGTGTGGGGCGCGTGCCTACAGCCGAGCCAGGGGCTCTTCTGGTACCGCATCCCGAACAGCGCCATGCTCTCGGCCATCTGCCGCGTCTACAACGACTGGATCGCGGACTTCTGCAAGCCCTATCCCGATCGCCTCAAGGGCATCGCCATGCTCAACGTGGACGACGTCGAGGAGGCCTCCCAGGAGCTCGAGCGCTGCGCGAAGCTCGGGCTGGTCGGCGCGTTCATCCCGGTCTCTCCGCTGGCCGAGCGACCGTATCGCCACCCGATCTACGACCGCCTGTGGTGGACCGCGCAAGACCTCGGCCTTCCGCTTCTTCTGCACATCGGCACGCCGCGCGGCGGCGTCCCGGGCTGCGAGTTCACGATGAACCTCGGCGAGCTCACCGGGGCGGGCCGTTCCACCACGGACTACTGGGTGCGCTACTCACTGTCCGCGATGATCTTCGCGGGCGCCTTCGACCGGTATCCGCGGTTGAGGGTCGGGTCGGTCGAGCACGAGGCCGCGTGGATTCCTCACTGGCTGAAGCAGATGGATTTCACGTACCGCGAGCGGCCGGTGTTCACGCGGGGATGGAAGTCGAAGGAGGGGCTCCTGCCCAGCGACTACTGGCGCCGCAACATGTTCGTGGAGTTCATGGAGGACGATCTCGGCGTCCAGCTGCGCGACACGATCGGCGTCGACAACATGCTGTGGGGCAGCGACTTCCCGCATGCCGAGTCGACCTGGCCGAAGTCCCGGGACTTTCTGGCTCGCATCTTCGCCGGGGTCCCCGAGCAGGACCTGCGGAAGGTCACCTCGGAGAACGCGGCGCGGCTGTTCGGGTTCGAGCTGAACTAGGGGATGCGGGACGGCTTCGTGCCGGTGACCACGGCGTCCGAGCTGTCGCCGGGGACGATGAAGTGGGTGGTCATCGACCGGGAGCGCGTGGTGATCGCGAACGTCGAGGGTGTGCTCTACGCGCTACAAGATATCTGCGGGCACCGGGGGGCGCCCCTCTCGAGGGGCAAGCTCGCGGGCCACATGATCGAATGCCCGCTGCACTATGCGTGCTTCGATGTGCGCACCGGCAAGCTCCTGAGCGGGCCCGCCTCGGCGGACGTGGTCACCTACGAGGTGCGGGTCGAGGGCGACACCGTGTACGTGAAGCAGTAGGGGTTCACGCCTCGGTCATCACCGTCAGGACGCGCTGCACGAGCTCAGGGTCGCGATAGACGGTTGGCCAGCCCGGCGAGCGGATCACGCTCCAGGCCCCGTGTCCCGAGCAGCCGGTGGAGGAGGCAGGCCTCCTGGGCGGCCACGCTCATGCCCTGACCGTACACGGGATTGAAGCGGCAGACCGCGTCGGCGAATGGAAGCGGCGCGCGCGGGAAGGTCTCGAGCCGCTCGAAGTGTCGCCAGACGCTCGCCGGAAAGCCGAAGCGGACGATCTCGCCGACACGCTTGGCGTCCTTGATCGCGTTGTAGACCGTCGGGGCCCGCAGCCCCCGCGCGTACGTCAAGAATCCTCCAACCACGACCGCCTGCTTGCCGATGGGAGTGGACATTGTCACCACCTCCGGACGCCGACTCTTCGCGCCAACGCGCCGCCGACCATACCATCTTTTGGACGCGTCGGCCTAGGGTCGGGCCCGTCGCGGACGGGGATCGAGTGCGCTAGCATACACCATGCTTTCGCGGCTCCTCCTCGTCCTCGTCCTCGTCGGCGTCGTGGCGGGCGGCGTCGCCGCCGCCGACCCGCCACCGGTGACGTTCAGCCAGCACATCGCGCCCCTACTGCAGCAGCACTGCCAGGAATGTCATCGGCCCGGCGGCGGCGCCCCGTTCACGCTGGCCGCGTACCAGCACGTGTACCAGCGGCGCGACAAGATTCTTGAATCGGTCGAGAAGCGCCGCATGCCGCCCTGGAAGGCGGTCCCCGGCTACGGTGATCTCGCGGGCGAGCGCCGGCTATCGGACGTCGAGATCGCTACGCTCGCGCGCTGGGTCGCCGCCGGCGCTCCCGAAGGCGATCCGCGCGATCTGCCGCCGCCACGTGAGTTCACGACCGCGACAGCCCTGGAGGCGGCCGATCTCGTGTTGCGGCCCGAGCAGAGTTTCACGGTGCCGGGGCGCGGCGGCGACGTCTACCGGTGCTTCAGCATCCCGACGTCGTTCTCCGAGGATCGCTACTTCACCACGGCCGTGGTGGTGCCGGGCAATCCCAAGATCGTCCACCACGTGCTGGCGATGGTGGATCCCACCGGGGTGTCGGCGGGAATGTCGTCGCGCGGGTTCGGTCGCGATGGCGCGTACGGGTATCCGTGCTTCGGTGGGCCGGGCTTCAGGATCGACGGCTACCTCGGCGGCTGGGCGCCCGGCGCACGTCCGTGGGAGCTGCCGGAAGGCGTCGGCATGCTCCTGCCGAAGGGCGCGCGCGTCGTGTTGCAGCTCCACTACTACAACGCGCAGCTCACGGCGCAGACGGATCTGACCGAGCTGCGGTTACGCGCGGCGAAGGGCCCGGTGCAGAAGCGTCTGCATTTCATGCGGGTCGGCCAGTTCAGGTTGACGATCCCGGCCGGCAATCCACGATACGAGGTCGAGGCGGGATCCGTGGTTGGCCGGCCGATGCAGCTGATCGCCATCCATCCGCACATGCACATGCTCGGTCGAGAGATGAAGGTCTGGGCACGGATGAAGGACGAGTCCATCAAGCCGCTCATTCACATCGACGACTGGGATTTCAACTGGCAAGGCTTCTACTGGTTCCGCACGCCGGTGGCGCTGCCCGTCGCCTCCTGGATCGAGCTCACCGCGGCGTGGGACAACTCTTCGCTCAATCCGAGAAATCCGAACAAGCCGCCGCGTGACGTGTACTGGGGCGAGCGAACCGTCGACGAGATGGGGCACGCCGCTATCCTCTATACGTTCGACGACGAGAAGCCGTGAGATTAAGCCCCTCGATCTCGTCGCCCGGAAATCCCCCGCCTACTTGCTCTTGAAGGCCGGCATGACCTGTGCCGAGAAGCGCTCGAGCTGCTCGAGGATCACCGCCTGCGGCGTGCCCACCGGCTGACCGACGTTGACGACCTCGAGGCCGGGGTACTTGTGCTGGATCTCCATGAGCTGCTCGGTGATGAGCTCCGGCGGACCGATCAGCCAGGTCCCCGCCTTGACCGCGTGGCGCAGGGTCGGCAGGTTGGCCTGACGCGCCCGCTTCGGGTCGGCGACCGCCTCGATCTGCTCGGAGGTGAGCCCGGGCACGAAGCCGAGCGGGGCGAACATCTTGATGTTCTCCTCGAAGAACGGGGTGGCCTCCGTGATCCCCTGGTCGACGCTGTCGGCGATGTGGAACGAGAACCCGATGCAGAGGCCCTCGCCCGGCTCGCCCTCCCGCCCGGCGCGGGCGCGGGCCTCCCGGAAGGCGTGGACCACCTTCTCGTTGGCCCCGCCGGGCGCCGCGCCGCCGCCGATGATGCCGCGGATGTCGTGCTTTGCCATGAAGTCGAGCGCCCGCGGGCTCGCGCTGACCACCGGTTGCCAGCACTCGACCGGCAGCGTCTTCGGCCGTGGCACCAGGGTGATCTCCTCGAGCTCGTAGCCGCGGTAGGGGACCCGCGGCGGGATCGTGTAGTGCTTTCCCTGGTGCGAGAAAGCGCGCTGGTTGAACGATGTGAAGATGAGATCGACCTGCTCCTCGAACAGCTCGCGGTTGGCGGCCTGATCGAGCAGCGGCGCCCCGAACGCCTCGACCTCGCGGGTGTGGTAGCCGCGCCCGACCCCGAACACGACGCGGCCGCTGGTCAGCCAGTCGACGGTGGCGAAGTCCTCGGCCATCCGGATCGGGTGCCACATCGGCGCGATGTTGAAGCCGCAGCCGATCCGGATGTTCCGGGTGAGGTGGCAGAGATGGAGAGCCAGCATCAGCACGTTCGGGATGCACTCGTACCCTTCGCGCTGGAAGTGGTGCTCGGCCAGCCAGAAGATGTCGTAGCCGGTCCGGTCCATCAGCTTCGCGATGGCCTCGCTCTTCGGGAACACGGTGGCCAGATAGCCGTCGGACAGCCAGCGATCGTTCGCCGGCGTGCCGTCGAAGCCCTCGTCATCCAAATCCACGTGTCCCGCGAACAGGCTGCCGAACCTCGTGATCATGCGCGATCTCCCGCGAGCGCCGGGGCCGGCATCAGGCCATAGAACCGCCCCGCGTTCTCGCAGACCATCTTGCGGGTGACGTCGGCCGGCAAGTCCTTGAACTGCTCGTTGATGTACTTCTCCGACTCCGGCCAGACCCCGTCGGGGTGCGGGTAGTCGGAGCCCCACATCAGGGTCTCGACGCCCATCTCGTCGATGAGCTTGGTGCCCACGCGGTCGTACTGGAACGTCGCCTTGCACTGCCGGCGCCAGTACTCGCTCGGCTTCATCTTGAGCGGGAGATCCTTGTACTGGTCCTCGTACTCGAAGTCCATACGGTCGAGCACGTACGGGATCCAGCCGATGCCGCTCTCGCCGAAGGCGACGCGGAGGTTCGGATAGCGCTCGAAGACCGCCCGGCCCATCAGGGCGGTCAGGATGTTCGCCAGCGTCATCTGGAACAGGCACAGGCTGCTGTAGGCCAGCGCCCGCTGCGTGAGCCCGGTGTACTGCTCGCGGAG
>WNFC01007813.1_pt1 | contig 11770 bp, 17 predicted proteins | sample 5400541 | NCBI WGS metagenome assembly WNFC01 (sample SAMN13153342, study PRJNA577476) | soil metagenome | isolation source: 120 cm saprolite under Douglas fir tree site 2 hole 2 replicate 1 | place: USA:California | collected 2015-04-18 | reverse complement strand
GCGGCGTGAGTTTCCGAACGCGTTCGGATGGGGCGCCCAGCACGTCATGTTGATGACCAGCCTCACGATGCTTGGCGCGGTTCTGCTGGCTGTGGCGGGCTACGTGCTCGTGTCCACGCTGTTACTCAGGTAGGGGCAGCGCCGTCGCGGGTGAACATGGGATGCGCATCGTAGCCACCGACGCCACTGGAGAGGTCCGGGCCATCGAGTCGCCCGCACGTCCCTAGTTTGGACGTGCAGAAACCGCCCGGGTCTCAGCGACCTCCCAGAGCCCGGTACTGAGTTGCATCGTAGAGCAGCTTGATCGATTGGATCCGCCCATCACCGACGTGGAAGAACTCGGCGAATCGCATCGTCCCCTCGGGAACATCCGCATCGTAGAGGACTGCCGCCTGATCGCCCGAATCGACCTGGTGGAGGATGTGGATCGGCGCTCGCAGGCCCTCTACAAACCTCTTGAGGCCACCGACGAATCCAGCCGCGCCCTGCCGCTTGCCGGCGATCGGTCCCTCGAAGTCGAGGTTCTCCACGAGCACGCCTCGCACGCGAGTCTCATCGAAAGATGAGATGCCGTTCCTCCAGCTCGAGTAGTAATCGTCGATGAGCTCAGCCGTCTTGGTTTTGGCGATATCCATGGTGCCTCCTTGTCAAGGCGAGATTCCGGCCGCCGGTGGCCAGTTGTCGGGACCAGGGTCGATGCCTCTTGCTGCCGCGCGCAACCGAGGGAGGTAGTTGCCCCACCCGCCGCCGTGTGTTTTCGCGCGCGTGTCGGGCAGTCCGGTGTGATGGAGGTTCAGGTTGGTACCGGTCGAAGTCGGTGTGAGGATGAACTCGACCCGGGATGAGCCGGGCGGAAGGTCCTCGGCGCCGGCCATTCCCCACGACACGACAACCCGACGCGGAGGATCGACCTCGAGGTACTCACCGCGGATTAGGTAGCCGTTGATTTCGACCGCAAACTCACCGCCCGGGATCGGGCGCAGGTTTGCGTGCTGGCCCATCCACGACACCATCCGCTCCGCGACGACGAGGTGCGCGAACACGACTTCCGGCGGCGCCTCGATGTCGATCGAGGTCGAGAAGTCAGCCATCGCGCCGCCCGCGTTGCCGGCGCCGCCCGACTTCGGCCTCGGCGGCCCTCTTCAGCCCGGCGAGGCGCGCCGGCCAGAACCCGTCCAGGAAGTCGCGGACCGCGGCGAGGCCGTCCGTGCTGACCAGGAACAGATGGCGGGTGCGATCGCGCTGCTCGGTGACGAGACCTGCGCTGCGAAGGACCCTCAGATGGTGGGAGACGACCTGCTGTGAGACCCCAAGCTGCAGCGCGATCTCCCCGACAGCAAGAGGGTGATCGCGAACCCGCGCGAGTATCCGGCGTCGGGTCCCGTCCGACAACGCCTGCAGGGCTCCGTCGACCGCTTCCGCCTTGCCCGCCATCCGGACAATTCAAGCACCCATTTGTACAAATGTCAACTTGTGGAGGGGGGCCCTGAGTAGCTGAACGGCCCGGGCGCTTGGCCGAGGCCGTTCATAAACCTGAGTTATATGGCTGCGTTAGCTGCCGTTCGGCTCTCCGGTGACATCCGCGCCGACCGTGACGCGATCGATGTTGTTGGAGCCGACGATGTCGATCAGTACGGACAGCGACGTCACCGTCGCCGACGCGCTGACCGAGCATGGCCCTGCCGGGTTGAAGTCATAGCAGAAGGCTCCACCCGCAACGATGTAGGCGCTTGAGAAGGTGGCGGTCTGCCAGCCAGGCGCCCCGGCCGAGGTCAAAGTTACGTTGTTGCAGCCCAAGAACACGATGCCGTTGGCCTGCCCGTCTCCGTCGGAGTCGAAATACAGGTTGAAGCGAGGCGAGCCGCCATTGCAGACCCCGGTGAACGAGAACGCCAGGTCGCCCAGCGATCCGACCGTTTGGCCGTTCACACCGTCGACGATCGCCGCCGCGAATGCGAACTGGTCATCGGTGGTCTTCTCCAGGAACATGGAGAATTTGCCGTCCAGGGCCACCTTGTTCGTCCACGATGCCTGCGCGTCTGTCGAGTTCCCAAGAGCCTTGAACGTCGTCGTGTCGAAACGACCGGCCTGACCCTTCAGGCTGATCCCCCCGCCCCCAGCGCTTACGGGCGTTGCGAGCACCGCAATCAGAATCGCCAGTACCGCAACCACTGGAACTTTCCCGAGAAGGGCCTTCGTCATGACCACCCCTTTTGTCTCCTGCCGGTCGGAGTTCATCACCAAACCTCTGTCCAGGGCGGCCGGAGACGGAAGCGCGCGCTACCGAGGACTGGTGCGCGGTGATTATGGCACCTTATCGGCCGATTTTAGTAATTGCTTATGCCTTTGAACGCGTGAGTCTGAATTTCCTTCACATCCACGGCTTAACGGGCCCGCTGCCTGCCGCCGACACCTTTGCCGGCGCTGCTACGTTAAGTCGTTGATGGCGCGGATCAAGATGGTCCAACCGCCGGAGGCCGCGGGGCCCCTGGCCGAGCTCTACACGCAGGCCAAGGCGCAGAGCCCGATCGGCGTCGTCGCCGAGATCCTCAAGACGATGAGCCTGCGGCCCGATTTCCTGGGCGCCATCCAGGCCGCCTCGCGCATGCACTTCACCGACGGCGCCCTGACGCGAGCTCAGCACGAGATGATCGCCTCCTACGTATCCGCCCTGAACCGCTGCCGGTATTGACTCAGCTCCCACACGTGGTTCCTGCAGTTGCAGGGCGAGGCGTTCCACAGGGCGGCGGAAGCACTCCGCAACGGTGACCTCGACGCCGCCGGCCTGACTCCGCCGGAGCGCCTCCTGCTCGAGTTCGCCGGCACCATCAGCCGGGCTGCTTACCGCGTCACCGACGAGCAGGTCCAGGGCTTGCGTGACGTGGGGTGGACCGACGAGCAGATCGCCGAAGCCGCGTACGAAGCGGCGCTCTTCAGCCTGTTCGTCCGCCTTGCAGACACCTTTGGCATCGAGCCGCCGGCCGTCTACGAACCGACCGGCATCCCCGCCGCAGTCACCCGCGAGGTTGAACCCTAGGGGGCTGGGGCCAGGCCGGTGTAGTCGACGAAGATCACCTGGTAGGTACCGCCTTGAGTGGAGCCGAGTCCCCAGGTCTTGTCATACGAGGTGCTCGTTTGCGAGAGCACATTTCCGGCCGCGTCCCTGGTGGTGAGGGTGGCCGTCCCATGCAGGTGGACCCCGACCAACCGGGCGGCCTGGGTGGCGAACTTGGGCAGGAAGAGCTCGAGGCTGATCGAGTCGAAGCTGTAGGTCTTCTGAACGATTTTCCCGGCCGCGACGTCCCCGTTGATGACGTCGACGAATTCCTTGAGGCCATCGTCGCTGGCGCCGGTCGCCGCCAGCTGCAAGTCGTGGGAGCGACGCGCCTCGGACTCGATGATCAGGTCGAGCACCACGTCGTGCGCCATCTTGGCGGCCACCTGCGGCGTGATCGAGGGGTCGAACGAGTTCACGTTTGACGCGACGTTCACGCCCGGTATCGGCGGCAGGTTCCACACCCGTGCCGACGCTGAAACAGGCGTCGAGTTTCCGGGCGGCGGCAGCGCTTCGCCTCCGGCGCCCGCGGCCCAGCCCGCGACGGCCGGCCCTGCGCCCACCGTGAGGGTGACTGTCGGGGTCGAGCCGTCGGCCAGGCCGGCCACCGGCGCCGGGCTGTGCGTCGCGAGAGCGGCCGATACCGGCAGCGCTCCCGTCAGCAAAAGGCCGATCGCGATGGCAGCCGGCACTCGCCAGCCCATGCGGCCGAGGCCGTAAAACAATCCATCTCCCTGGACGTCGAGTGGAGCCACGAAGCGAGCCAGTGCGAACCGCAGCGCGCAGGCGATGACGAGGCTGGCCAGGATCGCCGTCTTGGTCCAGAACTCGAGGGTGGTGGGCCCGAGCAGGAGCACCGAAAGCAACGCCACGAGGACTCCGAAGACGATCCTGGCCTTCGGCCCGTCGGGCACGGTCCTCGGGTCCGGGATCATGAACAGCGCGAAGATCAGGATCTCCGGTGACGTGACCAGGATCCGCCAGAGGTCCCATCCGCACATAGGGGTCACGTGCCAGCTGGCCACCATGCAGTGGTCCGGCTCCGCGACCAGCGCGATGGCGACGAATGCGGCGAACGCGGCCATGAAGCCCAGCTCCAGACCGATCAGCTTCAGCTCCCAGGCGATCAACAGGCCGCCGCCGATCAGGATCGCGTAGGTCGCGATCATCCACGGGCCCATCGGTATCCACCACAGGTCGAGTGGCTCCGTGTGCTGCGGCCCGAGAGCCACGAAGGCGACAACCAGCGCCACGTTGGAGGGGTTGAAGATGTGCCGTCCCCGCCAGCGGATGAGGTACTTCGTCGCCATCCCAAGCGCCACCACGCCGATGAAGATCTCGATGCCGTGGGTGCTCCACCACTGGCCGTGGAGGGTGCCCGGGACTCGCAGGATGAAGGCCGTGCTGTTCCCGGTCAGCAATCCGCTCGCCGGCCACATGATGGCCTTGTCCTTGAAGAAGGCGACCACGAATTCGATGAGCGCACCGGCCACGAGGCAGGCCAGGATCTGAGCGATCGAGAGCCGGAAGCCGAGCACGGTCTGGCCCAGCGCCTGGAGGGTCAGGAGCACCGCGGCCACATGCAGCCGTGGGTCGCGGATGCTGGGGAGGATGACCTGGTACTGGCGCCCAAAGATGCGGGCCGTCCGGCGTTTCGGTCCGCCGCTGGCGGGCTGTCCCGTGGAATCGGCGGGGGGGCTTAATACCTGCGGGGGCGCTGCGTCAGTGCTCGCCACGGTCGGGTAACGGTCATAGTATGCAACCCGTTACTGAACCGAGCGTGATGTCAATTACCGGTTCCGCCGGGCAGGCGCGGCACATCGCCGTGGCGGTGCTGGGCGGGGCCGCGGTGCTCGTCGCGCTCGCTGCCTGCGACCTTCCCCTCGACCTCGGGCAGCCGACGACGCGGGCTCTCGAGAGCGGAGCCGCCGACAGCCTGGCCGGGGCCACGAGCTTCGAGATGACCGGCTCTTACAACGATCGGTCGGTGGTGACCGGGCCCCCGAGCTCCGCCCGCGGCAACGCGCCCATCGGCCGCGTGGACATCGACCTGCAGCTCGTGAAGCCGGGCACGGAGCATGCCGTGGTGACCGGGGAAGTGACGCTGGAGGCGATCGTCATCGGCGACCAAGCCTACTTTCGAGGCCACGAGTTCCTGGCCCAGCACATGGGCAGCGATCCGCTTTCTCAGAACCTGGTCAAAGCGGCCGGGAATGCGTGGTGGAAGGGATCGGCCGGCAACGTGCCTCGCCTCCCGAACTTCACTGATGGGAGCGGGTTCAGGGCGACATTCCTGGGGCCGGTCGTCACGCAGCGGTTCGATCATGTTTCGGTCGACGGCACCGATGCGGTGGAACTTTCCGGCCCCAGGGCGGATGTCTTCATCGCCGCCAACTCACCCTTCCAGGTCTTGAGGGTGCACTTGAAAACGGGCGTTGTCATCGATGGCATCACCGACGGCGACTTCAGGTACTCCAACTTCAATAAGGACTTCCAGATCTCGCCGCCGAGTGATGTGATCGATTTCTCCAACCTGTCGACGCTGACTCCGATCTACACCGTGGTGTCCGTCGACACGTCGGGATGCGGCTCGCCGTGTGCGGTCTCAGCGGTGGTCAAGAACCTCGGCGGGCTGCAAGCCGCGAAGGGTCCATCGACCGTGACCTTCACCATGACCGACTCTGCCTCGGGAAAGGTCCTGGGCGGCTGCCAGGCGCAGGTCCGGCCCGACGTCCCGTTCAACGCCACCACCGCGGTCGGGTGCACCATCGGCAACCTCAACGGCCAGCAGGCCAACGCCGCGATCGTCACCGCCACCGCCGACAATCCCGGTCGCGCCTGAGCCTATCTTTTGAATATGAGCGATCGCAGGCCCGTGATCCCGCAGGACATGAAGGCGTTCAACCGCGCGATCGTCCAGGAGTGGCGGGCCAACGCTGGCCGGCTCAGTGGGCCGATGGCCGGGCGAAACCTCATCCTGCTGACCACGACCGGCGCCAGGTCCGGCCAGCCCCGCACCATCGTGGTCGGCTTCGGGCGTAACGGTGACAACCTGGTTGCCATCGCCTCGAACAACGGCGCGCCGGCCCATCCCGCGTGGTACCTCAACCTGCTGGCGGACCCCGTCGCCACGGTCGAGCTCGGTGCTGACAAGTTCGACATTCGTGCCCGGCCCGCGCGGCCGGATGAGCGCGAGGAGCTCGCGAAGGCGGTGCCCTACCTCGAGAGCCAGCAGCAGCTGACCGAACGCGAGATCCCGCTCGTCATCCTGGAGCGGATCGAGAGCTAGGATCCGATCAGGGCGACCAGCTCGGGTTGGTGGCGGATTCGGTCGAGGTCGGAGTCGGTACGAGCGACGCTCTTCAACGACGGATCCAGGTCGAACGCCTGCTTGAGCCGGTGCAGGGCTTCATCGGCGCGGCCGACGCGCGCATAGAAGCACCCGAGGTTGTACGTAGCCGCCGCCACTGATTTCGGCTCCGGAAACTCAGCCCGGTCGAGGTCGAAAACCCACTGCTGCGCGACCTCCGCGGCCTCCTCGTCGCCCTGCTCGAGGTGCCAGAACATGAGGTGCTGGCCGAGGTGGTAGTGGCCGTTACCCGGAACCACCTGCCAGACCAATGCGGCGGGCGACCTGGGGTGAGGCTTGAGCAGGTCCTGTTCCGAGCATGCGGCGATGGCGGCTTCCAGCTCGTCGTATGAAGTTCGCGCATCAGCTTTGACTTTGTCCGCGCTCAGGTCCTTGGTCGCCGCATAGATTTCGGCGTTCTGCACGTCGTCGTCGTCAGCTACGACCGGGGCCGCTGATGCTGTCCGAACCGCATCCAGAACCCTTGCCGCGTAGGTCCGCCACGCGCTGAGGTGTGCGAGGTGGTCTTTGACGGTCCACACGCCGGGTTCGGAGGACGGCGAGTCATCGACCATCGCCAGAAGCTCGTGTTCCCGCTCGCGCGATGCGGCGACGGTCGCCAGCAGTCGCTGCCGCATTCGGTTCGCTTCCACTTTCGCCCAGTCTAGGCTGGCGGCTGGGCGGCGCTCCGAAGCAGCGGGCCCGCATCTCGAGCCGTTTGCGCCGGCGTGATGTGGTAGTGCAGGTGGAGCATGGACAGGCGCCACCAGCGCACGAAATGGTCGGTGCGGACCGAACCGTCGGTGTCCGAATAGACGTGGAACGTCTCGTTGATCGGCCGTACGTACCAGATGCGCAGGCGGCCTCGCGATGCTTCGGTGATCCGATAGAAGCCGGGATCCCCGAACCGGCGGCCGGACGATATGAGCTTCAGCGAGCCGTCGGCCTGGTTTTCGGGCCTCAGCAAAACGGTGGCGTTGCCGCGCACCACCGGGAAGACCGTCTTGACGCACGGCCCGTGCCCGGGAGGCGAGGCGGTCGAGTATAGGCCCGAGTAGATGACCATGCCGGTGCCCAGGTTGCGACGCAGCCAGCTCGTGAAGACCACGCGCCCATCTGAGTTCACCAGCTGCTCCACCTCGCTTGTCATTCCATGGGCGGTCTCGAGCGGGTACATCGGGAAATTGAGCTGCTCCATGCGGCGGCTCACGAAGGTGATCAGCGCCCAGCCGAACGGCCAGAACAGCGGCGACCACTCCGACCAGACATCGAGGTGGTAGCGGCCGGTGTGCTCATAGAAATCGCGCACGGACGGATGCAGCCGGCGCGCGTCGAATCCGTCGCCGTCGAGAAGAGCGCAGTCCGGAAGCAGGCCGAGGTCGCCGCCGGCCTTGACCTCCAGGCCGGCTTTGGCGGCCACCGACCGGTGGAAGCCGGCCCCGATGCGGGGCGGCCCGGTGGGGCCGTCCAGCCAGGGCACCTCATGGGGGTCCACGCGCCGGCCGAACAGGAAGCAGAGGAACAGGATCACCGCCTCCGCGACGCTGCCGATCAGCCTGCGCATGGCTTCACTCTAAACGCGTGGGTGGTCGGTTTCGTCTAGTGGTGGTGGTGTTCGTGATGCCCGGGCGCGCCGCCGTGCGCGGGCGCCGGTGCCTCCATCATGCGCAGCATCTCGATTCCGCCCGTGCGTAGGAATCGCCATCCCAGCAGCGCGATCAGGGCCAGGGCCGCAAGGTCGAGGAACGTGTTGTAGTTCCACGACGGGCGCGTCTCGAAGACGGCGATGAAGTGGTGCGTTGGGGTGAGGCCCAAGAGCTGGAACAACTCGCCGATGATGAAGCCGGCCACGGCCATCGCGAGATATGACGTGACGAGCAGATAGAGGCTCGTGCGCGCGCCGTAGTACTTCCGGTAGATGTTGAGGATTGGGATGATGAGCAGGTCGGCGAAGATGAAGCTGATCACTCCGCCGAAGCTGATCCCCCCGTTCCACAGCACGACTGCGAGGGGAATGTTGCCGACAGAGCAAACAAAGCTGAGCATGGCGATGATCGGGGCGACGAGCGGGTCCCATACCGTGCTCAGTGCCGGCTCGCGGGTCAGGAACAGCGACTGCCAGAAGCTGTTCGGAACCCAGGCGGCGAGCGCGCCGGCGATGAGGAAGCCGAGCAGCAGGTCCTGCCACAGGCTGTAGACGTCCCCGTAGAAGTAGTGGCTGACGGCGGTGAACGCCCGCCCGGAGAAGAGGCGGCTAAAGAACGGGCCGCCGGTGACGGACATGTCCATGTCGCCGTGCCCTTCCATACGACCCCTGAGGCCTTTCTCGGCTTGCTCGCGTGCCTTATCGACCATCCGCGCGCGCAGGGTGTATTTGAAGACGACCGCCAGGATCCCGATCATCAACAGCCCGCCTGCGAGCTCCGCCGCCACGAACTCCCACCCGAGCAGGACGAGGAGAACGATGCCCAGCTCGAAGACGAGGTTGGTGCTGGCGAACTCGAAGAGGATGGCGTTGGCGAAAGACGCCCCGCGGCGGAAGAGGCCGCGGGCGATGGCGACGGCCGCGTAGGAGCAGCTGGAGCTGGCGGCGCCGAAGAGCGTCGCGAAGGTGACGCCGCGGAGGTCGTCCTTGCCGAGGAAGTGGACGATCGCCTGCTTGGAGACGACCGACTGCACGATGGCGGAGATGACGAATCCGAGCGTGAGCGGCCAGAGCACCTCCCAGAACATGAAGAAGGCCATCTGCAGCGCTTGCCAGATCGCGTTGAGCACGAACACCTTGACTACGCCCTTACGAGTCGCTGCACTGCGCTGTTGAGCTCCTTCACCTTGGAGTCGCCGTCGCCCGCCCGGATGGCCTCGGCCACGCAGTGCTCGGTGTGGTCGGCGAGCAGCAGCAGCGCGACGCTCTCCAGCGCGGCTTTGACGGCGCTGACCTGGGTCAGGACGTCGATGCAGTAGCGGTCATCGTCGACCATCTTTTGCAGTCCCCGGACCTGGCCCTCGATTCTCTGCAGCCGGCGCTGGACGTTGGGCTTGTGCTTGGCGTACCCGGGCATCCGAACACTATACCCCCGAGGGGTATGACCGTGTTACTCGGGTTCGTGCGATGGCGTTGTTTAGTGGCATGAGGCGTCTCATTGCGCTTGTCGTCGTATTGCCTTCCCTGGCCGGTTGCGCGATCAACCAGCCGACCGTTCACATCGATTACATCGACTTCGTTCAGCTCGGCGGCATCACCTATGTCGCCTCATGGACTTCGCCCAGCCGCCCTCTGCAAGAGTCCGATCTCGGGGCCGTGTACGCACACGTCAAGGTGAAGCTTGAAGGCACGAGTGATCCCGGCCACCAACTCCAGGAGGGCGACGCCGGCTTCCTAGAGGCGGGCACGGCCGTATACGCAGTCACCGGCTATCGGACCAGTTTTCGAGTAGCGGCCACGAATCAAGGCCGATTGACGCTGTATGAGGCGGACACGAATCCCAAAGCTCGCGTCGGGGCAGACCTGCTGGATCTTGCTGACAAGGTCCTTTACATCGGCGTCAACAGCGAGACCGACGGGAGAACCGAGTTGGCCGCGATCAAGGATCCCGCCGCCGTCCGCACGCTAGTCAATGAGGTCGAGGCAGGCCCAGTCGATCAAACAAGGCAGCCCGGCGATGGGGCGAAGTACTTCATTGACTTCCACATGGATGACGGTACCGAGGTGATTCGTGCCTACTGGCCCAGTTCCGGTGAGATGGCGCGCGGCATCCACGTACCGGAGACCTTCCGATTGGCGATTACCGCCACGGTCGGCTAGGACCGGCTACGGGGCTGCGGCACAGGCAGCCACCTAGTGAGGGAGGGTGCCGGCCCAGCCGCCGCGGTTGGTGTCGCGCCAGCCCGGGCCGCGCTCGCCCGATCAGTCGCGATGTGCCACACGTAGCCGAGTCGCCGCGGCGGCTCCCATACGGTGATCTCACCCCACTCGATCTCCTGGCCCGCGGGCGTGCGCTCGAAGATCCGGCCGCCTGCACGGCCCTCGAACTCGGCCTGCCGTCCTTCACGTGCGAAATCGTGTGAGGCGGCCACCGATGCGAGGCGCGCGGATCCAGCGGTAGCGTCCTGGGAGATCGGCCAAACCAGTCGGCGGTCTGTGACAGACTCGGCTTGATTCCGGCGGAGGGTACAACAATGAATCCTGTCACCGCTTTTGGCGTGGCCGCCCTGTCGTTCATGATGCTGATGTACGCGCTGGAGCGCCGCCATCGCCGGTTCGTCCTGGCATTCGCTGTCGGTTGCGCACTGTCCAGTGTCTACGGTTTCCTCGCAGGAGCCTTGCCGTTTGGAGTCGTCGAAGCGATCTGGTGCTTGGTCGCTCTTCGCCGTTACGCAACCAGTCCAGACGCCCGGTCCAATGAACGACGCGCGTAGCCAATAATTGGCGATCACGTGCGCAGTGCGTCGCGAGCCCGAGGAGGGAGAAGTTGAAGTTTTACGAGGTGGCCACCAACATCAAGGCGAGCCCTGAGCGCATCTGGGCGCTTATCACTGACGCCTCGCACTACCCCGACTGGAACACGACCGTCGATAAGGTCGAGGGCAAGATCGCTCCCGGCGAGACGATCAAACTGCTTGTCAAATCGAACCCCGGGCGGGCCTTTCCAATCAAAGTCACCGAGTTCCGCCCCAGTGAGCGCATGGTGTGGTCGAGTGGGATGCCCCTGGGCCTGTTCAAGGGAGCGCGGACCTACACGCTGACGCCGGCAGCGAACGGTGAGACGCGATTCCACATGCGCGAGGAGTACAGCGGCCCGATGCTCGGGATGATCTGGAAGTCGATTCCCGACCTCGGCCCCGCATTCCAGGAGTTCGCGCAGTCGCTGAAGCGCGCCGCCGAGAGCTAACTCCCTATTTCGTTGTGGCCATACGCATGCGCAGGACTTTGTGCATGCCGGCAAGAGCACTCCCGTAACGCACGATTGGTGGCAGTTGGGACTTGACCTCCGCGATATCGACAACCGTTGCTTCGACCAGGTGGTAGTCGGTGCCGCGATAGCGCAGGTCCGCGTCGCGGGAGGTAAGAACGTTGCGCGCCCAACCCGAGTTCTCTCCGAACGCCAGTCCGAGCCAGAACCAGCCTCCGCGCGGGAAGGCGGTGACCGGGGTGGCGTAAATCCGGCCAGACTTGTGCCCGCGATGGTGGAGCAGTGAAAACATCGGGAACCACCAGCCGCCGGCGACCCGCAGGATGAGCGGGTTGAACAGGTGGGTCAGCGGCCGAATGATCCGGTCGACGAAACCCGGAACATCGGTCGCCGTCGTTTTACTGGTTGCCTTTGTCATGTCCATCAACCTCCAGATGCCAGAACAGATCACTT
>WNFC01007812.1_pt1 | contig 11770 bp, 8 predicted proteins | sample 5400541 | NCBI WGS metagenome assembly WNFC01 (sample SAMN13153342, study PRJNA577476) | soil metagenome | isolation source: 120 cm saprolite under Douglas fir tree site 2 hole 2 replicate 1 | place: USA:California | collected 2015-04-18 | reverse complement strand
AAAGAAACGCGTCGTCGAAAATGGGCGGATTTGTCAGGAAAGGCAGATAGAGGCCGCAGGCCAATGCGACGATCGTGCCGACGCCAATCAGATGGGGAAATCGCACGAAGAGACTCACATTCATTGGCAAAAAAAAAGGTACCCCGAAGGGTACCTTTTTACCAGCTGAGTCGCGACTACTGGCCGCGGCAGGAGCCAGGCAGGTACTTCAACGGCAGGGTCGTGCCGTCTGCCGTCAAACCACAGCGCCAGCCGTTGGGGCCCGTGCCCATGTTAGAGGCGGTCAACGCCGGAGTGCCATTTAACATCGGCACCAGCGTTACAGTTTGGCCGTCAACGTCGCTTTTGATCCCTGTTGCGATCAGTACACTGACCTTGCCATTGGCATCGGTCTGGATCTTGTTGACGTACTTCGATGCCCCGCCGGTCGTGTTCTCGCAGCCCCAACTATTTATTGCGGGCGGCGTGCCGCCGGTCTGGTACACCTCGGTAATCGAAGTGCGGCATGCGCTTGCGGCCAGGATCACTTCGGACATCTTCGCCCGGACGGTGTAGTCCTGGTACGCGGGGAGCGCCACCGCGGCCAGAATGCCGATGATCGCAACCACGATCATCAACTCGATCAAGGTAAAACCCTTCTGAATCGTTCTCATGGAGTCCCTTTCCTTTAATCAATCACGCCGAAATGGCGTCGGGTCCTTAGCAGCAAAGTACGTGCCACTTCGCACGAATTACCACGAACCTCATGATTCCATTGACGTTATCTCATCTTTCAGAGGATGAATCGAACAGCGGAAAGAGCGGTTTCGAACCAGAATAAGGCACAGTATGACCCTGCACGTCACTGCGCCGATCCGGCGGATTCTCGGCTATTCAAGCGACCCTTGAGTTGAGGGCGCAGGGCCGACGCCCGATCACGGAGCGAATCCCGGTATCTTGTTTTGGTCGACCTCGTCGATCTGATCGGGGTCGAGGAATTGCTCGGCGTAACGCAAGTAGATCTTCTTGCGAACGAATATGTCGAACAGGTCCGGGTCGATGTGTCCGTTCAGCCTGAAGTTTCCGAGGATCTTCAGCGATTCGGAAAGCGTTTTGCCGCGCTTGTAGGGTCTGTCCTTGGCGGTCAGCGCCTCGAAAATGTCGGCGATCCCCATGACCCTCGCTTGCACCGACATCTGCTCTCGCTTCAGTCCACGAGGATAACCCTTCCCGTCCATGCGCTCGTGGTGACCCCCAGCATACTCCGGCACGTTACGCAGGTGCTTCGGCCACGGCAGCGCTTCCAACATCTTGATGGTAGCGACGATGTGATGATTGATCGTCTCACGTTCCTCACTCGTGAGCGTGCCGCGGGCGATCGTGAGATTCCTGATCTCGTCCTGGGTGAGGAAATCGGCTGTCCCGCCCGAGACGTCGATCCACTTATAGCCGGCCCCGATGAGATTCACGCGTTCGCGCACCTCAGACGACATGACTTCTCCACCGACGTTGCAGTTGCGCAGGAATTCGCGGTCGCTGTCGAGCTGACGCAATCCGTCCCGTGACGCCTGATCGATTTGCGCCAGCCGCTCTCGCGCACGGACCTCGTCCAGCGCCGACCGGCGCAAGAGTTCGATCTTTTGTTTCAACGTCTGTATTTCCAAATCGCGCTTCAGCACTTCGAAGCGCGTGTCTACGAGATTGATTCGGTCGAAGATCGTTTCCAGCTTGGTCGCCTTGTCCACTACGTGGACGGGAGTTGTCACCTTCCCGCAGTCATGTAGCAGCCCCGCTATCTTTAGTTCGTAACGGTCCTTGTCGCTCATGTTGAAATCTCGGAGCGGTCCTTCATTGGTTTCGTTGACGGCTTCGGCCAGCATCATGGTGAGCAGCGGGACTCGTTGGCAGTGCCCACCGGTGTAAGGGGATTTCTCATCGATCGCGGTGTTGATGAGCTCGATGAAAGACTCGAACAGCTCCTCCAATTGATTGATGAGGTGCCGATTGGTGAGCGCGATGGCGGCCTGAGATGCAAGCGATTCCGCCAGGCGCTGGTCCGAATGCGAGAAGGGCCCGATCTCGTTCGTCGCCGGATCTATGCTATTGATGAGCTGAAGCACGCCGATTATTTCGCTCTCGTGGTTCTTCATCGGCACGGTGAGGAACGCCTTCGAGCGGTATCCGGTCTTCTTGTCGAAATTGCGCGTTCCGGAGAAATCGAAACCCTCCTCCGTATACGCATCGACGATATTCACCGTCTTGCCCGTCAAAGCGGTGTAAGCGGCGATCATCTGGTTGTTGGGTGTTCCGTCCTTCCCGTAGAGGTGCACCGGATAGAACGGTATCGGGGTGCCGGTGGTGCCGCCCATCGCGATGCCCATCGACTCGTTTCGCATGATCGCAAACCTGAGCTGGGGTCCTTCGTCGGAGGGCTCCAGCACGTATAAGGTGCCGCCGGCAGCGCGCGTGACCGCCTTAGCCGCAAGGAGGATTTTCTCGAGCAGGTGGTCGATGTCCTTTTCCTGAGACAGCGCCGCCCCTATCTCGTTGAGCTGCTCGAGGCGGCGAAACAGATCTTCAACGGTCTCCAAGGACAATCCCCCGGTCTGGGCGGTGGCCGTTGTGGAGCGAGCCACTACTTGATGCAGACCGCGCGCACCTGCGGCATATCGGTAATTCCCTGAAGTACTTTTTCGATCCCGTCCATCTTTAGGGTTCGCATACCTTCCTCGAGACAGACCGCAAGGATTTCCGTGACACGGGCGTGTTCCTGGATGAGCTTCTTGATGGTATCGGAGGCGATCAGCAGCTCATGCAGTCCGACCCGGCCTTTGTAGCCTTTATTGCTGCAGGCCTCGCAGCCCTTGGCCCTATAGAGGACGAACTGGCCTTTGTCGCCGGCATAGCTCCTTGCCAAATCCCTGTAGACATTCTCGTAAGCGGACTTGGCGTCCCTCTTGAACGGTCCGGTGTTGAGCAGCTCGGAGCAGTACTCCTGGAGAATGTGCTTCATCTCGTCTGCGGCGGGCACGTAAGTCTGCTTGCATTTGGCGCACAGACGCTTGGCCAGCCGCTGCGCGAGGATCCCGAGCAGCGCGTCGGAAAAGTTGAACGGGTCCATGCCCATGTCTAGCAGCCGGGTGATCGACTCCGGCGCGCTGTTCGTGTGCAAGGTGGCGAACACGAGGTGGCCCGTCAGCGAGGCCTCGATACCCGTGCCGGTGGTTTCCTTGTCGCGCATCTCGCCGACCATGATGATGTCCGGGTCGGCGCGCAGGAACGACCTCATCACAACCGCGAAATCGAGGCCGGCCTTTTTGTTGACTTGGACCTGACGCAAGCCCTTCTGCGTGATTTCGACCGGATCCTCCGCTGTCCAGATCTTGGTGTCCGGCGTGTTGAGGAAGCCCAGTATCGAGTGGAGCGTCGTCGTCTTGCCCGAGCCGGTCGGGCCGCAGCAGAAGAACAGGCCGTAGGGCTTGCTCACCGTGTCTTTGAGCTTCGGCAGGTTCGAAGGCGACAGGCCGAGCTTTTCCAAAGGGATGGGCTCCCCCGCCGAGAGAATACGCATGACTATATCTTCGACGCCGCCCTGCGATGGGATCGTCGCCACGCGCAGTTCGATGTCGAGCGGGCCGAATTTCTTGAATTTGATTTTCCCGTCCTGCGGTTTGCGCTTCTCGGAAATGTCGAGGTCGCACATGATCTTGATGCGCGCCACGAGGGCGTTTCGGTACGAACCCGGGACCTCGATGTAGGGAACCAGCGTCCCGTCTTTTCTCAACCGGATCTCGGTCTTGCCTTTGCCGGGGTAAGGCTCGATGTGGATGTCAGACGCTCCCTGGTTGTACGCATCGATGATGATCTTGTTGACCAGCTTGACCAGCTCGTTGTCGGCCGCTGCGGACACATCGTCGTCACCGCCCACCTCGGCGGGACTTTCGTCCTCTTCGAGGTCGTGAAGCATATCGCCGATGTCGCCCGTGTCGGCGGCTTCCGCCCCGTAGAACGCCTTGAGCGTTTCCCTGAACTCCTTGAGAGTCGTGACTCGATACGCGAGCTTGCGCGAAGGAAAGACATTCTGGACGATTCTGGAACTCTTCACCCTCTCGGGGTCAAGGCAAAGGATGACCAAACCTTCTTTCGCTTCCTCGATCGGTACCCACTGGTTGGATTCGACGTAATCGCGTTTCAGGTTTTTCAGCAGGTCCATCGGTTTGATGCGATCGGGCTTGAACGTTTCGTACGGCACCCCGAAAAACTTCGCAAGGGCCGCGCCAATCGCCGGAACCTTGACCTGGAACTCTTCGATCAGCACCGTTTCGACGTCGACGGCCTTCTTGCGTGCCGACCGGGCTGCGAGCTCGAACTCCGCGGCCGAGATCACGGCATCGCTCAGCAGAAAGTCGTACTTTGTCTTGAGGACCTGCGGCTTCTGGCGCTGCTTGAGCGCGATGGCCAGCGTCTGGCAGAGCTCCGCCACTCCCTCCTCCGCAAGCTGTCCGAACGACATGCCGGCTCTGTTGTTTATCAATTGGACCACGCCGACGAGTTCGCTGCTGCCCGGCTCCGCAACGGGCGCGACTAGCATCTGCTTGGTGCGATAACCAGTGCGCTTGTCGACTTCCTGCAAGAAGCGCAGGTTCGGGTTGTGCGACTTGAGCTCACCCTCATCGTAGACGTCCTTCAGGTTGAGCATCCTCTTCGACAATCCGACGTAGCCCGCGATCGAGTGTTCGGCGATCGGCAGTTTCAGGTCCTTGAAGGAATTGAGGCCGGTCTTGACCTTGGAGACGATGGTCTGTTTGTCCTCGCCCACGGTATAGATCGTCAGCCGGTCGGCGTTGAAGAGGGTGCAAATGTCGGCGCTGACTTCCAGCATGATTTCGTCCACGTTGCTCGTAGCGTGGATCTTGTTGGTGACGGTCTGGAGGTTCTTCTGAAACGTCAGCCTGCTGTTGACGTCAGAGGCCGCGCCCGGATGCGTTTGCAATACCGCGCTCATAGGCAATCCACCTTAAGGTTCATCACCGAGAAATATCCCGATAATCAATTACTTTACCACTGTTCAGCCCGCGTGGCTGACCCAAGCGAAGCGTTTTCCCGCACTAATGCACTCCAAGCGGGCTAGCGCTTCAGGGTAAGTTCGGCGCGCTGAGGCTTTTCCCGTCACCTCATGCTCCGCGCTTCGTCTCCCCCCAGAGCCCGCCCGCGAGCAGGAACGCGCGGTACCCGCGCTGAGCGAGGAGAAATGCCGCGGCGGCGCTGCGGCGCCCGCTCTGGCAATAGAGGACGTACTCTTTCCCTTTGTCCAGCACGCCGAAAGCGTTGCGAATTTCCGACAGGGGAATATTGATGGCACCCGCAAGCTTGTCATATTGATATTCCGACGGGTAACGCACATCGATCCACTGGGCTCCATTGGCGATCTTGTCGCGCGCCTCCTCTACCGATATGCGGTGCAGCAGGGGTTCCCGGAGGAGCTCGGCAAAGTCCTTCCTTGATAGCCGCAGGAGCACCCCGTCTGTTTTCATCGTAACGGTGGCGTTGCGCCTGGCTTCCGACACCAGTGCTTCCTCGCCGAACGCGTCGCCGCTCTTCAGCTCTGCAAGCAGCATCGAGACTCCTCCGATCATCCGTTCTACCTTGCAGCGGCCGGTTTCGATCACGAAGTAGAAGTCCCCTTCAGCGCCCTCGCGAATCACCGCGTCCCCCTTCTTGACGTTGATGCGCTCGAAGCGGCGCAGCACCTCGTTGATGTGAGCCGGCGGCAGTCGCGAGAACTCGCCGTATTTGAGGCTGCTTACGCTGAACATTCCGGACATGAGGGTCCAGTTGGCGAGTGAACTCCCCTCGTCCTCGGCCTTCTTCTGTTTTTCCGAGTGGCCGGCGGACGCGGCTTCATCCCAGGTTGCCATGACGTCGAGAAGATCGTCGTCGATGCGCATCAGCTCAATGTCGGTAATCGCCTTGACGCTGGTGAAAACCTCGCCCCGGCGACCTAGCGGATATCGTGAACGCTCGGAGCCGCCTACCAGAACTTTCGAAGAACCGTCCGGATAGGTAAGCACCAGCTCTCCACGCAGGAGGTAAACCGCCTGGTCCGCGATGCCGCGCACGAGAAAAGGATTCGAATTCTTGCTCGCGGTCTCCACGTGACAGAGACCGACGAGTTCGTGGAGCCGTGCTTCGGGCAGCGAAGCGACAGGTTCAAGAGTTTTCAACGTTTCGATGCGTACTCTGGTTGCGCACATCGCGCGTTCCTCGCTCACCACGGACGGTTCCGCGTCATCCCCTCAAAACTCGAAAACTTGATTGTTTTGCAGCATGCGCGGCCGAAATTGACCTGCGTCCTCCTCGATTTCCTGCATAGTGAGCTCGATTTCGCCGGGCTTCAGGTGCGTGATATAGATCTCCGCGCTGCGTTCGAGTTTTGCGAGTTCCTCGGCGAGCATGCTCGGACAAAGGTGCTTCGAAATGACCGCCAACTCCCTCTCCCGGTTGCAAAAAGCGGTCTCGATGATCAGATACTTCAGGTTGGAGATTTTGTTGACCGCCGCCCAAAGGGGGTCGTTGGTTGTCGTATCGCCGGTAAACACCAGACTCTCCTTGCCGGAATCGAGCTGATAACCGACTGCCGGCACGACATGATTTGCCGGTAGCACCGTGAGCTTGCGCTTTTTCAGCTCGACTGTATCACCGACCTGGATCTCGCGGTATCGAAGGAAGGGTTTTTCGGGGCTCGGGATCTGCGCGAAATCGGGCCAGATTCTCCAATTGAAGATGTGATTGCGCAAAATCTCCAGCGTTCCGGGAACGGCCCAAAGCGTGAGCGGCTGATCACGCATCCCTCCGACGGTATCGACCATGAACGGAATGCTCGCGACGTGATCGAGGTGCGAGTGCGTGAGAAAGATGTGATCGATGAGAGAGAGCTCGGTGAGCGATAGGTCGGCGACCCCTGTCCCCGCGTCGATGAGAATGTCGTTGTCGAGGAGCATTGACGTGGTACGCAAGTGCCGGCCTCCTATCCCGCCGCTGCACCCCAGGATTCGCAGCTTCATGGACTGGCGCCCGCCGCTATTTCTCGTCGAACACGGTCACGCCGTCCCATTCGGCCGGCGGGGGGTTTCGGCGCTTACCCGCCGCTTCCTTCGCGTAGAGCTCGTAGAGAGCGCATCCCGGATTCATGCGATGAAGATTGAGCAAATTCACTTCCACCTGATCCCACTGGCGGGAGCGGTACAACCTGATCGTCTGATGCCACAGCTTAAGCTCGTCCAGAACTTTTTTTTCGACCTCGGCCTCCAGTCCCAGGGGCTCGTAGATCGTGATTGCCTCGTCCTTGCCCTTGACCTTGATCTTGTCGATCTCCTTAAAAACCACGTCCTTCACAAGCGTCCGGGTTGCCTCCCCAACGAGTATCCCCACGCCGTAGTACTTGGTGCGTCCTTCCAGCCGGGAAGCGACATTTACGGCATCTCCCATCGCGGTGTACGCCCTGCGCTCCTTCGATCCCATGTCCCCGACCCGGACGTTTCCGGAGTTCACGCCGATGCCGATTTTGAGGGTCGGCCAGCCGCGTGCGGTGAATTTTTCATTGAGCGTGCCGCACTCGCGCAGCATCTCAAGGGCTGCAAGAACCCCATTGCGCGGGTGATCTTTGTCTTCCACCGGAGCATTCCAGAAAGCCATAATCGCGTCGCCGATGTACTTGTCGAGCGTGCCGCGGTACTTACCCCGGATGATATTGCTCATGTCCGTGAGGTACTCATTGATGTATTCGCGCAGGTGCTCGGGACTCAGCGCTTCCGATATGCTGGTGAAGCCGCGCACATCGGAAAATAATATCGTGAGATCGGTACTCTTCGGCGCCATGGTGTACTGCTCGGGGTCCTCGGCCATGATGCCGACGAGTTCGGGCGGTACGTACTGCCCGAAAAGCTCGGTGAACTGGCGCTTGGAGCGCGTCTCGACAAAGTAACCGTAAGCCATGTTGACCGTGTAAAGGGTCACTGTCATGAGCACCGAGGCGGCAAGCGGCAGCACCAATCCGGCATACGACCACACCCCAATGTCCAACAGGGTAATGAGCGCCATTCCGGTCACCGTGGCAGCGCTAGCCCAAAGCGGTGCCAGCATCGGGATGAGCAGGGTAAGCACGACACCGCCGAGCGTAAGAAGCAGGACCTCCGCTCCGAGCATGTAAGCCGGTTTGTGCTTGAGTTTGCCGTCGAGCATCCCCGCAACGAGGTTGGCATGAATCTCGACCCCGGGATAGACGCTGTCGACCGGGGCTGAGCGAAGGTCGACCAGAGAGGGCGCCGACGTGCCGATTAGAGCAATCCTGCCTTTCAACCTTTCCACCGGGACTTTGTCGAACCAGACGTCGGCGAGCGAAAAATACGGAAAGCTGCCGCGCGGACCGCGATAAGGCACGAGCGCAGCGACCTCGTCGTCGACCGGAATCCTGAGCTTTCCCACTTCCAGCCACTCCAACCCCGTGTAGCTTCCCTTGATAAAGGGCTCGGGTGCACTGCCTGTAAGGACCTTCGGGAGAGTGAGCGCCGTCTTGTTGTTGCGTGCCGCATCTTGCATCCCCAAGTACAGCCGCACGATTGCGAGAGAAAATGCTTCGTAGTACCCGCCCTTGTATTCCATCAGCATCGGCACACGCCGCGACACGCCGTCATCATCCACCAGCGGGTTGAAATGCCCAGCGTTGGCCGCGCCGGTTTGAAACTCAGGCAGGTTGGCGCCGTAGCCTTTCCAAATCGCAAAACGAATTTTCCTGTTGCCAAAAGTACCGGGCGGAAGCACGGGCTCGGGCAGAGCCCCGCTTTCCAATGCATCGTCGTTGCTATTGAAATAGTAGCCGAGAACCACTGGCCGGCCGCGAAGAAAATTGGCAAATATGGCGTCGTAGTCAAGTCCCGGGCGCAACTCCTTCAGTGCCGACTGGAACGGCCCGACGTCCTTCAGCCGGGCCTTGGCCAGCTTCTCGAGCACCGGCAGGCCGGAGCTCTCGTCGGGCTCGGCAAACACGACGTCGAACCCGATGAGCACCACACCGTACTTGTCGAGGAGCTTTTGCAGCAACCCGACAATCTTGTCGCGGCTCCAGGGCCAGCGACCGAGCGCGCGAGGGTCGAGGCTGCGTTCGTCGATGTCCAGTATGACCACCCGATCGTCGACCGTGCCCGGCATGGTCAACCGCAGCCGGTAGTCGTAGATGATGTTTTCGAGCCGGGTAATGAAGCCGATCTTGTAGAACGTTGCAGCGTGGCCCACGAACACCAGCACTACCAGCAGGCCGAGCGCGATCCGGACGATGTGCTGCTTCAGTCTTCCTCCCCCGGGCCGGCCTCTGAAGACCCGAGGCTCAGGTCTTCAGGAAGAATTCCATCTTGACCCCGGCAAGTTCGATCACGTCATGGTCATTCAAAGAGTGCGCCTGGGCGTCGAGGGTCTTGCCGTTTACGACCGGAAAGCTTGCGCCCTCTACGTGGGTGATGAAAAAACCCTGAGGCCGACGCGTGATGACGGCCACCTGGACGCCGGGTTTGCCGAGCGTCGTGAGCGGCTTGGTGAGATCGAGCTCCTTGCCGGCGTTCGCACCCGAGAGAAGCTGCAGCGCGGCATTTTTTTGAGGCGCGGGCGCCGGCTTGGGTGGCGCGACGGGCGGGGCCGTTGCACTTTGACCTGCGACAGTGTCACCGAAATTTTTTGCGCCCGCCGCCGCCGCAGCAGCCGCCGCCACGGGGGCCGCCACAGGAGCCGCAGCAGCGGCGGCGGGGGCAGCCGAGGAAGTAGCGGCCCTCACCGAACTGGGGCGAAGCACCATGGTTTTTTCGAAGTCCGCCGCCTTGGCCTGCCCCGCCACGGTCTCGTTCACGTACTTCAGTTTGTATTTGCCAAGCTCGATGATGTCGCTGTTCTGCAGGAAGTGCTTTTTGATCGGCTGGCCGTTGACCACGGTGCCGTTGGTACTGCCGAGGTCCTCGAGAAAGGAGTCCTGCAGGATGGTGACGATGACGGCATGTTCCCCGCTTACTGCCAGATTGTCGATCTGGATGTCGTTATGCGGCTTGCGGCCGATGGTGGTACGTTCCTTGGTCAGTGCAATTTCCTTGAGGACCAGGTTGTCCATACTGAGTATCAGCTTCGCCATAGCAGTATCCCTCTGCTCAAACTATTTGAACCAGCTCATCATCTTGCCTACGATGCTGCGCGGCGCGGGGTAGTCACGCAGCACCCGGACCAGTATCACCGAAATATTGTCTCGGCCCCCGTTGTCATTGGCCGTTTGCACCAGGTGCTGCGCACACAGTTTCAGGTTGGAGCTGAGCGTCTGCAGCGCCAGGCCGATATCGTCGTCGCTCACCATATCACAAAGGCCGTCCGAACAGAGCAGATAAATGTCTTCCGGCTTCGTGTCGTAGTCGTGGATCTCAGCTTCCACGATTGGATCGATACCGAGCGCGCGCGTAACCAGGTTCTTGTTCTGCGACTGCCGGGCCTGTTGCGGCGTGATCACGCCGCTGTCGATCTGCTCTTGGAGAAGCGAATGGTCCTTGGTCACCTGCCGGAGCTCACCGCCGCGCAGCCGGTACAGCCGCGAATCCCCGATGTGCGCGACGGTCATCTTGTTGTCGTAGAACAGAGCCACGACCAAGGTCGTTCCCATGCCGGCATACTGGGGCTGGCTCTGTGCGGCCTGGTAGATCGACGTGTTCGCTTTGGCGATCTGTTCGTGCAACAGCTGATGTGCGACCAGCTGGCCGCTGTGCGCGTCAATCTCGTACGGGAGTCTCTTCACCAACAACTGCTGCAGCTCGGTAATGATCACCGTGGTGGCCATGCCGCTTGCCACCTCGCCCGCGTTATATCCTCCCATGCCGTCGGCCAGCACGACGAGGCCCTGGTCCCCATCCGACGCGATCGAGTCCTCGTTATGGGACCTGACCATTCCGGGATCGGTACAGCTCGCAACTTCAAGCGCTCCCGACAAAGTCATGATGCTTCAACGAAGCTCACAGGCTGATGTCGACCCCGGCGCCGATCGCCGTAGCGGAAGGACCCCCCACAGTACCTCGCAGTGTGCTCGCGAATTCCTCGCCCGTCTGGTAACGCTCGCCCGCGTCCTTGGCCATCGCCTTGTCCAAGAAGGCGACCAAGGCCGGCGGCAGGGACGGGTGGTATTGCAGGATATCCGGCGCATGTTCGTTGGCGATCCTGTACATGAGTTGCGCCATCGAATCTCCCTCGAACGGTAGTTTGCCGCAAATAAGCTGATAAAGGCTTACCGCCAGCGAGAACAGATCGCTGCGCCCGTCGATCTTCTTGCCCTGGAGTTGCTCCGGAGACATGTAGGACGGCGTACCGAGCACCATTCCGGTTTTGGTCTTGGACGAATCCGTAATGCGGGCAATTCCGAAATCGGTCACCTTGACCATATCGCTTTCAGGCTCGTACATGACGTTGGCCGGCTTCACGTCCCGGTGCACCACGTTCTGCCTGTGCGCGTAACCGAGCGCGTCGGCCACCCTCGCGACGATCGAGATGACCTTGTCCGTCGAGAGAGTGCTGCCAAGTTTGGTGAACGGCACCAGATCCTGGCCCTTCAGGAGTTCCATCGCGATGTAGCACAGGTCGTGCTCTTCGCCCGCATCGAAGATGGTCACGATATTGGTATGGCTCAGGCGGCCGGCGGTTTCGGCTTCGCGGAAGAACCGCTCCTTCACCTCCGCGAGCTCGTCCGCCTCGAATTGCTGGGAAAGCGCCATGGTCT
>WNFC01007810.1_pt1 | contig 11771 bp, 7 predicted proteins | sample 5400541 | NCBI WGS metagenome assembly WNFC01 (sample SAMN13153342, study PRJNA577476) | soil metagenome | isolation source: 120 cm saprolite under Douglas fir tree site 2 hole 2 replicate 1 | place: USA:California | collected 2015-04-18 | reverse complement strand
ACCCCCTCAGAATGCAGCCTCGTGACGGAACCGAAGCTTATTGAGCTTTGTTTTCTTCGCCCCTCGACGAGGCGTACTCCCCACATCGGGCAGACAGTCAACCAAGAAGCCAAAAAGAGGGCGGATGGCTCGGCGACCCCTTGCCCACTGATCGGAAACGACCAAGCGTGGGCAGGGACTCCCTGAAAGTCCGCCTGAGACAGTTTTACTGTATTTTCATTCCCTGCAAGTGTTCTTCCTAATCGAAGAGTATGCAACTTGCACAAAAATTTGGGACTTACATCGCGATTCGGACGCTTCTAAGTCCATTTGACGGTAGGATTTGCACAGGAAGCGAAATAATTCCCCTTAGCCAACCTAGGTACCGTACCGGAGAAGAAATCACAAAGAGCAGGGATTCTCTCTATGCCCTGTGGAAAACACCGAGGCCCAACCCTGTACAATCGAAATCCTTCAGAATTTGATGATTCGCGTTTGCTCCGGGCTAATCAATTCGTATGCCATACTGCGCCAACGAATCTTGCGTGTGATGAAAGAGTTTACAAAATTTACGACGTAGAGGAACGGCACCAAAACTGTTAACAGAATGTGAGCCCACGCTTGCCCCATAATTTGGGATCGCCCGGCAGGGAGGACTTCCGTCACGCCGATGAGCCGGACGGAACTCCGTATCGATGAAAGTAGAACGGGCAGAAAAGTCAGCGTCACAATATGAAAAGCAGGTCGTTGTTCGATAAAGTCGCTGAGGATCAGAGTCGCTCCCAGCAACAGTGTCACGCAGTACAGAACATGGGTGACAACCGCTGGCCCCCACACTTTTTGCGCGTATACGCGCGTGATCAGAACTTGGCGATTCGTAAATTCCAGCAATCCCTGAAAATCGGTTTCGACGTACGAAAGGGTCAAGCACTCCGGCACGAAAACAATCGAGCGATTATTGCGCTCCAGAGCGCGCGTCAAGGAATAATCGTCACTGACCGAGTTCCTCCACTCGTCCATGACACCCGATTGCTCGAAGGTACTTCGACGGATGGCCGTGCCTCCGCCCCAACAGAAATTTCTGCCCTTCTCGCTGAGCATAGTGACCAACGGCGCATTCCACGCGGCGAGGAGCGCTGTGGGCAGATCGCTGCGATTCGGGATCAGCCAGCGCATGGTGGTTGTCGCGCCGATTCTTGCTTCTCCCAGCGGCGCCACGAGGTGATGCAGCCATTTTCTGCCAGGACGCCCATCGGAATCGGTGAACACGAGCACTTCAAATTCCGGCGGCAATTGTTCCACGGCCACCCGCAAGTTGTTCACCTTCTCGCCGGAGTTGCTTGGGCTTCCCGCGATGATCACGTGGGCTTTCACTCTCGAGCTCGCGGCTACGCGCTCGACGATGCTCCGCGCTGGATCCGAGCCTGAAGCGAGAATGAAGAAGATGTCGTAATTCTGGCGTTCGAATTCCGTAACCGACATGAGGTTGCGTTCGAGACCCGGCTCGATGCCTTTGCAGGGGCATAGCAGGGCTACACGCGGCGCATAGAACCCTGAGTCCGTGTGCAGGTGCCGCCGCACGTAGCCGAGCCACTCCCAAGCCTGCCAGATGAGGTACACCCCGAGGAGGATCTGCAAGAACGCCAGGCAATAAAATAATGTCTCCACGTTCCCTGAGAATAACAGAGGAAGATTATTCGCAGAGCGGCGTTTGAACGGTTAGAATCGCAGCGGTAAACAGGCACTCTAAGGAGAACAAAAATGCCACGAGTGGACGCGGGAATGGTGACATCAGCGGTCGAATTGCCCGGCTTTCGAATCGTCAGGAATTTTGGCATCGTGCGCGGAATTATCGTGCGCTCGCGGAGCGTGATCGGAAACCTCGGCGCGGCGATTCAGACCCTTGTGGGCGGAAACATCACCATTCTCACGAATCTCTGCGAGAAAACGCGCGAAGATGCCTTCGAACTGCTCTTGCAGCACGCCAGCGAACACGGAGCCAACGCCGTCATCGGGATGCGCTATGACGCCACCGAAGTGATGCAAGGTGTCACCGAAGTGCTCGCTTACGGCACGGCAGTCCAGGTTGAGCGCATTTCCTAGTTGCTCCCGGATGCGTTCGCGGCGGGCCGTCGACCAATGGTAAAATCCCGCTTCCTATGTTCTGTTCGAAATGCGGCGCACAGGTTTCCCGGAACGGAAGATTCTGCTCCTCGTGTGGAGAAGCGGTCGATCCGGACGCGGGCGCTACTCTGTTTGGGGATGAAGCTAGTTTCGAAGGAGCAACGATCGGACCGTCTTCCCCTGTCCTTAGAACTCCGTTAACGCCTTCTACTCCGCGTACTCCACGCACGCCTTCAAGCAGCAATCCCCTGTCGAGTTCTGACCCCATCGGCGGCGGCCGCTTTACGCCCGGGCAAATCATTGCACAACGCTACCGCGTTGTGGCCCTGGCGGGCCGCGGAGGAATGGGTGAGGTGTATCGCGCCGAAGACCTGACACTCGGCCAGGTTGTGGCATTGAAATTTCTTCCGGAGACACTCTCCCAGGATGCTGCTGCGCTCGCGAGGTTTCATGCCGAAGTGCGCACCGCCCGGCAGGTCTCTCATCCCAACGTCTGCCGCGTCTTTGACGTCGGTGAAGCCGACGGAACCCTTTTCCTGACCATGGAGTATGTCGATGGAGAAGATCTCGCTTCCGTCGTCCGCCGAATCGGCAGGCTTTCGCCGGATAAGGCTACGGAGATCGCGCGGCAAATCTGCGCGGGCCTTGCGGCGGCCCACGAACGCGGTGTGATCCACCGCGACCTGAAGCCCGCAAACGTCATGCTCGATGGAGCCGGCAAGATTCGCATCACGGATTTTGGCCTTGCCGGCATCGCAGCGAGCATCAAGGGCGCTGATGTTCGCGCCGGCACGCCCGCGTACATGGCTCCGGAGCAGCTTGCCGGCAGCGATGTCAGCACGAAAAGCGATCTTTATTCACTCGGCCTCATTCTCTACGAAATCCTAACGGGCAAGCGCGCCTTCGACGCGTCCACTCTTCCCGAATTAATGAAGCTCCGCGAAAAAGGCACGATCACCAATCCTTCGACGCTAGTCCGCGACCTCGATCCCCTTATTGAGCGCGTCATCCTTCGTTGCTTGGAAAATGATCCGGAGAAGCGGCCGGTTTCCGCCTTGCAAGTGGCTGCCGCTCTTCCCGGGGGCGATCCTCTGGCTGCTGCGCTTGCCGCTGGCGAGACGCCTTCCCCGGAAATGGTCGCTGCCGCCGGCGAAACGGAAGGCATGAGGCCGCTGGTGGCGCTTGGGCTGTTAAGTGTGACAATCCTGGGATTGATCGGTTATTTGTTCATCGCTGAGTCCACGCGACTAAGCAACAAAGGTGTGCTTGAAAATCCTCCCGAGGTGCTTGCCGCGAGGGCGCGCGACATTCTCGTCCAATTGGGCTATAGCGAGAAGCCGGAAGATTCGGCATATTCCTTTGGCTTGGCGACGGATGATCATGTCAAGTACATACGGGAGCATGACAAGACGCGGACGCGCTGGAATGTGTTGTCTGCCGACCGGCCGGCGCCGGTTGTCTTTTGGTATCGGCAGAGCCCGAGAGAAATGCTTCCGCAGGGATTCTTTTCGTCTGGCGGCTCGGGGCGAGTGACTCCGTTCGATCCATCAATGGACGTCGTAGGGATGGTGAATTTGGTAGTGGACATGCGTGGGCGGTTGGTTCACTTCGAGGCACTTCCGCCGCAGCGTGATCCGCCTGCATCCGAAGTGTCTGCGGCTGGCTGGTCCGCCTTATTCTCGGCGGCAGGTTTGGATTCCACGTTGTTTCATCTGGCGGCGCCGGAATGGGCTCCCCTTGCTTGGGGAGATGCGCGAGCAGCTTGGACGGGGTTCTTTCCGGGGCATGAAGACATTCCTGTGCGGATTGAAGCGGCATCCTATCGGGGAAGGCCCATCTACTTTGACCTCATCTATCCGTGGACAAAACCGGATCGCTCGACTCCCTACGCGCCGGCACTGGGCGAAAAGATATGGGTGGTAATTCTATGCCTCATCTTCTTTGCGATCCTCGTCGGCGGCGTACTGATTGCGCGGCACAATCTTCGATTGGGACGAGTGGATGGACGAGGCGCGTTCCGGTTAGGGAGCTTCATCTTTGTTGTGTTCCTTATGATGTGGGCGCTGCGGGCGCACCACGTTGCATCCCTCGATGAAATCGACCTGTTCATTATCGCGTTGAGCTGGGGGCTTTTGGCGGCAGCGTTAGTGGCACTCCTCTATCTGGCGCTCGAGCCGTACGTTCGGCGTAAGGAGCCTCAGACGTTAATCTCTTGGAGTCGCCTGCTGGCGGGGAAGTTCCGCGACCCCCTCGTTGGGCGTGATCTCCTCGTGGGATCGTTATACGGCGTGGCTCTCGTGCTTGTCGAGACTTCGGACAATTTCATCCTGCCCTTGCTCGGGAAATTGCCTCCGACGCCGAACATCGGCCTTACCGAGTCGCTACTGGGCGTCCGGGCGGCGATCGGGATCCTGCTCGCTTATATATTCGTCTGGGTTCTCTACGCGCTGGGAATTTTCTTCGTGCTTTTCCTCCTCCGTCTCGTGCTGCGCAAAGACTGGCTCGCCACGATCGCCGCTGTGATTCTGTTTTCTGTGTCGAACTTGGGCAACGAGTACCCGATCCTCTCTTTTGTGTTTTCGGCAGTGATCTGGATCTCGATCCTGCTGGTTCTCAAGCGGTTTGGGCTGCTCGTCCTGGTTACGGGATTGGTGGCTCAAAATGTGCTGATCGTTTTTCCCGTTACAGTGCACGTGTCGCGCTGGTATGCAGCCCCAGCGCTAACGGGCCTTGCGGTCATCGCCGCGCTCGCTTTCTACGGTTTTCACACCGCGCGGGCGGGCCAGCCGATCTTTTCAGGCGCGGCTTTCGATGCGTAAGGCCCGGCAGAAGACGCGTTTAGCGTGCAGGCGGCGCGAGGGCTCCTATGGTCAATTGAGAGGCCAGCGATTCCAGGTCGCTTAGCGCGCGGCTTGCCGCCAGCCGCGCATTTTCCATGAACGACGAATCCAGCAGAAAGGCGCAGCGGTCGACGAAAGGATGGTCTGCCACTTCAAACGGTTTACGAGGGCGCCCCTTCGCTGCCGCGCGCGCCAGCAATTCCTGGTAGATCTGCAGGTCCCGCTGAAAATCGAGCGCATCGCCCGCGGTCCAGCCCTGCTGCCGCGCCAGCGAGGCCAGATATTTTCTGCGGAACGCTGTGGCGTCGCGCCGCAACATGGGACGCGGTTTGGATTTGCCCACCGGTTGCGGCTCGTCGCAAACGATCTCCAGCGCGCGAACGGTCAACGCCAGCAGCGCCTCCCGCTGTAACAGAGTCAGAAGATCGCGGTAGAGCGAAGCGTGAACCTGCAGCGCATGGCGGCCGTTCTCGATCACGTAAGAATCCACAAATCGCGGCACGACGCGCTCTCGCAGCAGCGCCTCCGAAATGCGCTTAGCGAGTTCCCCGGCCGCATCTGTGGCACTTTGTTTTTCGCGGAGCATGTTCCAGGGAACATGTTAGCAGGAGTTTGTTTCCCGGCCGCGCGGTGTCACCTGAAATGAAAATGCCCCCGATCCGATCGGGGGCATTCCCTCTCTACTCTTTGCAGAGGCGCAGCACCGCTGCGCCCCCTTCGTCTTGTCCTACCTGTTTCTTAGTGAATCGCGCGCGGACTATCCGGGCCAACGCGTTTCTGTTTTGGCTCAGGCTGCGGCACGATCGGCGGCGTCACCGCCTCCTTCTGGAGCGCGTGCTCCAGGACTTCGTCCAGCGTGCGCACGTAGGTGATCTTAATGTCGCCGAGAATGTCCGGAGTGAGATCCGCCACGACATTCGGCTCGTTATCCGCGGGCAGCAGAACTTCCTTGATTCCCGCCCGCTTCGCTCCGAGCACTTTTTCCTTCACGCCGCCAATGGGCAGGACCACGCCCGAGAGCGTCATCTCGCCGGTCATCGCCAGCCGATCCTTCACGGAACGCCCACTGAGCAAGCTCACCAGCGCGGTCACCATCGCCGCTCCGGCGGACGGACCGTCCTTCGGCACCGCGCCCGACGGCACATGGATGTGAATGTCCTGCTTGCGGAAGAAGTCCGGATCGATGCCGTAGCGCTCGCCATTCGCGCGCGTCCAGGTCAGCGCCGCGGTCATCGATTCCTGCATCACTTCGCCCAGATGCCCGGTCATGGTGAACTGCTTGCCGCCACGCATGCGCGTCGCTTCGATGAAGATGATGTCGCCTCCCACCGGCGTCCAGACCAGCCCGACGGCGACGCCAGGCCTCTTGACGCGTTCCTCGACTTCCTTCTCCGTGCGGAATTTAGGCACGCCCAGGAATTCGCGAACCACTTCCGGTGTGACGACCATCTTATCCGTCTTGCCTTCGGCGATGCGCCGCGCCTGTTTGCGCGTGATCGTCGCGATCTCGCGCTCCAGGCTGCGCACGCCCGCTTCCCGCGTAAAACTGTGGATGATTTCCTGCAAGCCTTCGTTCGTGAACTCGATCTGTTCGCCGACCTTCAGGCCGTGCTCCTTGGCCTGCTTGGGGATCAGGTACTTGTGCGCGATATGCAGCTTCTCTTCTCCCGTGTAGCCGGGCAGTTCGATGATCTCCATGCGGTCCCGCAACGGCTCGGGGATGGGATCCATCCAGTTTGCCGTGGCGATGAACAGCACCTTCGAGAGATCGAACGGCACGTCCAGGTAGTGATCCCGGAACGAGTTGTTCTGCTCCGGGTCGAGCACTTCCATCAGCGCCGATGATGGATCGCCGCGGAAATCACGCCCGAGCTTGTCCACCTCGTCCAGCATCATGACCGGGTCGTTCGTTTCCCCGCGCTTCAGGCCCTGGATAACCTGGCCTGGAAGCGCGCCGATGTACGTGCGCCGGTGGCCGCGGATTTCGGCTTCGTCGTGCATGCCGCCAAGAGCGATACGCACGAACTTGCGTCCCAGCGAACGCGCAATCGATTTGCCGAGCGAAGTCTTGCCCACGCCGGGAGGTCCGACGAAGCAAAGAATCGGCCCCTTCATGCCTGGCTGAAGTTTTTTCACCGCCAGGTAATCGAGGACGCGCTCCTTCACTTTTTGCAGGTCGTAATGATCTTCATCGAGAATTTCGTGCGCCTTTGCAATGTCGATTTCCGCGCTGCCGGAGGACTTGCTCCACGGCAGCGAAGTCATCCATTCCAGATAAGTCCGCGAAACCATGTACTCCGCGGACGCCGGCGTCATTTTTGACAGCCGCTTCAGCTCGCGTTCGCACTCTTTCTTCGCTTCGGCGGTCATGCCGGCTTCTTCGACCTTCTTGCGAAGCTCGTCAATCTCCTGCATCGTATCGTCGGATTCGCCGAGTTCCTTCTGGATTGCCTTCATCTGCTCGCGCAAGAGGTACTCGCGCTGGTTTTGGCTGACCTGTTCCTGCACCTGCTCGTGAATTTTCGAGCGCAGCTCCAGAACCTCGAGCTCCTTCGACAGTTCGCGGATCAGCGCCTCAAGCCGCTTGCGCACGCTGGAGGTTTCGATCAATTCCTGGCGCAGCAGCGTCGAAAGCGACGGCAAAGTCCCGGCGATAAAGTCCGTCAAGCGGCCCGGATGATCGATATTCATCGCCGCGGATTGCAGATCGTCGGAGAGCTGCGGCGAGTGGCTCACCACGTCGCGAAAGAGATCCTGCGCATTTCGCTGCAGCGCTTCCAGTTCCGTGTCCGATTCGCCAATGATGTCCGGCTCCGACTGCACGCGGGCCTGCAAAAATGGACGCAAGCCGATCACCTCGAGCACTTGAATGCGCTGCAGACCCTCCAGAAAAATGACCACGTTGCCGTTGGGCATTTTTACGGTCTTATGCACCTTAGCCAGCGTTCCGACTTTGTGGAGGTCGGCGGCGGAAGGATCCTCCACTCGCGGGTCGAGCTGTGCGACCACTCCTAGAAGCTTCTCGTCGCCATGCAAGCTATTTACTAACGCCAAAGAACTCTCTCGTCCCACGGTCAGAGGCAGGACAGCGCCCGGAAACAGGACGGTGTCACGAACCGGCAGGATGGGAAGAATCTCTGGCACAACGTATTTTTTCTCAGCCATGATGTCCCCTAGTTAGCGGCGCAGCCCAAAAAGGAGATGCGCCGGTGCAATCTTAGATGCAAGCCTGCTGGAAAGGGTGCGCAAAAGTATAAAAGTTGCTAGCACAAAATCTTAGTACTTTGCACTCATATTCTACCAAAAATCCCGCGCAATCACAAAGGCTCTCATAAAGTATTTTGTTTCAATATGTTACAGTCAATGAGTCCGGTTCAATATAGTCTTAAATGCTGCGTGCCTCTCGTCGGATCGCTGTTAACTGCTGGATGCCTTTCGTTCTTTCGCGCCAAATTTGCTCAAAACGTACTCCTGCGCTTCCTCGCGAGTCTTGATCTGCCCCTCCAGTTGAGCCTCCTCAAGGGCGGCGAGGATCCGAGAAAACAGGGGGCCCGGTCGAAATCCCATGGTCTGGAGGTCATCCCCCGTTAGCAGGCGCTCCGGGCGGACCTGCTCCGGAGGGGTCACCTCCAAGAACCGCCTAACGAACTCATAGGATTCGAGGTGACGGTGGCTGGAAAGACAGTCGAGCCGGTGCAGCGCCAGATGTTCCTCAAAGCGCGGGAGCCGCACAAACTTCTTCAGCGTTGAGGCGCGCATCTCCTCGACCGCTCCAAACTTCATGTGATTGTCCACCAGCGCAAGAATCTGCTCGGTGTCCTCGTTGGAAAAGCGCAATCGCTTGCAGATGGCCTCGGCCATGCGCGCGCCGACCTCCACGTGATTGTTGAAGCGAATGCGATCCCCGGTCTCCGCCACGGATTGGTACGTCGGTGGCTTGCCGACGTCATGGAGAAGGACACCCCACGCCAGCGTTGGGGAAGCGTCCTTGGGAAGCCCCTCGAGCATCAGGCGCGTGTGAATCCACACATCGCCTTCGGGATGAAATTGGGGAGGTTGTTCAACGCCTTTCATCGCCCCGATTTCGGGAAGGACTTGCTGGAGGAGCCAGGTCTCATCCAGCAGTTCGAACGCCCGCCAGGCCGCGCCCTCGGTAAGCATTTTTGTGAGTTCTTCGCGGAGGCGCTCCGGCGAAACTTGGTGGATCTCGGCGACGTGAGGGCGAATCGCTCGAAACGTTGCGGCTTCGATTTCGAATCCGAAGCGCGCGGCGAATCGCACCGCGCGCATCATGCGAAGTTTGTCTTCTGTGAATCGGCGGCCTGGTTCGCCTATGGCTCGAATAACTTTTTCTTTCAGGTCGGCCTGCCCGCCGACGTAGTCGAGTACTTCGCCGCTGTCGTGGCGCATCAACAAGCCGTTAATGGTAAAGTCGCGGCGCTGCACGTCTTCTTGCGGCGTCTTCGAATAAACCACGCTGTCCGGGTGCCGCCCGTCGCTGTAGCCGACGTCCGAGCGGAACGTGGCGACTTCAACCTTCAGACCATCCCGCGGAATCAGAATCACGCCGAATTGCGCACCAACCACGATGCTCTCTGGAAAAAGTGCCATCACCCGCTCGGGCGTCGCGTCGGTGGTCACATCGTAATCGGCGGGCTCGCGGCCAACCAGCAGATCGCGCACACATCCTCCTACGAGCAGCGCCTGGTAGCCGTTGCGGCGGAGCGTCTCGCAGATCGAGTTGGCCATTTCCCGTGATGTCACGCTGTGATTATGCGTCAGACAGGGCCGCGAAGGGAGGTCTGTGTAGTAGACAGTTTCGGCGGAGGACTACCGGCTGCGAAAGACCAGGCAGGTGATGTCATCCGATTGGCGCGTGACGCCGACGAATTCATCCACGCGACTCATCAGGAATTGAAGAGTCTGCTGTGAATCCCAATCCGGCAGATTGCGAATAGCGCCGAGCCAGCGCTCGTTTCCGAATTCTTCTCCCGATTCGTTGAAAGCCTCGACGACGCCATCGGTAAAGAAAATCAAAGCGTCACCCGGTTTGAGTTCCAGGGAGGCAGTTTCGTAATTGCCGGTGGATCGAATGCCGAGCGGGAGGCCGCCGACATCCAGCGGTTCAAGCGCGCCATTCGCCCGGCGGAGAATCGGCGCATTGTGCCCGGCGTTCACGTAGGTGAGCTTCCGCGAAGCCGGGTTGTACTCGGAGAGAACCGCGGTCGTGAAGCGCAGGCCGTTCAGGCTGTGCGCACAGGCATAGCGATTCAGGCGGGCCACCAGATCCGGGAGCGCAGCATTTTCCCCAGCGATGGTGCGCAGGCTCGCTTGCAGAGTCGCCATCAGCAGCGCCGCAGGAACGCTCTTGCCTGCAACGTCGGCGATCACCACCATCAGCTTTTCGCGATCTTCCGGATTGGGATAGAACGCATCGTAATAATCGCCGGCGACGGAATTCTGCGGACGCGTCGCGAAAGCGATGTTCGCGCCCGCGACTTCCGGCGGTTGCGAAGGCACCAGCCAGGTTTGAATCTCCCGCGCGATTTCCAGGTCGCGCTTCATGGTGACCTTATCGGCCAGCTCCAGGGAGAGCAGCAGCAAGAAGAGAATGGCGGCAACGATTTCGAAATTCACGTCAGATTTGAAACCCGAGATCACCAGCATCACAAGGGCAATGAGCAGAAGGACGCGCCGGGCGGGAGTCATTTTCAGAAGCAGCGCCCAGAAAAATTGCTTGGCAACGTGAAGCGGCTGGCGCCAGCGCGGAAGGTTGCGGATCTCCTCCCAGTCCACGTCGCGGCCGTAGAAGCCGTAGCTGGAGCGCGCGTCGGCGGCGAACTGCGACCAGAGATCGTCGATCTGCCGGCCTTCGCTGACGCGCTGCCAGAAATGGCGCAGGCGATCGGCCCCGTGCAGCCGAGGAGTTGGAGAAGAGACACCGGGAGTTGGAGGCGCGCTCATGGAGGATCGCTCACGGAAGATAAAGTATAGGACACTTGGCGGGAATTTCGCTGAGAGTTATGAATCGTCGCGATCGTGCCCGGATTCGTCGTGGCGGAGCGAGCCGCCGAATTGCACTTTGCCGAAACCGAAACGGTCGCGGAGACGGTCCGCGGCGCTGGTGAGTTTTTCCAATTTCGCGCGGCGCTCGGGGTCGAGCAAATCGAGTTGTTCACTGCCGTGAGTCAGGCCGCTGAGGCTGACGCCGAGAAGCCGGACTTTTCTTTTCAAATCTCGATGAATGCAGAAGAGTTCTTGAAACACGGCAAAAATGTCGGAATCGAGCCGCGTGGGTTCCCCCAGAGTTTTGGAGCGCGTGTGCGTGTCGAAACCGGCGTAGCGAATCGTCAGCGTGAGCGTTCGGGTGGCGAGTCCGGCTTCGCGGAGACGCTTAGAGGCTTTCTGCGAAAGATGACTCAGCATCGCGGAAAGAGCGTCCACGTCGCTGGTATCTTCGCCAAACGTGTGATTGTGCGAGATGGATTTTGGTTCGGCGTCGATGACAAATTCGTAGGAATCGCCGCCGCGCGACTTGCGATAGAGCGCCGTTCCCCACTGGCCGAAAATGCTTTCCAGTTTTTCTTGCGGTACGGCTGCAATCTGTTCGACGGTTTCAATACCGAGGGCACGGAGCGCGCGTTCCGTGACTTCGCCGATGCCGGGAATTTTTCTCACCGGCAGCATCGCGAGAAATCGCTGTTCGCTGCCTGCAGGGACCCAGACGAGACCGCGCGGTTTGGCTTGGTCGGAAGCGACTTTGGCGACCAGGCGTGTCGCGCCCAGGCCGCCGGAACAGGGGAGCGATGTCTCGCGCGTAATTTGGCG
>WNFC01007807.1_pt1 | contig 11772 bp, 11 predicted proteins | sample 5400541 | NCBI WGS metagenome assembly WNFC01 (sample SAMN13153342, study PRJNA577476) | soil metagenome | isolation source: 120 cm saprolite under Douglas fir tree site 2 hole 2 replicate 1 | place: USA:California | collected 2015-04-18 | reverse complement strand
ATGGGCCGCTTCGATGGCAAAGTCGCGCTGGTGACCGGCGCCGGGTCGGGCATCGGTCGCGCATCAGCTCTTGCCTTCGCTCGCCTGGGGGCACGCGTCGCCGTGTGCGACATCGATTCGACGGGTGCGCGCGAGACCGTTGGTCTGATCGAGGGCGCCGAAGGCGAAGCGCGCTTCATCGAGGCGGACGTCAGCGATGAGCAGCAGGTACAGGCCCTGATCGCCAGCATAGTCGAGGCGTTCGGCCGCCTGGACTACGCCCACAACAACGCCGGTATCGGTGACGGCAGCGCACCCATCCATGAGGCGAGCCGCGAGAGCTTTGACCAGGTTCTCGCCGTGAACGTCGTCGGCGTGTGGCTGTGCCTCAAATACGAGGCGCGGGTCATGTTGCGCCAGGGCGGCGGCGCAATCGTCAATACCGCGTCATTGGCCGGCCTGATCGGCTTTCCGAACCACGTCGCCTACTCCACCAGCAAGCACGCCGTTATCGGCATCACCCGCACCGCGGCGCTGGAGTACGCTCAGTCGGGGATTCGGGTGAACGCGGTGTGTCCGTCGTTCATCCACACTCCGATGGTCGACAACCTGGTCGCCGACGGCGGCCCGGCGATGAGCCTCGAGCGACTGGCCCACATGCAGCCGATGGGTCGCATCGGCACGGTCGAAGAAGTCGCCGAAGCCGTTGTCTGGCTGTGCAGCGAGTCGGCCGCGTTCATCACCGGCATCGCGCTGCCGATCGACGGCGGAACGACGGCGCGCTAGTACTTCGTCAAAGCCCCAGCGCGACGCCGTCGCCGCGCGGGTCACTCGCGGCGATGTAGCAGCCACGGTCCGAATCGACCTGGATGAGCTGGACCGTGCCCATCACCGGGTCGACCGGATCGGCGAGGACGACCTCGTGACCGCGTTCGGTGAGCTCGTCGGCGACGGCCTGTCCAAAACGTGATTCGAGGACCAGTGCCGTCGGGGGATACTGCCCGCCCGGGGCACCGTGCGCCCACCGCGGCGCTTCGATCGCCGCCTGCAGATCCAGCCGCCAGTCGAGCACGTTGTTGAGGATCTGCAAGCCGGTCTGCGGCTGGCCGTCCGCGCCGCGCGTGCCGAAGGCCAACCATGGCCTGCCTTCGCGCAGCGCGAAACCCGGCATGAGCGTGTGCATCGGCCGCTTGCCAGGCTCGAGGGCGTTGGGATGCGCCGACTCCAAAGTGAACCCAAACCCGCGATTGTGCAGGGTGATACCCGTCCCGGGAACGTGCACACCCGAGCCGAAACCGCTGTAGAGGCTCTGGATGAGACTGACCACCATCCCGTCGCGGTCGGCCGCGCACAGAAAGACGGTGTCGCCAGCCGTTGCCCGTTGATCCCGAGGCTGAGCGATGTCAGCGGCCCGCGGACCAATCCCTGAGGCCAGCTCGGCGGCGCGGCCCTGGTCGAGGAGTCGCTCCACGGGGACGTCCGTGCACGCCGGATCGGCGACGAACGCATCGCGGTCTGCAAAGGCCAGCCGCTTGCGCTCCACGAGCTGGTGGATCAGCTCGGCCGAGCCCTGTCCCCAATCGGCTAGATCCGCGTCGGTCAGCATGTTCAGCATCTGCAGCAGCGTCACGCCCTGGCTGTTGGGCGGGATCTGGCACACGCCGACGCCGCGATACTCGACCGACAGCGGCGCAACCCACTCGGACTTCTGCGCCGCGAAATCATCGGCGTACAGCCCGCCATCGTGCGCTTGCAGGAACGTGACGATCCGTTCGCCAAGCTCGCCGTGGTACATGACCGATGGTCCGGCATGGGCGAGCCGTTCGAGCGTCCGGGCCAGGTCGGGTTGAACCAAGCGATCGCCAGCCGCGGGGGCTCGGCCGTCAGGCAAGAACACCTGTGCGCCGTTGCCAACCTTGGCCAGGAGGTCCGCGTTGGCGCGAATCGCAGCGCTGGTGTAGGGGGTCAGACGAAATCCGTCGCGTGCGTGGTGAATGGCGTCGCGCGCCACGCGGGTCAGGTCGAGCCGGCCGAAGCGTTGGTGGAGCGCAAACCAGCCGTCGACCGCGCCGGGCACGGTCACGGAGAGTGGCCCGCGGGACGGCATCGCGGTCAGTCCTCTGGCTCGATATGCCTCAACGCTCATGTCGCTGCCGGCTCGCCCGCTGGCATTCAGGCCGAGCAGGCGCTTGTCAGCGCCGCTCCAGACCTGAGCGAACAGGTCGCCGCCAGGGCCACACATGTGCGGCCACACGACGGCCAGCACCAGGTTGGCCGCGATGGCGGCATCGACGGCACTGCCGCCGTCGCGCAGCACGTCGATGCCAGCCAGGGACGCCTGATAGTGCGGCGCGGCGACCACGCCGTCAGCGCTGTAGACGGGCGTGCCGAAGGTCTTGGCCATCTCAGCCGACCACCAGGAGTGCGTGGCGCTGGCGCAGCGCGTGCACGATGCTCATCGCCACCAAACGTCCAGTGCGTGGATTCTCGTCGGTCGGGATGTTGCGAATCTCGAAGCGCAGGTCGCCGAAGTCGCCCTGGGCCACGACTTCGTGCGAGTTGCGATCGACGCTTGGGTCGGCAATGACGCAGACTTCCGTTCGATCCAGGCCGATGCCGGCCAGGCTGACCGCCGCGGCGACGTTGATGCTTTCGGGAAACCGCAGTGCGCCCTCGCGAGCGCTACCTCTAAAGAGCTCGCGCGGTGCGGTGAGATCGGCTGCCTCGGCCGGCTCGAGGAGAGCGCGGGCCGGCTTGCGGGTGGTATGGGTGACTCGACGCAGGCCGCCGCAGACCGCCGCCGAGGCGATGGCGTCCAGCGCGCCGATCGCGCCCGAAGCGACGAAAACGCGGCTCCCGCCTTGCTTGGCGCTCTCTAGAACCGCCTCTTCCAGATCCCTGTTCGCAAGTGCACCCACACTGACCACGATCAGATCGATGCCCGCGCGCAGCACCTGTGACCCGTAGCACCGCAATGCGTCATGGCCGGCCAGCTCGACAATGACATCGGGGCGTTTTTCGAGCAACTGTTCGAGGGAGTTGCATATTGGCGGCGCCCAGGCTCCGCGGCTCTTGCGCGGGTCGGCCACCAGAACGCCGACCAACTCGACATCGTCATCCGATCTCAGCAACTGGATGACGCCCCGCCCAATCGCACCCAGACCGATCAATCCAACGCGCATGGTCAGCCGCATTCAGCTTACTCTTCGACGGTTGACACCTGATGACGAGCTGCGCCGCGATGTGGCCCTGGCCAATCGGATCGTGCACGCGGCGGGGCTTGTTTCGGCCTTTGGGCACGTCAGCGCTCGGCTACCGGGGACCACCGCGTTCCTGTTTCCGACGCGCGCCAGCCCGGCGTTGGCGGACCCCGAGCGACTGCTGGTATTGGACGTCGACGGCAACATCCTGGCCGGTGACGGCGAGCCGAATACCGAGTTCTGGATCCACGCGCGGATCTACGCCGCGCGGCCAGACGTCGCCGGAGTGGCCCATGTCCACTCGCCCGCCTGCGTGGTGCTGGGTCAGATCGGGCAACCTCTCAAAGTCCTGCACAACTCAGGCGGCGCCTTCGCCGACGGTGTGCCCGTGTTCGAGCGCATCGGTCTCATTCGCACCCGCGAGTTGGGCGACGAAGTCGCGTCAAGGCTGGGGGCCGGTCGCGCCATGCTCCTGCGCGGGCACGGCGCCAACGTCGCCGAATCCAATGTGCGTCGGACCGCGGTTGTCGCGTGCTTTCTCGAGGAGGCCGCCGAGCTCCAGTTGCGCGCGCTAGCTGCCGCCGGCGGTCGCGCCGAAGCACTGCACGCGTTTACGCCCGAAGAGGTCGCCCATGTTCGCGCGCAGATCGACGCGAGCGGTCCGATGAACCGCGCCTGGGAGTACTACGTCGCGCTCGCCGAGGGCCGCGTGCGACCGGGCCCTTAGGCTGTCGCGGCGGCGAGGGCGTCGCAGCCTGCCACACGCATGTCGTCGGTCAGCGTGTGATCAGCATTCTGAAACACCGTCAGCGCGATGTTGGCTCCGAGACTTTGCAGAGCCTGGGTAAACGCCTGCGCCCGCCCAAGCCGATCCAGGCCGATGTACGCGTCCCACGCGTCGGGCACGTCCGCGTCATTGCTGTCGGCGCCGCCGACGCCGATCCAGATCGGCACGGACTCGAACCGTCGCGCATCAAAGGCCTGCCCGCCATCGGTCCGCGCCAGATCGGCCACGCCAAACGGGAACTGCAAGGCGCGGCCCGTGTGCTCATCACGCGCGAACGGCAGCGTATAGGTGCCAGCCGAAAGCGCCGAGACGCCAGCAACCTCCTCGGGGTGGATCTCGGTGAAGCGCAGCGCAAGCTGTGCGCCACGCGAATGTCCAAAGATCAGTACCCGCGGTTGGACCGGGTGCCCGGTGCGGACGGCCAGGCTGCGCGCATAGTCGGAGAGCCAGGCGACCAGCGCTGGATCTTCGCGGCTGATCTGGAGCGGGTCGGTCCAATCGCCGTAGTTGATGGTCGGTGCGACGATGAGCCAGCCGTGTGCATCGGCCTGGCTGGCCAGCGCGCTGGCGAAGTCTCGGCCATTGCCACCCATGCCGTGCAATGCGATCAAGGCCTGCAGCGGTTGGCCATCGGCGCTGGCTTGCGGTGCGCGGATAAAGACATCGCGGACTTCGGCGGCGCCTGCCGCGCGTAATACAGCCAAAGACGGTCCTTGAGCGGCAAAAGCCCGGGCGCCACCGGGCGCGAGCACGGTCAAAACAGCGATGAGCGAGAGCGATCGCAACGCGGCAATCCATTGGCGGAGCATGGTCGGCCGATTTATAGCGACAAATTCCTGACAGGCGAACAATTCCGCCCGCCCGTCGCCTGAACGTGAGCCGAACGTTAGGCTCAGGCCCAGGGTCTGGATTCAGGTTGCGGCGCAGGCGGAGCTGGTGGCGGCGGCGCAGCCTCGGGCGGCGGACCGTACGTAGGCGCAGGCGCGACTGGCTGAGGGCTGGCGTGGTGGGTTTCCAGCAGCTCGCTATCGAGGTCGGTTGGTTCGACGCCGTGGGTGACCGAATCCAGATAGTCATACGCAGCGCGGAAACGCTTCAGCACGCTACCGAGCGAATCAGCCCGCGGGCTGTACGTCTCCGCCCAGCGGGCGGCTAGCTGGATGCGGGTGACAGAATCGTCACCTCCACCGACGGCGATGCGCTCGCCGCGGCCACCCCGGTCCTCGCCAGCGTGGTCGTCGCGCGCGTCGCCGCCGACGCCCTCACCTGTGCTCATGGTGCTCAACTGTAGCCGAACCAGCCTGCCGCGGCCCCGCAACTACAATCTCTGCATTGGGCATGAGCACAGGCGCGGGTGCGTTCAGCTGGAATTCCGAGCTCCCGAGCGGACGCAATCCGTTCTGGATTCGCGATGACGCCCTGAGCGGGCTGGGCTTGCATCCGGGCGACGCGGTCAGCGTCGATACCCGGTCCGAGCCGCGGGATGGCGACCTGGTCGTCGTCGAAGCCGAAGTCGACGGCGATTCGGTCCGCATCGCCCGACGCTACTTCGCTCACGCCGACCACGTGCGGCTGGAACCTGACGGCGCAGCTGCCGAAGTACTCGAGTTGCCCGCCGAAAATATCATCGTCATGGGCGTCATCGTCGCCCGCCTGCACATTTCGCCCAGCGGCGATCACGTCACAGAAGAGCCGCTCGGCTGAGCTCACCCGCTCGGATGGGGTCCTCTGTGGGGCAGCTGCGCTATGCGGCCGCGACTGCTTCCTGCTCGTGCGCCAGCGCCAGCGGCAATTCGCCTTTGGCTTCGCGATAAGCGGTCCAGCCACCCAGGTAGATGCGCAGCTTGCCGTCTTGCAGCTCGGCGACCTTGGTCGCTACCCGATCGAGCAGGAAGCGATCGTGCGACGAGAAGATGACCGCGCCGGCGTAGTCGTTGAGCGCTTTTTCGAGCTCGTCTTTGGACGGCACGTCCAGGTGATTGGTCGGCTCGTCGAGCAGCAGCAGCTGCCGCGGTTTGAGCAACAGCTTGGCCAGACTGAGGCGACTCTTCTCGCCGCCCGACAGCGCGCCGATCAGCTTGAACACGTCGTCCTGGGTGAACAGGAACCGCGCCAGCAGCCCGCGCACCGACTCAACACCCCAGCCACCGGGCGCGTGGGCCAGGACTTCGTCGAGGACCGGGCGTGTCTCGTCCAGTGTCTGGGACTGGTCCTGGGCGTAGTAGCCCACGGCTGTGTCCTCGGCCAGAACAACCTTGCCACGGTCGGCCGAGTCGAGTCCGGCGAGTAGCCGCAAGAGCGTCGACTTGCCCGCGCCATTCGGGCCGACCAGGGCGATCCGATCGCCACGATCGACAGAAAGGGACAGGTCGCGCAGCACGGTGTGATCGCCGAAAGACTTCCGCACGCCGTCGGCGGTCAGCACCCGATCCGGGCTGCGTTTGCCCGTCGCGAGCCGCAGCGTGATGCGCGCCTGCTCAGGACGCGGCTCGGGGAGGCGTTCGAGCTTGGCCAGTGCCCGCTCGCGACTCTTGGCCATGGCCGCACGGGCCGCGTTGGCTTTGGTGGCGTTGATGAACGCGGTCTGGCGAGCGATGTATTTCTGCTGGCGGTCGTACGCCGCCTTGTGATCCGCGCGGCGCCGCGCACTGGCGACCAGATAGTGGCTGTAATTACCGTGGTAATCGGTCGCGACACCCTCGTCCAACTCGATGGTGCGCGTGGTGACCCGATCCAGAAAGTAGCGGTCGTGCGAGACGACCAGGATCAGGCCCGGGTAATCGGCCAGATAGCCTTCCAGCCATTCACATGCCGACAGGTCAAGATGATTGGTCGGCTCGTCGAGCAGCAGCAGCCCAGGCTTGCGGACCAGCATCTTGGCCAGCGCGATGCGCATCTGCCAACCGCCAGAGAAGTCCTCGGTGCGCTTGTCACGGTCGTTGCTTTCAAAGCCAAGACCAGCCAGGACCTTGGCGACTTCAGCCTCGACGGCGTACCCGCCCAGCTGGTCGAACCGCTCGAGCAGTTCGCCCTGGCGATCGATCAACGTCTGGAGGAGGTCATCATCGCCGGCCGTGGCCGCGTCACCAATTTCAGTTTCGAGCCTGGTCAGCTCAATCTGGGCCTGCTGAAGCTCTGGGAAGCTCGACAACATCTCGTCCCACAGACTGCGCCCGCTGTGGACGCCCGCGTCCTGGGGCAAGTAGGCGATCTCGGGCGACTGGTTCAGCTCACCCTGCAGACGAACGCTGCCCTCGTCGGCCTGGAGCACGCCCGCCACGATCTTGAGCAAACTTGATTTACCAGCGCCGTTGGCGCCGACCAGAGCCACTTTGGCGCGGTCGGCGATCTCGAAGGAAACATCCTTGAGTACGTCCTGGCCGCCGAAAGTCTTTTTGAGATTCAGTACGCGCAGCATGAGCAGGGTCCTTCAGGGGGCTAGTGAAAAAGGCGGCCAGCTGACGCCGAGCGCACAACGGCCCACCCCGCGGGTGGGCCAGGTCATTCAGAGTATAGCCAGCATGTGTCTCCGACCGAACTGTTTCCGGACGCCCCGTCCCGGGGCCGACGCGATCTGCGTTCTCCAAGGACGATGCCCACACTCACTCACGCCCGGCGGCAGCGGCGCGTTGCGGTAGCCTTTGAGCACCCCCTCGCGAGCCGTATGCCTGAACAACCTACGACGTCGACACAATCCGCACTTGATATCGGAACCGCTACAGATGTGGGTCGCGTTCGTGAGGCGAACGAGGATTCGTTCCTCGCCGTTTGTCCCGCGGGCAGCCGCGACGGTGAGGCGCTGGTCGCCGTGGCTGACGGGATGGGCGGCCACAAGGCGGGCGAAGTGGCTAGCGCCCTGGCCGTCCAGTCGCTGCAGCAGATGTTGGACGACAGCGATCCGGCGGTCGAGGCGGACGCGCTGCTGACGGGCGCCCTTGAGTTGGGCAACCGATCAATCTGGCAGGCGGCCGCTGAAGATCTCGAAAAAGAAGGCATGGGCACAACGATCGTGGCGGCGGTGCTCAACGCCGATGGACGGGTCGTCGTTGCCAATGTCGGCGATAGCCGCGCCTATGTGTTCGCCGGTGGCAAGGCAAAGCTCCTGACCGTCGATCACACCTGGGTCAACCAGCAAGTGCGCGCTGGCCAGATGACCGAGCACGAAGCGCGGCTCAGTCCGTTCCGCAACCTGCTCACGCGGTCGCTGGGCAGTGCGCCACGGGTCGACATCGACCTGTTCATGGGCCTGCGGCTCGAGGCGGGCGACGCGCTGATCCTGGTCTCGGATGGAGTCACGGGCTATCTCGAGGAACGCGATTTTTCCAGCATCCTGCGCGCGGCTAGCGATGCCCAGGAAGCTGCCGAGCGCCTGGTCGAAGAAGCCGTGCAGCGTGGCGGCGCCGACAACGCGACTGCGGTGGTCGTCCGCCGCCGCTAGTTAGCCGTTAGCTAAAAACGCTAACGTACAGGCATGCCCGTCGCCTGGCAAAAGGTGCGCGATTTTCAAGACATCAAGTACGAACACTTCGAGGGCATCGCCAAAATCACCATCAATCGCCCCGAGGTGCGCAACGCGTTTCGGCCCGAAACGGTTTCCGAAATGCAGGAGGCCTTTGCCCACGTGCGCGATGACAGCTCCATTGGCGTGGTGCTGCTGACGGGCGAAGGGCCCGACGCCTTCTGTTCCGGCGGCGACCAGCGCATCCGCGGCGATGGCGGCTACGTCGATCCCGCCGGTGTGCCACGCCTGAATGTGCTGGACCTGCAGCGCCAGATCCGCCTGCTGCCCAAGCCGGTGATCGCGGTCGTGGCCGGCTACGCCATCGGCGGCGGACACGTGCTGCACGTCGTGTGTGACCTGACCATCGCGGCCGACAACGCGCGCTTTGGCCAGACCGGACCACGAGTTGGCAGCTTTGACGCCGGCTATGGCTCAACGCTGCTGGCCCGGCTCGTCGGCGACAAAAAGGCCAAGGAGATCTGGTTCCTGTGTCGCCAGTACTCGGCGCAAGAAGCGCTCGACATGGGCCTGGTCAACGTCGTCGTCCCGCTGGCTGAACTCGAGGACACCGCCGTCCAGTGGGGCCGCGAGATCCTGGAGAAGAGCCCCACCGCCATTCGCTTCATCAAAGCCGCCTTCAACGCCGCCACCGAAGGCCTGGCCGGCCTGCAACAATTCGCCGGCGACGCGACGCTCCTCTTCTACCTCAGCGAGGAAGCCAAAGAAGGCAAGAACGCGTTCCTCGAAAAACGCAAGCCCGACTTTTCGAAGTTCCCCCGCTTCCCGTGACCTGTAGGGGGCTCACAAGTTTTTTTGGCAGTCGTCGCCTGCGGGCGTCTCCCAGCTTGAGGGCAGTGCACAAGTTTTTTGGCAGTCGTCGCCTGCGGGCGTCTCCCCAGGGCTCCTCGCCCTGGACCTCGGTTGCGCACCTTCCTCGGGCTTCCGTCCCCTCAGCGTCCGCTTCGCGGCGCCGACGCCCAGCCTGATGACGAGTGCGGTGGTTGTGGCGCCGACCGGTTTGCGCATCTGGTTGCTCGCTGCCCGGCCCGCCACCCTGCCCGCGGCGGTCGTACCCGTGCTCGTCGGGACAGGCGCGGCATTGCACGGCTTGCACCAGTTCAACGCCCCCGTCCTGATTCCGACCCTAATGGTGGCGCTGCTGATCCAGATCGGCACCAATTTCGCGAACGACGTCTTCGATTTCCGCAGAGGCGCCGACACCGCGGAGCGGCTGGGGCCACTCAGGGTCACCCAGGGCGGTCTCGTTTCGGCCAGGCAAGTCCTGACGGCCACATACATCACTTTCGGAATGGCGCTGCTCATCGGCGTGTACCTGGTCAGCATCGGCGGCTGGCCCATCCTGGCCATTGGCCTGGTGTGCCTGCTGGCGGGACTGACGTATACGGGCGGCCCGTGGCCATTTGGCTATCACGGACTGGGCGACCTGGTGTGTTTCATCTGCTTCGGCGTCCTGGCCGTCCTGGGCACCGCGTATCTGCACCGCCTCGAGATCACCCCGCTGGACTTGTGGGCATCCATCCCGGTCGGCTGTCTGGTCACCGCGATCCTGATCGTCAACAACCTCAGAGACATCGACACCGACCGGCGAACCGGCAAGATGACCCTGGCGGTGCGCCTGGGTCGGCGCGGAACGCGGCTGGAGTATGCCGCTTGCGTGGCCACCGCCTACCTCGTCGTGCTCTGGCTCGGCCTAAGTGGCCTGGTCGGGCCGTGGTGGTGGCTGCCATTGCTGAGCCTGCCGCTCGGTGCGTGGCTGGTGCGCTATGTGGGCCAGACCGAGGGTCGGCCGCTGAACCAGGCGCTGAAGCGGACGGGCCAACTGCACCTGCTCTTCGGCGTGCTCTTCGCGACTGCCATGTGGCTGGGCTAGAGCTGATCGTCCCCGACTGGCTGCGTCAGCGCGCGCAGGTCACGCCCGAGCGACTGGCGCTCATCGCCGCCGGTGTTCATTGGTCATTCGTCGACATGGACATCCGCGTGAACGCCGCCGTGCAGGCACTGCAGAAGCAAGGAGTCGCCCAAGGCGAGCACATCGGCATCCTCGCCGCCAACGGCCCAGGCTTCGTGCTGGCGGTGCACGCGCTCGCGCGCATCGGCGCCGTGCTCGTGCCCATCAACACGCGGCTCACCCCAAACGAAGTCGAATGGCAATCCACGGACGCTGAGCTCAGCCTGCTTCTCGACGAATCGGCGATCGAGAGCCTGCTGGACTCTCCCGCGGGGCCAACAACACCGCGCGACTTCGACCTGGCTCAGCCGCACAGCATCATCTACACGTCCGGCACGACCGGTCGCCCCAAGGGCGCCATCCTGACCTACGGCAATCACTGGTGGAGCGCGATCGGCTCGGCTTTGAACCTGGGCCTGCATGCCGACGATCGTTGGCTGGCCTGTCTGCCGCTGTTCCACGTCGGTGGGCTGTCGATCTTGCTGCGCAGCGTCATCTACGGCATGACCGCGGTTGTCCACGCGCGATTCGATCCCACATTGGTCAATCGGGCTATCGATGATGAGCGCGTTTCGATTGTTTCGGTAGTGAGCACGATGCTCGATCGCATCCTGGTCGAGCGCGGCGAGCGACCATTTCCGCCGACGCTGCGCTGTGTGCTGCTGGGCGGCGGGCCGGCGCCGTTGCCCCTGCTCGAGCGCGCCCAGCGCGCCGGTGCGCCCGTGGTCCAGACATACGGCTTGACAGAGACCGCCTCGCAGGTCGTAACGCTTGCTCCCGAGGACGCTCTGAGAAAGCTCGGCTCGGCGGGCAAGCCGCTGCTTGGCTCGCAGATCCGCATCGAGCCAGACGGGGAGATCGCCGTCCAGGGCCCGACCGTCTCCCCTGGCTATCTGCACCTGCCGCCGCGTGACGGCTGGCTGCAAACAGGCGATCAGGGCTATCTGGACGAAGAGGGCTACTTGTATGTGCTCGACCGCAGCGACGACCTGATCGTTTCCGGCGGTGAGAACGTCTACCCAGCCGAAGTCGAAGCGGCGTTACTGGCGCATCCAGCCGTCGAAGAGGCAGGCGTATTCGGCGAAGCCGACCCCGAATGGGGCAGCCGCGTCGCCGCGGCTGTTAAATTGCATCCTGGCTGTACCGCCACCGTAGAAGAATTGACAGCCTTCTGTCGCCAGCGCCTGGCTGGCTACAAGATTCCGCGCCGCATCGAGTTCCGAGCGTTCCTGCCCCACAACGCAGCTGGCAAACTCCTGCGCCGCGAATTGCGGATCGAGCGCTAGCATAGGCGCATGCGCCTTGCCTCGTATCTTGCCGACGGTCAGCCGCGCGC
>WNFC01007804.1_pt1 | contig 11773 bp, 8 predicted proteins | sample 5400541 | NCBI WGS metagenome assembly WNFC01 (sample SAMN13153342, study PRJNA577476) | soil metagenome | isolation source: 120 cm saprolite under Douglas fir tree site 2 hole 2 replicate 1 | place: USA:California | collected 2015-04-18 | reverse complement strand
TGGCGGCCATCGAAGCGCTGCCCTTTGTCGACGCCAGCTTCGACATCGTGCTCAGCAGCCTGATGATGCACCACCTGCCCGAGGACCTGAAGCAGCTCGGCCTGGCCGAAGTCCGCCGCGTGCTCAAGCCCGGCGGGCGGCTGCTGATCGTCGACATGAAGCGGCCCACTGGGGTCCTGTCGCGGTTGGCGCTGCCCATCGTCATGCACGGCGGGATGACCCACGGCGTGCAAGATCTGCCCGCCGTGGTCAGCGGTGCCGGCTTCGTCGACGTCGAAACCGGCGATACCCGCTTCGGCCCGCTCGGGTTCGTGGCCGCCCACGCTCCCGCCTGAGCGCACAAGGCCTGGCTTAGTGGCCGAGCGCGATCTGGACCACTTTGACCAGCAGCAGCAGTACGGCGACAACCAGGTAGCCACGCAACGCCAGCATGGCGGCTTTACGGCCGGTCGACCACTCGGGCCGCGGCAGCTCGGGCAGCGGTGGCATGCGCCACGAGGCCCGGTCGATGGTCAAGCCGGCGAGCGAGTCCGGGCTGCGCCGCACTTCGCGTAGCTCGAGCACGCCAATTGTCCCCAGGCCAAGCGCGACCAGCAGCCCGAGGCCGCCGGCTACCAGGCTCGCGTCCGCCTCGGGGAACAGCGTCGTCACCACCAGGACTAACGACAGCAGGAGCAGCACGCCGACGATCACGCTCGCCACCACATTGAGCCAGCGCGGGTTCGTCCACGGCCCCAGGACGTCTCGGTCATTGCACAGCAACAACAGGAAGACCGTCGCACTGGGCAGCAACACGCCGGCCAGCGCCTGGACCGCCATGGTCATGAGCCCAAGCGGCGCATTGGGAATGAGCACGATGCTCGCCGCGACGGCCACGAGCAGCGAGTAGCTGCCGTAGAAGCCCTTGGCTTCAGCAACACCGCGGTGGAGCGAGTGGCGGATGCCGAAGACGTCGCCAAAGGCATAGCTGGTGGCCAACGTGACCGCGGCCGCGCCGATGATCGCCGCATCCAGCAAAAAGAGCGCGAACAGGTCGCCCGCGGCGGGGCTGATCGCCCGAGCCAGCCCGGCCGCCACGTCGCCCGCGTCGGTAAATTGCCCGACGAGATCGGTGCCGGCCAGGCCGAAGGCCGCCGCAATCATCAGCGCCGCGGCGGCAATGACCACCACGAATGCACCGATGGTGGTATCGGCGCGCTCGTAGTTGATCCAGCGTGGGGTGATGCGCTTGTCGATGACATTCGACTGCTGGAAAAACAGCTGCCACGGCGCGACGGTCGTGCCGACGATGCTGATGATCAGCAGCAGTGCCGTGCCGTCCAAGCCGCCGCGCACCGAGGGCACCACGCTGTCGTGGACGACGATGCCGATATCCGGGTGGACCATCAGCGTCAGCGGAATGGCCACCAGATTGACCACGATGAAGCCATACATGAAGCGTTCCCAGCGGCGAAAACTGCCGGTGATGGTGACGGCGATCAGCGCCACCGCGGCGACCGGCACGGAGATAAACGGGCTGATCCCGAAGTAGCTCATGGCCAGACTCACGCCGATGAATTCGGTGATCAGGGTGAGAAAGTTCAGGATGAACAGGTCGCCGACCGAGAAGGCGCCCCAGAACTTGCCGAAGCGCTCCAGGATCAGGCGCGCGTGGCCAACGCCGGTCACCGCACCGAGGCGCAGGCACATCTCCTGGTTGACGATGAGGACCGGGATGAGCAGTAGCAACGTCCACAGCAGGCTGGTGCCGTAGTTCTGGCCGGCCTGGGCGTAGGTGGCAACGCCGCCGGCGTCGTTGTCGCCGACCATGACGATCAGGCCCGGGCCCATGATCGCCAGCAGGGTCAGCAGTCGCGCGCGCCAGCCGCGGCGCGGCGCAAAGTCGTTGTGGCGCACAGTACCGAGCGCGCCGTGAATGTCGCCCACATGGGCGCTGTCGAGAACCGCGGGCCGGCCGCCGCCCGCGGCAACCACCCTGTTGTTCGGGTCGAGTTGGGTGACCATGGAAGTGCTCCTCGCAACGATGCGTTCCCGCGCACGTCCGCGAGTGAGGCTCCAGGTCAGACGATCAGGTAGCCAACTCCGGGAACGTGCGCGCAGGCGGATAGCGATCTAGAGAGCAGCCGTCGGGAGTGCGTCTGGGACTCGGGGGTTCAGACGACCGACGAGAGTCGCTCGTACTCATATGCTCCTTTCACCTGCATGCTTTCTGGACTTGTCAAACCTCGGCAGACACGAAAAACCCACCTGGCCAATCGAGGCCGCGGTGGGCACGCCATGCGCAGGTTGGGGCCAGCTAGCTACTCGGGGCAGCAAACCTCGCCCAAAACTACGTACGGCGCACGCGTACTACCTGGAGGGTCGGACGTCATCCGCTGTCAGAATAGCAACTGCGGTTGCGCGATGGGGAATTTGACGTCTAAAGAAAGCCTAGCGACCGGCCCCCACCAGCTCGCCTTCTTCGTCGACAGTTGACTCCGTGTCTTCCCACGACGTGGAGCGGGGTTCCACGGAATGCAGCTGGGTCGCAGCCAGGATCGCCGTCACCAGCGCCAGCACCGCGGCGAGGAGGAACGCGGCAGCGTAGCCGTCGTTCAGCGCCACCACTGACGGAGCCCCCGCGGCAAGCGACGCCGAGGTGCGCACCGCCGCCAGGCCGGCCAGCAGCGCCAGGCCGAGCGCGCCGCCGATCATCTGCGACGTGCTGATCAGGCCCGAGACCAGTCCGCTTTCCGATGGACCCACCTCAGCCGTAGCGATCAGAAACAGCGGCATAAACGAGACCCCTGCGCCGATGCCGAGCAGCAGCATCGGCACGAGGATGTCGGGCACAAAGGTGCCGTTCACTGGTGCCCTGGCGAACAGCCCCAGCCCGACGACCATCAGCAACGTCCCGCCGACCAGCGGCGTCTTGGGCCCGATCCGGTTTACGATCCACGCGGCGATCCCGAGCGAGAGCGCGGCCATGGTCAGCGTGGCCGGCAGGAACGTCAGCCCGGTCTGCATCGGGTCGAACCCCAGAACACGCTGGCCGTACAGCGCTGAGAAGAAGAACCAGCCGAAAAACGCTGCGCCGCTGATCGCGGTGAAGATGTTGGTCACGGCGATCGTGCGCGAGCGGAAGATGCCCAGCCGAACCAGCGGTGCGCTCACCCTGGATTCGATCAAGACGAAGGCGACGGCAGCGATTGCTGCCGCGGCCAGGCACACCAGGGTCACCGGCGAGCCCCAGCCGGCCTGGCCAGCGTTGACGATGCCGTACACCGCCAGGACTGGCGCGGCGACGACGGCCAGGGTGCCGCCGAGGTCCAGGCCCTTGCTCAGGCCAAGGCCAGGCGTTCCGGGCAGCAGCGGTCGCGCCAGTAGCAGCGCCAGCGCGCCTATGGGCACGTTCAGCAAGAAGATCCAGTGCCAGTTCAGGGCCTGGGTCACCACACCGCCGAGGATTACGCCAGCCGTGCCGCCACCCGAGCCGACGAACCCCCAGATGCTCATCGCCTTGGCTCGTTCGCCGGGCTGCGGAAAGAGCACCAGCACGATCGACAGCGACACCGAGGCGACGATCGAGCCACCGATGCCCTGGATCCCGCGGGCGATGACGATCACCGCCTGCGAGTTGGCCAAACCGCAGGCCAGCGACGCCAGGGTGAACAGCGCGATGCCGGTCATCAGCACCGCGCGCCGACCCAGCAGGTCCGCCGCCCGGCCGGCCAGCAGCATGAAGCCGCCGAACGTTAACAGATAGGCATTGACCACCCAGGCCAGGTCACCTTGCGAAAAACCGAGGTCCTGCTGGATCGACGGCAGGGCCACGTTTACGATCGTGCCGTCGAGCACGATCATCAGCGAACACAGACAGACCATGCCGAGCGCCAGCCAGCGGCGGTGTACTTCTAAAAATTGCACTGGTCGTCAATGATGGCCGAAAAACGTTGTGGGAGGCGCAGTTCTTTTTTTTTTAAGAAAAACGTCTTGGGGTGCGACGTTGCTCTCCCATTCGGGATCGGCGTTGGTGCTCTCGGGAACCAGTCGGCTACGTCAGGGTGGACCGACTTTCTACCTTGCGTGAAGCGGAACTCATCGCTGAAAGCGCATCGGCTGCCGCGGGCGTCCGCGCAGAAACATTGAGCGCGTCGACATCCAGGAGGGTCCACCCTGGTTCTCGGGACTCAGTCGGCTACGTCAGGGTGGACCGACTTTCTACCTTGCGTGAAGCGGAAATCATCGCTGAAAGCGCATCGGCTGCCGCGGCGTCCGCGCAGAAACATTGAGGGCGTCGACATCCAGGAGGGTCCACCCTGACGTAGCCGACTGAGTCCCGAGAACCACCACGTTAGCCCCGAATGGGAGAGCAACTCCGCACCCGAAGACGTTTTTCTTAAAACCGTCTTGTCCGCATCCCTCAACGTTTTAGCCTGTCCTTGGCATCATGTCGTGGTCGACGTGCCGCTCGCCTTTGGTGTCGCTGATCAGGTTGATCGCCACCCGCGCGCCGTCGCCGGCGGTGATGATCGTGTGCACGCTCACTCCCGCGGTGGTCCCGGCGGCCCAGACACCAGGCATGCTCGTGCGGCCCTGCGCGTCCACAGAGATGATCTCTTTGATGCGCGGCTCGGTGCCCTCTTTGGTGTTGATGCCAACTTGCTTGGCCAGCTCTGGGCTGGCGCCGAGAGTCAGGATGACCTGCTTGGCCTCGTAACTCTGGCCACCTTCAGTATTCAGCGCGAAGCCGTTTTCACCCTGGCGCTGCAGGTCGACCACCTTGCCCTGGACCACCTCGGCCCCGGCGCGCGCCGCCTGTATCTTGCCGGTGTCAACGAGGTCCGGCCCAGCGACCCCTTCGGGAAACCCGAGGTGATTGTTGACCATCGCCCGCCGGGTCATGCCTGCATCGGCGTCGATCAGCACCGTCTGTAAACCGGCCCGCGCGGTGAATGTCGCAGCGCTCGCCCCAGCCGGGCCCCCACCCACAATAGCAACGTCGTACATACGCAGCCTTTCTCACGGACGTTACGTCCGAGCAAAATAGAACGCACGGAAAGCGCAAAGTCTTCCCCAGAGGGGACCCTCTACAGGAATGACTACCCTTCGGGGAGAACAACGTACTACGTGGCGCCGTCCCACAACTCCTGGAGCGCGCGCTGCGTCCAGACGCGGGCCATCTCGCGTTTGTAGCCGGCGGAGCCGCGCAGGTCATCGAGCGGGTCGACCTCGTCGCGGACGAGCGCGGCAGCCTCTTTGATGGCCTCGGGGCTTAACACCTGACCCCGTAACGCGTCTTCTACATGGCGGGCACGCACGGGCGTCGTGGCGGCGGCCCCGAGGGCAACGCGGATCTCCGCGCACCGCCCGTCATCGCCAACGCGCAGGGCGGCGGCCACCGAAACCGTCGCGTAGTCGTCCTGCGTCCGCGGCAAGAACTTCTTGTAGGTCACCCGCGTGCCCGCGGCCAGCGCCGGCAAATCCGCCGACAGCAGAACTTCGCCCGGCCGCAGCGCGGTTTCGAAGTAGTCGACAAAGAACTCGTCCAGCGGGATGGTCCGCGTCCCCGAGGAGCTGGCGACACGAGCCGAGCCGCCCAGCGCGATGAGCATGGGCGGCGGGTCCTGGGCGGGATCAGCGTGGGCCAGATTGCCGCCGACGGTCGCCTGGTTACGGATGCGCACCGTGGCCACCCGTGAAAACGTGTCCGCCAGCGCGGGGCAGTAGTCCGCAACGGCCGAGGCCCGTTCGGCCTCACGGTGCGTCGTCAACGCGCCGATCTGCAGCCCGCCGTGGTCCAGCCGCCGTGCGCCGCCCTGCAATTCGGCCACATCGCGCAGGCCGACGACGTGGCCAGGCTGCACGAGGCCCTGTTGGAGCAGGAGCACCAGAGCGGTGCCGCCGGCCATGAGATGCGCATCCTCGCCATATCGAGCCAGCAGCTCAAACGTTTCAGCCAGCGACAACGGCGCGTGATAGTCGAACGAGTTCACAGGCGCTCTTGGGGACTACGGTATGATATTCCGACCGTGCAGAGCGAGCCGCCGGCAGGCTTTTCCCCCATCCGTCCGACGCGCGCGTCGACCGACGTCATCGCCCAGATCCGCCACGCGATCATGACCGGCCAGTATCGGCCCGGCGATCGGCTGCCCACCGAGCGCGAGATGGCCCAGCAGTTCGGCGTCAGCCGGGTGACCGTCCGCGACGCGCTGCGCGCGCTCGAAGCCAACGGGCTGGTGCGGGTGAAGGTCGGTGGCCAGGGCGGTCCGTACGTCTCGGCGCCAGATATCGCTCACCTCAGCGACTCGTTCAGCACGCACTTACATATGCGCGGGACGACCTTCCACGACCTGGCCGAGGCGCGCCAGGCGCTCGAGACGACCGCCGCGCAGCTAGCCGCGCAGCGCGCGACCGCCGAAGACCTGTCCGCGCTCGAGCGCGCCATCAAGGGTCCGACACGTCCGCCGCAGGCCAGCGACACCGCTGCGTCGAGCCTGGATTTTCACACCGCGCTGGTCATCGCCTCGCACAATCAGGCCCTGCTGGCCATGTTCGGCGCTACGCGCACGCTGATCCAGGAAGCGTTCGATCAGCTGCACGCCCAGCAGCCCGACATGGCCGACGCCGCGCGCAACACCCACACCGAGCTGTACGCGGCCATCTCCGCGCACGACGCCGACCGGGCCGGGGCGCTAATGCGTTCACACCTCGAAGAATTCGCAACCCGCGCCGAGCGCTTCTACGCTGGCGCCGACGGCGATCAGACCGCGACTGGCGCCCACTCGTAGTCGCGCTGCTCGTACGCGACCTGCGGAATCACCGACTTCATTCCGCGCTTCGCCAGCTCAGCCTCGAAGTGCGCCCGCACTGACGGGTCTTCGTCGACGTACTCGATCTGGTCGCGCGCCCGGTCTTCGACCTTTTCGGCGTGCCCGTCGAACTGCATCGGCGGGTGAAAGGCAAGGTAGCGCGCGGGCAGCTGGCCGACGTTGAAGTGCTGGTGGAACCACTTGTTAGGCGGGGTGATCAGGCTACCGGGCTTCCACGGGGCAATGACTTTGTCCTTGCCCTCTTCCCACATGACCGAATAGCCCTCGCCCGCGGGAATGACGATGGCTCGACCAGGGCCGTGACGATGCGCCTTCTTGTACGTCTGGGGTGGGAACATCGACATGTGGCAGCTGATCTCTGAGCCCGGGAACTCCATGGCCACGCTGCGTCCACCCGCGCCGCGGCGCTGGCTGACGTGCAGCTTGTCCCACGCGCTCATGTCCGGGAAGAAGCTGCCCACCCAGACCGACTGGCGGCGTTTCCAGACCACGTCCTGGTCGCTCGTGATCCGCACCGACGGTTCCGCGTACAGCGCCTCGAGGTCAACCGCGCGCGGCGGCTCGCCCGCCTCACCGCGATTGGTCGAGATGAACGCCTCGGGGTCGGGACTGGCCGACAGCAGCAACGGAAAATAGTTGTAGTGCAGCAACTTCGCCGGCTGGGAGCCGTGCGTGCTGCTGAACTGATGGAAATGGTGCCGCGGCAGCAAGAACATGCTGTTCTCTTGCCATTCGAAGCTCTTGCGTTCGCCGCCCGAACGCCAGATGGTCGTGGCGCCGCGCCCCTGCACGACGTACACCACTTCGTCGAAGGCGAGCCGCACCGGCGGCAGTACCGCCCGCGCGGGCACTTCGCTGACCCGTGTCTCGGTGATCCCCTGCTGGCCTTCGAGCTGGACGAAGGCCGCATTGCAGCCGCGCTCTTCCCAGCGCCCGAGCTCCAGCGCACGCAAGTCTTCGATGTAGTAGCCACTGTGGATTGGCAGGCCGAGCGAGTCCATCCACAGGTCGTGGGTGAACTGCAGCCGTCGCTGCGGCACAGGCATGCTCGAGGTCGCGGCGCCGTTGGTACTGGTGGTCAAGATGGTCTCCCCCCGTTATGCCGGGCGAACGACGCCCGCTCCATTAGACGAAAACGCGAGCGATTTGACGACGACGGGCACCACGTTTGCGGGTTGGATGACCTCCCCGATATCGACGTAGTCCAACTCGACGAGCTGCAGCCCGTCGATCGAAATCAGTGGCGAGACGACGTCCAACTCTTCGTGCAAGATGCCGCCGAGCGAGGCGCCGATATCGCCGTCCAGGGTGATCACCAGCGGAAAACCGGCCGCCAGCGATCGCGGCATGGCCTGGGCGATGCCGTCGGCCAGGCTCTTCAGATTGTCGTAGTGGGGTTCGCCGCGCCAGGGTAAGGCGATCGCAGCGGGATGCTCGCCTTCGACGAGATCCAACCTGACGAAGCCGTTGCGGATGGCGTGGGCGACCGCATGCTTATCGGGACTGGTGGATTCGAGGCGGGCGTACACGACCGGCAGGTTGCGCAGCGGCAGTACTGCTGGATCGGAGATGTGGACCGTGTTGCCGCTGAGCTGCACGCTGAACTGCGAGGCGCCCAGCACAGTGGCACGAATGCCTTCGCCCAGCGGTACGGCAGCGGCGGGCAAGCGGCCTTGCTCGGCCGCGCGATGCAGCGATTCGGCCAGGTCGGGGCCCATGTCGCCGAATCTGGCTAGCTCACGGCCGTAGATGTATTCGGCGACACCGCCTGAGAACGTCAGGCCGGCGGGGCGATGGCCGTTTAGCTCCAGGGGTTCGGTGAGCAGGAATTGCTTGCCCAGTTTTGTCGGCTCGCGACCGTTGAGGTAGTCCAGCAGAATTTCGATGAGGGCATCGGCCAGGTTTGTGCGATCTTCTTTTGACAGTTTCTGGCCCAGCTCTAGATGAATGCCCAGGTCATTGGCGACCAGCGTTGCCGACGGCTCGATGCGGGTGATCCGATTGTCGGCGTCGAAGGCGACCAGGCGGCCGCCGACGTGGACCGCGGCCGTGCGCAGGACTTCGCCGTTGCGCAGCAGGCCGAGCTTGGTGGTGCCGCCGCCCACATCTACGTGCAAGAGGGTCTCGCCGCGCTGATGGGACAGCGCCACCGCGCCGGAGCCGTGGGCGGCCAGAATGCCTTCCAGGTTGTGGCCGGCGGAGGCGCACACGAATTTTCCGCCCGCGCCGGCGAACAACTCCGCGACGGCGCGCGAGTTTTTTCGCTCTAATGCGGCGCCGGTCAAGATCACTGCGCCGGTATCAATTTGGTCTGGGGTGAGACCAGCCTCCGCGTAAGCGGCGTGTACAAAGCGTTCCAGCGCGTCGATGTCGATCAGCCCATCTTCGCGATACGGCGTGAGCAGAATCGGCGAGCGGTGCAAGACCTCGCGGTGCACCACCACGAACCGACTGGACAACGATTGCGTGAGCCGCTGCAGGTGCAGCTTCGCAAACAGCAAATGTGAGGTTGAAGAGCCAACGTCAACGCCGACAGTAGTCAGCTCAACGTTGTCGAGCGCCCAGGTGACGTCAAAGTCACCGTCATCTTCAGCGCTGCCCGCGTCGCCATCGTGAAAGAAGGCGTCCTCATGATCGTGGTCGTGCCCTTCGTGGAAAAACGCGCCGCGCAACATTCCTTTGCTCACGCGGTTGGGACCAGGAACTGGTCCATTCGCGGCGCCATGCCGTACTTCGCCAACTCCTCGGCATACATGCCGTGAATACGCGGGTCCTGGTCCTCGTACTCAACCTGCCGGCCGCCGTCTTTGATGCTCACGTCCATGCCCAGGAAGGTCTTCTTCTTGTCTTCGGCAAACGGGTAGCGTAGGCCGCCGAAGGCGACGGCCAGGTAGCGCGCGGGTTCGGGGCTGGTGTTGAAGTGCTGGTGAAACATGCGGTCGGCCGGGGCGAAGACGGCGCCATGCTGCCAGTCGAAGCGTTCGTACGAAGCGTCGCCTTCGTACCAGTAGATGCTGTAGCCGTGCCCCGTCACGGCAAAGACGTGAAAGTCAGGCCCGTGACGGTGCGCCTTCTTGTACGTGCCGACCGGCATCTCGGACATGTGCGCGTGCATCGTGCCGTTGGCCAGTACGAACATGATGTTGCTGCCGCCGGCGCCGCGCTCCTTCCATTCCATGAGCTTGAAGTTGCTCAGGTCGGGCACGAAATTGGTCTCCCACATGTGCCGGCCCGGGCGGGTGGGCAGAAAGGTTCCGTCGCCCTTGAAGTGTTTTTCTTCGCCAAGGCGTTCGGGAAACACAAATGGATTCTCAAAAACGAAGGCTTCGTTGTGAAAGGCGTTCAGCACCATCGGCAGGTTGGTCACACCGGCCAGGCGCGCCGACCGTTGGCCGCTGGTGTTGAAGTGCTGATAGCGCGCATTAAGTGGCAGCGCGAACAGACTCTTCGGCCCCCACTCGAAGCTGTGGCGGCTGCCATCGGCGGCCTCGATGGTCGTGCTGCCGCGACCGTCCAGGACGTAGATGACTTCTTCGTACAGGTGCTTCTGCGGGTCTGTTGCGCGCGCAGGCGGCAGGTCCAGCACGTACATGTTCAAGAAGTCGCCGCGGCCGCTGGTGTGCACGTAGCTGCCGTTGACGGGACCCATGCGCGCCCACGGTTTCGTCTCGACGCCGAGGAGATCTATGCCGAAGCTCTCCACCACGGGCAAGCCTTCGGCTTGGATGAAATCCAGATAGGTGTCGATGAGATAGCGCGGTTCAGTAGCCGTCATCGAAACCTCGTCACAGAGTCGATGAGCGCCGGTTTGCCGTCCTTCACCTGCCGAATCGCGCGCTGGAGCGCGGGCCTCAGCTCGCGGCCGTCCTCGATCGGACCTTCGGCATACCAGCCCATCGACCGCGCCAGGCCAGCAAAGTCGACGGCGGGGCCGCGCATGTCCATGCCGATATTGGCCCGTTCGGGCGGTGTGCCGCGCACCCGCGCCATGCGGATCTGGTGCTCCCAGTCGTTGTAGTAGGCGCGGTTGTTGAACATGACCACGAGCATTGGAATCTCATGCTTGGCGGCAACCCACAACGCGCCGGCGTCGAACATCAAATCGCCGTCGGGCGCGATGTCGACCACCAGCCGACCAGTGCCCTTGTGCGCCAGTGCCACACCCAGTGAAATGCCGATCTGCGTGGCCGTGCCCAGCTCTTTGCCCGGGTGGCGGTACGGCTGGTCGATGTTCCACAGCTTGGGCACCCACTCGCGCAGCGTGTTGGCGGTCAGCACCCAGTCCTCGTCTTTGATGGCTTCCCAGACCTCGAGCGCCAGGCGCCCTGTCGTCATCGGCGCCGCGTCCCAGTCCTGGCGCGCCTCTTGTTGCCAGCGCGCTCGCGCGGCGGCGTGACGCAAGCTGAGGTCTGCCCGACGCGTGGCGACACTTTCCTGCTTGTCGCGATCGCTGGCTAGCCGTTCGGCAACCAGGTCCGCCAGGGCAGGCACCGCCAGCGACGTATCCGCCAGGACTGACAGCGACGTTTCCTGATAGCGGCCGTAGTCCATCGACCAGCTACTCAACTCGAGATCGGCGAACCCGATCTCGGCGAACACGCAATCAGCCGGCAGGCGCGACTGTACCTTGCGGGTCGCGCTCTCCAGGCGGGTGGTCGGCCGCTCGAGATCGCGCACGTCCAGGGCCAACAACAGGTCGGCATCGTCCAGGACGTTGGTGTGGGTCATGTTGAGCGGGTGGTTGCTCGGGAAGTTGTGGCGCGCGCGCACGTCGACGACGGGGACGGCGAGGATGTCCGCCAACCGCACCAGGTGTTGCACCGTCTTGTGGTCGCGCCCGAGGTACTCGGCCAGAATGACGGGCCGCTCGGCCTTCATGAGCATCTCCGCCAGGCGATCGAGGGCGGCTGGATCGGCGGCCATGCGCGTGGGCATGCGGGCGGCATCGGGCGAGGGCAGGC
>WNFC01011115.1_pt1 | contig 11775 bp, 13 predicted proteins | sample 5400541 | NCBI WGS metagenome assembly WNFC01 (sample SAMN13153342, study PRJNA577476) | soil metagenome | isolation source: 120 cm saprolite under Douglas fir tree site 2 hole 2 replicate 1 | place: USA:California | collected 2015-04-18 | reverse complement strand
CCGAGATGGCCCGACGGCATCCCTGACTTGAGCTTGGCGATGAGGTCGTCGACCTTGGCCTCCGACTTGGTGACGCTCGTCCGGATCACCGATCCGGGCTTGGGCGTCTCCAGCACGGCGACCCCGGCCGAGTCATAGCCGCGGTACTCGAGGCGCTTGAGGCTGTCCATGAGGACCGGGGTGGCCTCTTGGTCGCCCAGGTAACCGATGATCCCGCACATTCCTCTTTACATAACTCCTAGGTTGCGTGCTTCGACTGATGCTGGATTCGAACGGCTGGGAGGGCCTTCAGGTTACTACTAGGGACTCGGGGTTACGTTTGGATGCTGTCGCCTGGTTCCCGGTGACGTTGTCGGGGTACGGGATGCTGACGCTGATCTTGACCGTGGTGGTCGCCGCGCTCAGGTCGACAGCAGGCAGGGTTATACGCTGGATCTTGCTCAGCGTGGCCGGATCGCCGCTGATGACGACCGATGCCGGACTGATCGTGATCCCGATGAGCTGATACTGGGGCGGCGGCGGTTGTGCCGGCGCGGCGGCGACCAGCGGCACTGTGGTGAACGACGAGCCCTGCTTAGCCTCGACGTGGACGGCAACCGATGTCACATCGAGGCCTAGCTGGGGGTACGTTTGCCGTGCCAGGTTGATCTGGCCGGAGCTGTTCTGGAGCCTGATCGGCCAGTTCTGGGAATCCTGGGAATTCAAGTTGATCGGCGTCGCGTAGGTCACGATCGCGCGTATCTGGGTCTCCCAGGAGGCCGGTCCGCTGAAGTGCACCTTGCACGGGCTCGGATTGGGTGGACAGCTGGCGATCGTTTTGGTGACGGTCCAGCCGGGGTCGACATGCGGAATCACCACCTCGACAGGCACCTCGACGGTCTTCAGCTGATCGATGCTCACCACGATCGGAGCGGTGTTGGAAAAGTTGACGCCGGCTATCGTGGAGGACGCGCTCACATTGAGTTTGACCGCCGGCCCCGGACTCGCCGTCGTGGCGTCAGCAAACGCGGTGATGTTGTCCGGTCGCACAGGCCCGATCACGTCCGCCAATCCCGAGAAGGTGACGTTGATGGACGATGGTCCGCTGGTGACGATGATGGTGGGGTTCGGAGCAAGCCGGTAGATCAGCGGCACTGTCAGGGTCCGCGTCGTGGGCGGGTTCTGCGAGAACGCGACCGCGCCGAGCATCAATACCGCGAGCCCAAGCGCGAGCAACTTCAGGCGCCAGTCGTCAGTGATCCAGCTCATCTGAAGAACCCATTGCCTTTCGCCACCTTCGGACTCACCCTCCTGCGCAGTCCATCTCCGTCGAGGTTACGTGTGATCTTGCCCTCTTCGATGACCGAGATCGAGCCGGTCTCCTCGGACACCACCATCACGAGGGCGTCCGATGCGAGGGAGAGGCCGACCGCCGCGCGGTGGCGGGTGCCGAGGCGCTCGCGCACGATGCCCTCCTCCGGCAGGGGCAGCAGACAGCCGGCCGCGATGATCTTGTTGCCCCGCACGATAACCGCCCCGTCGTGCAGCGGCGAGTTCGGGTAGAAGATCGACTGCAGCATCTCGGCCGAGATCTCGCCGTTGATGCGGACACCGGTCGCCGCGTAGTCCTCGAGTCCCACGGATCTTTCAAACGCGATCAGGGCGCCCTGGCGTTTCGAGCTCAGGCGCTCCGCCGCGCGGATCGCTTCGGAGATGGCCTGGTTGTACTGGCCTGGGTTGTAGCCACCGAGGGGGAGGCCTAGGCGTCCGAGGCGACCCAGACGGTTGTAGCCACCGAGGGGGAGGCCTAGGCGTCCGAGGCGACCCAGACGGCCGACCTGGTCGAGGGCGCGCCGCAGCTCCGGCTGAAACATGATGATGACCGCGATGATGATGAAGAAGGTGGCGTTGCGGAACAGCCAACCCAGCAGCACGAGGTTGAACTGGTTCGCGATCGCGCCGATCACGGCCAGCAGGATCAGGCCGACGAGCACCTGCGTCCCTTGCGTACCCCGCAGCAGGCGCAACAGCTGATAGAGGACAAGAGCCACAACGGCGACATCGATCGCCTCGGTCCACCCGAGGTGGTGGATGACTTCAAGGAACTGGCTGTAGAACTGCTGGATCGCCTGGTTCACTGGCTCGTTCCGAAAAGCTCGGCCATCAGCGCCATCTGCGCGTAGAGGCGATTGCCCGCCTGCTGGAACACGACCGACTGCTTGCCATCGATTACGGCATCGGTGACCTCTTCCCCGCGATGCGCGGGCAGGCAGTGCATGAACACGGCATCAGGCACCGTGGCCATCAACGCCTCGTTGACCTGGTACTCGGCGAAAACGCGCCTCCGCGACTCGCGCTCGGTCTCCTGGCCCATCGAGGTCCACACGTCGGTGTAGACCGCGGTCGCGCCCTCGACCTTGGCCAGATCGTTGGTGATGCTTAGGCGATCGCCGTCAAGCGCCAACCGGCGCGCTCCCGTGATCACCGCTTCGTCCGGCTCGTAGCCGCTCGGGGTGATCACCGTCAGCGGGAAGCCGAGGCGCGTCGACGCCTCCATCAGCGAGGTCACGATGTTGTTTCCGTCACCGACATATGCAACGTGCTGGCGCGCCAATGGGCCACGCACTTCCTCGAGCGTCATCAGGTCGGCCAGGATCTGGCAAGGATGCGAGCGGTCAGTGAGAGCGTTGATGACCGGTTTCTCAGCGGCCGCGGCAAGCTCGACCAGATCCGTATGGCTGCGCAAGCGCGCCACTATACCGTCCACGTACCGGTCCAGAACCCTGGCCGCATCGCCGACGCTCTCGCGATAACCGAGCTGGACGTCCTGCTCGCCCAGCGTCGTCCTGGAACCGCCCAAACGCGCGATCGCCACCTCGAAAGAGACGCGCGTGCGGTGCGAGGGTCGCTGGAAGAGCATCGCGATATGGCGGCCCGCCAGCGGGCGCCGCTTCCAGCGCCCGGCCTTGATGTCGTGCGCGAGGTCGAGCAGCGCCCGAAGCTCCTTGGCTTCGAGGTCGCCGACGTCGAGAAAATCACGGCCGAAAAGACCGTTCACGCCTGAGAATCATGATCCCCCCGCCGGGGGGTGATCCGATCCGGGTTAGAGACCTGGGTCGGACATCTCGCCGGCCACGACCGGGGCCGCGGCCAGGTCCCTGGCGGAATCGAACTCGGGCAGACGGCTGCGCAGCTCGCGGTTGTCGCGAAGCCGCAGGATGAGGTCCCGGCACGAGCCGGCCTCGAGCCCAAAGTCGGCCGGCTTGAATCGGATCGGGCGCTCGTACCGCAAGTTGATCGTCAACCGGTCCGTGAGCTTGATGCTCGGCCACGAGGCCCCGTCCGCAAGCGTGACGGTGTCCATTCGGTCCCAGAGGGCCCGGATCTCGTGGCGGTCGTGGACGACGAGCAGGCGGTCCCGGAACAAACCCAGCTTGCCCGCGGGCCATGCCCGCAGGCCAATGGCGGCCCACACGGTCACGGCCAGGCCGGCCACCGCACCAGCTCCGAGGGCGATCGCCGCCACCAGGCCGCCTGGCACCTGCAAAGCCGCGAACGTGAGGGCGGCGAACACGAGCGTGCACCCGACGCCGCAGGCCGCGACCGTCGCAATCGGCCTGCGCGAGCGAACGTAGATCACTCCCGCCCCACCACGAATTAGTCTAGGGCCGGCCCGATCCGGTGGACGGGCGGCGGCCGGTGCATGATTTGCACAGCAGGAGGCATTACATGGACGTAACGGCTGAGCGGGCCGACATCGACAGGAAAGTCTCCGGCAAGACCGTCTGCACGATCTTCGCCGACGCCGTCCGGAACTGGCCTGACAGGACCGCGCTGCGGTGGAAGCGGGACGGGGAATGGCATCAGCTGACCTGGCGCGAATATGGGGACCACGTCGCCGCCGCCACGCTCGCGCTGCGCGACCTCGGGTTCGGCCCAGGCCAGTTCGGCCTGATCATGGCCCGCAACGTGCCCGAGCACGTGATCGCCGACCTCGCCATCGTCCACGCCGGGGGCGCGGCGATCAGCGTGTACAACACTCTCGCCGCCGAGCAGCTCGAATATGTCGCGAACCACTCGGAGGCGACCGTCGCGTTCGTCGAGGACGAAGCATTTCTGAGCAAGTTCCTCGCCATCCGCGCCTCTACGCCCAACCTGCGACACATCGTGCTGGTCGGCGGCTCGGCACCCGAGGGCGTGATGAGGTGGGACGACCTGCTCGCTCGAGGCCGCGAGCTGCACGAGGCCGAACCGCAGATGTTCGAGCGGTCGTGGCGGGCGGTCGGCCCAGAGGACACCGTGTCGCTCATCTACACGTCGGGCACGACCGGTCCTCCCAAAGGAGTTGTCTACTCGCACAACAACATCATCTGGACGCTCGAGTCGATCGATCGGATGCAGAAGTTCCAGGGCGACACCGTGATCAGCTACCTTCCGCTCGCGCATGTCGCCGAACGGTTTTCGTCGGAATGGCGCGCGCCTTATGACTGCTTTGAGGTGTGGATGTGCCCGGACCCCAACATCTTGCCGCAGTACCTCGTCGAGGCACGGCCCACGCTGTTCCTCGGCGTGCCAAGGGTCTGGGAAAAGCTGATGGCGGGATTGCAGGCCGGCGTGGCCGCCGAGCCTGACGAAAGCAAGCGAAAGATGGTGCAGGGCGCGATCTCGGCCGCCATCACGGCCCGACGGCTCCGGCAGGACGGAAAGGCAGTCCCGCCAGAGCTGGTCTCGGGCATCGAGCAGGCACAGCCTCTGTTCGGGCTGCTTCGGGCAAAGATCGGTCTCGACCGCTGTGCTACCGCCTTCACGTCGACGGCGCCTTGTAGGCCCGAGGTTCACGACTTCTGGGCTGCACTGGGTCTTCCCCTCTATGAGGTGTGGGGAATGAGCGAGTTGACCGGTCCGGCGACGGCGGTGCCGCGCGACGGCCACCAGACGCCGTCGATCGGCGTGCCGCTGCCGGGCGTCGAGGTCAAGCTTGGCGAGGACGGCGAGATCCTCGTCCGCGGCGGCAACGTGATGGTCGGCTACTACCGCGAGCCGGCCAAGACCGCGGACATGGTCGACGCCGATGGATGGGTGCACAGCGGCGACATCGGGACGCTCGGACCGGACGGCCACTTCCGGATCGTCGACCGCAAGAAGGAGCTGATCATCACCTCGGCCGGCAAGAACATCTCGCCCGCAAACCTCGAGGCACTTGCGAAGTCCAGTCCCATAATCGGCCAGGCCGTAGCAGTCGGAGATGGGCGCAAGTTCATCTCCGCGCTCGTTGTGCTGGACCCGCAGGTGGCGCCCATGTGGGCCAAGGCCCGCGGGCTCGAAGGCGCATCGACCGCCGAGCTCGCTGAGAACCCGGTCGTGGTCGACGAGGTGCGTCGAGCTCTGCAGCAGGCAAACACGCACCTGTCGCGGGTGGAGCAGTTCAAGCGCTTCACCATCCTCCCGGCGGACTGGTCGCCCGAGTCCGAGGAGCTGACACCGACCATGAAGCTCAAGCGGCGGGTCATCAACAGCAAGTACAGCTCTCAGATCGAGTCGATGTACAGCGATCAGCCAGGTGGGCATGACGTCGATGGCGAGCGAGCGGAGGCCGCGGGCTAGCTCTTAGCCGCGGCCTTGCTTCGGCCGTTTGGTTTGAAGCTCATCACCGCGTCGGTGAAGAGGCGGGTTGCCAGACGGGTCTTGGGCTCGCCCGTGCGAGCAGCCATCTTCGCGAGCCGATCGATGACACGCGGCTCGATGTTGAGCCGGTAGAGCTGCTTGACGACCGGTGCTTTGTCTTTCAAGTGCCGAATCCTCCTGACGCGTTGGGTTGCCGGCGATTGGAGGATTCTCCCGGCGGTCGCCTGAGACGCCAACCCAGGCTGTTAAGGGAGGAGGGCCGTAGTTTCCGTAACGCGAACCGAGGGGTTCTCGTGCAAGGCGCTCCGATCAGCCTCCAGCTGCACAAATCCTGTGCTTGACAGCAGCGAATCCCGATAGTCCGCGCTGCGCTCAGCGACCTACGGCAACCTCGAGGTACTCGATGCGTCCACCGCGCACCGTGTGCTCTGTACCTTCGAGCGCAAAGGCGATGGCTGTTGCAGCTGCTTTGCGTGCTTTTTCGATCGTCCCTTGGCCCCCTCCGACGATTCGGGGCTCGTCCACATGGAAGTGCCACGTACCGAGCTCCTCGTCAAAGTAGAACTCGACTGGGATCCGGGCCTTCGCTGTCACGCCCTGATGCTACAGGAGGTTCTTCAGCTCTTTGAGGGTCAGGCCAAAGTCGGCGGCGATCTGCTTCAACTGGCGATCGGCGAGTTCGACCCGATCGTGGTAGGCGAATGTCGCGCTCCCATCCCCAACCCGAAACGTGACGTGCGAACCGCGCTGTCTCAGCTTCTCAAAGCGACGCTCGAGCGCTCGTCTGACTTGCCGCGCCTTTGGCATCGCCGCGCCTCAGTGCCAGTACGCCGAAGCGATCAACACCGGCTTTCCGGGGCGAGCCGACCCAGCAGCTTCTTCACCTCTCGCCAGTGAGGCATGCGGTAGTAAGCACGCCGACCACCTCGGGTCGATTCTCCGGCCTTCTCTAGGAGACCGTAGCCGACCAGCAAACGAAGGCCCGGTCGCCACTCTCTCTGTCCAGTCGCCTGCTGGAGGCGCTGCAGCACCCATCGGCCGGCGAATCGGCCTCCATACCCCTCAGCTTCCTCCGCCTCAGCGCACGCGGCCTCGAGCACAGGCACCCAGTCCGGACGCTCTCGCGCCAACTCGGCGACGCGTAACCAGAGGCGTTCCTCTCCCATCTCTCCAGTCTATCAGATTTCTCGCAAAGCTCCTAGGCCAGATTCGCGGTAGAGAAGCGGTTCGCGTTATGGAAAGCTCGCCGAATTGGCGTGGTTCGTAGTTTCCGTAACGCGAACCAGTCGGCTATTGTCGGGCAGAGGATTGCGCTCGGCCATTAGATAGGCCAACTCGCCTTCGCCTGGAATGGACAATGCCCTCCGCAGTGTCGGGGTGCGCTCATGTCGAGCGGCTGCAGGATGGGATGCCTAACAGGACGAAGGCCGTCCCTGCGGTCGGTATAGCTCCTCCGTCTTCGGTTCGCGTAATGGAAAGCCTTCTCAGCAGTCGAACACCGACCAGCAGATGTCGTTGCGCAACCGCTCGTCGTCGAGTACGAGCTCGCGAATCGCCTCCGGGAGCTGGTCGCGCTGCCGCCGGCACTCGAGTCGCTCTGCGCTCTCGCCCTCTCCTTTCGGCGCGGCAGCACGTGCGGCCTTGATTGCATAGGCGGCCGCACCGAGCTCGTGCGCGGCGACGTGTGCGACGGCCGCGGCCTGGCCGGCAGCGTACGCAGCATGCCGTGCTGCCCCACTCAGGTCTCTGGCCGCGGCGTTTGCATGGCCGGCCGCCGTGCGAGCCTGGGTCATGGTGATCTCGCCGCGCGCCCATGCGCGCGCCTGCTCGATCGCCTGACGCGGTCGCGGGTCCTCAGGATGACCCGACTCGAAGAAGTCAAGGACGTGCTCCGCGCACGATGCCGCCCACAAGGCGAGGAGCTGGTGATCGGAATCGGTGAGGGTTCCACCGCGGCGGATCGTCACGAAACGTGGGTCGCGGTCTTTCGGGAGGATCACACCCAGATTCTTGCGTTCTGGCGTCAGCCCGATGCGGTGACGAGCTGGTTGGTAATCGGGAATCGCAGCCCGCCGGTTCCTGCGTATGCGGCCAAGGCAGTGTTCACATCCTCCAGCAGGTCCTTCTTTTCTTGATCGTCAAGTTGCCCGACAGGTCCCGCCAGCGGAGAACCGCTCACGTATTGACGGACAAACTCACTGATGGACGGGAAATCAAGAGTCCGCGACTTCAGTTTGACCCGAGGTTCCTTGAAGCCGGCTTCCGTGAGAATTCGACTCAGCTCTCCAGAATCACTCAGCGAGAAGGGCGCGAGCATGGTGGCAACCCCATCGGGGCAATGGCGGCGCAGGGCTGCGAGAAGGGCATCAAACCCGGGGCTCTTGGTGATAGAGCTCCAACACGCAATCGCAACGCGCCCTCCCGACACCAGTACGCGCTGCATCTGACTAGCGGCGGCGTGACGGTCGGAGAAGAACTGGAGCCCTTGCTGACAACAGACCACGTCGAAAGAACTGTCCGGCGCGGAAATTTCGAGTGCGCTGCCTTCCTGCCACTCAATTTCGGGAGCAATGGATCGAGCGACGGCAATCATCCCAGGGTTGAGGTCGAGGCCCACCACACGCCCGTCGGGAATTCTCTCGGCCGCTAGACGAGCAACGATCCCCGTGCCACAGGCAACGTCCAAGACGCGGTCGCCGGATCGCAAAGCAGCCAGGTCCACAAGATCGCGGGCCCATGGCCCGAAGATGGTCGGGACCAAACATCGCTCGTAGTTCTCAGGTGCGCTGCCAACCACCTGCCACTGACGCTGCGCCACTATCTCTCTGCACCCAGGTGTCCGACTACAAGTACGCCAGAGGAGTTGATCATGCTCCGGCGATCGACCGTGTGCAACGGTCATGTCACACCCTAGTCTGCTTACGCCAGGAGTCGGAGTTGGTGGGCCGCAGTGGACTCGAACCGGCATCAGGCGAGTGCCGGCAGAGCCAGGAAATTCGGCACGCCAAAGCCCGCGAGTGCCGGCAGCGGCGGATTTGCACGACCTCCGACACTGCGGAGGCGACAATGCGGCTGATGCAAACGGACGTCGCCTGGCATCACGGGCAGACGCTCGCGGCGGGGCAGGAGGCCGAGTTCAAGGTGTGGTCGGAGCTGATCCGGCAGTCAACCGGAAGGCTGCACATCTTCTTGCCTCTGCGCGATCGAGGAATCGACGGCGTCGTGCACCGGCTCCACGACGGTTTTTACGCACCCGTGCAGGTCAAGGCCCGCACCGAGCTGACCCCGGCGGGCCAGGTGCACATCACCGTGACCGAGAGCAGCCTTGCCGACGACAGTGCGCTGGTGGTCGCGACTCTGGTCGACGACGATCGCCTCGGCTCGATGGTGCTGGTGGTGGACGAGGCTACGTTTCGACGTCTCGCGGCGCATGACGTGGTCGCCGGGCGCGAGTACCTGACCGCGGCCTTTGAGATGCGCACGGACGGCCGGTCTCGCTGGGCGCCGTACCTCGTGCCGCGAGACCGGCTGGCGGAGCGTTTTGGAACCACGGGGCTGAAGGCGCATGAGGTGGGCCCCGACGTGGAGCGTGTCTATGATCGGGGCGCGATTGGTTTTCTCGGCGAGGCTGAGGTCATCCGCCGGCTGGCCGAGGCCGAGTCGCTGCGTTTGTTCAGGCCGTTCCCAGACCTCGAGACGGTGGAGGTGCTGGCGCAGCATGCCGGCTCCAAGCGTTTTCTGGGGCTTCAGGTCAAGACGAGCGGCTGGGATGCGACCCATGTCGAGAACCGCGTGTACGTGCGCCAAAGCAGCTTTCGGCCCGCACCGAGCACTTACTTATCGGTGCTGGGCTGGGACCGCGATCGTGGCGACTTCTCTGACCTGTGCCTGCTGATCCCGAGCCTCAAGGTCCCGGAGCTCGCCCGGGTCGATGGCGAATGGATGGTGCTGGAGCTGGAGCCGGGCGCTGAACATCACCGCCGGCTCGAGCAGTACCGGTCGGCCCTGGCGTCGCTCGGGAGCACGGCGGACGCGATGCTGACGGGACCCTCACCTAACCTCTCCCGCAAGGCGGGAGAGGGACAAGAAAAGACCTAGCTGGTCAGCTTCTCTTTCAGGCCGTCGATTTCGATCGGCGTCACGCCACCCGCCAGTAAGTACGGCTCGACGCCGCCCCATCGGTGGTCAAGGTGATCGAGCGCGCCAAGAATCCACTCGGGCGGGCAGCGCAGCTCGTCGCGCATCGCGTCAACGCGATCAGGCGGAGCCGCCGCGAGCCACTCCACGTAGCGATCGGCGAGGTGCACATCGGTCTCGCCGTAGTCGGCGGCGATTGCGTCGGAGTGAACGCCCGCGAGCGAGAGCAGCATCGCCGCAACCAGGCCCGTTCGATCCTTGCCCGCGTAGCAGTGGAAGACGACCGGCCCATCCACCTGAGCGATGGCCTTGAAGATGTCGCCGATACCGGTCTGGCGGCGCTCGAGCATCATCAGATAGCGGTCGGACATCGACGGAACCTCCGCCAGCTCAGGTGCCAGCGTGTCGTCCACGAGGGGCCGGTGCACGTACTCAGGTCCGTATTCGGGTGCCGCGAACGGGCTCGGGAACTTCGCCGCCTCAGACTCGCTGCGCAAGTCGACGACGTGGGTGACGCCGAAGTTCCACATCGCCATCACACCGTCGGGCGTGAGGTACGACACGTTGTCCGAGCGCACGATGACGCCGCTGCGCGTGACGCCACCAGCGTGCGCGAGCCCGCCCAGGTCGCGCGTGTTGCGGCAGTCTGGCCAGGCGAGCTTGCGACTGGCTGAATCGACGTCCCCACCTAGCCTCCCCACTTGGTGGGGAGGGACAGTTACCGCTTCGTGTACTGCGGGGCTTTGCGGGCCCTCTTCAGACCGTATTTCTTGCGCTCCTTCATTCGCGCGTCGCGTGTGAGAAGTCCTGCTTTCTTCAGTGCGGGGCGGTAGTCGGGATCGTATTTGAGGAGCGCGCGAGCGATACCGTGCGCGATGGCGCCGGCCTGGCCGCTCGTTCCTCCTCCTACTACGCGGATGCTGATGTCGAACTTCCGCTGCGTGCTCGTCACGCGGAGCGGCGCAAGCGCGGCCAGCTCGAGCACGCGGCGGCCGAGGAAGGCCAGCGGATCCTTCTCGTTGACGGTGACCCGGCCTTCACCGGGCTGGATGCGGACTCGCGCCACGGCGTTTTTCCGCCGCCCGGTTCCTCGGTGAAACGTCTCAGCCAATCTTGATATCTCCCTTCGAGTCGAATGTCAGCGCCTTCGGCTTCTGCGCGATGTGGCCGTGGTCGGGGCCTGCGTAAACCCGCAGCCGTGTGAGCATATCGGCGCCCAGTGTGTTGCGCTGAAGCATGCCCCGCACCGCGTTGGTGATCGGGAACGTCGGGTCGAGCTTCTGCGCGGTGTCGAGCGACCTCTTGCGCAGTCCGCCCGGATACCCGGTGTAGCGCGTGTACACCTTGGTCGTGCCCTTGGTGCCGGTGACCTTCACCTTGTCAGCGTTGATGACGATCACGTGGTCTCCGCTGTTCAGGTGCGGCGTGAACGTGGGTTTGTGCTTGCCCCGCAGCACCTTGGCCACGCCCGAAGCAAGACGGCCGAGAACCTGATCCGTGGCGTCCACCACGAACCAATCCGAGTTCTGCAGGTCAGCGGCTTTCGCCGTCCACGTCTTGCGTTTGCTCAATCTGGGTCCATCAGTAAATCACTTCCATGAGGGTGAGGCCCCCCGCCGGCGCCGTTTTCGGCGCGAGGCGCCGGTCGCGTTCACGCAGCAGCTCGCCCACCCATCCCGCCGGCTTCCGGCCCCGGCCGACTTCGGCGAGCGCCCCGGCGATGCCGCGGGCCAGGCCGCGCAGGAAGCCCTCCGCCACCAGCTCCAGCTCGACGAACTCGCCATGGCGCCGCACGGTCGCACTCCGCATCTCGCGCACGCGCGCCCCGGCCGGCTCCGACGCCGAGCAGAAGGTGGTCCAGTCGTGCTTGCCTCGCAGGGCCTCCGCCGCTCGGGACATGGCTTTCACGTCCAGCTTGCCGCGAACATGCCAGCACCGGCCCCGCCCCAGCGCCGGGCGCGCCGCCCGGTCCAGGTAGCGATAGCGGTAGCGCCGCCAGCGCGCCGAGAAGCGGGCGTGGAAGCCATCGGGGAC
>WNFC01007802.1_pt1 | contig 11775 bp, 10 predicted proteins | sample 5400541 | NCBI WGS metagenome assembly WNFC01 (sample SAMN13153342, study PRJNA577476) | soil metagenome | isolation source: 120 cm saprolite under Douglas fir tree site 2 hole 2 replicate 1 | place: USA:California | collected 2015-04-18 | reverse complement strand
AGCACTAAATCAATGGCTGGCTCGCTATCCAGAACTCAAGGACAAACCGCACGGATCAATTGAACAAACGTTGGAGGAGATCAAGAAGCGGCAGAAGGCGTAGCATCACTGCAAGGGCGCACATTGCGCGACGCGGGAACAGCGAATCCCGGAGGCGCTATTAACTTTCTGAACGTGGAACCTCTCACCCACAAAATTTGTTTTGCCGGAATTTTGCCGGAACGCGCCTGCGCTTTATACCGCTTTAGCAGCGTATGAGTGACTTCTCTAGCCGCCAGGTTATGTTTTAGAGCGCAAAAAACGTTTACGCGCTATGCGCGGCGTCGGGTCCGCGTCTTGACACGGTAGGGGTCTGGGGTTCAAATCCCCACGCGCCTACCAATAGAATCAATAGTTTACACAGCAAAGCGGCCACTGAGGGCCGCTTTTATGACATTAGTTATGTCATTGCTGGGGTGTTTAGTTCGCCAATTCAGGACCGTTCACGCTGTTCACCGTGTTCATTTGTTCAGGGTGTTCACACGTGTTCACGATGTTCACGCCTTGCGAGAGTGCTTCGAGTGCGGTCCGTTTCGCTTCGAGTCGGATATGTGAGTACCTGGCGAGCATTCGCTCGGAGACGTGGCCGGCAATGGCTTTGATGGTCTGCTCACTCGCTCCGCTCTCTGCAAGCTCTGTGATTGAGTGATGGCGTAGATCGTGAAACCTCAAACCGGATAATCCTGCCTTTGCTGTCAGCTTAGACCATGCCTTTTTCCAGCTTCCCAGGGGCGTTGTAGGATCGAATTGCATCATCCTGCGCTCGACTATCACCTTGCCGTGAAAGCGTCCTACAGGCTTAAAGCGAGCGAACACATAATGGTGTCGCTTTCGTCACCTCGTCTTATAAAGCCCTTTTTTGTGCCGCGCTTTGTGACACAACCCTGCGATAGCGCACAGAATACCACGGGATAACACGGAGTGATATGGGCCAGCGGCTGAGAGTAAAGCCGTTGTGAGGTAACGGCTTAGATGTTCTTCAGCCCCTGTACGCCTAAGGCTCCTGTAACGCTCCTCTAATTCCTAAAACCAAGTGAACAACATGAACACTAAGAGAGTGTGAACACGTGAACAGTGTGTACACTGTGAACGTACTGAACAGAATGAACACGTGAACATGGTGAACGTAGTGAACACTGTGAACATAATGAACACACTACTCACTGCTTCTCTTACTTGAGTTTACTTGAGTGTGTTCCGTTCACCTTGCCTCTCTCTACCTTCCTTATGTCATTATTTATGACATAGCCCATAAAAAGTGCATGGAATACCTCTGAATACCACGCTCTCACACAGAGCGCGGAAATAATAACTAACCCACAGCGCTATATAGTCTTAGGTGTTATTCAGTAGTGGTCCATGATACGTGGGTCAAAGAATTGACACGGTAGGGGTCTGGGGTTCAAATCCCCACGCGCCTACCACTTTATTTCCTGCTGTATCAACCAATTGTCATCCATTTCCCCTGTCGTTCGCCAAAACTTGGTCTTCGGCAATTCTGTTGAACTTTTTAACCTCTGGCTGCAAACTCCTAGCATGAGGAACATGTTGGAGTTGGTTTATTCTTGCTTGCAAGCAATGCTGAAGGAACGGCGTGATCTCTACCTTGAGAATCTGGCGTTGCGTCAGCAACTGGCAGTTCTGAAACGGTCGCAAGCGAGACTCAAGATTAAACGGCGGAATCGGCTATTCTGGATTTGGCTTTCACGAACCTGGTCTGGCTGGCGCGAAGCGCTGCTCATCGTCAAACCTACGACAGTCATTGGGTGGCATCGTAGAGGTTTTAGGCTCTATTGGACGAGACTATCGCACCGTCCGGTTGGTGGTCGACCAGCGGTGTCGCTACAGGTCCGGGCCTTGATCCGGCAGATGGCGACTGCCAATCTGTTGTGGGGAGCGCCAAGAATTCACGGCGAGTTACTGAAGCTTGGAATCAACATTTCTGAGCGGAGCGTTTCGCGCTTGATGCCTCGAGTTCGGCAACCACCGTCACAAACGTGGCGCACATTTCTTACCAATCACCTTAATGAAATAGCTTCAGTTGATCTGTTCACTGTTCCAACGGCGACGTTTCGAGTTTTATTCTGTTTGGTAGTGTTGCGCCACGAGCGGCGCACAGTACTGCATTTCAATGTGACGAACCACCCGACAGCCCAATGGGCGGCACAGCAACTGGTTGAAGCTTTTCCAGAAGCGGTGAGCGTGCGATATCTGTTGCGCGATCGCGATAGAATCTATGGCGACTACTTTCGGCAACGAGTGCGCGGACTGGGCTTGAAGGAAGTGCTCAGCGCGCCGCGTAGTCCTTGGCAGAATGCTTATGTGGAACGGCTGATCGGTTCAATTCGACGTGAGTGTCTAGATCATGTCATCGTACTCAACGAACATCATTTGAGGCGAACCTTGCAAAGCTACTTCAGGTACTACCATCGTACGAGAACTCACTTATCTTTGGACAAGGATGCGCCTGATACGCGACCAGTACATCCGCCGTCAATGGGTACGGTAGTTGAGATTGCTGAAGTTGGCGGCCTCCATCACCGTTATGAACGGCGTGCTGCATGATGAAATTCAGCGAAAACGGTGTCCGATCAAGTATTGGCGAAGGACAGGAATCACAATGGAAATGAAAAGCAAGAAATCGCTGATCAGTTGAAAGATGCGATCTTCAAACTGAGGCGTGTAACCTTCGGCCGCATAGAAAGGAATCCACACATACTCCGCGAGAATATTAAGGGCCGAGAATACCGCAATTGAGAACGTGAGGCCCCTTAGCAGCCAATACAGGATCATGAACCCGATGGGCGTCCAATCTGACCGCTCGAACTTTTCCGGTTCGTCACGAAAGATTTTCATAACAACGATAAGCCGCCGAACGTGGCAAATGAGCCGCGCGCCGCGCGACAGGATGGCACGAGACGAGCCGGCGCGGGCTCCATTTGCGTGTTAGGCGGCTCCCTGACCAGTTCTGCTCCTACGCCGGGCCATCGCGGCTGACGAGCATCATTGTCATATCGTCGGACTGCCGCGCCGTGCCGCGGAAGCGGGCGACGGTCGCGATGATCGCGTCGAGCGCACCAGCAGGCTCCGATCGTCCGGGCCCGGCGATGGCGGTTTCCAGCCGCTCGACGCCGAACTGCTCGCCGGTCTTGTCTTCGGCCTCGGTGATGCCGTCGGTGTAGAGCAACAGCCGCGAGCCCGCGCGCAGATCGGCCGATGCTTCGGGAAACGGCATGGCGTCGATCATGCCTAGCACGACGGCCGTGGGATCTAGCGTCCGGCGTTCGTTCCCGTGGTACAGGTACGGCGGATTGTGTCCGGCATTGACGTAGATCAGCCGGCCCGTGGCAGGGTCCAGCTCGCCATAGAAGCACGTGATCATTCGATTGTCGGGCGTGTTGGCTACGAGGTGTGTGTTCAGTGCCGTCACCAGTGCCGTGCCCCGAAGACCAACTGAGAGCAGGCTGCGCAGGCTGCCCCGCAGCAAGGTCATCAGCAGGGCAGCCGGCAGGCCCTTGCCTGCGACGTCGGCCACGACGAAGGCCAGCCTCCCGTCATCGAGATCGATGACATCGTAGTAGTCGCCACCCACCTCGGCCGCCGACTGCATTCGCGCGTGTATCGACACTGGTCCGCGGCGCGACGCCTCGGCCGCCACGAGCGACATCTGGATCTCTCGCGCGGTCTCGAGGTCGGCGCGCATCTTGAAGCCCTCGCGGAAGATCTCGGCGATGATCAGCAGCGCCAGGCCGGCGAGGACCACGGAGGGACTAGGTGCGTACGACGCGTGGAACGAAATCTCAGCGCTCGACAACGCGCCTTTGATGGCCCGCTGACCCAAGTACTGGAACGCCGCCAACGCCAGTTCGCCGGCCACGACCGCGAGGCCGATGAAGCGCAGGTTGCGGGCGTTCTCGTCCAGGAACGGCCGGCCCTCCACCAGCCGCCGAAAGATCCGCCGCAGCCGGTGCAGCACCACCAAGACCGCAGCCAGCACACCAATCACGCTCAGCGTTGAAAGGACGAAGAAGGCCACCGGCGGGCGGAAGACCGTCACGCGGCCTTCGGCCTCCTCGATTTGGGCGCTCACCTTCGCGTCGCCCGCGCCCTGGATCCGATACGCCGACGACTCGATCTGAAAGCGCCCCGGTAGGCTGATACTGAGGTTGCGAGTGCCAGTGCTTAACGCCACGACGGTGAGAACCAACAGCAGCGCGCCAAGCAGGCAGACAACGTAGAAGACGACATCGAACAGCACCTTCAACAACGACGATAGGGAACGCCGGCCCAGGAGGTTCATCGCCGTAGCATTGCATGGACGGATACATGGCGACAAGAGCCCGGCTAACAATGTATGTCTGGTTCCGTATAAGCCCGGCGACCTAAGTTCTCTTCCGCATAAAACCGTGGGCTACGTTCTGTCAGGTCTCTGGTTATCAACAAATTTGTCGAATGCCGGACTCGGCCTCTCGGTTTTATGCGGATCCGTATAAACGAGATTGACGCGGTTCAGAGTGCGTCCGCTGGACTCCTGACGCCTTTGACGCCACGGTTCAGCACAGATCATCGTCGTCGCCACGTCTTTGTGACCCAGCATTCCTGAATCGTACGGATGTCATAGCCATCCTCCAGCAGATTGGAGGTATGGAATTCCATCGGATCGCGAACGCCATCGCATAGCCTACCTTTAGAACCATCAAACCACGTTGGAGCAAGTTCAAACGCTCCAAATAAGAACACGAAATTATCTACTACAAACTGACGAACCGCAGATAGGTCTCGGCTTCACTTCCTTCCAGCCGAGCGAGCCTTCCTGATCTTTCCCCCTTCCTTCGTTCTCATCGTCGCACGGGAGCCCAGCGACGCAACCTCCATTACGCAGACTCCATTCCGGTTCTTCACTTCCGTTACGACGGAGTGCATCGCTGTGCGCCACCCGTGCTTCGACTCCACTACGGAACGGGGAAAACGCATTTTCAACACCAATGAAAGCAAACACCCAACATGGCGAGGCTAACGGAGCACGACGCTTACTTAGCGAACAGCGAGCAACCGCGATTCATCGAGCCGCGATGTTGGGAACTTCCCATAACGTTCGGGCACCCACTCGTGTCCCAACGTCCCTACGAGGGGGAAACACTCTTTTCAATACCTCCAAACCAAAAACCTCAACTCTCGAAGGGAGCACGTCATGGAGACTCACACAAAACCATCACTCGAAGTTCCCAAGTGGTCCGCCTTACTAGTTGAAGCAGTCAACAAGCCAGGTCTGATCATGGAAGCTTACAGCGCCTTCCACAACTACTCGATCGGAAATCAAATTCTAGCCCTCGTGCAATGTCAATTGCGCGGACTCGAACCCGGCCCGATCAATACGTTTCCCGGATGGCAAGCATTAGGCCGCACCGTCAAACGCGGCGAGCGAGCCTTGATCCTTTGCATGCCGATCAGTCGCAAGGTGCGCGACGAGGAGGCGCCGGAGAGCAACGGCGAAAACGGCGAGCGCAGATTTACCAGCTTTATGCATAAGGCGCGATGGTTCGCAATTAGCCAGACCGTCGGTGACGAATTCACACCGCCACGCTTGCCGGAGTGGGAAGCCGAGCGAGCATTAGCCGCCCTCGACATTGAGCAGATCCCATTCACCGATACGGACGGCAACTGTCAGGGGATACGCCAGCTTATGTTGTCGACAACATAAGCGAGCTTATGTGGCCAAGTCAGTTATGTGGCGCAGAGTGTTCCGGGCCTGCAAATACGGTTGTTCCTTCAATTTGTACGCCACATAAGTTTTCATCTCTATAGTCGAATTGTTCTTCGATTCCATTTTGGAGGTCCGACTATGTTTGACCAACTTTACAAAGTTCAGCGCGCACGCGAGCGGCATTTGAACGCTCCGCTTGTAGATGAGCGGATTCGCTATCTCTCTCATTGGGTGGGGCAAGGAAGTGCTAAGAGTTCACTTCGAGTTAGAGCGCAGGATCTACTGACAATCATCGAGTATCTGGATCTGGAAGCAGCTGGTGATATCGATGAGAAGCAGATCATTAACGCTGCCGATCGATGGGCCAGGCGTCAGCCCCAACCTCCCAACGTGATCGACTTCCGCTATGGGAAGCTGCGCTTCATTTCTCATGCAAGGCAGTGGATCGCCTTCCTCGGTCGCCTGCATCAGCCAAAAGTTCCCCGCCCTCTATACGCTCACCTGATCGAACAGTTCAGCAACTACACGCGTGAGGAAAGAGGCTTGTCCCCGGTGACCATCCACAAGCGTCGGCAGCACGTGACGCAGTTCCTCAGTCGTTTTGAAGAGCAGCATCGTCCCTTTAGTGAGATCTCTATTCTCGACATCGACGCAGCCATTGCTCGCAAGGGCGAGCAGGATGCTTACAGCCGCTCGTCAATGAAAACGTACGCCAACGCTTTACGAGCTTTCTTTCACTACGCCGAGCAACGCGGCTGGTGCGCGCCGGGGCTGGCAGCGGCGATCATGTCCCCCTGCATGTTTACCGATGAGCTGCTGCCCTCCGGACCGTCATGGGAAGATGTGCAGCGTTTGCTTGCCAGCACCGAAGGCGATAAGCCGAGAGACATCCGGGATCGCGCCCTCATAATGTTGTTTGCGGTTTACGGGCTGCGGGTCAGCGAAGTGCGCACTCTCACACTGGCAGATCTGGACTGGGAGAATGAGTTGCTACACGTGACTCGTCCCAAGCCGCGCCGCCGGCAAACCTATCCGCTCTCGCATACTGTAGGTGAGGCACTGCTACGCTACCTAAAAGAAGTACGGCCTCACTTTCCCTATCGCGAAGTGTTTCTTACCTTACAGGCGCCGGTTCAACCTTCGAGTGCTAACTCGCTCTATTGCGCCATCGCTGATCGGTTTCGTGCCCTGGATATTTCCGCGAAGCACCGTGGGCCACACTCACTCCGCCATGCTTGCGCTACCCGCCTGCTGGCCGAGGGCTTATCAATGAAAGAGATTGGCGACCACCTCGGACATCGCCAGCCAGATAGCACTCGCGTCTACGCCAAAGTCGATCTGAACGGTTTGCGCCAGGTGGCGGACTTTGACTTGGGAGGGGTGCTGTGAAACTGAAAGCTGTCATCGCTCAATACGTGACCTTCCGCAAGTCGCTGGGAGCGCACTTCAAACGCGCCGAGGGTACCTTGAATGCCTTCTGTCGTTACTTGGGAGAAGAGATCAATGTGGCTGATGTCCAGGCCGAGCAAGTACAAACATTCCTCACTGGCACTGGTCCCATCACTCGCGGTTGGCAGAGCAAACATGGCACCTTGAACGGTCTGTATCGCTATGCAATCAGCCGCGGCTTAGTCGGCGCTTCGCCACTGCCGGCAACCGCGCCTAGCCTACCCGAACGCTTGCTACCTTATATTTACTCGCCTGACGAACTGCGCAGACTCTTCAACGCCACTACTGCTGCGTGCCCGAAAGGACTTTGCAAGCTTGAGCCGCACACGTTGCGGACGATTCTGATCCTGCTCTATGGCGCTGGACTACGCGTCAGTGAGGCTCTTGGTCTGGCCTTGGCCGACGTCGACCTGGCTGCTGCCTTACTCATCATTCGCGAAACAAAGTTTCATAAGACCCGCATGGTACCGCTCGGACTTGACCTGCACCAGGTGCTGGCGCAGTACACGGCAACGCGCACAGCAGCCGGCCACTCGCAAAGTGGCACTGCGCCCTTTTTCGTCCTGCGCCGCGGCGGACCAGTGCAGCGACCGCTGGTCGAATGGCGCTTCAAAGGCCTGCGCGAATATACGGATGTCAAACGGGTCGATGGCGCTCACTATCAACCGCGCCTGCATGACCTGCGCCACTCCTTCGCCGTTCATCGACTGATCTCGTGGTACCAGCAGGGCGCCGACGTACAGAAACTTCTGCCGCAGTTATCAACCTACCTGGGCCACGTCCATCTCACCGATACACAGGTATATCTAACGATGACCCCGGAGTTGCTGGGCGAGGCGTTGACGCGTTTCGAGCGCTATGCCTGGCCGGAGGAAAGCCATGACTGATACCACCAAGCTTGGTCCCTGGGTGCGGCGCTTCCTCCTTGAACATCTCGTCGATGAACGCAACCTGGCGCGCAATACACAACGCAGTTATCGCGACTCGCTGGCCTTGCTGATTTCATTCATCGCCACCAAAGTTCGCAAAGAAGTTGATCAGCTTATTGTCGGCGATATCACCGCCGAGCGATTGCGACTGTTTCTGCAAGACTTGGAGCAGACACGTGGCTGCAGCGTGTCCACACGCAATCAACGACTGGCGATGGTCCATGCGCTGGCGCGCTTCATCGCCGAACATAGTCCGGAACACATTGAGTGGTGCGGCGCCATCAGAACTATCCCGTTCAAGAAGGCCATGAAACGGGAGATCACCTATCTCGAGAAAGCAGAGATGGATGCGCTGTTAGCGGCACCCGATCGCCGCACTCCACAGGGCCAACGCGACTACGCGCTGCTGCTCTTCCTCTACAACACTGGCGCGCGCGCAGACGAGGCCGCGCAACTGAAAATAGGAAACCTAGAGCTGGCCCAAGCGCAAACGCGAGCGCTCAGTTCAGTACGGATCCACGGCAAAGGCAACAAGCTGCGCCGTTGTCCCCTGTGGCCGCACACGGTGAGCGCGCTGACCGCCATGATCGCTGGCAGACCTACGGATGAACACGTCTTTCTCAATCGCTGCGGCCAGCCGATCACTCGGTTTGGCATTCACACAATGGTGGAACGCTATGTAAAGAGAGTCGCGGCAAAGCTGCCGGCACTGGCCATCAAGCGTGTCAGTCCTCACTCGCTTAGACACACAACAGCCACCCATCTGCTGCGGGCTGGAGTCGACATCAACACCATCCGGGCTTGGCTGGGCCATGTTTCCATTGACACCACCAACATCTACGCGGAAACCGACCTGGAGATGAAAGCCAAGGCGTTGGCGACTTGTGAAGTAAAGGAGACCAAACGGTCGAGGCGATGGAAGGAGGACAAAGGGCTAATGAATTTCCTGCGGGCGCTCTGAGCCTTAAACTTATGTGGTGTTCGGTTCGCTGGTTTGCTGCTGAGAGCGGCGAGAAAAGCTGAGCGCCACATAACTGACTTGGCCACACCGCGTTCATTTGGTGCGCCCTAAATAGAACTAAGGGATTGCCTCCTCGAGCCGCCGCAGTGCTAGGCGCTCAGCTTTCATCAAGACCTTGACAGTTCGACTTGTCAACGTCCGTCCTCTCGCGAGCTGGGTATACCACGGCTCATTGAGCGCCTCCGCCAGTTCTAAGTATGCACGCCTTACGCTTTCAGTCATTGCGAACGGCTTTGTTTCGGTGACGTCGTACGCGCACCTAGCGAGTTCAGCCAGTTGTCTTACTCTCTTCAAAGCGGTTTTTGTTCGCCCCTCGGTCTTGAAGGTTGCGAGACCGAGGTCCATTGGCACCTGCGCCGCGTTGAGTAGCGTGAGGTCGGGTGGGACCTTGAGCAAACCGGAGCCGATTGTGACCCGCTTTTTGTTTTTGTCCAAGTCGGCCACGAACGCCTTCAGTGGCTCCTGCACCTCCTCATCGTACAATCGCTCCATCCCGCTCCTCACGGCCTTCCAATCTCCCCTGTCCGCCAATATCCACGGCAACACTTCTCCGGCGTTCACTCTCTCCTCTGGTGTCCGTGCAAGCTTGGCAGCTTCCCCGGCATAGTCCGCTCCCGCTATGAGACCCTTTTGCCCCTCTTGCGCCACCGACACCATTGCCCAACGGCGCAGTAGCGAACACTGCGCCTTTTGGTCCACGGCGCTGCCACCCCTTCTCCCGAGGAGGCGGTCAAGCTCCTCGTAGATGGTGCGGGTATTCTCTGGCGTGCTAATTTCTGTCCATAGGGCTGCTAGTCCGCGCACAACCGGGGCGACCACCTCTCTCGACAACCTGCGGGAATCCATGCTAAGCAGCCACGCGAGATCATGTGAGAGGAGTCCCCAGAGAATCTCATCGTTCCACACGTGTCGTGCGTAGTACAGACACTCGGCCAGCGCGTCATAGAGACAGGTAAGAGATTCGGTATTCTCTCCGGGCTCGTCCAAGTAATAGAACCACTGCAAGTAGTAACCAATCCGGACACAGGCGTAGGCGCGTCGGGAGCTTCCGAGAAGGTGATGCAATCTCGCGTGTGTTAGAAGTGCGTTCCATGTCAATCCAGGAAAGCGTGGCTTCACGGGTTTGGTGCGGTGCTTCTGTCCGCCGAGGCTCCGATTGTACTTCATATGCAACGGAACAAGGTTGAATAGATAGCTATGCTCGGGATTGTCATCTAGGTGGGCGATGTCGACATCAGAGCCCTGTTCTCCACTGGCTGTACACTCGCGGACTTCCCCTCCATAGGAATAGAACTTATGAACTCTGTTCCAGAGCTCTTTGCTGCGACGCCGCGGTTTGCACTGGCACGGGGGACCGTGCCTGCCCATCTGTTGCACCTGTTTAATGTCTCCCGTGATCGATTTTCAGATCCTCGGTATGTCACACCGAAGCTTATCGAGTTCCCGCTCTCGTAACCATTGGGTCTCCGGAGCGGTCTGCCTGAGGGCACGATACCAAGTGGCTAACTATGTATCTCTGGTTTCCTAATAAGATCCGGTCGGGATAAAGAAACTAAATGAAAGTTCGCATAACTCTTCGTGTTTCACTGACTTCTCGTCAGGCTCCACTGTAGTCGGAGTTTTATCCGGTTTCCCCATATCATTTTATCTCTCATTCTCAGTTACCAAAACGTCAGCCGGGCTTCTGGCACCACATCCACCATGGTTGAGTACGTGGGTATAGATCATTGTCGTCTTCACGTCTTTGAGTAGCTCCTGAATCGTGCGAATGTCGTAGCCGTCCTCCAACAAAAGTCGCGAGCGAGTGTCTACTATTCCGCATGCGCCACACGACCGCCACACATCTTCTGCATGTCGGAGTAGATATCAACACCATCCGCGCTTGGCTGGGCCACTAATTACCACGAACATCTACGCTGAAACCGATCTGGAGATGAAAGCCAAGGCACTGGTAACTTGTGAAGTAAAGGAGACCAAACGGTCGAGACGATGGGAAGGAGGACAAAGGGCTAATGAATTTCCTGCGCGCGCCCTGAGCCTTGAACTTATGTGGCGTTCGGTTTGCTGGTTTGCTGCTGAGAGCTGGCTAGAAAAGCTGAGCGCCACATAACTGACTTGGCCACATAAGCGCGGAAGCGGCAGATCGCGATCAATCCCGTGGCCCAACTCCCGACAAGACACTATTCCACGAAACGGCCCACTTATGTTGTCTTCGTAGTTATGTGGAGTTGCGCTGGCAAGTCGTTTGGAATGAAGCGCCGGCTGGTGCTGGCCTGCACATAACTTTCTCCGTCAGTTCCTTCCGGTCGCCGCTATTGTTTGCTGGTTTCTCAGGTCTAACCTTCCACACAGTCGACGAGAAGTAACCCATCAAACGCAATCAACTGCTAAGGAGGCCGATGATGAACCAGTGTGTACAAGACGTTTTCTCAGGGCGAATGAATACGCCCTATTACCTCAATAGTCCTTTCGTCGAAGAACGAGCGCGCTACCTGGCCGAGCTGCTCGAACGCGGCTGGGCGCGCGAGACAGTGGTTGGTACAGCCGGCAAGTTAGTGGGCTTTGCCAGGCGCGTAGACATCACCGTGGCAGGTGGAGTGACTGCGGCGCAGATCGAGGCCGCGGCAGACGAT